>Ga0209579_10003215_pt1 | contig 12016 bp, 14 predicted proteins | sample Coa_R1_2_FD_187152 | JGI IMG/M metagenome (GOLD analysis project Ga0209579, IMG submission 187152) | Surface soil microbial communities from Centralia Pennsylvania, which are recovering from an underground coalmine fire - Coalmine... | ecosystem: Environmental > Terrestrial > Soil >... | reverse complement strand
ACCCTCGCGAGGAAGCGAGTCGTCATGCTCGCATGACGTTCTCCGGTCACGCGATCTTCCAGCACGCGGAGGCCACTCAGCCCATTCCCTCGCCAACGCAGCGTCCTTCCTTCGATGCGGGAGCTGCACTGCGCTGAGCGGGCGTTCCTCACGCCTGACGGCGGAACGGAAGTCGGGGCTGCACAGCGCTACTCGTGCGGGGTTTCGCGCTGCGTCTTGCGCGCCGAGCTTGCCGCCCGTCGCCATACTTGCGGCGTGAAGATCGACGTCGGAACGGTTGGGCGGAGCGGGACGGTCGTGGAGACGGATCTGGACTACGACGGTCTAACTCCGATTAGCGTGCGCGTCACAAGGCGCGACGGCCGGTACCTGTTCTCCGACGAGGGAGGAGCAGTCGCTGCTGCCGGTGTCGATCCTGCCGAGCTTTCGTTCCCAGATCGCATCCCACTCGGCCAGTACTCCGTCAACGTGAGTAAGCAGGGGTCGCGTGGTTACCGGCCTTCGCGAGTCAAGGCGAGGCGTGGCTCGCGCGTGTGGCGGCGATCGTCGCCGAGGGATCACTCGTTCTCTACGAGTCGCCCCTCAGTCTCGAAGACTGACCGCAGCGAGCGCCATGCCCATCGGATACGGGGTCAGGCGCATCTGACCCGCAGTTTCGCTCAATCGTGCGGGGTCGGAAGCCCAGCGACGGGACCTTCAGCTCGGCAACCGGGCTGTCACCGGCGCGGGCGCCAACGTCCTTGTCGACGGTCATTGACAAGCACAGAACTGATTGGGCACGCCCGCGTGCGCCAGGCGCGTTCCCAGGACCTACGTCGAGCAACCGGCGCGCTTCCGTTGACCACTGGTTCCGCCGGGCGCACCGACTCGGGAGCGCCGGTTGCTTCCCCCTGGCCGCGCATTACCCATATGCTCCGCGCCGACCCGGGTGAAGACGAAGGATCGCGCCAATTCGGCGTTTCGCCGAGGAGCGAGCGAGAGCGAGCGACACGGTCGTCCCGAGCGATCCGTAGAAGTGACGAGGATGGTGTGTTGCGCGCTCGCGGTTGAGTTGCTGCCGGTCCAGTTGGAGCCGACCACAGCCGAGACCTCAAGCCTGTAGTTGCCGATGCCGAGGCTCGCGCTTGTCCAGTTGGCGCCGGAGATCCCGCTGACGGCAACCGATGCGCGCCGGTGTTCCTCGATTCCCAGATGGAGGGGACCGTCAGACCCCGAGCGCGTAGGCGGACTCGCCGTGCATCGCCGCGTCGAGGCCTTCTTCGGCCTCCTCGCCGACCCGGACCGGCGTGACCAGGTCGATCAGCTTGAGCATCAGGTAGGTGAACCCGAAGGCGTAGGCCGAGCAGCCGACGCCGGCGGCGACTTGCTTGCCGAAGAAGGCGGCAGAGCCGTGCACGAGTCCCTGCGCGCCGCTCGGGTTGATCGCGGTGCCGGCGAAGACGCCGAGCAGCACGATCCCGAGCAGGCCGCCCATTCCGTGGACACCCCAGACGTCGAGCGCGTCGTCCCACTTCAGCCTGTTCTTCAGCTGGATCGCGTAGTAGCAGACGACGCCGGCGGCGATGCCGATCACGACCGAGGCGTAGATCGGGACGTAGCCGGCGGCCGGGGTGATCGTTGCGAGACCCGCGACCGCGCCGGTGAGCAGGCCGACGAAGTGCGGCTTCTTCGCGTACCACCATTCGACGAACAGCCAGGTGATTGCCGCGAACGAGGCGGCGATGTCGGTGTTCAGGAAGGCCGTCGCGGTGATGTCGTCGACCTTCAATTCGCTGCCGGCGTTGAAGCCGTACCAGCCGAACCACAGCAAGCCTGTGCCGAGCGCGATGAAGGGGATGTTGTGCGGCGCGTCGACGAACTTGCGCTTGCCGACGTACAGGACCGACGCGAGCGCCGCCCAGCCGGCGCTGGCGTGCACGACGATGCCGCCGGCGAAGTCACGGGCGCCCCAATGCGCCAGCAGGCCGCCGCCCCAGAACATGTGCACGAACGGGTAGTAGACGGCCAGCTGCCAGACGACCAGGAACAACAGATACGCCTTGAAGGTCACCCGGTTCGTGAACGCACCCGTGATCAGCGCGGGCGTGATGATCGCGAACATCATCTGATAGGCGATCAACACGGTCAGCGGTATCCCGGACGGCTTGTACAGCGTGTGCACGCCGACGTGCCGCAGGAACGCGAGATGGAAGTTTCCGTAGATCCCGTCCGCGCCGCCGTTGAAGCACAGCGAATAGCCGACCAGCCACCAGAGCGCCGTCGTCACGCCCATCGAGGCGAAGCTCTGGATCATGATCGTGAGCGTGTTCGAGCGGCCGACCAGCCCCCCGTAAAAGAAGGCCAGCCCGGGAGTCATCAACATCACCAGACTCGCGGCGAGGAGCATGAAGCCCGTATTCGCCCCGCTGAACATGCGCCCGCCCGTCATTCGACGGCCACGCTCCACCCCCTGCATCAGCCGGCCTGCAGACAATGCTGAAGATGGGTCGCCGGCTGCTGCGGCTGACAGGATCACGACTCGCGCTCTTAGCACTCCGCGAGCGTCGCGGCTCGCCGGATGCAGGCAAACCCGGTTAGTTGCCCGGCGTTGCGTAGAGGTTCTGGAGTTCGTCGACCGCTCGTATCAGCGCCTCTTGCAACTCGTGCAGTTCGCTGGCGAGGATTTCCAGCACCGGATCGTCGTCTGCGTATTCGCTCGGGGGGTGCTTTGACCACTCGCCAAGGCGCCCTCGCGTTGCGATAGCACGCATGCGGTCGAGCTCGTCGGCCGACAGCCTGGACATCGTCTACTCAGCTCATTTGGGACACGACGCCGACGGCCTACGGCTATTTACCGCGTGAGGTCTTCTTCTTCGGTTTCTGCTTCGTCGAGACCGGCTTGCCGGCAGCCGCCGCCCGTGCTTTCTGTTTTTTCGTGGCCACGTTTGCCTCCAGACGTCGTTCTCGCCAGCCTACTCGCCCGGAAGACAGAACGGATCGGCTACAAGTGCAGGCGGAGCGGCCGCTCGCAACTCTGACGTGGCGAGCCGCAGGGCATCGGCGGTTCACTGCGATCCCCGATGGGAGGTCGGCCAAGAATGTCCGCGCCGCTGCGGCGAACGACGCACCGCGAAGCCCGAGAGGGTTGAGAACTTCGCGGCTCCAATCGGAGGATGCGCCTCGCCCGAACCGTCTCCGGGAAGGCTGCGGCCGAATCACGGCGAATGATTGCCGGTTGTCGGCTCCGTAAACGGACGGTTCGGCCGGGCAGCGATCTCAATGTTCGGGCGCCAGCAGTCCGTCTTGGAGTGCGCGGGCCGCCTAGTTAATCGCTGAGCGGGACGGGTGCCGTTACTTCCCGCCCCTGTCACCAGCGAATCGGTTCGGCGTCCTGGGAGGTCACGTGGCCGTGCTGGTCGACGGAGACGACGAGTCGCTGCTCCGCGCGGGCCGGTGCGAACCGGCGCAGCAGGAAGTGGAGTCGGTGTCGGCGCACGATCACTGCCTGAACGCCGCTGCGGGTCTCGACGTGGAAGCCCTTGACGGCTTGTCGGGCCAGGTACCCGTCGAGCGCGGCCACGCGTGGGTCGGCTGTCTTGCTGCTGGTCATCGTTCGAGCGCGCGTCCCAGCTCCCCGCCGGCGAGAACGCTGATTGCGCAGTGGCCCAGGTGCACGACGAGCTGGCCGCTGCTGCGCCAGAGGCCGCGCTCGAACTCATCAGGTCGGATCACGAATCCGTTCTGGCGTGAACCGACATGGAAGAACAACGTCTCGACCGGATCGACGTCGGCGCGCAGCAGCACCTCTTGCAAGCGTTCGTCGAGTTCGCCGCGGTCGAGCCGCCCGGAGATGATCGCGGAGATGAACGGTGAGCCGTCCGCGCCGGAGAACAAGACGAGCACCGGACGGCCGATCAAGCTCAACAAGGCCGCCAACGTCTGCTCGTAATCGAGCTCCGACGCTTCGTCGCGCTCACCACCGCCCTCGAACCGCGTCACCCGGCGTCTGCTTCTGCCGGCGGGTCGGTTACTTGTTCAACGATCCAGGCGTCGGCTTCGTTGAGGTCGATCTCGCGGACAGCCGCGATCTCAGCCGCTAACAACGCGCGCGCTTGCAAATACAGCCGACGCTCGCTCGGCGCCGATAACCCGCCACCCGTCTTGCCGCGACGGTGCTCCCCTCGTATGCCGTCGCGGGCGATCTCTGCCCAACCAGTCGCCTCACCCGTACCGACCGTCTCCCGCAGGGCGCGCAGCCGCCGCGTCCAGGATTGCGAATCGACCGGCCGCTCGCTTCGCAACACCTGCGCCACCGCAACCAACTCTCTCTCCTCGACAAGCCGGCGCATCGACACAGCCGCCAGTTCCAGCGGCAGGGTCACCGTCAGGCCTCCACCGAACTCGACCAGTACCGCCTCCTGGCGGTCGCCCGCTGCCGGCAACCGGGCCACAACGCGGCCGACACCATGCGACCCATAGACCACCAGCTCGCCGACCGCCAAGCCAACCCGGCTACGGCCCTCCAACGACCCGGTCATCCTCGGCGAAACACCCCCTTGCCAACTGAAGAACGGGCAAAGGGAAACGCACACCGCGCAACCACTACTCGCTCAAGGTCACAGCAACACTAGCAACCCGCCACGCCAAGCCCCACTACGACGGGCAATCGTCAATCGCCCCCACCGTCAAGACGACGCGGGACGAACACGCGACCTGCGCCGGGCGCTCCTCCCTAGTACAGAAGCTTCTCCAGCAGCATGAGCGCGTTGAAGGCGGCGACGAACCAGAGAACGCGCGTCAGGCGCGGAAGCGTCGCAAACCACCCCAGGGCGCCCCTCATCACGCAGGCTGCGGATGAAGCGTGGAGTTCTGCCCGTCGATCTCGACCCGGGCGAGCCTGCCGCGCCGACTGACATGCTCCTCGAGCACGTTCAGCAACTCGACAATCTCGCGGTCACCCGTCACGGCAACGGAGACAAGATGTTTGCTGTCGCCGGTCTCGATCGCCTCCGCGGTGAAGTCCGCGAGGACACTGAGAAAGTCTTCAGCCGACTCCGGACTTGCCGCCTCAATAGTCAGCGTCCGCACCTCTCGCGCTCCCTTCCCTCGTACATGGATCGAGGTTGGTCTGGGCGAGGAGGACAACCAGCTCGCTGTAGACACATCCTAACGCGCTCACCGTCTCCGGCCGCGATCTCGATCCGCGCGCATTGCGCGTAGCTGAAGGAGCTTGGGAGCAACCCTCAAATGCGCAGGGCGCTACGGGCACCGTGGGGTCGAGGGTTGCCGCAGCGCCCGCCCTTCATCTCGCCCCGAGCGACTCGCCAGCCGCCGCTAGCCGCCCTAGGGCTCGCGCGATCTTCGCGTTGTCGACCGTCTGAGTCAACGTCGCACGGACGCGGAGGCCCGCGTCAGGGCTCTTGCGGAGCGTTCCGTTTCGCGGGCCTCACTGCGTGTTGTCCGACCCCCAGGCCCTCCGTTTGTGGGGCGGAGGGCTCTCGGTGGCGAGGCTTCCCCCGTGGCAGGCGACCAGGGTTGGCCTCGCCGCTTGCACGCTAAGCCCGTTCGCGCGAAGAGCGTATTGCGCGTTCGTGAAGCAATGCAGCGCGCCGCCGACCGAAAAGGGGGTCGTGTCAGCGGCGCCCGAGTTGTTCGCCTCCGACGCGCTTCCCGCAGACCATCCCGAGGCGCCGGACACTCACCAAAGAGACCGCCACAGTCCCCCGGTCAGCGTCCGGCGCCTCTTTGGCTCTACCCACGTCTGAAGGCAGGCCAGACACCCGGATCCTCTCGTCAACGCCCGAGCGCGGTCAACGACCGACGCCGAATCGCAACCAGGACGCAACCACTCGTCCGCATCCGACGATGCTCAAGCAGAAAGCCGAGCGCACCTCGATAGTCATGTTCGCACGCGCTCGCCGGCGCCATAAACCCTCGGCCACAGCCACCCAACACGCTCGAGCAGCGGCCGGGAAGTACCAAGACCCGGCTCGCTTGCCCGTCCAGACTTGACGGAATGTCGTCCGGCCAGGCGACCATCATCGACGCTACGGCCTAGGTGTGAATCTGGGGGCGTGGCGGGCGGCTCTCCTTGAGTTCGCGCCGAAGCGAAGACTCCCCGTTGGAGGAGAGAGGGTATGAAACGTGTTCGTAGGCTGTGGCTCCTGGCTGTGCTGGGAGCTGGGGTTGTGGCGGTGACGCCGTTCGTGCTTGGGTCGGCGTCGGCCTCCACACATAAACCGGCGCCGCCAGGCACCCCCCCAACAAAGGGACATGCGCCGACGAAGGTGCGGGGGGCGACCTCGTTTTCGTGCGGCATGACTGTTACGACCAACTTCACGCTGACCGCGGATGAGAGCTGCTCGGGGACGGCGATCTTCATCGAGGCGAACGGGGTCACGGTCAACCTCGGCGGCCACACCCTGACCGGACCTGGGTCCAGTGGCTACGGGGTGGAAGGCGACTTCAACAACGACACGGTCACGAACGGCGTGATCACGAGCTTCCAGTACGGCGTCGTCTTCTTCGGGAACGGCGACAAGGCGACGAACCTCCAACTCGACAACAGCAGCAATGCCGGGATCGTCACCGAAGGCAGCACCAACGTGATCTCAGGCAACTACCTGCTCGGCAACGCAACAGGCCTCTGGAACTTCGAGGGATCCGGCGATCAGGACACGAACAACTGGGCCGAGTCGAGCACAACCTTCGGCATTTATGTGGAGTACACGACAGGCGCAACGATCTCGGGCAACAAAGCCCTCAACGCCGGTTCCGGAGGCTACGGGTTCCTGGTTTACGGCACCGGCAAAGTGACGGGCAACGTTGCGAGCGGCAACGCAGTCGACGGCTTCTACGTCGACGGCAACACCTCCGGGTTCACTCCCACGATCACAGTGAGTGGCAACCGCGCGGCCTTCAACGGCGGCTACGGATTCAACGTCCCCGCAGGCGGCGCAGTCGACGGCGGCGGAAACGTAGTTCAGGCGAACGGCAACAGTACCGAATGCCTGAACATCGCCTGTCACGCGGTAGACAGCTAAGCCAGCAGACGAGTTCGACGGCGGAGTGTGGCCCGCACATTGCGGGCCACACTCCGCCTTTCACACACAACGATCTGGCCGCGATGCGCACCCGGCGTCGGTTCAGCCGTCGGCATAGCCGAGCGCCCGCCGCAGCCGCGACGACCGCTGCACGGTCTCATAGCCCTGCCTTTGCACCTTGAGCAAGTCCGTGGCCAGGCATTAGTGGCAGGAGTCGAGGGCTGGTTGCTGCCACCGACCTTGGGCGGTCTCGGCGACACCATCGAGTTCACGGCGCGGCAGACGTGACGCCTTTCTAGCTGCCGGGGCCGAGCTAAGAGGACGGAACCACGGGTCGCACGTGTCGAGAGTCTCGTCCGCCGAAACCGAGTTGATTCAGGTTGCGCAGTCGATGGGCCACATGGCCTATTGCCTCGCAAACGAGGAGGGCTGTAGGTTCGGCTTTCCTGTAGTCAACCGGCCACCTGTGCGTCGGGAAGGGGTTGAGAGGATTGCGGCGCGCGCGCTCCTATGACAACGCGCTCGGAGCCATCACTCCGGCCCATTGTTGGGCGACCGCCGGCGAGTCAGGAGTCGAGGGGGTGCGCGGCTTCCTCGAACAATGTCGGCCATCGCAGCCGGGGATTCGTTGCCGCGGGGTCGCTGTTGCGACCAAGAGGACGATTGGGTGATGCGGTTCAGGAGGGGCTTGCCACGCTGCGCCGTTGGGTCAGGTCAGGCGCCGGGGTTGACGAGGCCTGATTCGTAGGCGGCCACGACGGCTTGTGCGCGGTCGCGGATGCCGAGTTTGCGGAGGATGTGGCTGACGTGTGTCTTGACGGTTTCGTTGCTGAGTACGAGTCGCTGGGCGATTTCCTGGTTTGAGAGGCCGGTCGCGACGAGGCTCAGGATTTCGATTTCGCGGCGGGTGAGCGCGTCGAGGTCTTCGGTACGTGTTCGGTGTGGCGGGCGGAGCCGGGCGAACTCGGCGATCAGGCGACGCGTGATCGCGGGTGCGAGGAGCGCGTCGCCGGCGGCGACGACCCGGACTGCTTCGAACAGCGTCTCGGGAGGAGCGTCCTTGAGCAGGAATCCGCTCGCACCCGCCTGGAGTGCGTCGTAGACGTGCTCATCGAGGTCGAACGTCGTCAGAACGAGGACGCGCGGGCTATCGGCCGCGGCGCAGATAGAGCGGGTTGCCGTGATGCCGTCGAGCACGGGCATGCGGATGTCCATCAACACGACGTCGGGTGAGTGCTCGTCGCTTTGCCGCACCGCCTCCTCGCCGTCCGCGGCAGTTGCGACGACGGTGATGTCGGGCTGGGTGTCGAGGAGCGCGGCGAAGCCTGCGCGGACGGCTTGCTGATCGTCCACGACGAGCGCGCGGATCATTGCGCCGCCTCGTCGGCGGGCAGCACGACGTTGACCTCGAACCCGCCTCCTTCTGCCTGGCCGGCGGAGAAGGTTCCGCCGGCGAGCGTTGCACGTTCGCGCATTCCCATCAGGCCGTGGCCCTCCACCGGCTCGCCGCCGGGCGCACCAGGACCAGAATCCCGGACGCGCAGACACAGTGTCTGGTCGCGATAGGCGAGCTCGACGTCGACGGCGGCGCCTGCGGCGTGCCTGCGTGCGTTCGTCAGCGCCTCCTGGACGATCCGGTATGCAGCCAGATCCGTGCTCAGCGGCAGTCGGGCGATCCTTCCCTCACGAGTGAGGCGGATCTGTGTCCCGGTTGCCTCGGCCTTCGCGATCAGATCGTCGAGCTGATCGAGTCCCGGCTGCGGCGCTCGGTCGGCCTCTCCGCCGGCGTCCTCACGCAGAACTCCGAGCAGCCGGCGTGTCTCGGTGAGCGCCTCCCGCGCCGTCGAGGCGATCGACTCGAGGCGTTCGCCGGCGGCCCGCGGGAGCTTCCCTGAGGTCAATCGTGCAGCTTCGCTCTCGACGGCAATGACCGACAGATGATGCGCGACGATGTCATGCAACTCGCGCGCGATCCGGGCGCGCTCCTCCATCTGGGTCTGAGCGCGCGTGCTTTCCGCCATTGCCTCTTCCGTCGCGTCCAGAGCCGCGACCGCGACCCTGCGTCGACGAAACGCCTCGCCGACGGCGAGCGCGGCAAGGCAGAAGAGCAGCGGGGCAGCGTTTCCGAGCGCGCCGTGGGGGCTGTGGATCCGCACAACGCCGATGACGAAGAACGGCAGCAGCAGCGGAGCGGCGAGGAGCAGCCCCCGACGGATCACCAACAGCGCAAGCAGCACCAACGCGATCGAAAAGCTCGCCACGCTCAACGGGGGATTGTCCGTCCGCAAAATCACCACGGTGACGAGGGTGGACGCGGCTGCGGCAAGCGCAGGCCATCTGCGAGCAAGCCCGATCGGGACAAGGGCAAACACGCTCAGCAGGATCGCTCTGGCCTTGTCGGGCGGTCCCGCGAAGGTCTGGAACCGGCTCGCCTCATAGACAGCGAGCAGCGTCGCGACGCCGACCGTGGCGTACTCGCCTTCCGGGCGTGAGGGCTGACCACGCAACGACGCCAACCGTCTCCGGATCGCCGAGGACCCCACCCGGCCATTGTCGCCGCTGCCGGCGAAAGGCTGCGTCGCGCCGGCAGACTATCTTTCGCCTCACCCGCGAGCGTGAGACGCTGTCGAGACTCACCGCCGGGCGGTAGCTGAAACACGGCTCCGACGCGCGACGCGGCCGGACAAAGATGGCCGTACCGTCCAGCGGGTGGAGCTGACCCTCGAGCGTCGACGACCAATCACCTCGTCCAGCCAGACGATCAGCTCCGACGCCTCGTTGTTCACCGCCCCAGTCTGGGAGCGCTTTGCAGCCATCGCGGCACACGAACTCCGCACACCCCTGACGCTCCAGCGTTCCCTCCTCGAACTCGCCCTCGGCGGTCCGAACACCGAAGGAACAGCCTGGCGACGAGTCGGCGAGAACGTCCTCAACGCCTGCGCTCAGCAAGAACGGCTGCTCGACGCCTGTCTCACCCTCGCTCGGGCCAGCCACAGCGTGCAGCGGTCGGAACGAAGCGACCTCGCAGCGATCGCGGCCGATGCCCTGCAAGCACACGACCTTGGCGACCTCGACGCCGTCGTCGTACTCGAGCCGGCACTGACGACCGGCGACCCCGGCCTGCTCGAATGCCTCGCCGGCAACCTCATCTCGAATGCAATCCGACACAACAACAGCGGCGGCCTTATCGAACTCAGGACGCACACGGCTCTGCGACGCGCCGTCCTCTCTGTGACGAATACCGGGCCGTTGATCCCGCCGAGCGAGATTCGACAGATCTTCCAGCCCTTCTATCGACTCCCGACGGGAAGAAGCCTGAGCGACGGTGCCGGCCTCGGCCTCGCAATCGTGCACGCGATCGCCCGCGCGCATCACGCCGTCGTGACGGCCCAACCTCGATCCGGCGGCGGCCTCACAATCACCATCGCCTTCAAACCGCTCGCTTGAAAGGCCACTCGAACGTCGTGCTCCGGCGCCGACCGCCCGCCCTCGTCTCTTCTCTGGAAGTCGCGGTCATCGCGCTGCTCGCCTCCGGATGCGGCGGCCACTCGACAGGCGTCGCGAAGATCGCCTCCTCAACAACGACCGCCACCTCGGTCGCCACCGGGCCGCTCGCCTACACCCACTGCATGCGCGCTCACGGAATCACGAGCTTCCCCGAACCTGACAACACCGGCGGGATCCCCAAGAGCGACGTGATCGCGGCCAGAGACAACGACCCGTCGCGATTCGACGCCGCCAACACTGCCTGCGAACACCTCGTCCCCAACGGCCTAGGACCACCCCAGCAGCAGATCTCCGCGGCAGATCAAGTCGACTATCTGAAAGCCGCCGCCTGCATGCGCCGACACGGCTTCCCGAGCTTCCCCGACCCCACATTCCCCAGCGGACGCGTCAACTTCAACGTCCCGGCGAACATCAACCAGCACTCCCTCCTGGCGACCAGAGCAGTGTCAACATGCCGAAAACAGATCCCGGCCGGCCTGCCCTACAGCGGCACCGACCACCCGTAAGACACGCCCCGCTCAGGCTTCATTCGCGCACTCTGGCGCAGCGGAGCGTCGTTGCCCTCCGATCCCGCTGCCACGCATGCGGGGTCTGTCAGGCGAACGGTGTAAGCACGCGGGCCTCAGTTAGTTGACGTTGAGATGGATTCGGCCTTCGAAGGTGATTGCGAAGGCGTTGAGGGCGGGCTTCCAGCGGGTCGTCGATCGTTGTTGGCCTCGACCCGTAGGGTCGAGGCTGCGGACGGCGAGGTAGAGGCATTTCATCGCTGCTTGCTCGGTCGGGAAGTGACCACGCGCTCGCACACTACGGCGCAATCGCGCGTGCACGCTCTCGATCGCGTTGGTGCTGTACAGGACCTTGCGGATCTCCGGGCTGTAGGCAAGGAACGGCACAAACTCCGCCCAAGCGTTTTCCCACAGCCTGATGATCGCGGGGTAGCGCTCGCCCCACTTGCCGGCGAACTCGTCGAAGCGCTCCCTCGCGGCCTGCTCGGTCGCTGCGGTGTAGACGCTGCGCAGGTCGCGGGCGAGCTCGTACCAGTACTGCTTACTCGCGTAGCGGAAGGTGTTGCGCACGAGGTGCAGCACGCAGGTCTGGACGATCGCGAGCGGCCAGCTGTCGTTGACCGACTCGACCAGGCCGCGCAACCGCCGGTTGTACTGCGACTGGTCGGGCAGATGCGGAAACCAACCCGGCAGCACCCGGCCGATCAGACCCAGGAACTGGCGGTCAGAGCTGATCCCGATCGCCGCCTGCGCAACCGCGAGCGCGACCAGCTCCGCATCGCTCACCAACGGTCGCCTCCCACCACGCAGAGCGACCGGGTACTCGTCAGCAAAGACGTAGGCTGCAACGACAAGGGCTTCCAGATCCGTCATCTCGAGCTCCTATCTCGAGGGGACACATGGTCTGGAAGCCCTTCTTCGCGAACAAACCACGGGTCCCTATCGGAACCCGCCGTTTCACATCAGCCTCTAGCTGAGCTG
>Ga0209579_10003213_pt1 | contig 12019 bp, 9 predicted proteins | sample Coa_R1_2_FD_187152 | JGI IMG/M metagenome (GOLD analysis project Ga0209579, IMG submission 187152) | Surface soil microbial communities from Centralia Pennsylvania, which are recovering from an underground coalmine fire - Coalmine... | ecosystem: Environmental > Terrestrial > Soil > Unclassified... | reverse complement strand
GGTGATGGGGTGCTCGTCCGGCTGAAAATAGAGATAGCGCAGGGTCTTTTTCGCGCTGCGGGTAATCCCCTCGGAGCTGGTGAACTCGGTCATCAGCAGCCCGCAGCCGCCCCGCGCACGAATCACGCGGCGAAAGAGCGTGTCGGTGACGCCGGCCATGGGCGCCAGCACGGTCGCCGGCCGGATGGTCAAATCCCGGACTTTGTATTCCTGGGGAATCATCAGTTTAACTTTAGCGCAGCTTCAGCTGCCCTGGCCCGGTTTTTCCGCCGCAGAGTTCGAAGCAGCCTCAGCCGCCGGGGCGCTATCGTTTTTGAGATAGCGGTCGAGGCGCAGAAATTTCCGCTGCAGAGCTCCGCTGTAGGCAGACCAGTCCTCATCGCCCGACTCGGTGGCCAGGGCGGCGCGCGTGGCCGCCATCTTGGAATCGAGATCATCCAGATAGTGGAATACCAGGGCCTCGCGAATCATGGGCAGTTTCGGAGAGCCAAATTCGTACTCTCCGTGGTGGCTGATGAGCAGATGTTGCACCACGGTTTTCAACTCAGGCGGGAAGCCAGGAATTTTGTCCATGGCGCGAAGGACGGTCTCGAGTTCCATGACGATGTGGCCCAGAAGCTGCCCGTGGGTGGTGTAACCGATGGCGCGTTCGTAACAGAGTTCGTCGAGTTTTCCCACGTCGTGCAGCATCGCGGCGGTCAGCAGCAGGTCGATGTCCAGCTCGGGGTAATGGGCGGCAACATGTTTCGCCAAGCCACAGAGGCCGACGACATGCTCGAGCAATCCGCCGATGTAGGCGTGATGCATGGTCTTGGCGGCCGGGGCTTTCTTGAAGCGAGCCGCCACGGACGGATCGTTCAGAATGAGGCCTACGAGTTTATGGAGCCAGGGATTGTGAATCGAGGCGCTATGCTGGAGCAGTTCGGCCCACATCTTTTCAACGTCTTGTTTGGTGTGAGGGAGGTAATCGACCAGTTCGATCTCATCGGGTTTGGCTTTGCGCAGCTGGATCAAGGCCAGTTGCGGACGGTCACGATACAGTTCGACGCGCGCTTCGACCTTGATGAAATCGTCGCGCGCGACGTCAACGGTCTCAAACTTGGTCCACATGCGCGCTTCGACGGTTCCGGTGCGGTCGCCGAGCTCCAGACGCAGATAGGGCTTGCCTTCCCTGGTGTTGCGAAGCTCCTTGGCGTGTACCAGAAAGAACGTGGTAACGGTTTGTTCGTTGATTAGATCGGAGACGAACGGCTTTTTCATTGGCCCGAGGCCGTGCCGGTACTGGTGCTTCCGCCCTTGCGCTTGCCGAACAGGAGAAACCTTTTGCGTCCCTTTTTGATTTTGGTGCTTTCCGGAGTGGCGTTCACTTCTTGGATCTCGGAGTTGCCGCCACCGGCCAGCTCCGCGTAGCCGGGCTTGATGACCACGTAGCTTTCCTCGCGCAGGGTCTTCAAATACTCGCGCACCGCCGGCTCCAGCTTTTCGTTGTACAGATGCTCCTTAATCTCGTCTTGCACTTTCTCGAAGGACTGCTGCCCCTCGTCATAATGTTCCAGAACCTGGAAGACAAGATAGCCCTGCTTGGTTTCGATGACGTCGGTTAGATCGTTGCGCTTCATGGCAAAGACCACGTCTTCGAGCTGCTTGGCCAGTTCGCCACGTTTGAAGGTTCCGATGTAGCCGCCTTGGTCTTTGGTGCTTCCGTCGGACAGGCGCTTGGCGATTTCGGCAAAGTCTTCGCCGTCCTTGACGCGCTTCAGAGCGGTTTCCGCTTTTTTCTTCAGGTCGGGAAGGTCCGAATCCTTTTTACCCTCGGTATTGACAATGATTTCGCGCAGGGCGACCTGTTCCGGCCGGACGAACTGGGTTTTGTGCTCTTCGTAGTATTTGCGCGCGTCGCTTTCGCCGATGTTAATGTGCGAGCCGACTTCCTGACTGACAACTTTCTGGGTCAGGATGTGATTGCGAATGTTGTTCTTGAAGTCTTCCCAGTTGAGGCCCTGGGTGGAGACAGCTTTTTCCAGCTCATCCAAGTCCTTGAGGTTGTTCTGGATGCGGATCTGGTCCAATTGCTTGACGACGTCGGTTTCGACGCTGATTCCCAAGTCTTTGCCGCGCTGCGCGAGGAGCGATTGATCCACCAAATCGCGCAAGGCGGTCTTCTTGCGATTCTCGACCTCGGTTTCCAGTTGTTCCGGCGTGCATTTACCTTTGCAATCCTGGCGAGTATCTTCCTCGGTCTGCGACAGCGCCTTGTCGTACTCCGACTTGGTGATGATTTCGTTGTTTACGCGGGCGATGATCTCTTCCACCACTTTGCCGCTGTCCGGATTGGGCTTGACCACCGGTTTGGGCTTCGGAGGCGGGGCGGGAGCGGGCTCTTCCGTGGCCGGGGCCATCTGGGGCTTCTCCAGCGTCGGCTGCTGGGGGGCAGGCTGCTGCTTCGGGTCCTGTTTCGGGTCTTGTGCGGCCAGAGGCATTGCGGCCAGCGAAGCCACCAGGAACACCCCGACAAACATCTTGTTACGCATTCAATTACCTCGCGTATTCAGTTTAGCCCTGCCCTTGAAGCCCGAGCAATACGTTTCTCAGCGACCCCACGACCGGCTCGCCGCGCTGGAGTTCCATCCATAACACGCCCGAAGGATCGAGGCGGATACCCTGGCGCGAACGGACCACGCTAACCAAGGTAGCGGGGTCCAGCGGGGTCTCGGGATGGAATCTCACCGCCAGCCGGTTGCCTTGCCGCTCCACCGCCGATATACGCAAACGCTCGCACAGAGATTTGAGCGCGGCATATTCCAAAAGGTTGGTCACGGAGATGGGCAAAGGACCAAAGCGGTCTTCGAGTTCCTTGGCAACGTCGGCCTTTTCGTCCTCGGTCTTGATTGACGAAATGCGCTTGTAGGTGCGCAGCCGCAGGTTCTCGCTGGGAATGTAGTCCTGCGGGATGCGCACGTCGAGTCCCAGACTCAGGGTGGTGCGCAGTTCGGGCGCGGCTTCTTCGCCCTTGAGCTTCGAGACGGCGCGTTCCAGCATTTGAGTGTAAATATCGAAGCCGACCGCTTCGATGTGGCCATGTTGCTGGCGGCCGAGCATGTTGCCGGCACCGCGCAATTCCAGGTCCAGCGCGGCAATGCGGAATCCCGCTCCCAGTTCGCTGAATTCCTTCATGGCTGAAAGGCGCTTCCTGGCCACTTCCGACAGAACAGTCTGGGGAGGCACCAGCAGGTAAGCGTAGGCGCGCTGATTGGAACGCCCGACGCGCCCGCGCAACTGGTAGAGCTCGGAGAGTCCCAGCCGGTCGGCGCGATTAATCAGGATGGTGTTGGCGCGGGGAATGTCCAGCCCGTTCTCAACGATCGTGGTGGCCACCAAGACGTCCGCTTCATCGCGAATGAACTTCAACATCACCGCCTCAAGCTCTTTTTCGCCCATCTGGCCGTGGCCGACCACAACCCTGGCCTTTGGCACCAGCTTGTTGACCAGTGAGGCCAGCGAATAGATCGATTCCACGCGGTTGTGGATGAAATAGACCTGGCCGTCGCGTTGCAATTCGGTCTCGATCGCTTTGCGCACCAACTCCTCACTGAACGAGGAAACGGAGGTCTGAATCGCCAGCCGGTCGCGGGGCGGCGTTTCGATAATGGACATGTCGCGCAAGCCGACCAGCGACATGTGCAAGGTGCGCGGAATGGGCGTCGCAGAGAGCGAGAGCGCGTCAACGTTCTTGCGCATCTCTTTCAGCCGCTCTTTGTGAGCTACGCCAAAGCGCTGCTCTTCGTCAATCACCAGCAGTCCCAAATCCTGAAACATCACGTCCTTGGAGAGCAGCCGGTGGGTGCCAATCACCACATCGACTTTTCCTGCTTCCAATTCGGTCAGAATCTTTTTTTGCTCCGCGGCGGTGCGGAACCGGCTCAGCATTTCGATTTTGGCAGGAAAGGCCGCAAACCGTTTTTTGAAGGTTTCGTAGTGCTGAAAGGCCAGAACCGTGGTCGGGGCCAGTACCGCGACCTGTTTGCTGTCGGAGATCACCTTGAACGCCGCACGCATGGCCACTTCGGTTTTGCCGTAGCCCACGTCACCGCAGAGCAAGCGGTCCATCGGCACCGGCTTCTCGAGATCTTTTTTGATGTCGGCGATCGCCAGATTCTGGTCCTGCGTTTCCTCAAACTCAAACGCGTCCTCAAATTCGCGCTGCCAATTGCCGTCCGCGGAAAACGCGAATCCCTGGGCTGTCTTGCGCGCAGCGTACAGCGTGAGCAACTGCTCGGCCATGTCCTCGAGCGACTTGCGAACTTTGGCCTTGCGGGTGTTCCATCCGGTGCCGCCCAGCTTGTCGAGCGGAGGAGGCGCGCCTTCCACCACGCGGTAGCTCTGCACCAGGTCCATGCGCTCGAGCGGAACGTACAGCCGCGCCTCTTCCGCATAGCGCAACAGCATGAACTCACCGCGCCGGCCGTCCGACTCAATCTGCCGCAAGCCTTCGAACTGGCCGATGCCGTGGTCCACGTGCACCACAAAATCGCCGGGCTTCAGGTCGGCAAAATCGCTGAAGAATCCCGAGGTGCGAATCTTGCGGGTGGGGCGGTCCACTTGCGGCGCCACATCGAAAAGGTCCGCGTTGCCGTAAATGGTCAGCCTGGCATCGGGGAACGTGGTGCCCTGCCCGAAGGGAGCACGCAAGAGCACCAGTCCGGCCGATTCGCTGGCGCTTTCCGCGGTGAATCCCGCCGCCGCGCTTTCCGACTCGCCGAGAACGTAAGGCACTTCATACTCGCGGCAGATATCCGCAAAGCGCTCAAGTTCACCGGTGCTGGCCGCGGTGAGAAAGACCGTTCCGCCTTCCGCCAGCTGTGACTTCACATCGCCGACACACGCCACTACGTCGCCGTGAAACCGCGCGCTCGGGCGCGACGCCAGATGAAAACGCGTCGCTTCATCGGCGATCAGGCCGAGCTGTTCCAGGTCCACACGGGTTGCCAACTGTAAAGCCAGGTCAAATTCCTCGCCGGTCCAGAAGAACGTGGCAGCGTCCGGAGCATTGGCCGCACCGATTTTTTCGTAAGCTTCGGTGGCATCCCGCTGCACTTCACCGGCGCAAGTGCGCACGGCTTCTGGCTCATCCACGAAAATCAGCGGCTCGAGCGAACTGGGCGATAGCTCGAAGAGGCTGCGCACTCCGAGCGCGCCCGCAGGGCCCCAGTAGGTGGGTAACGGCCACGCCTCCCGGCCTGCTTCGTTCGCCACTTGCCATTCCGTCAGCGGCAACACCACGGTGCGGTTAACGGGTGCGACGGAGCGTTGTGTGCGGGGATCAAACTCGCGCACCGATTCAACGGTATCGCCGAGCAGTTCAACGCGGACGGGCCGCGGCGTCTCGGGCGAGAAAATGTCGATAATTCCGCCACGCACCGCGAACTGCCCCGGCAATTCCACCATTTCGGTGCGTGCGTATCCGGTGGCGCCGAGATGGGCCAGAAACTCCTGCAGCGGCACATCGGCGTCTTTTTCCAACACCCGGGTCAGATCCGCGTATTCACTGGCCTCGCGATAACGCCACATCGCCGCGGCGGCCGGGGCGATGACCAGGGAGAGTTCGCCGGCGGCCAGCCGATAGAGCGTGGCGGCACGGCGTTCGAGAATGTCGGCGTGAGGGCTGCGCGACTCCCAGGGGAACGTATCGAAGGCCGGCAACACCGCGACGCCGCCGGTGGCTCCTGGAAACACCGTGAAACAGAAGCGCAAGGTCTCGGCGATGGCTTCGGCTTTTTTGTTGGACTCAACGAGGAGGAAGGCCGGGCGGCGCAATTCGTGGGTGATGTGCGCGACAGCGAGCGCCTTGGCCAGTTCTGTCAGACCAGCACAACCCGCTGCTTTGGCGCCGCCACGCAGCGCGGACAACACGCCTTCCAGGGCGGGCTGGCGCACCAGAGCTTCGAGTCGCTCGCGTACTACGGGTAGGATCATTGGCGGTTGTTGGGATTCTTATGGGTCAAGTTTCTCGGATACCAGGTTGCCTGCCATAGGTTTTCAGCGACTCGGCTCGTCATTCCGAGTGGGGCGAGGATGGTTTCTTTGGATCGCCGCACAATTCCTTAGGGCTTACCGCTTCTGATCTTTTCCACCATCGCCGAGGTCGAATGACCCGTCAATACCGGGATGGAAACCACTTTCCCGCCTGCCGCTTCGGTTTCCTCACGCCCAATGATCTGGTCGCTGGCCCAGTCGCCGCCTTTGACCAGCACATCCGGCAGCAGCGCCGCCACAATCTCCCGCGGGGTCGGCTCGTCGAAAATCACCACGCCGTCCACGCAGGCCAGCGCCGCCAGGACTTCCGCCCGTTCCTGCTCTGGCATGATCGGCCTGCCCTGGCCCTTCATTTCTCGCACGCTGCGATCGCTGTTGACTCCTACAATCAGAGCGTCGCCCAGGCTACGCGCCTTCTCCAGCGTCTCGACATGTCCCGGGTGCAGCAGGTCAAAGCATCCGTTGGTAAAGACTACTCGTCGGCCATTGCGTTTCTCTCGCCCAAATCGGAGAATTGCTTCGTGCAAATTCAAAATCCGGCCGCTCACTCTGGCTCCCCGCTAGAAACGCTCGCGCATCCCATGCCACAAACTCCAGTTTATCATGCGCCCGAGCATGTGCTTTTCTGGATGGCCCCGCAGCGGCGGCCCTGCTCGCAATGAATCGACGTACACTCCTGCAAGGCGGTGCCGGCCTGCTCCTTTGCGCTTTGGGTTTCTTCCTGATTCATCGCGATTCCTACGATGTTCACACCGTACTCGCGACCGCAGGCGGCTGCCGCATGGCCACCGACATTTACGAACCCCGCTCCGGCACTCCCCTGGGTTCGGTAGTTCTCTTTCACGGTCTCGCCGCCAACAAAAAGGTCATGGCCTTCAACGCGCAGGAATTTGCCAACCAGGATCTCCGCGTTTTTGTGCCCGACCTCCCCGGCCACGGCCGCACCCCCGGCCCGTATTCCGCAGATCGCGCTGGCTCGTGCGCGCTTGCGCTCGTCCGTGACCTCGCCACGCGCAAAGCCAGCATTCCCGAACGTACCATCCTGGCGGGTCACTCCCTCGGCGGCGCCATTGCCATCCGCGTTGCAGCGCTGTTCCCTGTCGCCGGAGTCATCGCGCTTTCGCCGGCGCCCATGCAAACCGCTCGTGGCTTCTCGCCCGAGATGATTCCTTTTCATAACGCGCCCGTTCTCCCGCCGCACTCACTGGTGCTGACCGGGCAATGGGAGCCTGGCCCCATCAAGGTTCTCGCACAGCAGCTGGTTTCGTCATCCTCGGATCCTTCCAGCAAATATCGGATGATCCCGCACACCTCCCATGTCAGCATTTTGTTTTCGTCGGAAACCTTTTCTGAGCTGCGCTCGTGGACTTCGCAGCTCCTCGGCACCGATCCAGCCGCGCCATTTCCGAAAAACATGCCTCCGCTGGCCTGCCTGCTGGGACTGCTGGGCCTTTCGCTTCTGGCCCCACCGTTTATACGCGAGATGAACCCGGTCGCTACAGTATCCGTCTCGAACACTTCAGCGCTGGCCCCCAGCTTCCTCACAGGACTTGGGATCATCGGGATCATTAGCCTGGCCGTGGTGTTGGCGCTGGCATCCAGCTTCATCCCCTTCCACTTCGTCCATGTTTTTCAGGGCGATTACCTGGGCGTCTTTCTCTTCCTCACCGGAATCGGAGCGCTCGCTCTTCGCCGCAGCCTCTTCCCCTCTTTCAAAGCGCTCCTCGCGACGCCGGTGGCCTCGGCAATCGCCTCCGCGCTCGTACTTGTCCTGCTCTTTGCAGCCTGGTTGGAACTGACCTTTTACGAGACCTGGCTCACTCCTGCGCGCTGGCTACGCTTCCCGCTTCTTTTCGTCCTGGTGCTGCCGTGGCATTTCGCCGAAGAGCTCTTCCTGGGCGACAGCAAAAAATCAGTACACCTGCCACGCCTAGGCAAAGCCCTCTCCTTTCGCGCAGCCGTTTTTCTGTCGCTGCTGCTCGGAATCCTGGTTCTCCACTCGGGAGAGGTCCTTCTCTTTTTGCTGCTCGCGTATTTTGTGGTGTTTTCGGTCATCCAGCGGCTGGCCTGTGACCTGGTGCGTTTTCGGACACTCAGCCCTGCCACCACCGCAATCTTCGGTGCTATACTGCTCGCTGCCTTCGCCCTGGCGATTTTCCCCGTCGCTTAGGCTTTCGCGACCGGGATCGGAAACCTACAAGCGAGAACGCTTATGGCAGAGATTGCAATCGTCGGTGGCGGTCCGTCCGGTTCCATCTGTGGCGAACAACTTGCCCGCGCCGGTCACTCTGTAAAAATCTTTGACGAACATCTCGCCTGGGAAAAGCCCTGCGGCGGCGGGCTGACTCACAAAGCCATTCAGCGCTTTCCGTTTCTGCTCGACAACCCCTATCCCAAGAAGCTGATTCATTCGATCGATCTGATTGCCAGCAACGAGCAGCGGGCCCGGCTCGAGATGCCGCACCCCATCGTCATTTACTCGCGGACCGTGCTTAATGGCCTGTTGCTCGACCGCGCGCGCGAAGCCGGTTGTGCCGTCCACCGTTCGCGTATCGTATCGGTGGATACCTCTTCTGAAAAGCCGCGCTATTGCGTGGAGGGCGAGTGGCATACCGCGGACTTCCTGGTTCTTGCAGCCGGCGCACGCAACCAGTTGTTTCCAGAAACCCGCCCGCTCCAGAAGGACGAACTCGAAATCACCCAGGGCTATTTCATTCCGCGCGCCGAAGATTCCATCATCATCAAATTTCTTCCGCGCTTCGACGGGTATATCTGGTCCTTCCCCCGCTGCGACCATTTATCCGTGGGCATTTGCGGCAGCATGGCCTCGCACAACCAGTCCGAACTGCGCACCCATTTGCAATCCTTTATCGGCAAACAAAATTTCTGCCTCGACGATGCGCGCTTCTACAGCCACGTGCTGCCCTCGCCGCAAGTTCCGACCCTCTCGCAGCGCACCGTGGTGGGGAAGAACTGGGCGCTAGTCGGTGACGCTGCGGCGTTCGTTGATCCGCTCACCGGTGAGGGCTTGTTCTACGCGATGCGCTCCGGGGAATTGCTCGGAAAAGCTATTGCCGAAGGCAATCCCCAGATGTACACCGACTGGGTCCGCGCCGCCTTCTCCTGCGAGCTGGAATTCGCGGCGCGCATCGTTCGCCGCTTCTATCGCGGCGCGTTCCTGGGCACCGCCGTCACTACCCGTATGGTGCAGTTCCTTCGCCGCAGCTCCATCTTCCGCCAGATCATGGCTGACATTTTCAGCGGCACGCAGGACTACACCACCCTTAAGCAGCGCGTCGTGGGTCATTTGGGCATGACACTCAGCGACTTCGTGACTTCGGTTTTGAACGTGGACGCCCCCGCGGTCGCCAAGCCGCGCCCGGGCTCCGTCCCGGTCCCTTAACATTCAAGTTTTCCGTTTCGCTTACGTCTTCAATGCCAAGCCACTCCGCTCCCGACGAAGGTTTCCGCATGCGCGGCGCTCCCATTTCGCGCCTCGATGTCTTCAGCGATGTCGTCCTGGCTTTCTCGCTGGTGTTGCTGGTCGTTTCTCTTGCCATTCCCAAAAATTTTACGGATCTCCGCTATCCGACTCCCTCCTTCGCCGCTTCCGCGGTCTGCTTTCTCCTGCTGGTGAATGTCTGGTTTTCGCACTACGTTTTCTTCCGCCGCTATGGCCTGTCGGATCGCTGGACGGTGGCACTGAACGCCGCGCTGCTCGGCCTCATTCTATTCTGCATTTATCCGCTGAAATTTCTGTATTCCACCATGTTCACCTATCTGGTTCGCGCCGATTTTTCTCCGCGCTTCGCCGCCGCCGTCCAGATCAACGGCATGCTGGTTCTTTACGCTCTCGGCTTTACTACCGTGTTTTTTCTGGTTGCCGCGCTCTACTGGAACGCCTGGCGCCAGCGGGCGTCGCTCAAGCTTAACGGCCTGGAACGCCTGCTCACCGTTTCATCGATTGTGGACGCGCTCGGTGTCTCGGCCATCGGCCTCGTCGCTTGCCTGGCAGCCCTGGTGCTGCCACCCTCCTGGGCTCTTTACTCCACCATTCTCTATTTCCTGATTCTTCCGTGGAAGGCTCTGAACACCCTGTATTTCGGCCACAAAGCCCGCACCCTTCGCAGGCTCGTGCAGGCGGAACTCACGGCCGCCAAGTGACAGTGCGACTCCACTTGCGCTTTTATCAGTAAAATTTATCTTGGTTGTCTTACGCGGCCGTGGAATCCGCTTCCGCGTTGGGGGCTGTCCCTTCCAACTGTGACAGTATCTCCCGCAGCGTGGTGATCAACTCGTCTCGCGAAACGTGGCTCTTCTTGAACTGAATCCGAAACTTAAAGGTCTCATTCACCGGCTCGAAATGGAAAATGAACGGCTGCGGCCGCTGCGGACCTGCCTGCTCTTCCCGCCGTTCGCGCCGCGCCTCGTCGCGTGTCAGCCCGCCCTGTAGAATGCGCGCAAACATTTCCAGCATCTTTTTCTCGGTGGGCTGCCGCGCAATCTGCAACAACAACGACTTGGAAGTGATCCCGTGCTCCACGCACTTCTTCCGCAGACTCTCCGGGATATTGCGCAGCGACAGCGTCTCCGTCACCGAAGACCGCGCCCTGCCAATCTTCCGGGCCATGTCTTCGTGCGTGTATTCAAATTGTGTAGCCAGCCGGTGCAGTCCATCGGCTTCTTCAAACGCGGTCAAATCCTTGCGCTGAATATTTTCAATCAGCGCAATTTCCAGCGTCTCGGCTTCATCAACGGTCTTCTCGATGCAGGGCACTTCCCGCAAACCCGCCGCTCGCGCCGCGTGATACCGCCGCTCCCCCGAAATTATGTAGAAGCACCCCTCGCTCTGCACAAACCGCACCAGCAGCGGCTCCAGCACCCCCTTGGCGCGCACTGAGTCCGTCAGTTCGCCCAGATCTCCCAGCGCTTTGCGCGGCTGGTCCGGATTCGGGCGGATCTGGTCCACACGAATCATCCGGCCCACCGCCGCACCGCTAAAACTGGTCAACTGCTCGATGTAGTGCGCGTCATGCCGCATCTTCAGCGTGACGGGCAACCCTGCTTTCTTCAACACGTTGGATGACCTCCGCGGCAAGCTTCTTGTACTCGACCGCGCCGGGTGATTTCGGCGCGAACGTCAAAATCGTTTCTTTGTACGCTGGACTTTCCTCCAGCCGCACATTCTTGCTGATCTTGGTCTTGAACAGCACTTCGCCAAACACGCTGCGAATCTGCCCGTGGGTATCGCGCGAAATATTCGTCCTTTTATCAAACAGCGTGATCACCACGCCCAGCATCTTGAGTCCCGGGTTCGGTCGCGCGCGAATCCGCTCGTAGGTTTCCAGCAAATCGTCCGTTCCCTCGATCGCAAAGTAGGCCGCCTGAATCGGCACCAGCAGGTGCGTCGAACTCACCAGCGCGTTTACCGTCAGTATGCCCAGCGACGGCGGCGTATCAATCACGATGTAGTCAAAATCCTTTGCCACCGGTGCCAGCGCGTCCTTCAGCCGGTACGGCGCGTCAAACTGTCCCGCCAGCACCTGCTCGAGCTTGGCCAGCGCCAGCCGCCCCGGACCCACCGACAACATCGGGTCCTTCGACGCCTTGATTACGTTGGCCATCGGCGTCCGCGCATCGCTCAGCACATCAAACATCGAGGACGCAATTTCCGCGCCGTCAAAAAAAGCAATCGTTGAATTGGCTTGTGGGTCCAGATCGATGAGGAGGGTGCGCTTGCCGCGACTTGCAATTGCTGCCGAAAGATTGATCGCCGTTGTGGTTTTTCCGACTCCGCCCTTCTGATTTGCGATCGTTAGGATGGCGGTCATTCCAATGCGCCTCCGTTCGCGCTGCTCGCGAATCCCTTCGCGAACCCGCAACCGGCTTCCCTGATGTAGTTTCCGTTCGTAGCAGCCCCCGAAACCTAGGGTAACTCTACGTTCGTAACCGATTGAAGCGCAAGGAAAAAGTGGACTTTGGCGGC
>Ga0209579_10003212_pt1 | contig 12019 bp, 14 predicted proteins | sample Coa_R1_2_FD_187152 | JGI IMG/M metagenome (GOLD analysis project Ga0209579, IMG submission 187152) | Surface soil microbial communities from Centralia Pennsylvania, which are recovering from an underground coalmine fire - Coalmine... | ecosystem: Environmental > Terrestrial > Soil >... | reverse complement strand
CTGGTCGTCGAACATTCCATCGAAATCTACGGTGGACTGATCGCCGCGACGTTTGCCGTTCTTGGCATCTGGCTGGGTCTCAAGCTGACAGCAAAACGCCAGACAATTGTTGTGAGGGAGGTCCCCGTCCCTGCCGAAGGACCGTTCATCCCTGACGAAAGAAAACGTGAGGACCTCCATATCACTCGCCGTGAGCTTGAGATCCTTGAACTGATCGCCCAGGGCCTGAGCAACCGCGAAATCGCCGAGAAGCTTTTTGTGAGCGAGAGCACGGTGAAGACACATTCCAGCCGTATTTTCGACAAACTCGGGGCCAGACGAAGAACGCAAGCGGTGCAACTCGGCAAGGAATTCGGCCTTCTCCCCTGACTTACTCCTGCACGAGCACGGTTCGTGCCAGTGTTCGGGCCAATAACCGCTCCCCCAAAGGGATGATTTTTCTCTCCGCCGCCAAAATCAGCCAAAAGGATGACGACACCGACCCCGCCTCATGCGGTATGTTGAGCCGCTCAATATACCAACGAGCGACACGAAGTTCATGAAAACGTGAAGTTTCTGAAAACATGAACTTCCTGAAAAAAGGAGCGGACATGAAGTTTCTGAATTCAAATTCGATTTCGATGAAGGTCTTTGTCTTTGTTGTAGGTGCTCTGTCGATCGGCTTGTTTTCAAGCACTGCGCTCATTCCCGCAACCGCCGCCGCCCCGGAATACGAACTCCCCCGGGTCTACGACGCCTCCATGCCCCGGGACCAGCAGATCGCACTCGCTGAAAGCGCCGCCCCGGCCGAGGTATCCAGTAATGCCACCGTTTATGTTCTCGGCCCCAAAGGCTACGAGAAAGCGCGCGAAGGCACTAACGGCTTCAGCTGTTTTGTTGGCCGGCATTTCGTAAAGCCCGCAGAAACGACCATTGAGCCGGCATGCTTCGACGCCGAAGGCAGCCGCACTCTCTTGCTTGTCTACATGCACGGAGAAGAGCTGCGCATAAACGGCAAGTCCGAGGCCGAAATCAAGGCAGACGCCGCCAACGGATATAAGGAAGGCCGTTACCAGTATCCGAGCAAGCCGGGGTTCCTCTACATGATGTCCAGCCGTAACCGCTTGAGCGCAATCCCCGAGCACGGCACTGGTATTTTCCCTCCGCACTTGATGTTTTATGCGCCGAACATGACAACGAAGGACATCGGGTTCGACGCCAAGCCGGGACTCGACAAGCTCGATTATCTTGGGATGACTCACCCCGGAGCAGGCGATAACCTGATCGTAGTTATCCCAGCGGCATCCAAGTCGCCAGCTGACGTGGCTGGTCGCTGAGCCGGTATGAGCCCGTATGAGCATGGGGCCGGCAGCATACGTGGAAAGGTCGAGGTCGGATACGAGGTTGGATACGAGGTCGTATAAAAGATCGGATAAAAATTACTAAGGACATGAGAAAGATCGTCGTCACCTTCGGGCTGATTTCCGGCGCTATCTCCTCGCTGATGATGATAGCGGTGGTGACCTTCGGCGGCAGGATTGGCTTCGACCGCGGCGCGATCATCAGCAACACCTCGATCGTGCTCTCGTTCTTGATGGTGTTTGTCGGCATCCGAACCTACCGAGACAACGTCAGCGATGGTCAGATTACCTTTTTAAAAGCGTTTGCCGTCGGCCTCTCCATTACGCTGATATCCTGCATCATCTATGTCGTAACCTGGGAAGTGATCTACTACAACTTCCTGCCTGGTTTCTGGGATGCCTATGGCGCTCATCTGGTTCAGAAGCTCACCGCCTCGGGGGCGAGCCCGGCAGCCGTCCAGGAAAAACTTCAGCAGGTCAGAAAATACAAAGAGCTGTACAAGAACCCATTCTTCAATGCAGCGTTCACGTTCATTCATCCCTTCCCGATAGGGCTCGTCATCACGCTGTTCTCCGCGTTGGTCCTGAGGCGAAAGCCGCAACCGCAACCCGAGCAATCACCCTTGCCGGCTGCAAATGAACTCCCATAAATGCGGATAACCTACGGTGGTTTTATCGGCGGTCATCCGGGTTCATTGGTCCACCCACTGGATTCGCGCAGGAAAGCCAGCGGCGGGAGGCTATTTTCCCCGCTCAGTTCCAGAGCAGGCTGCTGCCTTCACGGCGGGGAGCAAACGGGGCAACAACAATGTCATGTCAACTTCATTAGTAAGGTCCCACCCGGTGAACACCACGATCAGGTTTTGCTCGGGAAAAACCAGCAGTGTCTGGCCGCCCCATCCGGAAGCCATCCATATATATTTTCCACCTGAGGGAATCAACCACCAGTTAAACCCCCAGTAGAGCCTTCCCCCTTCCACCGTATATGGCATGGGAATGTGTGGCGCGACCGATTGCTTCACCCAATCCGCGGACACGATCTGCTTGCCTTCCCAGATTCCGTTGTTCAAATAGAGGAATCCGATTTTTGCCAGGCCCTCATCGTTGAGATACAGGCCGCCTTCGGTATCGACCGTGCCCACGTAGTCACGCTTCCAGTAGTGCCTGATGCCGAGTGGGGCGAAAAGATATTTCTCCCCATAGACGTCAATGTCCAGTCCCGTTTCTTTTTGAAAAATGTAGGCCAGCAATTCAGTGGTTGCGCTGCTGTATACGAAGTTCTTTCCCGGTTCTTCCACAATGGGTTCATCAATCGCGTATTGCACCCAATCGTCGGCAGCCTCCATGTGCACAACATCATTCTCGGGGACGTCAGAGTCGAGGGGATAGTACAACTCCTCTGTATTCATTCCGGAAGTCATGGTCAGCAGGTTTTCAATCGTCATGTGGCGCTTCCACTCACCCACGTTCTTGACTCGCGCCACATCGAAATACTTCAACACGGGAGTGTTCAAGCTGGCCTTGAAATCGCCGCGGGTGATGGCGACGCCAAAAATAATGGACGTGACGGTTTTGCTGATGGACTGCATGGTGTGCAGGTCCGTACCGTGATAAAAAGGGTGCCACTCGGTATCGAAATAGTTGTAGCGCCCAGTCAGCCGCGCGTTGAGCGGACCTTTTATCTGCGCTTCTTTTGCGTAGATTTGACCGTAATCGTGCTGGTATTGCCGTGCGAAGACCTCCGTGCCGCAACGGAAAACCCGGAAACTGTCTGTCATCGTGTACTTGCCGCGTGCGATGTCAGCATCGAAATTCTTCAGGATCTCTTCGTCGAGTCCGACACTCGCAGGAGTTCCTTTCGGCCAAGCCTTCGTCGGCCAAGTTACGGTGGAAGTGGGTGAAGCTGCTTGCCCGGCCGCGAGTGAACAAGTGGTTGAGTACAGAAATAGAGCGCCGATAAGACCGGCCCACGCGACTGTCTTTTTCATAAAATTCCTCCGAGAGCCGATGCGAGCCGGGCCGAAATCTCAAGAAGGCTGGGCGAATCTCCGGGATTATAGCGTGACGACCCTTAGTCACCGAGAGCTATAATTCCCGCGTGCAACAACCTATGCGGCATGGAATGGCGCTTCGCGCTTCCAAAGCGGTTCTCGTTTTTGCAATCGCACTTTTCTACACCATCCTGGTCCTGAACAACATCACGGACTACGGCTCCAACTATGAGTTTGTCCGTCACGTCCTGATGATGGACTCAACCTTTCCCGGCAACCACCTGATGTGGCGCGCCGTCATTTCGCCGCAAGTACATACGGTCTTCTATATCGGCATCATCGCCTGGGAATCAGTCACGATGCTCCTATGCTGGTGGGCTGGAGTGCGGTTGCTGAAATCGTATCGTGCAGACAGGGCGCAATTCGCCGCTGCACTGGACGTCGCCATGATTGCGCTGACGACGAGCCTGCTGATGTGGTTGGTGGCATTCCTCGATGTCGGCGGCGAATGGTTTCTAATGTGGCAATCGAAAATGTGGAACGGGCAGGAAGAGGCGTTCCGAATGTTTACCATCGTCGGTGTGGTGTTTTTGGTTGTGGCGCAACGCGAGCCAACTCCCGATTAGTCGGCAACCGGAAGTAATTCGTCTACAGTCCCGCTTCAGGAGAATTGTCGTGAGGCTTCAAACCGTACTCATTGCCCTGGTTTTACTGCTGGCGACGAAATCACCTGCTCAACAGGTCTTCGATAGTCATGTCCATCTTTGGGAAGGCGAGAAGTCACTCCGTCAGTACGAGACGGACGCGAAAACAGCCGGAATTGATCTGATAGGTTTTGGTGGCATGTGGTTCGGCGGGCCAAATCAGGCTTTGAGCGGGCATCCCGACGAGATCAGAAAAAGCAACGACGCCCATCTCGCCCTTGCAAAGAAGCACCCGGAGATGCTCCCGATTGCGACGGTCCATCCTTATGATGGCGAAGCCGCGCTGGAAGAGGTGACGCGCGTCGCCGCGCTTGGCTTCAAGGTACTCAAGCTGCACCCGCACACGCAGAAGTTCGATCCCTCCGATCCGCGCGTGCTGGCCGTCGTCACTCGTGCTGGCGATCTCGGCATGATCGTGCTGATGGATAACTTCAACATCATCCCGGGAGACAGCGAGAAACTTTTTAATCTCGCGCTTGCAGCACCGAAAACCAGGTTCATCTATGCGCATCTGGGCGGCATGAACTTTCGCTTCTGGAATGTGATCCGGGCAGCTCGCACGGCGAAAGGCCTCTATGCGGATAACATCTACTTCGACATTGCGGGAACGACCGTTCTGCTCAAAGACTCGCCGATCCGGGACGAATTCGTATGGACGATCCGCGGTGTAGGTGTAGACCACGTCCTGCTCGGTTCAGACTTTCCTCAATTCAGTCTCGCGGAGACACTCGCTGCGTTCGAGGAACTCAATCTCACGGCAGAGGAAAAGAAGAAAATTCGCTATCAGAATGCGCAAACGATATTCGGCAGACAGCCCTGATGATATGGAGATGCCCGTTTGTCGCCGCAGTGCCAATCGCGCTTGTAAGGCGCCGCGAACATGAACGGGCTGAGAGGCACCCGGCGAATGAATGCAGGCTTGGTAGTTTACCCCCAGAATCGATCCCTGGTGACGAAATGACTTTTACTAGCCGACCCAGCGGCATTTATCCAGAAACCCATATTTCGGCGGATCAACGCCGCCCTAAGCCGCTGCAAATGAAAGGGTTTGATTTTGGACCTTCGGTTGCCCTGCGTCTCGGCAGCAGCGCCAAGCAAGCCAAGCATCGAGCCTTGAGAAGTTGCAGACACATCTTCAGCAGGAATTCGGCAGCAGGGAACCGAAAAGGAGCACGATGCGATTTGCAAAGATCAAAAAGATCAAAAAGATCGAAAAGCTCGAAAACATCGAAAAGATCGAAAAGAAAAAGACTGCAGCCAGAGTCGCCGCAGGAGCGCTCGTCCTCGCGAGTCTGCTGAGCATGACCGTGAGCACGCGGGCACAGGAGGCAGAGAGGCCCTATCCGAAGATGCTGCCACTTTCGCAGTATTTAATGGACCGGGATGCGGCCATCGCGCTGGCGCGAAGCGCTGCTCCGGAGGGCATTTCAAAGGATGCGTCCGTTTTGGTGCTGACGCCCAAAGGCTGGGAAACAGCAGTCAAAGGTACCAACGGTTTTGTCTGCATGACGGGCCCGGCATGGACGGCCAGCATTGACTTTTACGACGTCTGGAGTCCGAAGCAGAGAGGGGCGATTTGCCTCAATCCAGCGGCCGTGCGCTCGATCCTGCCGCTCTTTCGTAAGCTGACGGACATAACGCTCGCCGGAGTGACCTCCGTAAACGAGCGCATCGCGGCCGTTCAAGAGGCGTATGCGAAGAAGGAGATCCCGCCAGTGGAGCCCGGCGCAATGAGCTACATGATGTCCAAAGATGCATACCTCAGCCATCTGGGTTCGCACAATCTATGCCACGTGATGTTCTTCTTGCCGATCAAAGATCCTGCTGAATTGAACGCCGATGATCCGAAAGCCCCCATTTTTTCGACCTCGATCTGGTTCCCGGACCCTGACAAACCAGATAGTCCACTGAACAAAGGCCTACCGCCGCTCCGGACCGTCCCCATCGAAGTGCCCTATTGGTCCGACGGCACTCCAGCGTTCCACTAGGCAAGGTGCCCCAGGTTCCGCGCAGCCGAAGGCAAGCTAACCTGGGCTCGCCGAGTGAGTCAAGATTTTCGTATGGTCTAAAGAACCCTCCCGCCGAGCTTAGCGCGCCAAACCAGAGAAGTGAAAACCGCAAAGTCAAAAGTTAAAAGACAGGTCGCGAACGGACTATCGAAGGGTGCCCCAGGTTCCGCGCAGCCGAAGGCAAGCTAACCTGGGATTGCCGCGTGGTCCAAGATTTTCGGATGGTCTAAGGGCCGCACATTTTCTGGCGATTTGCTTGCCGGGCGTAAAATGGCTTTATGAGTCCAGACGTTTCCGAACTTTTAAAAAAGGCTCTGGCCCTCCCGCCGGAGGCCCGTGCCGCTTTGGCTGGATCGCTGTTGGAAAGCCTCGACGATACCGTGGACCCGTCGGTCGAGGAATCATGGAAACACGAAATTGCCAGACGCATCGAGGAACTGGATTCCGGCAAAGTAAAACCAATTCCGTGGGCCGAGGCGCGGCGTCAGATTACTACCCTCCTCAATGGCCGCTAAGTCGCTGGACATTCACCCGTCCGCACTCGCCGAACTCAAGTCTTCCATCAGTTGGTACCTGGAACAAAGCGAAGCCACCGCCGATAAGTTTGTCGAAGAGATCGATCGAGCAATTGACCTCGTATTAGCATCACCCCGGCGATGGCCAACGGGTGACCTCGACACCAGGAGGTTTGTTCTCCGCCGTTTTCCTTATGCGGTGATTTACCACGAAAGGAAATCAGTGGTCAGAATCTTGGCCATCGCCCACGGACACCGGCGACCTGGATATTGGAAAGACCGGCTCTGACAGTCTTACTAAAAGTTTGCGAACTTCCCGTCTGGTCCCGAGCTATCCGCATTATCAAGGAGGTTCATCACTCGATGAAAAAGGAGACAGTGGAGAAGAGCCGCAGTAACATCCGCTTGTGGATTGCAGTAGGCGATGAAAAGAGCGGAAAGAATCTCGATGGGGAAGTGGCGGTTGGCGAATGTGCTGAAAGCACAGATAGTATGCTGCGAAAGAACATTGGAACAGAAAATCTGCGATGCGGGGCCGAATCCGATGCGAGTGGAGCCGATGATACTGTCGGAGGCACGAAAGCAGATGATGAAAACCGGAGAAATTATCGCGGAAAGACACGGAAAGTTGAGGTGGTTCTACCGGAGGGAAGAGCTAAAGATTAGAGTGGAACACAGACTCGCAGAGTTGGTACCTCTACACCTCAAGACGCAAGAGCCTATGTTTAAGCATCGCATGGGACAAATGTTAGAAATAGCAGTGCTGAAGGCGATAAAACAAAGCGGGATGGGGTTTCTAGGAAATTTTACGGACTTGGAAAAGCACGACGACAGCACTCCATATACAAAGGCGGAGCCACCCCAGGACATCAACGGGAGAAAGATGGAGAAGGGACCACTGGACTTTGTGGTATTTCCCAAGGGAATTAGTGCTGGTATCGAAGTGAAGAACTATCGGACTTGGTTATACCCGGATAGCACAGAGGTCAAGGAAATGCTGTGGAAGTGCGGCGATGTTGGGGCGGTGCCCATACTGGTGGCGAGGCGGTTGCCGTTCTTGACGATACGACTGCTGCAAATGGGCGGATGTCTTGTACACGAGAACTACAACCAGCTATATCCGAAAAGCGAGGAAGTATTGGCGGGTGAGGTGAGGGAGAAGGGAAGGCTGGGTTACCACGATGTAAGAACAGGAGGTGAAGCAGATAAACGGATGGTACGCTTCTTCTGCGACCTAGTGCCGGGGCTGGTAGAGGAAGCGGCTCCCCGATTCAAGAAGCTGCAGGACGTGCACAAAGCATTCGGTAAAGGTGAAATCAGGTATTTTGCATGGTACAGGGAGATTCGACGCGGCATCAGGGGGTGGCGGGGAAAAGGAATTGGAATGTAGATCGTCGGGACGGGAAGAATCTCTGGACTACTTATATGTATTTATAAGTAGCATCGGGCGGTTGTGCGTCAGTGCCAGAGATAGTGTGTCAAAATGGACACGGTAAAAATTGATATGGAAAAGAAGGGGTTACGGCGAGGCCCGGGAAATTTTCAAGAGGCTGACCGGACAAACCGTACAGAGTATCGCCTATCAGGGAAGTTTGAGTGTAAAGCTGCTCCGGCCGAAAAAGCCTCTTGACTTAAGGAACAACCCACTCCGAAACTGAATCAAGCGCACCAAGCGCAAAGCAAGAACGCCCTTTGACAATCTGCCATGGCGCCGGGAGGCGTCAGGGTTTTCCCATGTTCCGGAGCCTGCCCTGAGCGACGCCGAAGGGTGCCCGCTGCTGAGAAAGGTGGTGAAGATTCTCGCCAGCCCATCCTCTTATCTAAGGTGGGGGACTTGACATTTTCACCGGGACGAAAGGGTGCCGCACTCGATCGAAACTGCTAAGTCCTTATTCCGGAATACTTTGATATAACTCCTTATTCTTCAAAGACCGAGCCAAAAAACTCCTTCTAACTCAATGATTCTTTAAGACCAGGGGGGAGGGGGGTACCGGTACCAAACAGTAATCATTCTGCCAAAAAGTCACCCTTTACCGATTTTCGCGTGACACAGTTTTCAACTTTATTTTGGCTCGTGGCCCGTTGCGGGACGAGGGCACCCATCCTCAGAAATTCCCTGAACGGAACATGTTAGGAAGTGGGAACAGACAGAACCCGGTGGGAATCAGTTTACCCTCATGAAGTGTTACAATACTTACAACAGTTACACTCGGAGCATTGATGAAGCAATCGCGCACGATGGTGCTCAGCATGCGCCTGCCAGTGGAGAGTGGAAAACGTCTGAAGCGCATCGCGCATCGGCACGGCTGGACGCCGAGTGACGCCAGCGCGCGGCTGGTGGAAGAGGGCTTAAGGCGGTCGGAATTTGCCTTCCTGGATTTTCGCGATTCACCGGCTGGCAGACAGGCCTATATCCAAGGCAGCACCCTGGCGATCTGGGAGGTCATGCTGCTTCTTCGAAGCCACAAAGGAAAGGTCAAGGACGTGGCCAAGCATCTGAAATGGCCTGAAGCGAAGGTTCGAGCTGCCCTTCACTATTCGGAGGCATTCCCAGAAGAAGTGAACGACGCGATAGCGGAGAACGATTCCATCGATTTCGACAGCCTAAAGCGCATGCTTCCCCAAGCGGTCGACTTTGCCGCCAGACAGACCAAGCGTGGCTGATGCTCAAGCTACTTCTAGATGAGCACATCTCCCCAGACGTAGCGAATGGGGTTCAACGTCGCAATCGATCGCTAGTTATTTACCCGTTGGTGCAGTGGGAGAGCGGAAACTTTCTTGGGAAGGAAGATTCCGTTTGCCTGTTGGAAGCAGCGAAGCAACGCTTGACCCTGGTTACTTATGATCGCAGAACGATTCCTCCGTTGTTAAAGCTCTGGGCAGAGGAAGAACGATCTCACGGTGGCGTGATCTTTGTCGATGAAAAGACAATCTCGCCGGCGGACATCGGAGGACTGGTCCGTGCTCTAATTTCGCTCGTGCACGAGGCCGGGAGATTGGACTGGACCAACCAAGTCTACTTCTTGCGGAGCGGCCGCTGACGCGCCGAATTCGCGCTGGAAAGACAAAGACAACGAGATGCGAAAAGGGTTTACGAGAGAACCGAAAAGGGACGAGCCCGCGACTCCACTCAAGAACTACATCACGCGGAGCGGGCTGCAGCGACTCAAAGATGAGCACCGGTTTCTGCTCACGAGGGAACGTCCGGCCGTGGTGGAAGTGGTGGCGTGGGCTGCCAGCAACGGCGATCGCAGTGAAAACGCCGACTATCAGTACGGCAAGCGGCGGCTGCGGCAGATCGATTCGCGAATTCGCTTTCTCACCAAGCGAATCGAAGCCGCAGAAGTGGTGGACCCGGAAGCTCCGAGATCAGGGCTCGCGGCAACGAAGGCATTCTTCGGAGCGACCGTGCGCTTTGCCAATTCCGCGGGAGCCGAGCGAGTGGTAAGCATCGTTGGCACGGATGAGGTCGATCTCAATCGCAACCACATCAGTTGGGTGTCACCTCTGGGGCGCGCGCTGATGAAGTCGGAAGCGGGTGACAGCAGAGTCCTTCAATTGCCGGGCGGTATAGAAAACCTCACCGTGCTGGAAGTCTGTTACGAGCGCATTGATGTGGAACCATTCCGCGAACCACCCGGATCCGAGTCCTCGGCAAAAGGACTCACTCGCCGACGCTAGCCGGCACAATTCTCTGCGCCCCAATTCTCTGCGTCCAAGGAGGACCAATGGCAGAGACGTTCGAAGCATACCGAACTCGAGTCCTAAACTATCTCGGCGATGAGGATCCCATCTGCGTTCAACAAGCCACTCCATCGCAGCTCGAGCGTCGACTGCGCGATGTCGCGCCTGAGGAGTTGATCCGGCGTCCTGCACCTGAAAAGTGGTCAATCGCCGAGATCATAGCGCACTTGGCGGACGCGGAGCTGGCGATGGGATGGCGATTGCGAAACATGCTGGCGAATCCGGGCTTGGCCCTGACGTGGTGGGATCAGGACATATGGGCGGAGCGCTTGGGTTACGCGCAGCAAGATGCGAGCCTGTCGGCAGCGGTCTTTCGGGCGCTGCGCGAGAGCAACCTGCGACTGTTGCAGTCGGTCCCGCGCGCACGCTGGGTGGAGTGCTACGGCGTCCACGAGGTACGCGGACGGCAAACGGTCGAGGAGTTCGTCCGCCTGGAAGCCGCACACGACCTGAACCATCTTCGGCAGATCGACCGCATCTTGGCTGGGCGTACGTAGTGGTGTACCCCGATGCACGACGAGGACGTCAGATTGATCGAGGGAAAAGAGTTCGGGTTCTTTACTTATTCGTCAGCGCACGTCTAGCCGTTCTCTGCGCAGCGCGTTTCTCTCCTTGCGCTTCGTTCCTCGACTGGATGGCGTGCGCGTTGACGATTGCGCGAATTAGTCCCGGGAAGCGTTGCTCGAGGTCCATGCAGCGCGAGGTGTTGTGGACTTCCACCCCGCGACGTTCACTACGGATCAGCCCTGCCTCTCTCAGTTCCCTGAAGTGTTGAGATAGTGTGGACTTCGGGATCGTCTTGTCGCTGACTGTCAGAAACGTCGAGCAGTTCTGCGAGCACTCCTGCGACACGATGTCCGCATAAATTGCCACCCGCACCGGGTCGGACAAGGCGTGGAGAATTCCTTCTACCGTAATCTCCTCAATCGATGGGTGGAAGAGAGGCCGCATGCTAATAAGAGTAGTCATTCAAGGGAAAGGGTTCAATAGTTCCGTTATCCAGAACTAATGAATCTTTTTAGGATCCATTTCCATCTACTCACCGGAAGCGAGTGCGGGGCGGCCCAGCGCGATAGCCCGGGACTCTCTGGGTTCGATGGGCCGAAAGAGACTCTCGCATTAATCGATCGCACGAATGAAGGGAGAACAATCATGGGAAAGCTCGAAGGAAAAGTAGCTGTCATCACAGCGGCGACGTCCGGCATGGCGCTCGCCACCGCCAAGCTCTTCGTCAAGGAGGGCGCGTACGTCTTCATCACAGGACGCCGCAAGGATAAGCTCGATGAGGCCGTCAAGCTCATCGGCAAAAACGTCACCGGTGTGCAGGGTGACGCCAGTAACCTAGCCGACCTCGACCGCCTCTACGATACGGTAAAGCGCGAGAAGGGCAAGATCGATATCCTTTTCGCCAGCGCAGGACGGGGCGAGTTGGCCAAGCTCGAAGAAGTAACCGAAGAGCACTTTGACAAAACCTTCGACCTCAACGTGCGCGGCACGCTCTTCACCGTGCAGAAGGCGCTACCTCTCTTCAACGACAACGGCTCGATCTTCCTGAACGCATCCATCGCTAGTATCAAGGGATTCCCCGGATTCGGCGTCTACAGCGCCAGCAAGGCCGCAGTACGCGCCTTCGCTCGTACTTGGCTGGTAGAGCTCAAGGAACGCAGAATTCGAGTCAATATCATCAGCCCCGGCACCATCGACACGCCTGTCCTG
>Ga0209579_10003211_pt1 | contig 12019 bp, 11 predicted proteins | sample Coa_R1_2_FD_187152 | JGI IMG/M metagenome (GOLD analysis project Ga0209579, IMG submission 187152) | Surface soil microbial communities from Centralia Pennsylvania, which are recovering from an underground coalmine fire - Coalmine... | ecosystem: Environmental > Terrestrial > Soil >... | reverse complement strand
ACCGGACAGACGCTGACGACCTACACGCGGCTGCTCACCGGGCCGAGGCGCGCGGGCGAGGAGGACGGGCCGGACGAGCTGCACGTCGTGATCGTCGACAACGGCAGGACGGGCCTCCTGCGCGGTCGGTACCGCGAGATGCTCGCGTGCATCCGCTGCGGGGCCTGCCTCAACGTGTGCCCCGTCTACCGCAAGTCGGGCGGCGGCGCATACGGACCCGTGTACTCGGGTCCGATGGGTGCGGTGCTCGTGCCGCTGCTGCGCGGGCTCGAGCGCGAACCGGGTCTCCCGCACGCGTCGTCGCTCTGCGGCGCCTGCACCGCTGCGTGCCCGGTGAAGATCCCGCTGCACGAGCTGTTGCTCGACCTGCGCCGTGACCTCGTCGGCGAGGGGATCACTCCGCGCTCCGAACGCCTCGCGTTCACGCTGTGGTCGCTGCTCTGGTCACGGCCGTTGCTCTACCGGCTGTCGACGGCGCTCGCTCGGCTCGGCGGGCCGCTCGGCGCGCTCGCCGGCCCGGGCCGTACGTGGGCCGCCGGCCGCGCGCTCCCCGTGCTCGCCAGGCGTCGCTACCGGGACGGGCGATGACCGAGCTCGTCGAGACGTTCGCGCGCAACGCCGCCGCCGCCGGATTCGTCGTCCACCGCGGCGCTGCACCCGAGTTGCCCGGCGCAGGCGTCTCCCGCGCCGCGTTCGGCATCGCGTCGACCGGCAGCGTCGTCCTGTGCTCGTCGCCGGACGAGCCTCGCTCCCGCCATCTACTTCCGGAGGTCCACGTGTCGCTCCTGCAGGAGGATTCGATCGTGCCCGACCTTGCCGCCCTCTTCGCCGCGTTCGCGGGCCGCCTGCCGAGCGCGCTCGCGATCGTCACCGGCCCGAGCCGGAGCGCCGACATCGAGCAGCGGCTCGTCGTCGGCGTGCACGGCCCCGGCGAGGTCCACGTCGTCCTGGAGCGGACATGAAGATCGTCTGCGTCGGGCTGAACTATGTCGATCACGCGCGTGAGGTGGCGCTCGAGCTGCCGGAGCGGCCGCTGCTCTTCGCGAAGTGGCAGAGCGCGGTGATCGCGCACGGTGAGCCGATCGTCATTCCGCCCGGCGTCGAGCAGGTCGACTACGAAGCCGAGCTCGCCGCCGTCATCGGGTCGCGCGTGAAGGGCGTGTCGGTCGAGAACGCGCTCGAGGCGGTCGAGGGGTACACGTGCCTGAACGATGTCTCCGCGCGCGTTCTCCAGTTCGCAGACGGCGGACAATGGACGCGCGGAAAGTCGCTCGACACGTTCTGCCCGGTCGGTCCCCGGGTCGTCCCGCGCGACGAGATCGGCGACCCGCAGACGCTGCGCATCCGTTGCCGACTCAACGGCGAAACGGTTCAGGACGCCTCGACCGGCGACATGATCTTCGGCGTCGCCGAGCTGATCGCGTACATCAGCGAGGGGATCACGCTGGAGCCCGGCGACATCATCGCCACCGGCACACCGCCCGGCGTTGCGTTCGGGCAAGACGACGGCCGCTACCTCCGAGACGGCGACATGGTCGAGGTGGAGATCGAGGGGATCGGCGTGCTCGAGAACCCGGTCACGGGTCCACGTACACCGTGACCGTCTCGGTGTAGAACTCGGCTGCGGCTCGGCCCTGTTCGTGCGGGCCGAATCCGCTCGCCTTGATGCCGCCGAACGGAACGTGGACGTCGGCCCCCGCCGTCTGGGAGTTGACATGGAGCAGGCCCGCCTGCGCCTCGTCCTGAAAGCGGAGCGCGGCGCCGAGATCGGACGTGAAGATCCCGGCCGAGAGGCCGAACTCGACGGAGTTCGCGCGCGCGAGGGCCTCGTCGAGGGTCGCGAATCGGTAGAGCGCCGCGACAGGGCCGAACACCTCCTCGCACGAGAGCAGCGCGTCGTCGGCGACGTTCTCGAACAACGTCGGAGCGATCAGGTAGCCGTCCTCGCCCACCGGGCCTCCGCCGGTGAGCACGCGGCCGCCTTCCGACTTCGCCTGTTCGATCGCTGCGAGGACCTCGTCGAATTGGGCTTTGCTGACGATCGGGCCCACCTCGACGGCGGGGTCGAGCGGATCGCCGACGACGCAGCGCTCGATCCGCGCGACGAGGCGCTCGCGAAAGGTCTCGTAGATCGCGTCCTGGACGAGAATGCGACGCGTCGCCGTGCACTTCTGCCCGGCCGACCAGTACGCGCCCGCGTACGACGCCTCGACCGCGCGGTCGAGGTCGGCGTCGGCCATGACGATGAGCGGGTTCTGGCCGCCGAGCTCGAGCTGGACGCGCTTCCCGTTCCGCGTCGCCTCGTCGCGGATGCCGTGGCCGGTCGCGACCGATCCCGTGAAGGAGATTGCGCGCACCTGCGGGTCGCGGACGAGCGCCGCGCCCGCGCTCGAGCCCTTGCCGGTGAGGACGTTCAGCACGCCGGGTGGCAGGTCCGCCTCGGCGAACGCGGCAGCGAGATGGAGCGCCGTTGCCGGCGACTCGTACGCTGGCTTCAGCACGACCGTGTTGCCGTACACGAGCGCGGGCGCGAGCTTCCATGCCGGGATCGCGCACGGAAAGTTCCACGGCGTGATCAGCGCGACGATCCCGAGCGGGCGCCGCCGCGTCGAGACCTCGGTGCCGGTCGCCGCCTGCTCGAAGCGCTCGCCGGTCGGGCGGAATGCCTCGGCGGCGGCGAAGCGGAGGATCTGCGCCGCGCGCGCGGCCTCGCCACGCGCTTCGCGCAGCGGCTTTCCCATCTCGGCCGCCATGTCGCACGCAATCGCCTCGGCGCTCCGCTCGACCGCGTCCGCTGCGGCCCCGAGGTACGCGCCGCGGCGTGCGATCGGGAGGGCCGCCCAGCCCGGGAACGCGCCGGCGGCGGCGTCGACGGCGGCAGCAACGTCGGCCGAATCCGAGAGCGCGTAGCTGCCCGTCGACCCCGACGGGTGCATCGGATTCATCTTCACGTACGTCTCGCCCGACACGGCCGAGGCCCACGCCCCGCCGACGTAGTTACGCGCCGACGGTGTTGACGAGAGTGCCGATGCCATCGATCTCGATCTCGACCCGGTGCCCGGGTAGAAGCGTGTATCCATCCTCCGGCACGAGCCCGGTACCCGTCAGCAGCACGGAGCCGGCCGGAAGTGGATTGTCGCGCACGACCCACGCCGCAAGGTCGGCGAGCGAGCGTCGCATCGACGCGGTCGAGGTCTCGCCGGCGAAGAGCGTCTCGCCGCTTCCGTCGGCGATGCGCATGCGCAACGCGAACGGGGTGTCCCAGTCGTCGGGCACCGCTAGCGCGGGCCCGATCGCGCAAGCGCCCGCGTACACCTTCGCCTGCGGGAGGTACAGCGGGTTCTCGCCTTCGATATCCCGGCTCGACACGTCGTTCCCGATCGTGACAGCGACGGCGCGGCCGTCGCCGTCGAGCACGATGCCGAGCTCCGGCTCCGGAACCGACCAGTCCGCGTCGCCGCGCACGCGGATCGTCCCGCCGGGGCCAACCGTCCGTCGCATCGCCGCGTCCTTCAGGAACAGCTCCGGGCGCTCGGCGTCATAGACGAGCTCGTAAACCGTGCGTGCCTCGCTGCGCGCTTCCTCGACGCGAGCTTCCCGGCTCCGCTCGTACGTGACGCCGGCGCACCAGATCTCCGGCGCCATCACCGGCGGGAGCAGCTCCGCCTCGGCGAGCGGCACGCGCAGCGCCACCTCGCCGACACCGGCGAGCGCGGCGAGCGGGTCGTCGTGGTCGAGGACGTCGACGACGTCCTCGTCGCCGACGCGCCCGACGCGCGATCCGAGGACCGGCAGCCGGAGCCGGACGTACCGCGCGGTCGCCACTAGACGTGCTGCTTCTCGCGCCCGTAGAGCAGCAGGATGCCGAGGATGACGACGCCGTAGACGACGTCGCGCCCCCAGTCCGGCATGTTCTCGGCGAGGAGGACGCTGACGAGCGCCACGAGCGTGACCGAGCCGGCGAGCGTGCCGAGATAGTGGCCGCGGCCGCCGAGGATCGCGACGCCGCCGATCACCGCGGCGGCGATGGACTGGAAGAGATACGGGTCGCCCATCCCGAGCGTCGCCTGCCCGCCGTAGGCGACGAGCACGATGCCGCCGAGCGCGGCGAACACGCCGCTGAGCACGTACAGGGAGACGATGACGAGGCGGACGTTGATGCCGGCGAGAAACGCGGCAGTGTCGTTGTTGCCGATCGCGTAGACGCGGCGGCCGTACGTCGTCGCGCTGAGCACGAACGTGATCAGCACGGCGATCCCGAGCCAGAGGAGCAGGTCCCCGGGAATGCCGAAGACGTTCTTCTGGATGACGTCCTGCACCGCCTTCGGCGCGTACGCGGCGCACGAGTTGCAGGTGAGGCCCTTGGAGAGACCAAGCGTCAGTCCTTCCATGATCCCGTTCATCCCGAGCGTCATCACCACGGCCGGCACGGCGAGATATGCGATTCCGACCCCGTTGACCAGCCCCGTCAGGACGCCGAGGCCGAGGGTGAGCAGCACGGCAGGGATGGCGCGATCGTCGCGCCCGACGGACGTCGTCACGAACAGGATGGCGGCGCCGTTCAGCACCCACGGCACGGACAGGTCGATGCCGCCGACGAGGATGACGAACGTCTGCCCGGCCGCGACGTACCCGACGAACGACGCGATGACGAGGATCGCCTTCACGCTCGAAGGGCTCGCGAAGCCGGAGTGGACGACGTCGCCGACGGCGAACACGAGGACGGCCGCGCCGAGGGCGAAGAGGATGCGCCTCCGGTCGGGGGTGAGGCTCGCGACGATCGCGCTCATCAGCGCAGCCTCACGACGCGACGGATGAGCGTGCCGAGGAGCACGGCGACGACGAGGAACAGTCCCTGGAAGAACGACTGGTAAAGCGGGTCGATGTTCGCGAAGAAGAGGACGTTGGTGAGGAGCGTGAGGATGAATGCGCCCGCGACCGTCCCGATCGCGCTGCCGCGGCCGCCGAAGAAACTGATGCCGCCCAACACGACCGCGGCGATCGAGGTGAGGATGAACACGTCGCCCGACGTGGCGTCGCCGGCGGTGGTCGTCGCGGCGAAGAACAAGCCGCCGCACGCGGCGAAGACGCCGCTGACCATGTACGCGCCGATCTTGACCATCCGCACAGGGGTGCCGTGTGCGCGTGCGGCCTCCTCGTCGTTGCCGATCGCGAACACGCCGACACCGAAGCGCGTCCGGCGAAAGATGAACCAGAACGCGATGATCACGCCGACGAACACGAGGCCGGTCGGCCCATTCGGATTGGCGAGGATGTTCGTGTATCCGAGGGGGATGGAACCTCCCGGCTCCGGCAGTACCTTGATCGCGAGCCCCTGGTAGATCGAGAGGGATGCGAGGGTGACGAGGATCGGCTGCAGACGCGCGTAGGCCACGAGCACGCCGTTGATCGCGCCACCGGCGGCGCCGATCAGGAGGACGACGAGCGACCAGCCGAGCATGCTCCCGGCGCCCGCGTGCATGTGGACGGCGGCGAAGCCGTTCGTCAAATCCATCATCCCGCCGACCGAAAGGTCGAGACCCCGCGTCAGCACGACGACGCTCTGGCCGACGGCGGTGAACACGAGCGGCATGGAGGTGTTCACCACCGACGTCCACTCGAACATGCCGGGGAAGCGCGACAGCTGCCGGAAAAAGAGACCGACGTACAGCGCGACCATCCCGGCGAGGATGATCAGCGCGAGCAGGAGCGGCGCCGACTGGACGGTCAAGTGCTGGAGCCGCGAGCGGCTGCGATAGCGCGGTGCGGGCGTGGCGACCGCTCCGGTGGTCACGCCGCGAACTCCCGCACGGCCGCGGCCACGATCGCCTCGGCATCGGTGTTCTCGCCCTTGAGCTCAGCAGCCACCCGCCCCTCGCGCATGACGAGGACGCGGTGGCACAGCCGCGCCACCTCCTCCGTCTCGCTCGAGTAGAAGAGGAGCGACTTGCCCTCGCGGACGAGCTCCATCATCAGCTCGTAGATGTCGTGCTTCGTGCCGACGTCGACGCCGCGCGTGATGTCGTAGAAGAGCAGGACGTCCGACTGGGCGAGCAACCAGCGCCCGAGCAGGACCTTCTGCTGGTTGCCGCCCGACAGGGTGCCGACCTCCTGCACGGTGGGACGGGTGGTACGAATCTGCAGGCGCTCGACGGCACGCCTGACGTGCTCGTGCTCCGCGCCGGGATTGAGCACGCCGTACACGGCCACCCGCCCGAGGACGGCGAGCGTGAGGTTGTCGCGCACCGACATCGGCAGCATCAGCCCCTCCGTCTTCCTGTCCTCCGGAACGAGCGCGATGCCGAGACCGAGCTTGATCGCGTCGGACGGCTTGCGGATCCGCCGCGCTCTGCCGTCGACCCGGATCTCGCCGCCGGACGACTTGCGCGCGCCGAACAACGTCATGAAGAGATCCCGCTGGCCCTGGCCGGCCAGCCCGCCGATGCCGAGGATCTCTCCCTTGCGCAGCGCGAACGACACGCCGTTCACGTGCTCGCCCTGGAGATCGCGCACGTCGAGCACCGTCTCGGCTCCGACGGGGAGCGCGGGACGCTCGGGGTACATGCGGTCGATCGTGCGGCCCGTCATGAGCGTCACCGCCTCGCCCTCGGTGAGGCTGTCGCGCGTGTCGACGCGCTCACCGTTCCGGAAGATGGTGATGCGATCGGCGAGATTGGCCACTTCGCTCCACCTGTGCGACGTGAAGATCACCGCCGTGCCGCGGGCGCGCAGGCTGCGAACGAGCCCGAAGAGCCACTCCGCTTCCTGTTCCGCAAGCGCGGACGTCGGCTCGTCGAGAAAGAGGATCTCCGGGTCGCGCAGCAGCGCGCGAGCGACTTCGATGACCTGACGCTGTGCAAGCGTGAGCGCGGCCGGAAGCTCGCGCGGATCGATGCCCTGAATGCCGAGGTGCTCGAAGTGGTCGTGGGCGCGATCGACGAGCTCTCGCCGCCGGATCAGTCGCGTGCGCCCGCGGGGCTCGTGCCGGAGGAACAGGTTCTCCGCGACGGTCATCCATGGCATGAGCGTCAGCTCCTGGAAGACGGTGCCGACGCCGAGCGCTCGGGCGTCGTGCGGATTGCGGAAGTCGACGTCCTCGCCGCGGATGCGAATCGTCCCCGCGTCGGGGCGGAGGACGCCGCTCAGGATCTTGATCATCGTGCTCTTGCCGGCCCCGTTCTCGCCGACGAGCGCGTGCACCTCGCCGAAGTCTGCGCTGAACGACGCCTCGTGCAGGGCGCGGACACCGCCGAACGACCGGGAGACGTCGACTCCCTCGATCGCCGGGATCGGTGTGCTCAGCTCGCTCTCCATCGTGTCCAACGGGGTGGGCGGCGACCGGTCACCCGGCCGCCGCCCGTCGGGACCTACTACTTCGGCAGTCTCACGAGGAGCCTGCCGGGACACGCTGCACCGGTCAACGCAGCCTGAACGCAGATCTGCACCGTCGCCTTCGGGCCGGAGTCGGTGAAGTCGTCGAAGAAGCTGTCGGCGAGCTTCGGGAAGACGGTCACACCGTCCTTCACGGTCTTCTGCGTGACTGCGGGGTACGGGAGGTTGACGCTCTTCTTCGCATGGGTGCCCGACAGCACCTCACGGGCGAGCTCGAGCGCGGCGAGCACGAGGAACGGCGGCTGGCCGAGGGAGAGGCCGGTGACGTGCTGCCCGAGGTAGCCCTGCGGAAGCATGAACTTCCGGAAGCCGTTCTCGGCCTCGCCCGCGGTGACCGGCAGCGGCGTTCGCTTCGCGGCGATGAACGCCTTGAGCACGCCGTCGGTCCCGCCCTGGCACCAGATGCCGTCGATGTGGGGGAGCGACGGCAGCTGCGCGGCGGTGTTCCGCTCAGCCGTCGACGAGTCCCACATGCCGGTGTAACGGGCGACGATCTTGATGCCCGGGTACTTCTTCCAGACCGAGTCGGCGCCCTTGTTGCGCTGATCGTCGGCGTAGGTGCCGGCGACGCCGGTCACCATGATCACGTTGCCCTTGCCGTGCAGGTCGGTCGCGATCGCCTGTGCCAGCTCGGCGCCGAACGCGAACTGGTCGGTGTTGACCTGCAGGGCGCACGGCGCGGTGACGGTGTTGTCGTACGAGACGACGAGGATGTGCCGGGCGCACGCCTGGCCGATGATCCCGTTCAGCCCCGTCGGCGAGGCTGCGTCGATCACGATCGAGTTGACGCCCTGCGAGATGAGGTTCGAGATCTGCTGCGTCTGCTTGCTGACGTCGTTCCCCGAGTTGTAGACCGAGCACGACACTGTCGTCGTGTACGGCGGCATCTTGCAGGCGCCCTTGAAGAGATTCTCCATCTCGATGCGCCACTTGTTGCCGATGAACGAGTTCGACAACGCGATCTTGTACGTCGTCTGTGGCGCGGCGGCAGCGCCGGTGACGGTCACACCGGCGACGATCAGAACGGCGAGCGCCGGCAGGATCAACCGAAGTCGCATACGCATACTGGTGTCCTCCTTCACGGGCAGCTGCGCCCGAGATTGAGTGCTCCGCACGCGGTAGATATATTCAATAGTCTGATGATATGTCAATAGGCTGATCCGAATGGGGTGAGATGGCGCGCTTCGTCCGCCTGTCGTACGAGATCACCGAGGACGCACCCGGCTGGCCGGGAGACCCGCGATACCGCTGGGAGCAGGTCATGTCGATCGAGCAGGGCGACTTCGCCAACCTCGGCATCCTCCACCTGTGCGACCACTTCGGCTCGCACCTGGACGCGCCGAACCACTTCAATCCGGATGGACGGAAGGTCGCCGACGTCCCCCTCGAGCGCTTCATCTATGAGCAGCCGCGCCTCGTCGACGTGCCTGCCGGCCCGCGCGAGCTCGTCCCGCGCGCCGCTTTCGAGGAGCACGACGCGGTCATCCGCGATGCCGACCTCCTGCTCATTCGGACCGGCTGGGGCGCAGGGCGGAACGCGGATCCTCCGCGGTACTCGAGCGAAGGCCCGGGCATCTCCCCCGAAGCGTGCGAATACCTCGTCGAGCATCCCGGCCTGAAGGCAATCGCGCTCGACACGGCGTCGCTCGCCTCCTACCACCACGTCGACCCGGAAGGCATCCTGGCGCACCAGATCCTCTGCGGTGTCGGACGCGGCGACCGCTACGTCATCATCATCGAGGACGTCGACCTGTCGGTGTTTCCGGACGGCGCGACGCGCGTGTACGCGGTCCCGCTGTTTCCACGCGGCGCCGACTCGAGCCCCTGCACGGTGTTCGCCGAGGTCGCGGAGTAGGTCAGCTCGTCGGCAGTCGCTTTGCCGTGTCCTCGATCAGCGTGCGCATCGCCTTCTCGGCCGCGAGGCCGTCGCGCGCGACGAGCGCCCGGACGATCTCGCCGTGAAGGTCGGTCGCCCGTCTGCTCGTCCGCGTCGACCGCGGGAACGTGGCGACGAACAGCGCGCGGAACACGGCCCGCATGATCCCGACCATGTGGGCGAGCAACTCGTTGTGACAGGCCTCGAGGATGAGCTCGTGGAAGCGAAGGTCGGGCTCGAGGTACGCATCCGGATCGTCCACGAGAGCCTCCATCTCGCTGAAGACCGCCTCGATGGAGGCGATCTCGCCGGCGCTTGCGCGCTCGGCCGCGAGCCGCGCCGCCTCGGGCTCGATGATCCGGCGCAGCTCGACGATGTTGCGGAAGAACGCCCCATCGGGATTCGCCTCCGAGCGCCACGCGAGCACGTCCGGATCGAGCAGGTTCCACGCGCTCCGCGGACGGACGCGGGTCCCGGTCTTCGGTTTCGCCTCGACGAGCCCCTTTGCGGCGAGCACCTTCACCACCTCGCGCAGAACGGTGCGGCTCAGCCCGAGCTCGGCGCTCAGCTCGTCGGCCGGGAGCGCGTCGCCGGGCTTCAGCTCCCCGCTCATGATCTGCATGCCGATGCGATGCACGATCTGGCCGTGGAGACCGCGACGCGGGTACATCTGTGTGCTAGCCATCTGCGGGCTCACTGTAGGGGCTGTCGTCGGGACTAGAGATACGTCACCGCGTCTGTGACGACCGGGGATCGTCCGCGCAAGAAGTCGAAGTCGCAACCCTCGTTCGCCTGGAGGACGTGTTCCGCGTAGAGACCGCGATAGCCGCGCGCGTCCTTGCGCGCGGGAGGAGACCACTCGGCGCGCCTGCGCTCCACCTCGGCGTCGCTCACGAGCATGTCGAGCGTCCGCGCGGCCACGTCGAGCCGCACGCGGTCGCCGGTCTGCACGAGTGCCAGCGGACCGCCCACCGCCGACTCCGGCGCGACGTGCAGGACGACGGCTCCGTACGAGGTGCCGCTCATGCGCGCGTCCGAGATCCGGACGAGATCGGTGACACCCTGCCTCAGGAGCTTCGCGGGAATCGGGAGGTGTCCCCACTCGGGCATTCCCGGGCCGCCTACCGGACCGGCGTTGCGGAGCACGAGGACGGAGTCCGCGTCGACGTCGAGATCGGGGTCGTCGATGCGGTCGGCGAGATCGTGGATGTCCTCGAAGACGACTACCACGCCCTCATGGCTCAGCAGGCGCGGGTCTGCCGCGGAGATCTTGATCACGGCGCCGTCCGGACAGAGGTTCCCGCGGAGCACCGCGAGGGAGCCGCCCTCGTCGAGCGGGTTCGACCTCGGCCGGATGACGGTCTCGTCGACGATCTCGGTGGGGACCGCGTCGAGGTTGTCTCCGAGCGTGCGGCCGGTGACGGTGAGCGCGTCGAGATCGAGCAGGTCGCGGATCTGATGCAGCACGGCCGGCAGCCCGCCCGCGTAGTAGAAGTCCTCCATCAGGTGCTCGCCCGCCGGCTTGAGGTTGACGAGCCACGGGGTCGTCGCACAGAGCTCGTCGAAGAGCGACAGCGGCAGGTCGATGCCGAGACGACCCGCATAGGCGATCAGGTGGAGGATCGCGTTCGTCGAGCCGGAGATCGCGTGGAGCGCGCGGATGGCGTTCTCGAATGCCTCGCGCGTGAGGATGTCGGAGGGCCGGATGCCGCGCTCGGCGAGATCGACGATCTGCCGTCCCGCGGCCTCGGCAAGTTGCGCGCGCCGCGCGTCGACGGCGGGAATCGCGGCGCCGCCCGGCAGCGTCAATCCGAGCGCCTCGGTCACACAGGCCATGGTCGACGCGGTGCCCATCGTCATGCAGTGGCCGTTCGAGCGCGACATCGCGTTCTCGATCTCGACGAACTCCTCTTCGGTGATTCGTCCGGCGCGGAGCTCCTGATGGAAGTGCCAGCAGTCCGAGCACGAGCCGATCTCCTGTCCGCGCCAGTGGCCGTTCAGCATCGGGCCGCCCGTGACGACGATGGACGGGATGTCGGCGGAGCACGCGCCGAGGATCGAGGCGGGGTTCGTCTTGTCGCAGCCGGTGAGGAGCACGACGCCGTCGAGCGGGTACGACCGGATCGACTCCTCGACGTCCATGGCCATGAGGTTGCGGTAGAGCATCGTCGTCGGCTTCATCAACGCCTCGCCGAGCGACATCACCGGGAACTCGCGTGGAAAGCCGCCGGCCTGGAGGATGCCGCGCTTCACGGCCTCCGCAAGCCCTCGCAGGTGGACGTTGCAGTTGACGAGCTCCGACCACGAGTTGCAGATGCCGATGACCGGCCGGCCGCGAAAGCTCTCTTCGCCGACGCCGGAGGACTTCAACCACGAGCGATGGAGGAATCCGTCGAGGTCGACGCGGTCGAACCAGGTCGAGCTTCGGCGGCCGTTCGCGTGGTCGTAGTCCCCACCGCGCATCGTCATCGAGTCGTCCTTTCGTGCGAGGAACGCGTCGGCCGATCGTATAGCACTATTATATGATTTAAGACAGACCCATGCGCTCCTCTGCGGCGAGGACTTCCTCGAAACTCGCGCGCGCGTCGCGCCACGCGCCGCGGTCCACATGGAAAAGCCCCGCCGAGCGGGGCTTTTCGGTAGCAGGCCTGTAAGCCGGATTCTGTCGAGGGTGACCATCCATCTGTTGCGGCTACCCGGCTCCTCGGCGGGCTGCGTCAACGGAGCCTGTTCGCCTTGCACCGGACGGGG
>Ga0209579_10003207_pt1 | contig 12023 bp, 7 predicted proteins | sample Coa_R1_2_FD_187152 | JGI IMG/M metagenome (GOLD analysis project Ga0209579, IMG submission 187152) | Surface soil microbial communities from Centralia Pennsylvania, which are recovering from an underground coalmine fire - Coalmine... | ecosystem: Environmental > Terrestrial > Soil > Unclassified... | reverse complement strand
CGGCTGGTTGTGGATGACCGGACGCACCCGGCCACTGCGAATCTACCCGGAACCTTTGTGGCACCGGCCAATGAGTGGTATGTGTGGAAACCGAGTCCGCGGCTCAACCAGGACGTACGAGTTCTCGTGACCTTCGATCCGTCAAATTATCCGCTGGGGTTAAAAGACGTCCTCACGGGCGGTGACTTGCCCGTCGTATGGACCAACACGAAGTACAAGATGATCTACATGAACATGGGACATGGCGACAAGATTTTCACCAACGCTACGCAGAACAAGCTGTTCGAGGACGCGATCGTCTCGCTGGGCAGGTCGAAAGCATGGGCGGGGCGGTCTTCGGCACCGGTTGACCAGCCGCCAGCATCGGGATTGGAAATCAGTCCACGAGGAATTGTGGTAAATGACGCGAATCATAGAGTGTACGCGGTGAACACTGCCGAAGGCACCGTGACTATCATCGATGAAGCCACGGGTTCCGTCAAGACGGTGAAGGTGAGCACTGAGCCGGAAGCGATCGCGGTCAACCCGCTCACGAACAAAATTTATGTGGCCAATTCCGGCAGCGGAACAGTGAGTGTAATTGATGGAGTGACGGATATGGTCACAGCGACTGTGCCGGTCGGCGATTTGCCGTATGTGGTCGCAGTTGATCTGTTAAACGACAAAGTTTACGTATCGAAGACCTTCAGCAACACCACCACCGTAATTGATGGCAAGACCAACCAAACCAGCATTCTGAAAGCGGGAGTGCAGGCCGACACGATCGTCTCAGACGCCGCGACGAACCGGATCTACATGACAAGCTATGAAGGCGGCAAGGTCACTGTGATCGACGGGAAGAATGAAAGCGTCACGACCATCGACGTGGATAAACATCTTTGGGCTATCGCGGCGGATGGCGCGACCAAGAGAATCTATCTGACCGGCTCCGGCAGCGCTAAATTGTGGGTGATCGACGAGAAAACCAGCGCCGTAACGTCGCTGCCCACGGGAGAAATTCCTAGCGCGGTCGCGGTCGATCCGGCCGCCGACCGCGTGTACGTTGCGAACTACGAAAGCAACAGCGTGACCGTGATTGATAATGCGAACACGAGTGCGAGCGCGAAGGTGATTGCGACCGTGCCAGTGGGAGAGCGCCCTCAGGCCGTGGCCGTCGACCGGAAGACTCACCGGGCGTATGTGGCGAATACGCACGACGACACCGTGAGCGTGATTGACGGGACGTTAAGTACGGTAGTCGCGACCGTGAAATCGGGAAAAGCTCCGTACGCGATCGCGGTGGATGCCGAGACGAGCAAAGCTTACGTGGCAACTATGGCGGGCGGCGTCACGATCATTGATGGAAATACCCTCACTGCGACTCCAGCAGCCCCATCGGCAGCGAAGCAATAGAGCAACAAAAAAACGGCAGGGCCGACCCCCTGCCGCTTTCGCAATCTTGCGTAGCTAATTACTTCTTATTGACGGACTTCTTGAGTTCGGCTCCAGGGCTGAACTTCGCGACTTTGCGGGCGGCGATTTTGATGGTGGCGCCGGTTTGCGGGTTGCGCCCGTTTCGCGCTTTTCGCTGCGACACCGAGAAGGTGCCGAAGCCTATCAAAGCTACGCGGTCTCCCTTGCGGAGTGCAGACGTAATGCTTTCAACGGCGGTATCAATGGCAGTCGTGGCCTGCGCCTTGCTGATTTCACACGCGCCTGAGATCTTGTCTACCAGATCGGCCTTGTTCATAGTCTCTCCTCGCAGGTCTCTTTTGTGCCCAGCCTACAGCGGGGTGGAACAGGCTATGACTGAGTTGGGAAACCTGACGGCTTGTATTCTCCTCCGTCTGCGGCGAAAGTCAACTGTGAAAATCCGCACGGGAAGCCTGTTTCGCACTCCTTAGTTCCGAATCGAGCCTGTGCTCGCGGCTTTTCAGACCTGCGGACAGAGTTTTCCTACGTCCTCCACAGGCCACCGCCTTCCTTCACAGGATGTACACAGGCAGACAAGGTTTCCAGCTTGCGCAGAACCCGCTCGCGGGTGCAAAGTCGAAGGAGGAGAATTTGTTTGAAGATGAAGATCCAAGTCGAAGACACGAAGGTTGAAGGGCTGAGGGTTGAAGGCGTGAAGATGGATGGGGCCCAAGCACTCAAGGCTCACGCCGACGTGTGCCCTCTTTGCGAGGGCACAGGATGGAAAACCGCAGGAGGCGGTTCCAGTAGAAACGCTCCCAATGCTAAGTCTCCCAGTACAAACGACCGCAGGGTTACACGCTGCGACTGCCGGCTACGAGCACGTGGGGAAACCCTGCTGGCCGCGGCCCGCATTCCGCGCCGTTACGAGCACTGCGAACTCTCGAACTATGACACCGACTTCCCCGGCGCTCATCCGTCACTGCAAGAGGCACACTTCATCGCGTCCGGCTTCGCGAGGAAATGCGATCCTCGAGGCGACAAAGGCCTTCTGATCATCGGCAAGATCGGAACCGGCAAGACTCATCTCGCGGTTGGGATCATCAAGGAACTGATCGTCAACCGAGGTCTCGCCTGTCTGTTTTATGACTATCGTGAACTCCTGAAGGAAATCCAGAACTCCTACAATTCGACGGTGCAAACCACGGAACTGGATGTGCTTCGTCCGGTGTTCGACACCGATGTTCTGGTACTCGACGAACTGGGAGCGGTGAAGCCGACGGAGTGGGTGTGGGACACGGTCAGCTTGATCCTGAATACGCGCTACAACGACAACCGAACCACGATCATCACCACGAATTTCGATGACCAACCAGCGGCAGGCGCTACAGCCTCGCTGTCACCCGCAAGGGCCGCAAGCCGGGGAGAGACACTAGGCGACCGCATCGGCGAACGCATGCGCTCTCGATTGCATGAGATGTGCCGCATCGTCACATTGGAAGGCTCCGACTTCCGCCAGAAATTCCGCAGCGCGAACTTCAGGTAAATCTTTCGCCACGGATTGTCACGGATAAGACAAAAAGCTATTCTTGGCCCTATCCGTGTGAATCGCGCAAATCCGTGGCGAAAGAAGTTCGTCCTTGGTTCTCGGCAGCGCGCCCACACTAGAATGAATCCGTGCTGACCGAGCGCCTAGAATTCGCGCCTGAGCGGGATGCGGAAATCTTCTCCGCTGCCCCCGCGACCCCGGCGGTATTCCTTCTGCGTGGTGCCGACGCCCAAGCCGAGCCTTATGTCAGCAAGACAGCGAACCTGCGACGCCGCCTGCAGCGCCTGCTCGGCCCCGTCGAGGAACGCACAAAAAGACTCAACCTGCGCGATCGTGTGCATGAGATCGAGTACTCGCCAACCGGATCCGATTTCGAGTCCGGCTTTCTGCTCTACGGCGTGCTCCGTGCCTCGTTCCCGAAGACTTACTCCAACCGCATGCGCTTTCGTTTCGCGCCGCTGGTGAAGCTGCATCTCGAAAACGAATATCCGCGAGCCTCCATCACCACGCGGCTGGGCCGGCTCAGTGGACGCTCTCTTTACTATGGCCCCTTCGTTTCGCGGGTCGCTGCCGAGAAATTCATGAACGATTCGCTCGACTTCTTCAAGATGCGCCGCTGCGTCGACGACCTGCATCCCGACCCGAAATTTCCCGGCTGCATTTATTCCGAGATGAAGATGTGCCTTGCGCCCTGCTTCAAAGGATGCAGCGACGAAGAATACTCCGCTGAAGTGACCCGTGTGCAGGCCTACTTCGACTCCGCAGGAGATTCGCTCACTCGAGAACTCTCAGCCGAGCGCGAGGCTGCCTCAGCTCAGTTAGCGTTTGAAGACGCAGCGGCAATTCACGTCCGCATCGAGAAGCTGAAGCCCATCGTGAGCCAGCTTCCTGAAATCGTGCACCGGCTGGACCGGCTCTCGGCTCTGATAGTTCAGCCCAGTCACATCCCAGGCGCAATCGCGTTCTTTCGCGTGGATTGCGGACGACTTTCCGGCCCGATCCCGTTTGGAATTCAGTCTGCCGAGCACGCCAAGTCGCAGTCGATGGAATCGCGAGTACAGGCCACGCTAGACTCATCCCCGGCGACGAATACAAAATCTGCGCTGGAAACGATGGAGCATCTGGCCCTGCTCAAGCGCTGGTATTACCGTGGGACGCGCATCGGCGAAATTTTCTTCGCCGATCCTCACGGCGAGTTGCCGATGCGCCGGATCGTGCGCGGAATCTCAAGAGTCTTCCGCGGCGAGAAACCGGAAGCGAGTGTCCCGCAAGAAAAATAAAGGCACAGCCGAAGCCGTGCCCTTCTTTGAAATATCAGCCTTGATCTGCGCGGTCTGCGGCGAAGGCTCTAGTCCCGCACTCCATCCATAAACGCCCGCAGCTTCCGCGACCGCGAAGGATGCCGCAACTTGCGCAGAGCCTTCGCTTCGATCTGCCGGATGCGTTCGCGCGTAACTGCAAATGACTGTCCGACTTCTTCCAATGTATGCTCCGACCCGTCTTCGAGACCAAACCGCATCTTGATGACTTTCTCTTCCCGCGGCGTCAGCGTGCGCAGAACCTGTCCCGTCTGGTCCTTCAGGTTCACGTTGATCACCGCCTCGGCCGGAGACACCACGCCGCGGTCTTCGATGAAGTCGCCCAGATGCGAATCTTCTTCTTCGCCAATCGGAGTTTCGAGCGAAATCGGCTCCTGCGCGATCTTCAGGACTTTCCGAACTTTCGCCACAGGAATGTCCATACGCTTGGCGATTTCTTCCGAAGTAGGCTCGCGTCCCAGTTCCTGCACCAGCTGCCGCGAAGTGCGGATCAGCTTGTTGATCGTCTCAATCATGTGCACAGGGATACGAATCGTACGCGCCTGATCGGCAATCGCACGCGTGATCGCCTGCCGAATCCACCACGTAGCGTACGTCGAAAACTTGTAACCGCGGCGATATTCGAATTTGTCGACGGCTTTCATCAGGCCGATGTTGCCTTCCTGAATCAGGTCGAGAAATTGCAGGCCACGGTTGGTGTATTTCTTGGCGATCGAAACCACGAGTCGCAGGTTGGCCTCGATCAACTCACGCTTGGCCTGCTCCGCGTCCATGTCGCCCGAGATAATCTCGCGCTGCGTGCGCTTGAGTTCGGCGAACGACACCCCGGTTTCGAGTTCCAGTTTTTCGACTTCGCCGCGAATCGCACGCGCCTGCCGCCGATATTCTTTCTTCTGTTCTTCGCTGCGCGTCGCGTCGGCTTTGCGTTCAAGATTCTGCGTCTGGCGGTCGAGCGAACGCATGCCGTCGACCGTCTTGTTCAGGCGCTCGATCAGCCGCTTCCGCTCGGCATTGGTGAAGCCCAGCTTGCGCATCGCCTTCGACGTGGCAACGATTGCGCGCGCCAGCTTGCGCCGCGCCCGGCGATGATCCTTCGGCTTCTTTGTCTTCGATACTTCGAGGTACTTCTCTTCGAGCAACTGGGCCTTTTTGTACAACTTGGCCATGTCGTCGATTTTGCCCGTGAACTCGTTCAGGCGGTTCTGCAGAATCTCGTCTGTGATCTCTTCCTCATCGAAGGTGACCACTTCCTTGATCGAGCGCACGCCCTTCTTCAAATCCTCGCCCATGGCCAGCAATTCGCGGATCACAATCGGCGATCGCGACAGGGCCTTCAGCACGCGGATTTGGCCGCGCTCGATCCTTTTCGCGATTTCTACTTCGCCTTCGCGCGTGAGCAGCGGCACCGTTCCCATCTCGCGCAAATACATGCGGACGGGATCGTTGGTTTTTTCCAGAGCTCCAGGAGTGAGGTCGAGTTCGACATCCTCGCCTTCTTCGTTATCTTCGAATTTCTTGTCGAGTGTGGACGAAGGCAGCTTGGGCCCTTCCAGCACATCGATTCCCTGCGTACCAATCGTAGTCAGCAGATCATCCAGGTCCTCGGGAGAATGCACATCGTGCGGGATCAGGTCGTTCACCTGGTCATAGGTGAGATATCCCTTCTCTTTACCTGTATCGATCAGCTTTTTGATATCCTCGAACTTGTCGTCAAGAGCCAAAAGGTGTGTCCTCAACTACTTTTCCGCTCCACAGGAGCGTGTGATAAATTCCTTAAAAGGGTGGGTATGTGGGTACTGCAGGATTGTGCATAACGCACAAACTTTTAGAGTTTAGCACATAAGTGCTGTACCGTCTATCGCTTGCCCGCTAACCATTTCAGCACCCGCCCGCTATCTTCAATTCCTCTTAATACTTAGATGGTCTTCAAAGCGGTTTTGTTTCATGCACTTTTCTTCGTTCCAGCGTTCCGCAGTCCATCTTCAGCAAGGCTGGGATCGCGCAGCGCACGACTGATTCTCTCCAGTTCCGTCAGCAACTCCCGCAGGCGCGCATTGTCTGAAGCCAGACCGGGCTTCTTCAGATCCTGCTGTACTTCCTCCTGCCGCCGCCGCAAATGAATCCGGCGCAGAGCCCGTACCGCAGCTTCCAGAACATTTGCCGTCAGCTCTTCGTCTTCTTTGAGCAGTATCAACGCGAGCATCCGGCGATCCGTTTCGGTGGCGGGTACTTCTAGCACATCGGCAAATTCGCGTCCGGCATTGAGCAGAGCCTCGGTGAGCGACTCAGTAGCCAGTCCGCGATGCAGAGCCTCATTCTGCAGGACAAACTGCGCCTGCCGCGCCGGATCGAACTCCTCCTCAGCTCCATCACGAGCGGAAAGATGTTCCTCGCCCGATTGCACCTGACGTACCGAAGCCAGGGCGCGAATCAGAACTTTCTCCGCGTCCGTGACCTGCGCCTCTGCCGGAGCTTTTACGGCGGAAGTCGCGCGCGTCCCCGCTGCATGCCGCAACTCCTGCCGCAACACAGCGGAATCAATGCCCAGCTTTTGCGAGATCTCATGCGCGAGTTCGTCGCGCGCAATCCTGCTTGGGACGCGCTGAATGTGAGGCAATAAGTAATTCAACGCCTTGACCTTGCCGTCCGCGCTGCGCACGGGAAATTGCGAACGCGCGCGCTCAATCAAATAATCGAAATATTTTTGCGAATTCTTCAGTGCTGTCCCGTACTCTTCTTTTCCCTTACGCCGAATGTAGAGATCCGGATCGAATCCCGGCTCCAGCGTCAGCACCTTAATCGTGAACTCTTCCTCAACCAACAGACCGAGAGTTCGTTCCGTCGCCTTGGCCCCCGCCGTATCCGGATCGAAATTCACCACCGCATTCTTGCTGAACCGCCCCAGCAGCTTGGCTTGCAGTTCGGTGAACGCCGTCCCCGAACTAGCGACGACGTTATGAAATCCAGCGGCATAGACAGAAATGCAATCCATCTGTCCTTCGACAAGAATCGCATAGTCGAACTTCTTCACCCACTCCTTCGCCAGATCAAGATTGAAGAGCACCTTGCCCTTGGAGTAGATCGCCGTCTCCGGCGAATTCAGATACTTCGGCCCAGCCTTTTCGTCGGCTGCCAGCGTGCGCCCGGTAAACGCAATCACCTTCCCCGCCTCGCTCGCAATCGGAAACATCACCCGATTGCGAAACTTGGAATACATAGCAGCGGTCGTTGGTCCTTGGCCGTTGGTCGTTGACTCACCCAGCCCCTTGTCATCCCGAGCGGAGGTGGAACGTCCGTCCGCGGAGGTGGAACGTCCGTCCGCGGACGTTTCACCGGAGTCGAGGGACCCGCTGTTTTGCTGAGAGCTGACAGCTGAAGGCTGAGAGCTTTCCTTCCACGAAAACAACCCGCTCTCCCGCAACACCTCTTCGCTGAACTCATCCTTCAGCCGGTCGCGCAAGAGAAATCCAGAATCCGGCGCGTACCCGATCCGAAAGCGCGCAATCATCTCCTGATCGAGCCCGCGCCCCGCCAGATATTCCCGCGCCCGCGCCCCCTCCGGACGCCGCAGGCACTCCTGAAAAAACGCCACCGCGCGCTCATGCACATCGAGCAACTGCCCCCGCATGCGGGCTTCCTTGGCTTCGCCAGGAGTCGAGTAGGCAGCCTTGGGAAGCGGAATCCCCAGCTTCTGCGCCACCATCCGCACAGACTCCGGAAAGGTAATGTTCTCGACCTTCTGAAGAAAGCTGAACACGTCGCCCGACACGCCACATCCGAAGCAGTGATAAAACTGCCGCGTGGCATGCACCGAAAACGACGCCGTCTTCTCCCCGTGAAACGGACACAGCCCCGAATAGTTCTGCGCCCCAGTCTTCTTCAGCTTGATGTAATCGCCGATGATGCGGACAATATCCGCCTGCTGCTTCACCGTGTACGCAAAATCGCCAGGGTTCGCCATGAATGGGAAGACACTACTCCGCTGAGAGATTGTCAGGGAAAAATCAACTGATTGGAATATAGCGGAATTGGAATGCTGTGGAGAAGCTGTGGATACGAGGTCTAACTCGTGCAGTACGGAGGAAAACCAGATTGAATTCGAAAGAGAGACTTTGCCGCGATCATTATCCTACACCCTGGTTGAGGGCGTAACAGATTGGGCAAGAATTATCCGATAGACGTCCCGCCATGAATCTGGACTGGCTGCTTTACTCACTTCCCGGGCCATGGAGCGTCGGGATCTACCGAGCGCCGAATCATGTCCACCACTTCCCGCAGTCGTGTCGACGAAAGCATTCGTCTTTGCGGATCGATGAGATTCTTCTTCTGCAGTACTTGGATGAAGTGGGCTTTTAGGTATGAGACCTCCGGCAAGCCCGTCTCACCTGGCGGAAGCGAAATGGTTGTCGGACCTGCTTCACCGTAGCTCCCGAAAGGGACGATCAAGATCGACGATGCATTGTTACTCAGATTTCGATTGTCCAGCGAAACGACCACTACCCAATGGCGCTTGGGAGCATCTTCCAGGTAAGCTGTCCAGATTTCTCCGCGGCGGGGTTTAGGGCTCGCGATCAAAATCGATGCCTTTCACACTACTGGAGAGCGCCTTCGCGAGTTGGTTCTCCTCTTCCAATGCTTCGGGAGACAAGCCGTCAAAATACGCGGCCGTATCGTTGGCCAACCGGTCACGATTTTCATAGACCAGAAGTTTCTGCACGACCAAGTCGATCGCATTCGCCAGGGACCGAGCTTCGCCTTTCTCGATTGACCGTTCTAGGTAGGCAAGACTAGAGGAAGAAATTGTCGTGGAAATTTTTTCCCGGGCTAATCGAACTGGTGTTGCCATATGTTAATCCTCCACTTGTCATGTATTTTATCACCTTATTGGCAAGACGAGTAGGAGATTCTGACGTCCTAGGAATGGCATTATGTATGAATGACTTAGACCATGTCTACACCCGCAACTGCACCAGCGTTGCCCCGCCGCCACCCTCATTCTGCAGCGCCTCCGCCACTGACTCCACGTGCGGATGCTGTTGCAGCATCTGCCGCAGCGCCTTGCGCAGAATTCCCATGCCGCTGCCATGAACCACGCGCACCCGCGGCAACCCGGCCAGAAACGCCCGGTCCACGAATTTCTCGACTTCGCGCGAGGCCTCGTCCACGGTCCGCCCAATCACATTGATCTCGCTGGGCGTATTCCCGCTTTCGTTCTCGTTATTCAACGATACGGAAATCCCCCGCGCCCGCGCAGCTTGCACCGGAGTATCCCCTGCCTTGCCCTGTGCGGAAGCTAGCACTTCGGCAATATCGTCGCGCGCGATTTTCATCTTCATCGCGCCCATCTCCACTTCAAAATGATTGTCGTCGACCTTCCGCACCACGCGTGCTCCTCGTCCGGTCGACTTCAACTTCACCGTGTCGCCCTCGGCGACGTGCTTCACGACCTGCGGCTGCGCATGCGGATCATTTTTGTCGGCACCCGTAGAATGAGCGACCACCGTCGAATCAAATTGTTCCCGGAACTCGCGCCGCAATTTCGCAATCCTGCGCTCCGCATCTTTCGAGAGCTTCTGCGCTGCCGCGCGATCCTGCACCGCACTGACGGCTTCGCGCGCGTGATATTCGAAATCGCGTAACAGGCTTTCCAACTTCTTCTCCATCTCGCGGATCTTGGTCTGCTGCTCTTTCCGCCCTTCAGATGCTAGCGCAGATTTCTCCCGCTCCAGTTCCTGCTCACGCGCCTTTAGCCGTACGCGATCGTTTTCGGCTTCGCGCAAGTCGGCATGCAACTTGTCGAGAAATTGCCCCACATCGCGAGCCTGAGTTCCTAATCGCGACCGCGCGCTTTCGATGATGGCCGGATTCAACCCCAGCCGTCGCGCAATATTGATTCCCGCCGACGCGCCGGGCACGCCCACTTTCAGCTCATACGTCGGCTGCAGAGTAGCCTCATCAAAGCCCACCGACGCATTAATTACACCTGGCGTGTTCGCGGCATACACCTTCAGCGAAGTGTGATGCGTCGAGACAACCGTCATGCTCCCGATCGCGCCGAAGTGTTCGGCAATCGCAACCGCCAACGCCGCGCCCTCTTCAGGATCGGTCGCGGAACCCAGCTCATCCAGCAACACCAGCGATTCCGCAGTCGCCGTGCGCGAGATGAAATCAATATTGGTAACGTGCGCAGAAAACGTGGAAAGATTCTGCTCGATTGACTGGTAGTCGCCAATGTCAGCCAGCACGGAATCAAACACAGGAAGTTCCGCCCGATCCGCCGGCACCGGAATTCCCGACTGCGCCATCAACGCCAGCAATCCAACCGTCTTCAGTGTGACCGTCTTGCCGCCGGTATTCGGTCCCGTAATAATCAACTGCCGTTGCGTTCCCTCCAACTCCACGCTGATTGGAACGACGGCCACTCCCTTCGGCTTGAGATTTCTCTCCAGCAGAGGATGACGCGCATTATGCAGCCACAGTCGTGAGTCGCCGCCGCTCAGCCGCACCGCAACGCAGTTGTAATCCTCGGCGAATCTTGCCTTGGCAAATTGCAACTCCAACTCACCCAGTACGTCCACCGCTGCCAGAATCTCCGCGGCCTGTGCACCGATGCGCTGCGTCATCTCGAGCAGGATGCGGTGAATCTCGGCCATCTCTTCTTCCAGCAGCCGTACCAGTTCGTTGTTTTGCTCGATGGTCTCCAGCGGCTCGACGAACACCGTCTGACCGCTAGAGCTCGCGCCATGCACTACTCCCTGCACGCGCCGCTTCTGCTCCACTTTCACTGGAATCACGAAACGTTCGCCGCGGATCGTGACTAACTCGTCCTGCACCGTGCCGCCTTCGGCCAGTCGTCGCAAATAGCCGCGCAGCGACTCCTGAATCGAGCGCCGCTGTTTCTCGATCTCGCGGCGAATCCTTGCCAGCTCGGGCGATGCCTTGTCTTCGAGCGTTCCATCCGGCTGAATCTTGTTGCGGAAGCCGCGTAGAAACTCTGCAAAGTCGACGATCTCGGCCGAAAGCTCCCGCACTCCGCGCCAGTCGGATTTCATACTCGCCGGAGGATGCAGCACGATCTCGCGCCACTCCGCCGCGCGATCGACGACGAGGATCACATCGCGAATCTCCGTCGTCTCCAGTGCAGCGCCAGCGATGCGCGATTCCTGCACGAGCTCATCAATCTCGATCAGCGCGGAGAAATCGAACCGCCCGCCCACGCGCCGGAATTCCCGAATCTCCTCCGCAAGTTCCTGCTGGCGCTGAATCCACTCGCGGTCGACTGACGGACGGAGCGAATCCACCCGCTCCTGCCCCAGCGGCGAAGCGGTGTATCCCCGCAGCAGTTCGCGCAACGAATCAAACTCCAGCACCCGCGCCGAATTGTGAATCAGCTGACTGGACATCGCATTTCATGGTAGCAGGAGCCGCATGGCGCAACGGAATGGAGAGCACGGTGCCTACGACAAAAGACCGAAGAGAAGAAACAATCAGAAGAAGAAATCAGAAAGAGATCGAAATAGTAGAAGAGAAACAGCAGAAGAAAAGAAGAAACGCTGCGGGCTCAGTCCCCGCCCGCCCCCACAACCTGCACGATAGGTTCGACCGCGGCCGGAATTCTTATCACGAATACAGCTCCGCCTCCTGCACGGTTCTGGCAGGTGATCTGCCCGCTGTGCTCCTGGATTACGCCATACACCGCGCTCAGGCCCAGACCCGTTCCTTTACCTACTGGTTTAGTGGTATAGAACGGATCGAAAACGCGC
>Ga0209579_10003206_pt1 | contig 12024 bp, 13 predicted proteins | sample Coa_R1_2_FD_187152 | JGI IMG/M metagenome (GOLD analysis project Ga0209579, IMG submission 187152) | Surface soil microbial communities from Centralia Pennsylvania, which are recovering from an underground coalmine fire - Coalmine... | ecosystem: Environmental > Terrestrial > Soil >... | reverse complement strand
CGAAGCGGAGGGCCGGATGCTCGAGGCGCACCGGATCCGGCAGCGCACCGAGTACGACCTCGAGATGATGCAGGAGCTCGGCTTCTGCAACGGGATCGAGAACTACTCGCGGATCCTCGACGGCCGGCCGCCGGGCTCGGCACCGCACACGCTGCTCGACTACTTCCCGTCCGACTTCGTCGTCTTCCTCGACGAGTCGCACCAGACGGTGCCGCAGCTCGGCGGGATGTACGAGGGCGACCGGAGCCGTAAGCAGACGCTCGTCGACTACGGGTTTCGGCTTCCGTCGGCGCTCGACAACCGGCCGCTCCGGTTCGATGAGTTCCTGGCGAAGGTGCCGCAGATGGTGTTCGTCTCGGCGACGCCGGGCGCGTGGGAGCTGCGGCAATCGCGCCGCGTCGCCGAGCAGCTGATCCGTCCGACCGGGATCGTCGACCCCGAGGTCGAGCTGCGCCCGACGAAGAACCAGATCGACGACCTGCTCGGCGAGATCCGGAAGCGCGAAGAGCGCGGCGAGCGCGTGCTAGTCACGACGCTGACGAAGAAGATGGCGGAAGACCTCACCGACTACCTGCTCGAAGCGGGGGTCAAGGCGCGGTACCTCCACTCGGAGATCGACACGCTCGAGCGGATCCAGATCATCCGCGAGCTCCGGCTGGGCGAGTACGACGTCCTCGTCGGCGTCAACCTGCTCCGGGAGGGGCTCGACCTGCCGGAGGTCGGCCTGGTCGCCATCCTCGACGCCGACAAGGAGGGCTTCCTGCGCGGCCAGACCGCGCTGATCCAGACGATCGGACGTGCGGCGCGCAACGTGAACGGGCGCGTGCTCATGTACGCGGACAAGTACACGGAAGCGATCAAGTACGCCATCGACGAGACGGACCGCCGCCGCGCCAAGCAGCTCGCCTACAACGAGGAGCACGGCATCACACCGGAGTCGATCCAGAAGGGGGTCTCCGACATCGCCGAGTTCCTCTCACTCGAGGCGCCCCACGTGCCCAAGCGTTCGCGGCGGGGGCGCCAGGTCGAGGGCATGGATCGCGGCGAGCTCGAGCGGCTCGTGATCACGCTCGAGGAGGAGATGTTCACCGCCGCCGAGGAGCTGCGCTTCGAGTACGCCGCCAAGCTGCGCGACGAGATCAAGGAGCTGCGCCGCGAGCTGAGCGCGCTCGCCGAGGAGGCAGCGGCGTGACGCTCGGGCTCATCATCGGCGTCCTGCTTTCGGGTTTGATCGTCGGCGCTCTGGCGCGCCTCGCCGTGCCGGGGCCCGACCCGATGCCGATCTGGGGCACGATCGTACTCGGACTTGCGGGATCGGTGATCGGCGGCATCATCGCGCGGGTCGTCTTCGGCGGGACTGGGGCGGGCCTCGTCGGCGCGGTGCTGGTCTCGGTGGCTCTGCTCGCCGCCTACCGGCGTTACGTCCAGAAGCGGCCCTTCTGGGGGCCGGGCGCACGGCGGCCGCCGGCCTGAGTCAGCCGCGCGGGAACGTGCGCGATGCCGTCGGCTCCCACGCGTCCCCGAGCCACAGGTAGGCCTCGATCTCGAGATTGCGTTCGTCGGCGCGGTAGACGACGACGCCGCGCGCCTCGCCGCGGCGGTTCGGGCGTGGGCGAGTGAAGCCCGGTGCGACCGAGAGGACGACGGCGCGCGCGTCGGCACCGACCGCCTCGAACTCGTGCCGCTCGCAGACCGCATGTTGATGAATGTGTCCACCGAGGATCAGCTCGGCGCCACCCTCGACGAGCGCGGCCAGCACGTGGTTGCGCCGCGCGACCGGACGCTTGCGTGTCCGCCAAGGCGCACCGACGAGCTGATGGTGCAGCGCGACGACCCGGAGTGATTCCGGTGGAGCCTCCTGCATGCGCGCGCGCGCCCGCGCGAGCTGTTCGTTGCGGATACCGCCGGACTGGTGGCGCCACGGCCGGACCGAGTTCAGCCCGACGGCGTGGACGCCGTCGGAGGAGTAGACCGGCTCGGTCGTCTGCCACTCGCGCTCGAAGTTCCGCCACGTCCGCGTGAAGCGGCCCGGGACCGTGAACGGAATGTCGTGGTTCCCCGGGACGACGAGCAGCGGCCGGCCGAGCAGGCGCAAGAACCGTGCCGCTGCCTCGTGCTGGCCGCGCCGTCCGAGGTGTGTGACGTCGCCTGTGGCGACCACGAGCTCCGCCTCGACGCGCTCGACGAGCGCCGCGATTCCCGCCCCCGTAGCCAGGTCGTCCTGCGACTTCCGCGCGCCGACGTGCAGGTCAGACACGTGGAGGATGCAGGTCTGCACCGTCGAAGCAGGCTACAGTGACGGCCATGGCGGACGACCAACTCTTCGACGACCTCTATCTGGGCATGCGGGCGGGCGGTGCGCTGCGCAAGCGACGCCGCGGCGAGCCGCTCACACCGGAGGAGGAGGAAGCGCTCGGACGTTGGCAGCGCCTCTCCCCCTGGCGCAAAGGAATCGCGATCGGCGGCTTCACCGCCGGCACCTTCGGGCTCGGCTTCACTCTCGGCGGCCTCGTGTTCGGCCGCTGGCGCAAGGCCTCGGCTCGCTAGCCGGCCGCCTCGCGTTCCTTCGCCGGGAAGATCACCGCCGGCACCTCTTCCTTCGCCGGGTCGCGGTCGCGGACGAAGACGTCGATCAGCGTCGCGAGCACGGCCGCGATCGGCACCGAGAGGATCACGTAGGCGCCGCCGAGCAGGATGCCGACGACCGAGACGGTGACGAGGACGATCAGCGGCGATAGCCCGACGGCGTGCCCGAGCACCTTCGGGTTCACCACGTAGTCCTGCAGCAGGCGAAGGCCGTAGACCGCGATCGCGGCGAGCACGGCCTGCTGCCAGCTCTGTGTCGCCGCGACGCCGACGGCGAGCACACCGGCGACCAGCGGGCCGACGACCGGCACCATCTCGACGAGGCCGGCGAAGACGCCGAGCAGCAGCCAGTACGGCATCCCGATCCCCCAGAACGCGAACGAGAGAACCGTGCTGACGAATGCGATCATCAGCAGCTGTCCGCGGACGAACGCACCGAGCTTCTGGTCGATCAGGATCCACGTGTCGCGCACGCGTCTCCGGTGCTGCGGTTTGACCGCTCCGAGCACGAGCGTCATCGCCCGCTCGCGCTCGAAGATCCAGTAGGCGGCGACGGCGAACGCGAAGAAGATCCCGACGAGCGCCTCGAGCGCCTTCTTGCCGATCGTGATCGCGGGGTGGACGAGCGACGCCCCAGAGGGCAGGTTCCGGAGGCGCTTGTCGAGCCCGACGAGGAGCTCGTGCTTGATGCCGCTCGAGTGCCTCGCCTCGCGCGCGATCTCCGCATGCGTCGTGGGCACCGTGCCGATTGCCGCCTGGACCTGGGAGACGGCGTGCGGGACGATCAGCCAGAGCAGCAGGCCGACCACCGCGAGAAGGCCGAGGTAGTGCAGGAGCACGCCGACGGCCCGCGGCACTCGGTGCTCGGCGAGCCGGTCGACGCCGGGCCTCATCGCGGCGGAGACGACGAGGGCGAAAAAGAGCAGCGCGATCACGACGCGCAGCCTCCAAAGGGCGAGCGCGCCGAAGATGACCGCCACCGCGACCAAGGTCACGACGAATGCCCGCTTGCCGAGGCTCACGGCCGTACAACGGAAAACGCCCCGAATCCGGTACGAACGCCCGTTCGGGCGATAAGATGGTGGCGAATGGCAGCCGACGAGCTCGTCGTCCACGGCGCCAGGGAGCACAACCTCAAGGACATCACCGTCCGGCTCCCGCGGCAGCGACTCATCTGCATCACGGGCCTCTCCGGGTCCGGGAAGTCGAGCCTTGCCTTCGACACGATCTACGCCGAGGGCCAGCGCCGCTACGTGGAGTCGCTGTCCGCCTACGCGCGCCAGTTCCTGCAGATGATGGAGAAGCCGGACGTCGACTCGATCGACGGCCTCTCGCCGGCGATCTCGATCGACCAGAAGACGACCTCGCGGAACCCACGCTCGACGGTCGGCACGGTGACCGAGATCTACGACTACCTGCGCCTTCTCTATGCCCGCGTCGGCCACCCGCACTGCCCGATCTGCGGGCGGCCGATCGCCGGCCAGTCGCTCGACTCGATCGTGGAACAGATCCTGGCCCTGCCCCTCGGAACGCGGTTCACCGTCAACGCCCCGGTCGTGCGCGATCGCAAGGGCGAGTATCGCGACCTCTTCGAAGAGCTCCGCAACGAGGGCTTCACGCGGGTCGAGGTCGACGGCGAGCAGTACCTGCTCGAGGAGGTGCCCGCGCTCGACAAGAAGTTCAAGCACACGATCGAGGTCGTCGTCGACCGGCTGGCGATGAAGGAAGATCTCCGGCAACGACTCACCCAGTCGGTGGAGACTGCGCTGGCGCTCGCCGAAGGCCTCGTGACGATCGAGGTGATCGGCGGCGAGAGCTTCACCTACTCGGAGCGGTTTGCGTGCCCGGAGCACGGCGTCTCGCTGCCTGAGCTGCAGCCGCGCATCTTCTCGTTCAACTCGCCGCACGGCGCGTGCCCGCGCTGCACCGGGCTCGGCTCGCAGCAGGAGATCGACCCCGACCTGCTCGTCCCCGACCCGAGCCGCTCGATCGGCGACGGCGCGCTCGTCCCGTGGTCGGTCGGCAATTCGAGCTTCTACGAGTCGGTCGTGCAGGCGATCGCCGAGCGCTACGAGATCGACGTCGACAAGCCGTGGCAAGAGCTCTCCGAGCAGGAGCAGAGCTACTTCCTTTACGGCACGGACGGCGACCGGGTCTACGTCAGCTACCGCAACCGCATGGGCCGGCGTCGCTCGTACACGCTCTCGTTCGAAGGGATCGTGCCGTCGCTCGAGCGCCGGTACCGCGACACCGACAGCGGGACGCAGCGCGAACGGATCGAGGAGTACATGTCGTTCCGGCCCTGCCCCGTGTGCAAGGGCGCGCGCCTCAAACCCGAGGTGCTCGCAGTCACGGTCGGCGGCAGGAACATCCACGAGTTCACGCAGCTCTCGGTCACGAGCGCGCTCGCTTTTCTCGACTCGCTCGAGCTGACCGAGACCGAGGCGCTGATCGGCGTGCGCGTGGTCAAGGAGATCCGCGAGCGGCTGACGTTTCTCGAGAACGTCGGCGTCGGCTACCTCGCGCTCGACCGTGCCTCGGCAACGCTGTCCGGCGGCGAGGCGCAGCGGCTGCGGCTCGCGACGCAGATCGGCTCGCAGCTCGTCGGCGTGCTGTACATCCTCGACGAGCCGTCGATCGGCCTCCACCAGCGCGACAACGACAAGCTGATCGGCACGCTCGAGCGGCTGCGCGACCTCGGCAATACGGTGCTCGTGGTCGAGCACGACGAGCAGATGATGCGCAGCGCCGACTGGCTCGTCGACATGGGGCCCGGCGCGGGCGAGCACGGCGGTCACGTCGTCGCGGAGGGCACGGCGGCGAAGGTGCAGCGCACGCCGCGCTCGATCACCGGCCAGTTCCTCTCGGGCAAGCGCGCGATCCCGGTGCCGCCGAGGCGACTCGAGGACAACGGCGTCTTCACGGTCCGTGGTGCCGCCGAGCACAACCTCAAGGGCATCGACGTGTCGTTTCCGATCGGCAAGTTCATCGCCGTCACCGGGGTCTCCGGCTCCGGCAAGTCGACGCTCGTGAACGAGATCGTCTACAAGGCGCTCGCGAACCGACTCCAGCGGGTGCGGGTCAAGCCGGGCGAGCACAAGTCGGTCGAGGGCATCGAGGCGTTCGACAAGGTGATCGAGATCGACCAGCGCCCGATCGGCCGCACGCCGCGATCGAACCCGGCGACGTACACCGACCTCTTCACGCACATCCGGGAGCTGTACTCGCTCACGCCCGACGCGAAGGTGCGGGGCTACAAGCCGGGCCGGTTCTCGTTCAACGTCAAGGGTGGCCGCTGCGAGACCTGCAAGGGCGACGGCCAGATCAAGATCGAGATGCACTTTCTGCCCGACGTCTACGTCCCGTGCGAGACGTGCAAGGGCAAGCGCTACAACCGCGAGACGCTCGAAGTGAGGTTCAAGGGGAAGACGATCGCCGACGTGCTCGAGATGTCGGTCGAGGAGGCGCTCAAGTTCTTCGCGAAGATCCCGAAGCTCCGGCGACGCCTCCAGACGTTGCACGACGTCGGCCTCGACTACATGACCCTCGGCCAACCGGCGACGACGCTGTCGGGTGGCGAGGCGCAGCGGGTGAAGCTGGCGGCCGAGCTGTGCAAGGTCGCGACCGGCCGGACGCTCTACATCCTCGACGAGCCGACGACGGGTCTCCACTTCGCCGACATCGAAAAGCTGCTCGAGGTGCTGCAGCGGCTCGTCGACGGCGGCAACACGGTGCTCGTGATCGAGCACAACCTCGACGTGATCAAGCAGGCCGACTGGATCGTCGACCTCGGGCCGGAGGGTGGTGACGCGGGGGGTGAATTGATCGCGACCGGCACGCCCGAGGACGTGGCGCGGGTCGCCGAGTCGTACACGGGGCAGTTCCTGCGACCGCTGCTCGAGCGGCGTGCGGTCGCCGCCGCTTGAGGACGCCGAGGAGTTCGTCGCAACGGGCTACCCTGAACGCGTGAACCTGACCCGGCGGGAGCTTCTTCTCGGCGGCGTCGGTGCGGCGCTCGCCGGCGGGGGGATCTACGAGCTGGTCGACCGTCTGACGCCTGCCCCGAAGCGCGCCGCACCGGCGCTGCCGCATCTCCCCGAGCAGCACATCGTCGAGGACCTGCGGATCGTGACGAGCGACGGCGTCCAGGTCTTCGCGCCGCCGCTGCACAGCGAGCTCGTGACCGCGAGCCTGCGCGCGGCCGACACCGACGCCGCGCTCGCCGACGTGCGCTCCGAGCTCGAGCAGCGGCTGGCGAAGCTCGACGCGACGTACTCATCGACACCGTCCGGCCTCGTGGTGACGGTCGCCTACGGGCTCCCGTACTTCGATCGTTACGTGCCGCGGCAGGCGGCGACGTACCTGCCCATCGACCGGCGCGCGACCACCGACTCGACGAAGCCGGTGCGCGTGCTCACGCCTGCGCGGACGTTCCCCAGCGACCCGTCGAACGTCGTGCTCGAACAGAACGAGGTCGCGGTGCTGCTGCGCAGCGACTCACGCGCGCACATCGAGGCTGCCTCAAAGCTCCTCTTCGGGGACGACGCGCTCTTCCACGTCACGAGCATCCGCCGCGGTTTCGCAGGCGGCGGCTTCGCCGGCGGGCCAGGGCTACCGAAGCAGATGGCGAGCGCCGCGGGCGTCGCCGGCGCCGACCTGATCCCCGAGGGCGCCGAGCTCTTCCTCGGCTTCACCTCGACGCAGAAGCAACAGCCGGGTCGCGAGCGGATCGCGAACTTCGAGACGCTCGGCTACGTCGACATCGGCCCGCACGGCTACTTCACGCACGGTACGCACATGCACGTCTCGCATCTCTATGAGGACTTGGAGGCCTGGTACCTCAACTTCACGCACCAGGAGCGCGTCAACACGGCGTTCCGGCCCGGTCTCGAGGTTCCGGCCGCGACGCTGACCGTGAAGCAGGGGCAGGCACAGGTGCAGAACGCGGCCGGCGTCGTACGCGACTACGATCGCTACCGGACGATCGGGCACAGCGGCTCGATCCAGCCGGCGTCGCGCCTCCAGCAGACCCACGTCGGTCCCGACGGCGTCGTCTACGAGCGTGGGACGCCGATCCCGCATCGGGCCGACTTCAACACGCTCGACAACCCGTTCTTCTGGTCAGCGCAGCCGCAGCGCGACGGCATGCAGGCGGGGGCGAACGCAGGGTTGCACTTCGTCGTCTTCAACCCGACGAGCGACGACTTCAACCGTGGCCGGCTCGCCATGGACGGCGTGCTCCCCGACGGGCGCGTGCTCTCGTTCGCTCCTGGCTCGCGCGGTCAGGGCTTCAACTCGGTGCTGACGACGACGCACCGGCAGAACTACCTCGTGCCGCCGCGCGCGCACCGCGCGCTGCCGCTCTCGGAGCTGCGCGCGTGACGCAAGGGAACGGGACGGCGCCGCGGCCGTGGAAGCTGCTGACCCCGCGTCAGGTGCTGGCCGCGCTCGGCATCTTCACGCTCCTTTCGCTGGGAGGCGCCGCGATCTACCAGCACGCGCACCGTCACGACACGATCTGCCGCGACAAGCGGCCGCCCGTGGCTCAGCTCGATCTCGGACTCGGACAGATCGAGTACAAATGCCACAATGGACAGATCGTCACCCAGTAGCGCCGCCGCACTGAGCGCGCAGGGCGAGCGGGCGTGGTGGCTGCGGACGGCGCTCGTGCTACAGGCACCGCGGCCGGTCTTCGCCGCGCTCCGTGCCGACGACCGCGACTCGGCGGCGAACCGAAGCGAGCCGGTCCTGCTGATCGTGCTGCTCGCCGGGATGGCCCTCGCGATCGCCTCGGCCGCGTCCACGAACTACAGCGGGCTCAACCTCGCGGTGTGGATCTTCCTCGCCGGCGGCATGACCGGGATCGCCGCCTACTGGGCCTTCGGCGCCTTGCTCTACGGCTCGGCCCGCGTGCTCGGCTCGCAGGGCTCGTACCGGCGCGCTCGTCACGTTCTCGCGTTTGCGTCCACGCCGCTCGCGCTCTCGCTCGTGGTCGCGCCCGCGGGCCGGCATGTCTTCACGACCGCGTGGCTTGCATTCGTCGCGTGGGCGGCGGTGCTGCTCGTCGTCGGCGTGCAGGCCGTCCACGGGTGGACGTGGCCGCGGGCGGCTGCGGCCGCCGCGGTCCCCGTCGGCGTCGCGGCGCTGCTAACGCTGCTCTGAGAGCGCGGCCTCGAACTCGGCCAGCTCGTCGTCTGGGATCGAGTACGTGTGGCGGTCCTCAGGAAAGGCGCCGCTGCGGACGTCGGCGGCGTAGCGGCCGAGCGCCTCGACGATCTCGTCGGCGAGCTCGGCGTAGCGCTTGACGAAGCGCGGCGTGCCGCCCGCGTAGAGGCCGAGCAGGTCGTGCCAGACGAGGACCTGGCCGTCGCAGTCCGGTCCCGCGCCGATTCCGATCGTGGGGACGGACAGTGCCGCCGTGATGGCTGCTGCGACCGGGGCCGGCACCGCCTCGAGGACGACCGCGAACGCGCCGGCCGCCTCGAGCTCGAGCGCGCCGCGATAGAGCTCGAGCGCGGCCGTGGCGGTGCGCCCCTGGGCGCGGAAGCCGCCGAGCTTCGTGGCCGACTGCGGCGTCAGACCGACATGTCCCATGACTCCGATCCCCGACTCGGCGATCGCGCGCACGCGCGCCGCCATGCGGCCCGCGCCTTCGAGCTTGACGACGTCCGCGCCGCCTTCCTTGACCAGCCGGATCGCGCTCGCGACGGCCTCGGCGTCGGACGGCTGGTAGGAGCCGAACGGCAGGTCGCCGACGACGATCGGCCGTTTCGCGGCGCGCGTCACCGCGCGGGTCAGGAAGACCATCTCGTCGAGCGTGACCGGCACGGTCGACTCGTGGCCGAGCATCACCATCGCAGCGGTATCGCCGACCAGGACGAGCTCGACGCCGGCTTCGTCCGCGAGGCGCGCCGCCGGCGCGTCGTACGCGGTCACCATCACGATCCTGTCGTGGCGCCGCTTCATCTCCGCGAGCTCCGGGAGCGGCAGCTTGCCGACGGTACGAGGCCGTGTGGTCATGCCGTCGCCCCTCCGCTCGGACGTCTCAGGTCGGCCAAGCAGACGGACGCACGGGCAAAGAGGGACGGCCACGCCGGCGAAGCCGGCACGTCCTCCAACGACATCGCAAGCGATGTCTTGGCCGCGCGTCCTGAGGTCGGCGTCGGCGAGCGACGCCTCATGCGTCGAGGAGGACGTTGTCGATCAGCCGCGTCGCGCCGACGTGCGCCGCTACGGCGAGCGTCCGCCCGTCGAGGTCGGCGACCGCCACGTACTCCGGCTCGATTCCGGCCTCGGCGAGCAGGGCGCGGGCGCGCTCCGGGTTCCGAGTCGCCAGTGCGCGCGGAATCGCGAGCGCGCGATCGCGCTCCTGAGCCGAGAGCCCGGCGTTCCGGGACGAGAGGGCGAGCCCGTCCGCGTCGCGCACCGTCGGCACGACGCGGATCTCGACCGGCACGTCAAGGTCGCGCACGAGCTGCTTGACCACGGCCACCTGCTGGGCGTCCTTGCGGCCGAAGTAGGCGAGGTGCGGGCGAACGAGATTGAAGAGCTTCAGGCAGACGGTCGTCACGCCCCGGAAGTGACCGGGCCGGTGCGCGCCTTCGAGCCCGACCGCGGCGCCGCCGGGATCGACCCAGGTCGCGAAGCCGGCGGGGTAGAGCTCATCGGCCGCGGGGGCGAAGAGGACGTCGACGCCGTGCTCGGCGGCGAACGCCGCGTCGTGCTCGAGGTCGTGCGGATATCCGACCAGGTCGGCCGGGTCCGAGAACTGCGCCGGATTGACGAACAGGCTCGCGACGACGAGCTCGCACTCGGCGCGGGCGGCGCTGAAGAGGGCGCCGTGCCCATCGTGGAGCGCGCCCATGGTCGGCACGAGACCGACCGTGCCGTCGCGGGGGACGGCTCGCAGCGCCGCCGTGGTCGTGATCAGCTCCATTGTCGGCTCCAGTTCCTTGCGGATACCGGGCAGTGAACAGCGTACCCGATGCCGTCCGACGCGTGGCGGAAGATGGCCGCCAAGCTGTGCTAGCGTCCGACTCGTGCCGATCTACGAATACGTCTGCATGACCTGTGAGAGCCACTTCGAGGAGCTCGTGCGCGTGGACGACGAGTCCCCGGCGTGCCCCGACTGCGGCGCTCGCAAGGTCTCCCGGCAGTTCTCCGTATTCGCCGCTCACGGCACCGCCACGCAGCCCAGCTTCAGTCAGGCCGGCGGCTGCTGTGGCGGAAGCTGTGGCTGCTGCTGAAGTCGAGCTGCCGCTTGCCGCGTTCGCAGACGCGGTCGCCGGGTGCACGCGCTGCCCGCTGGCCAAGACGCGCACACAGGTCGTGTTCGGCTCCGGCTCGCCCGACGCCGACCTGATATTCGTCGGCGAGGCGCCGGGCTTCCACGAGGACAAGCAGGGCGTGCCGTTCGTCGGCGCGGCGGGCCAGCTCCTCGGCAAGCTGCTCGCCGGGATCGGGCTGACCCGCGACCAGGTGTTCGTCGCGAACGTGCTCAAGTGCCGCCCGCCAGGAAACCGCGACCCCCAGCCGGAGGAGATCGAGGCCTGCGAGAGTCATCTCTTCCGCCAGATAGAGCTGATCCGGCCGAAGGTGGTCGCGACGCTCGGCAACTTCGCCACGAAGCTCCTCTCGGGGAAGCCGCTCGGGATCACCCGCGTGCATGGGCAGGCGCAGGACGTCGTGCTCGGCGGCTCGCGTGTCGTCCTCTACCCGCTCTTCCACCCCGCGGCCGCGCTCTACACGCCGCGCATGCTCGAGGTGCTGCAGGCCGACTTCGCGCGCCTGCCCGAGCTGCTCGGACGCGCCCTCGCGCCGCCGGAGCCCGTGCCGCTGCTCGCGCTCGCGCCCGAGCCCGCCGAGCCGGTGCAGCTCGGCCTCTTCTGAGCGACTAGCAGCGCACTAGCCTTCGCCGGTGTGGAGCACACGGTGCTCACCGGCTCCGCCGAGGAGACGGAGGCGCTCGGCGGCCGGCTCGCCGGCTTGCTTGCTCTGCGAGCCGTCGTCACCGTCGCCGGCGAGCTCGGCTCGGGGAAGACGACCTTCGTCCGCGGCGCCTGCCGCACGCTCGGCGTCACCGGGCCGGTCACGAGCCCGACGTTCACGATCGGCCACCGGTACGAGGCACCGATTCCGGTCGCGCACCTCGACCTGTACCGGTTCCGGTCGTTCTCGCCGGAAGAGTGGGGCGACCTGGAGCCCTACTTCGATGGCACGATTGCCTTCGTCGAGTGGCCCGAGCACGCGGACGACTGGCTACCAGCCGCCGATGCCGCCGTGCGGCTCGAGCACCTCGGCGAGAGCGAGCGACGAATCACCATCCGCAGTGAGAACGATCTTCGCCTTTGACACCGCCACCTCGATCGCGACGTGCTCGCTCGTGTGCGACGACGAGGCGGTCGACGAGGTGCGCACGCAGGCGCGCCTGGGGCTCGT
>Ga0209579_10003202_pt1 | contig 12028 bp, 13 predicted proteins | sample Coa_R1_2_FD_187152 | JGI IMG/M metagenome (GOLD analysis project Ga0209579, IMG submission 187152) | Surface soil microbial communities from Centralia Pennsylvania, which are recovering from an underground coalmine fire - Coalmine... | ecosystem: Environmental > Terrestrial > Soil >... | reverse complement strand
AGCCGAGCCAGGGCTCGCTCCAGACCCGTCTGGACCGAGCCCTGGCTCGGCTCGACAAGCAGAGGCTGAACCTGAAGGTGGCGATCGTCGAGAGTCCAATCGACCTCGGGGCAATCCCCAACCTGTTCGGAAGGCCACAGATGTACGCCGACTTCCTGGAGCAGGAGATCGCGTATAGCCAGCCGCAGCCACTGCTCGTGGTTATGCCTGCGGGCTTCGGCCTCTCGCACGCCGGCCCCCGCCGTGCGCTTGACGGCCTGAAGGTCGACGCAGCTCACAAGTCAAACGGCCTGACGCGGTCGGCGATCCTCGCCGTGCAGCGGATCGCCCGAGCGGTTGGGAGGCCAGTCGGAGCGCAGAAGCTCCCGGCCACGAAGGGATCCTCCGGATCGGGCACCTCACCGCCCATCACCTTCGGCGCGCCGGCGCTCCTGGTGATTCTCGGCGCGCTGATCGCCAACCGCCTTCGTCGGCGCAGTGGCCGCGAGCGTCACACGGACCTGTCGTGAGATCCTCCCGGTGCCCGACGAGAGTCCGTGCGCGCTAGAGGCAGGTTATGGTCGCCGGTTGGCCGTGGCTGACCGCACGCGGTGATCGCGCCGGCCTGAGCGTACTCGGCGTGGGCCGCGGAGCCGTCACGAGCGCCTTTAGCGGTCGGTTCCCGCAGTCAGCGCATGACGCCGGTGTGGCCGGTGGAGTACCGGCCGGGTTGGGGCCAGACGCACAGGCCGTGGGGTGAGACTCCTACCCGGATGTTGGCGATCAAGCGTCCGGTGCGGGTCGAGATCGCATACACGGCGCTGCTGTAGCGCCCGGCGACCCACAGAGTGTCGCCGTCCGGGCTGACCCCGCCCATGTCGGGCGTGCCGGGCACCGCCCAGACCGCGACGATGCGGTGGGTGGCGAAGTCGATCACGGTGATCGCCCCGCCGGCGCGGTTGGTCACATACAGATCCCGGGTGTCGCGGGACACGTAGAGGCCGTGCGCGTCGAGGCGTGTGCGGATGAATCCGATGACGCGCATCGTCTTTGAGTCGATCAGCTGGACACCGCTCGCGCCCCTCGCCGGCAGGTAGCGGTTGGCGACGTAGAAGATCTTCCCATCGGGTGAGAGCTTGACGTCCTGCGGGCTGCCGCCGACGTACACGTAGCGTGCGACGGTCTCGGTCCGAAGGTCGATCCGGACCATCCGCCCTGAGAACTCGCAGCTCGCCAAGGCGAAGCTGCCATCAGCGGAGAAGTCCATGTGGTCGACTCCGGCGCAATCGACGGGCAGCGCCTTCTGCAGCGCGAACGTGTGTGGATCACGGAAGGCGAGGGTCTGGCGGCCTTCCTCGACCACGATCGCGTGCTGCCCGTCGGGGGTGAAGTACATGTTGTATGGGTCGGCGACCGGAATGTTGGGCCCGCCCCGCCGCCCGGTGTCCGGATTGATCGGGGTCAAGCTGTTGCCGACATCGTTGGTCGCGTAGAGGGTGCGCAGGTCCCAGCCCGGAACGACGTGCTGGACGACCGCGCCGGTGGGGAAGTAGCGGATCACCCGGTGGGTGGTTGGGTTGATCACGTACACGCCGTTGCCCTGTGAGTCGGGGACGTAAACGAGGTAGCGCGCGCGCCGCGTGACCGGCGTGAGCATCCCGGCCAGCGTGTGCGAGTAAACGTTCACTCGCGCGGCCGCCGCGGCGTCCAGCGTCGAAACGGATCGATGCGCTCGGTGCACCGCCGTCGTCCGGCGGCTTCCGGCGTGCCCGGTCCCAGAGAAATCGTCCGGATCTGCCATGGCCACCGCGGCGGCCACGACGGTCGCAACGATCGCTATCAGGGCGGCCAGCGCTCCCATGCGCCGGCGGCGGAGCTGCCTGCGTCTCGCCTTGGCTGCTCTCCATCTGCGCCGACTGCCGGGCGGCCTTGGAGGCTTCTTGTCGACGGGCGCCCTCATCGCAGGATGCCGGTGTGTCCGAGCGAGTAGCGCCCGGGCTGCGGCCAGACGCACACCCCGTGTGGGCCCAGCCCGACGTGGATCGTGGCGCGTAGCTGTCCGGTCTGGGTGTTGATCGCGTAGACCACGGCGTTGTAGCGGCCGCTCAACCAGAGGGTCTTGCCGTCGTCCGAGACGCCGCCCATGTCCGGGCTGGAGGACCCCAGACTCCATGTGTGCACGATCTGGCGGGTGGCGAAGTCGATCACCGAGATCGTCCCCGCGGTCCGGTTTGAGACGTACAGGAAGCGGGCGTCGCGGCTCGGATAGAGGCCGTGCGCGCCGGAGCCGGTGGGCAGGAACCGGATGACCGTGAAGCTCTGAGGGTCGATCTCCCAGAGCCCGCCGCGGTCCTGATCGGCGACGTAGAGCAGCTTCCCGTCGGGGGAGAGCTTGACGTCCTGGGGGCTCGCGGGCTTCGGCTGGAGGTCCAGCGTGCGAGTCACCTTGAGTTGTGTGAGGTCGATCTCGATCATCGAGCCGAGCGCCTCGCAGCTGGCGTACATGTAGCGCCCGTCGGCCGAGAAGTCGGCGTGGTCAATGCCGGGGCAGGTAGGGACGGGCAGCGATTTGATCAGCCGCATCGTCCGCGAGTTGCGGAAGTCGAGCCGCCTGAGCAGCTCCGCGACGGTGATCGCGTAGTGCCCGTCGGGGGAGAAGTAGAGGTTGTACGGGTCCGCGACATGGATCGGCGGCCCGCTCTGCATTCCCGTCGCGGGGTTGATCGGGGTGAGCGCGTTGCCGAGATCGCTGGCCACGTACAGCCTCTTGAGGTCGTAGGAGGGGACCACGTGCTCGGGCCGTCTGGGGACCGGGAAGCAGCGGATGATCTGGTACGTGGATGGGTCAATCACGTCGACCGTGTTGCTTTGGCTGTTGGGCACGTAGATCAACGAGGGGTCGTTGCGATCAACTGGGCTCAAATCCCGGGGGTAGTCAGCGGCATAGACATTGGTCGGGTTCAGCAACGGCGGCACTCGATAGACCTGCGCCGCGACGCGGGGCGTGACGTGGTGCTGATGGCCACCGCCGCCCGCGTTGGCTAGTGCCACCACCAGTGCGACAAGCCCAACCACGGCCAATGCCGCTGCGCGTCGGCGGCGAACCGCCTGACGACGCCGCGCGTTTGCGGGATCCCGAGCGCGATTCGGACCGGCGCCTGCACCTCGTCCGGCGCCGCGATGCGGGCGACCTGGGGTTGACATGCGTGTGCTCCTTACTGTCGGTGATGCGGTCACCAGCCGGCGTGCGCTCAGCGCCCGCGAGCGGCAGCGCTCGCCGGCCGACGGACCTCTCATTCGGCTGCTCTGGCGGGTCAGACGACGCGCCGGGCAGGCTGCTACGCCAATCCCCTCGCCGGTGGCGCGCGTCCGGCGGCGCAGCTGGCCATCGGCGGGCGCATCGGAGCGCGCCAGGCCCTCCGCCGATGCCACGAGGCGGTTGTGCGAGGCCGGCGCGCGTCTCGGCCGCGCGCGACGATCACAAGCAGCGCGCGACCGCCGCGCATCAGCAATGTGATCAGCGCGCCTACGAACGCCGCCGCCGGCACCGCCCACCATCCGCCTTGCCCGAACAAGCCGACAACGCCGCCGACGTGGTGGGGCTCGAACACGATCTCGATCCCCTCGAGCGCGCAAAAGCCAACGAGCAGGGCGAGGGTCGTCCCGAGCCACAGCAGCCATGCCGGCAGAGCCGTCGGTCGCGGCTCACTGTCGCCGCGCCATGCGGCCACGAGCCTCAACAGCCCAAAGGCCAGCGACAGTGCGCCAGACGCTACCGCGACGATCGCCGCGACGCCGACGTAGCGGTCACCGTGGGCGGCTAGCTCAGAGCTCGCGCCCGATCCGTACGCCAGCAGGTAAGAGAGCTGGTGGACCGCGAAAACCGCCGCGGGGAACACCAAAACCCGCCACGGGCGGCGCGGCGACGATCGTGAGCCGCTCACTGCACGACGCGCGATCGCTGACCGCGGATATCTCGCCACCGGCCGCAGGCTACTCGGTTGGCCTACACGCCGTCTCGCACGCTGCTCGCTCGCCGGGGCGAGCACCGCTGCGGGTAGCGCGCGCCCACGTGCAGTCGCCAGGAACTCCCAGCCGCGTGGCCCGTTCATCGGGTCTAAGCCCTGGATCGCCGGCCCATCGGGGAGGGCTCGGGGTCGAAGGGTCGGTGAAGACGCGGAAACATCCATGGCGTGGCGGCGTCGAAAGGGGTCAGAATGAGAGACGCGCTGACCAAAATGCGACAGTCCCGAACCTGGTGGATTGGCGTCGTGGCCGTAGCAGCCCTGGCATGTGTTGGGTGTGGCGCGGGCGGCTATGGCAGCACCGGGGGATCTTTTGGCGCTGTGCGGCCGGGGTTTGCTCCGAGCCCTACCGCGTTTGACGGCGTGCCCGCGGCCGCCGCCCGGACATTGACACAGCGAGCGCGGATCGGCTGGCGTCTGCGCGGCGCCCAGGTGTTCGGCTCGTCCCGCGCCCCCGTCTTTGGGCAGGGCCCGTTCGACCTGAAGCGAGGGCGCGGTAGCGAGACGATCGACCTCCCGGAGCTGGCTCATCAGGAGCCCGGGACCGAGCACGCGATCTTCTTGCCCGGCAGGGTGTTCCTCCAGCCGAAGGGGCGGGGGGTCACGGTGCTGCCCCGCGGAAAGCGGTGGCTGTCCGCGTCGCTGATCGGCTCGGAACCGGTGAACACGAATTTCCCCAGCTTCGTCGCGCAAGTGGAGGGGGTCAATCCCGCGCTGCTGCTGGCCGAGCTCGAGTGGGGCGCGACCGCCAGCCTACGGCTCGGTCCGGGCCGGCAGATCGTCGACCACGTGCCAGCCGAGCGCTACCGGGTCACGGTGGACCTCGAACAAGCACTCGCCGTCGCCGGCGGGCCGCTGGCCGGCGTGTTCAGCCAGGCGATCCAGGAGCAGCTGACTGCGGCGGGCGGCGCCCGGACCTTCACGATGCTCGCCTGGGTCGACCACCAGCATCGCGTGGTCCAGGTACAAACGAGGCTGCCTGGCACCGGCGAAGGAACAGAGCTCCTCGCGCTCTCCTATTTTGGATCGCCGGTCCGGGTCAGCGCTCCTGCACCGGCAGAGGTGGTTGACATCAACGCGCTGACGCCCTCCGGCGAGCGCGAGAACAACGGAGGGGGCGACACCGATGGCGGCTAGCGCACCACCGGTCCTGATCGAAGGACTGGTCAAGCGCCTCGGCCAAGGCGTCACGGCTGTCGATGGACTCGACCTCGTCGTCGAACAGGGTCAGGTGCTGGGCCTGGCGGGGCCGAACGGCGCCGGTAAGTCGGTGACGCTGAAGGTCATGATGGGGCTGGTCCGCCCGACCGCGGGCCGGGTGGAGCTGTTCGGCGAGCCCGTCCATCCTGGGGCCAAGGTGCTCGCGCGCGTCGGCGCGCTCGTGGATGGCCCCGGGTTCGTGCCGCACCTGAGCGGACTCCAGAACCTCGAGCTGGCCGAGCGGATGATCCACCGTCGAAACGGGCGCTCCGATCTCGAGGGGGCGATCGCGATCGCGGGCCTCGGGGGGGCGATCGAGCGCCAATACAAGACGTACTCACACGGGATGCGCTACCGGCTCGGGCTCGCGCAGGCGATGCTCGGAGCTCCCGACCTCCTGCTCCTCGACGAACCGACGACGGGCCTTGACCCGGCGCACATCCTCGAGGTCAGGGAAGCGATCGGCGCGGCCGCACGAGCCGGCACGACGATCATGCTCTCGAGCCACGAGATGGCCGAGGTGCAGGAGATCTGCACTCATGCCGCCGTGATGGAGGGCGGCCGGCTGATCGCAAACGGCCCCGTCGAGGAGCTGATCGCGAATGCTGGCGCGCAGTCGCTCGCGGAGGCCTACCTCTCGTTCGTCCGATGATCGCCGTGGAGTTCGCCAAACAGTGGCGCCGCCCACGGACGCTGCTCACGTTCGCCGCGCTCGCGGTGTTCACGATCGCGCTCACGATTTCGCTCGACGCGAGCGGCGCCGGACGGATCGAGCGCGTCGGCGACATCCCCCTGCTCGTCGTACCCGACCGGTCGGGGTTCTCGGTCCCGGTGATCGCGCTGTCGAGCACGATGAAGTTCTTCCTGCCGCTCGCGGTCTCGATCTTCGCCGGCGAGTCGGTCGCCGGAGAGGCAGGCTGGGGCAGCCTCCGCTATGCGCTGGCCGGGCCGGTGTCGCGGACCAGATACCTGTTCTCGAAACTCGTCGTTGCGCTGGGGTTCTCAGTTGCCGCTGTCGTTTTCGTGCCGGTCACGGCGCTGGCGGTCGGGACGATCGCGTTCGGCTGGCACCCGTTCACCGCGATCGACGGGAGCTCGTCGAGCGCGCTGCACACGGCCGTCGTCACCTTCGGAGCCGGGGCCGCACTGGGACGTCTGGCGGTCGGGACCGCGTACGTGATGGGCGGAATGACCAGCATCTTTGCGTTCGCGCTCCTGCTCTCGACGCTCACGACCCGCCCGTTCGCGGCCGTCGCCGGCGGCGTCGGACTGACGATCGTCTCCCGCGTCCTGAACGGTGACTACCTCCCAGGCGTCTCAGTGCTGAACCCGTACATGCCCAACAACGACGTCGATCTCTGGCAGCACTTCTTCCAGCAGCCTGCGCAGACCGCAGGGATGGTCCACTTCCTCTTGCTCCAGATCGTCTACGTCGCGGTCTTCCTGACGATCGCGTGGTGGTGGTTCATGCGCAAGGACATCCTCACGTGAACGTCGTCGCGCTCGAGTACACCAAGCAGGCCCGCCGCCCCCGTGGGCTCATCACGCTCGGCGTGCTGGGGATCCTCACGGCCGTGCTGACGCTCGTCATCAGCGTCAGCCGGGCGACGATCGCCGAGCGGGTCGGCGACTTCGGATCGGTCGTCAGCAACACCTCCGGCCTGACGATGCCCTTGATCGCGCTGAGCGCGACCCTCCTGTTCCTGCTGCCGCTCGCGGTCGCGATATTCGCCGGCGAAACCGTCGCTGGAGAGGCGGCGTGGGGAAGCCTCCGCTACCTCCTTGCGCGCCCCGTCCCCCGCTGGCGCGTCCTCGCCGCAAAGGCCGCGGTCGCGGCGGCCTTCTCGATTGCCGCGGTGCTGGTCGTCGTGGTCGTCTCGCTTGGGACTGGCGTGATCGCCTTCGGTTGGCACGCCCTGACCGTGCTCGACCTCCAGCACACCTCTCCATTCATCGTCGCCTCGGCCAGGTTCCCACCCTTGGCAGCGATCGGCCGCCTTGGCCTGGCGACCGCGTTCGTCCTTGCCACGCTGACGAGCACGTTCGCGTTCGCGCTGATGCTCTCGACGTTCACCGTCCGCCCGTTCAGCGCCGTCGCCGGCGGCGTCGGGCTGAGCCTCTTCTCGCGCGCGCTCGACAACGTGCCCGGACTACACGCGTTGAGTCCATGGCTGCCTGTGACCGATAGCGGCACCACCCTCTGGACCGGATTCTTCACCCGCCCCATGCAGACCGCCGGACTCGCCCACCTGCTCGAAGTCCAAGCCGCCTATGTGGCCGTGTTCCTCGCCGTCGCGCTCGCCCGCTTCGCACGCGCCGACATTCTCAGCTAGCCAGCCGAATCGCGTCACGGGGCACCGACACAAGCCTCACCATCTTCATACCCCCAGAGCCAGCCGCGTCGAAGCCAACGGGAGCATCGTGCGGCAAACCAGCGCGAGGATCAAAGCAGGACCAGCCTGCCGCGCTGGTTGCGTCCTGAGTTTCGCCACGAGCGTGACCGACCGCCTTCGGCGCGGCCGACGCCGCCCCGTGCCCTGGCTTTCTGCGCGTAGCATTTCGATCGTTTACGCGCATGATGTACGTGTGCTACCCCGAGAGCAGGGCGCGGTGTGACCGCCTCGGACGCGCGAGAGTCAGCAGCAAGTGCAGCTGTCGCCGTGCCAGGCGTCGCGGGCTTCGCGAAGCGCGACCGCCCCGATCAGTAGCGCGACTATCGGGTCTGCCCACCACCAGCCGACCAGGGCGTTAGCCAGCAGGCCGACCAGCAGCGCGGCGGAGAGGTACGCGCACAGCATCGTCTGGCGGCTTTCGCTGGCGGCCGCCGATGAACCCAGCGCGGCCGCGACCCGCCGTTTCGCCACGGCGAGCGGTGGCATCACTGCCAGGCTGATGGCAGCGAGCCCGACGCCGATCCAGCTCGCGTCCGGGTGATGTCCGCCAACGAGATCACGAGCCGACACGACCGTGACGTAGGCAGCCAGCAGCACGAACGAGGCAGCGATCAGCTGCTGCGCGCGCCGTTCCGCGTCACCCGTGTTCACGCGCCCGCCTGTGACTAGCCACAGCACAACAAGCCCAGCGCCCGCCTCCACCACGCTGTCGGCCCCGAATCCAACCAGCGCGACCGAGCCCGCGATCACGCCGGCCACGATGGCAACCGACGCCTCGAGCACATGCCACCCGAGACCCAGATATGTGAGCTGGCGTGCCCTGCTCACCAGCGCCCGATCTCGGGAACCCGTCGCGACGGCAAGCGGAAGCGTCGGCAGGTGCGTCCCGGTGCTCATCCCTGAACCGTAACCCGTGCAGAGCCGTCATGTCCGCGCGGTGCGGGTCTCTTCAAGCAGCCGATGCTGGCCATGTGCCAGGTCGAATGCGACGGTTGGTTGGGGAGGCGGTTGGGGAGCGCAACCTCGCTGTCCTCGATGAGATCGCCGGCGGAGAGTTCGCGGAGCTCGTGAAGCGCTGGGTGGCTCCGTTTCGGAGTGCGTTTCCGGACTTCGAGATGGAGGTTGGCTGGGCGTGCCCCCGACTGGCCGGCGGTTCGAGGGTGTTGATGAGATCTACATCTTCCGCGTCCGCGGCAGAAGGTTGGTGTCGGCGCTCGGGGTCGAGGACAATCTGGCTCGGCTTCGTCAGCTCGGGATCACGCCCAGTCTCGATTGATCCGCGAGTTCGCGCCGGCGAGAAGAGGTCTGCCGAGGGCTGTCGCTCGTGGTCACGGGTAGCCTGGCTGTTGAGCCAGGTTGAGGTCGATTGGAGCGTTACGTTCATGAGCGAGGTTGTGCGAGGGTTGGCGATCGGTGAGGTCGCCGTGCGGGCCGGGATGAGCGCGTCGCGAATCCGCTATTACGAGGCGCGCGGCGTGCTTCCCGCGCCCGAGCGCGAGGCGGGGAAGCGGAGGTACACCGAGGAGGTGTTTCGCCGGTTGGCGATCATCGACGCCGCGCAGCGAGTCGGGTTCACGCTCGAGGAGATCGGTGACCTGCTCGGCTCCCGCGACCAGCCGGCGCACGAGCGGCTGCGCCAGCTGGCGCTGTTGAAGCTGCCCGAGCTCGACGAGCTGATTGCGCGGGCGACGTCGGTGCGGCGGGTACTGAAGATGTGCAGCAGGTGCAGCTGCGAATCGATCGACGTGTGCCGCATGTTCGACGATCGCGTCGTGCCGCTTCGCGAGCCGGTGGCGTCTAGCGTCGCGAGGGGATCGAGAGCGCGAGCCGCCGTTGTCGCTTGACTTCAACCCGGCTTGAGGTGCGAAGGTGTTTCGTGCTGATCGCACCCGACGGTGTTAGGAGAAGTAGGGCATGACGTATGTGATCGCGGAGCCGTGCATTGGGGTCAAGGACTACTCGTGCGTGGAGGTCTGCCCGGTGGACTGCATCCATCCCACGGAGGACGAGGCGGGGTTCGCCGAGGCGCCTCAGCTTTACATCGATCCTGAGGAGTGCATCGACTGCGACGCCTGCGTCGAGGCGTGCCCGGTGGATGCGATCTTCGCCGAGGACCAGCTGCCCGAGGAATGGCGGAACTTCGTCAAGATCAACGCTGACTACTACAAGCGCTGACGTCGTTCGCGATCGCCACGCCTGATGTGATCGTGAGAACCCGCCAGAGGCAGCTGCGCCATACCGCGGGCTGGCTGATCGCCGGCAGCGTCCTCGTCGGGCTGTTCGCGATCGCCGTCCGCGCACGCTGGGGCGGGTGGTCGGCACGGGTGCTCGAGGGCGGGACGCTGTTTCTGGCCGCCGGCGCATATCTCGCTCACGTGCTCGCCCACCACGAGCACGGGCGCGAGCTGCTGACCAAGTCGATCCTGGTGAGCGCGTTTGCGCTCTGGGGGGTTCTGCAGATAGTCCCCGGGCTGCCCCATGGCGCGGTGCTAAACGACGTCGTGATCGTGCTGTTCGTGATCGATTTGGCGATCATCGTGAGCCCGTGGATCTGAGCGCGCGAGAATGAACTCTGTGCTTGACCGTCGCTCCCGTCCGCTGCGCGACCTGCGGATCTCGGTCACCGACCGGTGCAACTTCCGCTGCACCTACTGCATGCCGAAGGAGATCTTCGGCCGGGACTTCGCGTTCCTGCCGCGCGCCGAGTTGCTGAGCTTCGAGGAGATCACGCGGCTGGCGCGGGCATTCGCGCTCGAGGGAGTCTCCAAGATCCGGCTCACCGGCGGGGAGCCCTTGCTGCGCCGCGACCTCGACCAGCTCGTCGCGATGCTCGCTGACATCGAGGGTGTCACCGACATCGCGCTGACCACCAACGGGTCCGCGCTGGCCGCGAGCGTCCGCAAACTAAAGGACGCCGGCCTCTCCCGGGTCACCGTCAGCCTCGACGCGCTCGACGACGAGACGTTCGCCGCGATGAACGACGTCGCCTTCCCCGTCGCCCGAGTGCTCGCCGGGATCGCGGCCGCCGCGGCGGCGGGGCTCGCACCGGTGAAGATCAACATGGTCGTCAAACGCGGCGTCAACGACGGCAGCATCGCCGCGATGGCCGAGCACTTCCGCGGCACCGGACACGTCCTCAGGTTCATCGAGTACATGGACGTCGGCACCACCAACGGCTGGCGGATGGACGACGTCATCCCTGCCACCGAGATCATCGCCACGATCAACGACCGGTGGGCGATCGAGCCGCTTGACCCCAACTATCCAGGCGAGGTCGCGACCCGCTACCGCTACCGCGACGGCGCCGGCGAGATCGGCGTGATCGCGTCGGTCACCCAGCCGTTCTGCGGAGCATGCACCCGAGCACGCCTGTCGGCCGACGGCAAGCTGTACACCTGCCTATTCGCTGCGCGCGGTCACGATCTTCGCGCCATCCTGCGAGCCGGGGCCAGCGAGGACGAACTCGTGACACAGTTGCGCTCAATCTGGGGGCACCGCGCCGACCGCTACTCAGAGCTTCGGCACGCGCACACACGCGGTCGCCCGAAGATCGAGATGTCGTACATCGGCGGCTGACGCCACCCGTAGGCAACGATCTACTCGACCGCGCCGGCGCGGACTACCGTGCCCCACCAATGCAGGTCTCCGACCAATCGGCCTAGCCGACCCGCTCCTCGCCAGCCTGGGTAATCGGGCGCTAAGCGGCTTCGAGGTAGCGGCGCAGTGCTTCGCGGATTAGCTCAGAGGGCGTGGTGCCGTCTGCTTCTGCTCGTTGGAGTAGCTGTCGCCTGAGTTCGGGGTCCAGCCGGACCGATTCGACGCTAGAGGGCGCGTTACCGATCGTGGGTCGCCCGCGCTTGTTGCGCCTGGCGATCAGCCGGTCGAGGTCGTAGCCGGCCTCTGCTTCGGCGGCGAGCTTCTCGACGTCCTCATCGGTGATGGGCTGGCCTGATTTGGTGTGGCCGTAGACGTGTCGCTTGGTCATGGTTCGAGCAGCCGCGCGTACTTGTCGCGCATCGGCATCGCGTGGATCGCGACCTGGTTGCCCTCGGCAGTGATCATCACGACGACCTCGAGCAGGTTCGCCGCGGTGTCCGGGCCAATGATGAGCCACCGGTCTGGGTCCTCTCCAGCGTCTTCGATTGCAAGCGCATGATCGATCGCGTGGAGGATTCTTGATCGGCGACGCCGTGCCTGCGCGCCGAGTCGTGAATCTCCACGGCGCTTATTGTAATACGAAAAGGCTTTATGGGGGGCCTTCTTCGAGGCAACGGCGGCAGCGAGGATTTGCGGGTCCGATCAACAACAAAAGGAGGAACGGACATGGCGTCAGTGTTGTTAGATGCTGCCGGTCACCGCCGCTCGCCCGCCACGCTGCCCGGCTACCACCACGGGCGAGCTCCGCGGAACAAAGGGCTCCGCTATCCGCGC
>Ga0209579_10003200_pt1 | contig 12032 bp, 11 predicted proteins | sample Coa_R1_2_FD_187152 | JGI IMG/M metagenome (GOLD analysis project Ga0209579, IMG submission 187152) | Surface soil microbial communities from Centralia Pennsylvania, which are recovering from an underground coalmine fire - Coalmine... | ecosystem: Environmental > Terrestrial > Soil >... | reverse complement strand
ATGATCATCAAGAAGAGCGCGACCGGCGGCTGTTCAGGATGGGCATCCACGCCCGAGACGATCACCCCGAGGACTCCCGCGGCCACGAAGAACGGTATCGCCGCAAGCATGACGCACATATAGACCGCGAAATAGAGCCCGATGGCGATCGCCGCCATCGTCCCGGGCTTCAGATCGCTGCCGAAGCGCACGCCGCCGATGGACGTATGGCGCGCCATGTAGCGGAACTCGTAGAGCCCGTACCAAACCATGCCCACGAACAACCCCATGTAGCCTACGAAGATGGACATGAAGCCCGGCATCATGACCTGCACCAGCCGCGCCGCCTCTTCGGGCGTGGGATCGGGGTTGGGGCCGAAGCGCACGGCGGCGACGCCGACCACCACCGCGCCGATGACGAGCGCCAGCAGCGGCAGATGGAACGAGCAGAGCCACGGCACGACCAGCGGCGACGACTTGCCGTCGAACCGCATATCACGGTCGCCGAAGCGCGAGCAGTTCGTGGCATAGCGAGTCTGCGCGATCCGCATCCACGGCACCGCACCGCCGATGGTCAGGATGCTGGCGGCGACGCCGAGCAGCGTGATCCCGAGATACCGCCAGGTCGAACCTTCGAGCCCGCCGCGGATGCCCCGCCACGAGGTCCGCGACAGCCGGTAGCGCCGCGCCCGGAACAGCGCCACCGGGATCAGCACGAAGAGGATCGTCAGCTGGATTGCGAGCAGGACCAGCGGACCCCACACCGTCGTCTGGGCGTAGACCTCGACGACGCCGTAAACCAGCCCGAGCGGCACGAGGATCGACAGAAAGGCCAGGAAGCCCATGAACAGCTCGCCGCCGGTGCCGGTATATTCCAGCGGGTCGCCGTCGACGACGACCGAGCCCCACCAGTACCGGCGCATCGCCGCCCGGGCCCAGAAGCGGTAGATGCCGAGCGTCACGAGCGTCAGCAGCGCGTTGCGGATCAGAATATTGAGGAGACCCCCGGCATCGGCGAAGCGGATGATCCGCGGCGCGGGCGGCGGCGGGCTCGGTGGCATGGACTGGATATCTACGGCGGCCACGGCGCACCCCGGATGTGCTCAGGCTATCAATCGCCAGTATAGCAGCCGGAACCGGAAGCGGGCAGCCTGCGAGATTACCGAATTCAAAATCCGTCACCCGCCGCGGCAGGCGTCTCATCTCTGCACGGTTCTCCCGCTTCAGGCCTCAGCCCGATACGCCGACGGAGGTCCGACCTGGGGCAGCGACGTGGCGATCCCGCGGCAGCGTGGATGAAGGGCCTCACCTCCTTGACGAGGATATCGTGTACCCCCATTATGGGGGTGTGACCGAGAAGCGCCGAGCCCACTACTTATTGACGGAGATCCGTGCCGCATTCTGTGATTCTATGACGCTTAATAGGACTTACACCTCCAAGACGGGTGCATCGGCGCTCGGGATGACAGACGCGGATGTCGTCGGCGTGATCCAAAGCTTGACCAACCGCGACCTGCACAAGTCGATGACGTCGCTCCACGATCGTTCCGTTTGGCAGGACGTTTATCTGCCGACGTGGAATGGCGTTGGTCTTTACGTGAAATTCACCGTCGATGCACAGGGCAACTATCTGCTTATTAGCTTCAAGGAGGCAACCGAATGACGCGAACTCCTAGGGACTATCCCGAGACGATCATCAGCGCCGAAAGCGGACGTCCGATGAAGCGCGGCGAAAAGCTGATGCTCATCACTGTTGAGGGCCAGACATTCTCCTACCGGCAGCCGGGCTGGTGGTGCAGCCTTGAGGATCCGGACGACATGGACGGTCAACTCGTCGATGACGACAATCTGGTTGCCGAGCTTGCCCTGCGGACGGCGGAAGCGATCGTCAAGGGCGAGGAATTCCCGCCGGCCTTGGTCCGGGCGATCAGGCTTCAGACCGGGCTCAGCCAGCGCGCTGCGGGTGAAGTGTTCGGCGGCGGCCCGAAATCATTCGAGAAGTACGAGTCCGGCGAGATTCGGCCGTCCGAGCCGATGAAGCGCTTGCTCAGGCTTGCCATGGTGCGCCCCGACTTGTTCCGGCGTGGTGAAGGCCTGCCCGACGCAGCCGATGCAGCCCTTATTCAGAAAACGCTTCAGGAAGCGCGCCTCGACAGACTCTACGCCCCGCTCTTCGAGAAGAGGAAGTTCCAAGCGGCGTGAAAGGGAACGACGAAAAGCTGCGGTAACGCAGCATAAAGCCGTTGACGCGCGGCGGTACACCACCGCACGCATTTCCACGACGTGACCCTATGGGAAGGCGGCCGGCAGTCCTTCCACCTACAGGCGCTTCACCCCGCCGGCCTCACGATGGCCCGGCGGCCGAGCGTGCGGGCCAGCGCATCGAACCGCCGCTGCACGGCCTCGCCGGTGTAGATCGCCGTGTGCTCCGGGACTTCGAGCACCAGCGTGCTGTCTTCCTGCGACAGCCGCGTCTCGCCCAGCAGGCCGGGGGCGCCGCCGGTAAGCGTGTAGGCAAGCCGGAACGCCTGCCCGATCGCGCGGGCGCGCACCAGCGCCTCGTCGGTAATGAGCCGACGGACGCCCGCAATGGTCGGGTCCTCGGCGCCGCCGCCGTAGCGGGCGTGCAGCACCGAGGCAACGAAGACGCGGCCGGCGTGGTCGAGCCCCGGCACCGGCATTCTCAGGCACCGCGTGAAGGCCTGCTCGGCACGATAGTCGGGGTGCTCGTTCCATCCGAGGTCCGACAGCAGCGCCGCGCCGTGCGACAGCCGACGCTCGGCGGGATCCTGGTCGGGGAAGAGGCTGCGGCACCAGCGCAGCAGCTCCTCGCCGCCCGCGCCGAAACGCGGATTGGCCTCGGCCATCTGCTGCGCCGCCACGAGCAGCGGATCCTCCGCCTGCTCCGCCGCCGAGAGCTGCGCAAAGAGATACCCCTCGCGCAGGCCGAACACGCTGAACACGATCGAGGACGGCTGGATCACCCAGAGCAGCCGGTGGAGAACATAGGCCGCGATCGGGATCGCCTCCAGCCGGCGCCGCGAGACGGCCGCCATGCGCTCGAGCGAGCGCCGCGACTGCCGGTCGACCACATCCAGGAAGGACTCGGCGTCGGACCGGCCGATCACATAGTGCTGGATGATATGCAGCGGGTAGTCGACCTGCTCCATGTGAACGCGGGCGAGCGCCCGCCACGTCCCGCCGACCGCATAGAACGGCTTGCCGCGGCCGCGCGGCAGCCACGGAATGGTCTTGAGCTGGGCGTCGATCTGGGCACGCGGCCTGACGAGGTCGCCGGAGTCCTGGGCCATCCGCAGCGGCCCGATCGGCAGGCTCGCCACCGCCCCGGTCGAGACCGGGGCAGTGATCGCCAGCTCGAGGCTGCCGCCGCCCAGATCGCCGGTGATCCCGTCGGCATCCGGAATGCCTGCCCGCACCCCGGCCGCACCGAGTCGCGCCTCTTCGAGCCCGTCGATCACCTTGATCCGGATATCGCAGCGCTGCTCGATCTCGGCGACGAACTCGCGCCCATCGGAAGCGTCGCGCACCGCGGCGGTTGCCAACACCTCGAGCCGCTTCACGCCCAGGCGGCGGGCCAGCAGCACGAAGCGCTCGACATTGTCGCGCGCCAGGACCACGCCGTCGGGATTGAGCCGTCCGGTCTCGTCGAGCCCGCGGCCGAGCGCGCACATCACCTTCTCGTTGAACAGCACAGACGGCGCACGGCTGAGTCTGTCGTACAGCATCAGGCGCAGCGAGTTCGAGCCGACGTCGATGACGCCGACCATCGACTTCTGTCGCTCGGCCAATGCTTCCAGTCCCGGCACGGGTGCCTTCCGCACCGCGGCGCCGGTCATGCCGCGAGTCATGCGTTGTCGAGGACCAGCCTGGGGGCACCGTGCGGCTTCGGCGCGGCGGAGCCGCGGCCGGACAGCGACGGGTTGGTCATGAAGTAGTTCTGGGCATTGACCGAGCCCGGCCCGTGCGGCACCCGCGTGTAGACGCCGTCGGAGCCGAGCGTCCAGCTCTGCGCCTCGTCCTTCAGATTCTCGACCAGGATCTCGTCGAGGACCTGCTGATGCACGGTCGGGTTCTCGATCGGCACCAGGGTCTCGACCCGTCGGTCGAAATTGCGCTGCATGATGTCGGCCGAGGCGATGAACACCTTGGCGTTGCGGCTGGGCAGCGCCTCGCCGTTGCCGAAGGCGTAGATCCGCCCGTGCTCGAGGAAACGCCCGACGATGCTCTTCACCCTGATATTGTCGGACAGGCCGGGCACGCCCGGCCGCAGGCAGCAGATGCCGCGCACGACCGCCTCGATCTTCACCCCCGCCTGCGAGGCGCGATAGAGCGCGTCGATCACGGTGGCGTCGACCAGCTGGTTCATCTTGCCCCAGAACGTCGCCGGCCGTCCGGCCTTGGCGTGGCCGATCTCGGCCTCGATCAGTTCGAGCAGCCGATGACGCAGGTTGATCGGCGCGATGGAGATCTTCTCCAGCTTCTCGGGGGTGGCGTAGCCGGTGATGTAGTTGAACAGCCGGGCCGCGTCGCGGCACAGCGCCGGGTCGACCGTGAAGAAGCTGAGATCGGTGTAAATCTTGGCGGTGATCGGGTGGTAGTTGCCCGTGCCGAAATGCACGTAGCTCCTGAGCCCGCCGGCCTCGCGCCGCACCACCAGGCTGACCTTGGCGTGCGTCTTCATCTCGACGAAGCCGTAGACCACCTGGACGCCGGCGCGCTCCATGTCACGTGCCCAGCGGATATTCGCCTCCTCGTCGAACCGCGCCTTGAGCTCGACGATGGCGGTCACGGACTTGCCCGCCTCGGCCGCCTCGATGAGCGCACGGACGATCGGGCTGTCATTCGAGGTGCGGTAGAGCGTCTGCTTGACCGCGACCACGTCCGGATCGCGCGCCGCCTGCCGGAGGAACTGCACCACCACGTCGAAGCTTTCGTACGGGTGATGGACGACGATGTCCTTGTGGCGGATGGCGGCGAAGCAGTCGCCGCCGAAATCGCGGATGCGCTCCGGGAACCGCGCGTTATAGGGGACGAATTTGAGGTCGGGCCGCTCGTCGATGATGAGCTGGCTCAGATTCGCGAGGCCCAGCAGCCCGTCCAGCTTCAGCACGTCGTCGGATGCCGCGTCGACCTTTTCGGTCAGAAGGTGGCACAGATCCTCTGGCATGGTGGCAGCTACGCCGAGATGGATGATGTGGCCGCGGCGGCGGCGCTTGAGCGCCGTCTCGAACAGCCGCACCAGATCCTCGGCCTCTTCCTCGACCTCGATGTCGCTGTCGCGGATGATCCGGAACGCGCCCTGCCCCAGCACCTCGAAGCCCGGGAAGAGCCGGTCGAGGAACATGCCGACCGCCTGCTCGATTGGGATCATGCGGATATCGGCGCCGGGCAGGCGGATGAAGCGCCGCGCATTGGCCGGCATCAGCAGGATTGCCTGCATCCGCTTGCCGTCGGCCTGCCGCTTGAGGTGCAGGGCCAAGCCGAATCCCAGGTTCGAGATGAACGGGAACGGGTGCGCCGGATCGACCGCCAGCGGCGTCAGCACCGGGAAGATGTCCGCCATGAACCGGTCGTGCAGCCACGACCGTTCCTCGTCGGTCACGTCGTCCGCGCGCAGCACTTCGATATGCGCGGCCTTCAGCTCGGTGCGCAGACGCCGGTAGCACTCCTGCTGCGCGTGCATCAGCGCGCTCACCTTCTGGTGCACGGCGGCCAGCTGCTGCACCGGCATCAGCCCGTCCTGGCTCAGCGTCTCGACTCCGGCGGTCACCTGGCCGCGCAGGCCGGCGACACGGACCATGTAGAACTCGTCGAGATTGTTCGCCGAGATCGACAGGAACCGCAGCCGCTCGAACAGCGGATGCTCGCGGTTGTCGGCCTCCTCGAGGACGCGCTCGTTGAAGGCGAGCCATGACAGCTCGCGATTGATGAACTTCTCTTCGGGCGTCGGCTCGGTCCTTTTGCGCGCGGCATGGGCGCGGGGAGCGGGGGCTTTGGGGGCGGCGGCGACGGCCTCGGCGGCAGCGGATGGGGTCACGGGGATGCGTTCTCGATGGCAGGCGACGGCGCGGCACCGTAGCTCATCGAAACGTCACTGTCATGACACGAGAGCGTCGCGCAGGTGGTTGCTGCGGGTGCCACGCTACCGCGTGGCCTTCTGCAGGATCAGGTCCAGCGACGGCAGGAAGAAGCCGCGGGGCACGTCCAGCTTGAACCTCTCGAAGTTTTTCTCGACGTACCCGGCGAAGCCGATCTCGTCGAGATAGGGCCGGGCGACCAGCGGGTTCCTTCCGTCGTCGAGCACGCGCAAATTCTCCAGGCCGATCGCCAGATCGAACTCGTGGTAGCTGATCCCGCGGCCCCAGCGGTAAAGCAGCTCGATGTCCGCCGGCGACGGATGGTTCACGTCCACACCGGAGAAAGCATGCGCGTAGTCGGCCCGCTTGCAGCGCGGCGCGTAGCGGACCGCCAGCTCGACCGGCAGAAGCTGCGTGAACATCTCCCGCGAGGTGTGCCAGTCGAAGGGGAAGAGGCGGTTCGGGGTGAGCTGGGTCACCATGATCCCGCCCTCCTCCAGCACCGACCACGCGACCGTCAGGCAGTCGATCCGCTCGTCGATCGTCATGTGCTCGAGCGTCGCCACCAGGATGACCACGTCGTGGCGGCGCCCGAACATCTCGAATCGCGGGTCGCCCGCATGGCCCTCGCGTGCCCCTGCGGTCCAATCGGCCGACAGGTGGTGGAAGCGGACGCGCTCGTCCATCCCAAGCAGGTCGAGCCGGATCCGCGCGCAGTCGAGGGCCGCCGGGTTGATGTCGAGCGACTCGAGCTGCGCGCCCTGCGCCGCCAGCGCCGCGCTCGCGGAGCCGGTGCCGCAGCCGATCTCCAGAATTCGGCTGCCCTGCAGCACCTTGTGCGGGGCGATCCACGGAACCAGGGTGCGCAGGCTCGTGATCATCCGGTTGCAAACATGGTCCTCGATATCCTGCTGCACGATCTCGCTCGCCAGCAGCTCCTCGGGCAGGTTCGGCATGTAGATCCGGCGGATCGAGTCGCGGAAAGCGGTCTTGTACGCCTCGGGATCGGCCGCGAAGGGCCAGGGCGGAGGCTGGCGGACCATGCGGCGATTGGCGCCGCGTTTGCGTGCGAATGGCCACATGTTCGGGAATCCCTCGTTGCCGGCCCGGCCTCCGCCGTGGCGCGATGATATCCATAGATCGTGGCCGAGCGACAGCGCCGGTGGGGAGGCGGGTATGGCGACCGGACCGTACTGTATCGTTTTCCCTTCAATCGCCGCCGCGTCTGTCCTATGTGTGGGTATCCTGACGCGATGATCGCCCATCCCGGCGATTCCTGCGGCCCTTCCGCGGATCGTTGCACACGGCCTGCCGAGAGTCTCCCGATGGCTAGACTTCCCGACCGTCCCGACCCATGACCCGGCGGGCGCGCAAGGATATGACGGCGCGGCGACCCCTCGCGGCCCTGGCGCTGGCGGGGCTGGCGGGCTGTGCCGTCGGCCCCGACTACCAGCGCCCGGACCTGCCGGCCGGCGCCGGCTACACGCCCGAGACTCTCGTCGCTTCGACGGCCGGCGGAGCGCCGGTACAGCGTTTCGAGTCGGGCACCGATGTCGAGGGCGAGTGGTGGGCGCTCTATCGCTCGCCCGAGCTCGATGCGCTGATCAGGCAGGCGCTCGCCGCCAATCCCGACCTGCAGGCGGCCCAGGCCGCGCTGCGCCAGGCGCACGAGAACGTGGCCGTCGCCGAGGGCGATTTCCTGCCGCAGATGGAAGGCACGCTCGGCGCCACCCGCGAGCGCGTCGGCGGGTCCTCCTTCGGCGTGCCCAACGCCCCGGCGACCCTGTTCTCGGTCTACAACGCCTCGGTCAACGTCTCCTACGTGCCGGACATCTTCGGCGGAACGCGGCGCGCGGTCGAGGCGAGCGCGGCCGACGAGGAATACTCCCGTTTCGAGCTCGAGGCCGCGGTGCTGTCGCTGACCGGCAACGTGGTGACCACTGCGGTGCAGGAGGCGTCGCTGCGCGCCCAGCTTGCCGCCACCGACGAGATCGCGGCAGCCGAGCGGCAGCAGCTGGACGTGGTGCGGCGGCGCTTCGATCTCGGCGGCGCCAGCCAGGCCGAGGTGCTGTCGCAGGAGGCGACCCTCGCCGCGACCGAGGCCAACCTGCCGCCCCTGAAGAAGCAGCTGGCCGCGATGCGGGCCCAGCTCGCCGTCTATGCCGGCAGGCCGCCCTCGGATGACGGCGCCGGGCAGTTCACCCTGGACGCGCTCGCCCTGCCGCAGACCCTGCCGGTCGAGCTGCCGTCGAAGCTGGTCGAGCAGCGCCCCGACATCCGCGCCGCCGAGGCACAGCTCCATGCCGCCAGCGCCCAGGTCGGCGTGGCGGTGGCGAACATGCTGCCGCAGATCAAGCTGACCGGCTCCTACGGCGACATGGCGGTCAAGCTCGGTTCCCTGTTCGACCCGGGCAACGCCGTCTGGAACATCGGCGCAAGCCTGACCCAGCCGCTCCTCGACGAGAACACGCTCCTGCATAAGAAGCGGGGCGCCGAAGCGGCTTTCGACCAGGCGGCGGCGCAGTACCGCAGCACCGTGCTGAAATCCTTCCAGGACGTGGCGAACGCGCTTCACGCCGTCGCCTTCGACGCCGAAACCCACGCCGCGGAGATCACGGCCGAGCGCGCCGCCGCCGACAGCTTGAAGCTGTCGCGCGAGCAGTACGCGCTGGGCGCCGTCGCCTTCCCCACCCTGCTCGATGCCGAGAAGTCATGGCAGCAGGCGCGGCTCGCCCTGGTTCAGGCCGAGGCCGCACGATACGCCGATGCTGCGGCGCTGTTCGCCGCGCTGGGCGGCGGCTGGTGGAACCGGCAGGCGCCGCCCGAAGCGGCCGACCAGCCCTACGAGGAGAAAGCGGGATGATCGTCGCCCCGGAACCTGACAACGATCGCCCCCGGGGGCGCGGACATATCGTTCTCTACGCACTCGCGCTGACGGTCGCGGCGCTGCTGCTGATCGCCGTCGTGGTCTTCAAGGGCATCATCCTGCCGCCGATCATCCGCAACGCCATCGCCACCCAGCCGCCGCCGACCCAGACCGTCTCGACCATCAAGGCGGCGTACGACGACTGGCAGCCAGAGCTTCGCGCGGTCGGGTCGCTGCGGGCCGTCAACGGCGCCGACATCGCCGCCGAGGTCGCCGGCATCGTCGCCTCGATCGAGTTCAAGTCGGGCGACGAGGTGCCGGCTGGCACCATTCTCGTGCGGCTGCGCGACGAGGACGATCTCGCGCGGCTCAAATCGCTGGAGACCCAGGCCGACCTCGCCCGCATCGTCGCCGAGCGCGACCGCAGGCAGCTGGCCGCCAAGGCGATCAGCCAGGCGACGCTCGACAATGACGAGGCGAGCCTGCGCAGCGCCCGGGCGCTGGCCGACGAGCAGCGCGCCATCGCCGCCAAGAAGCTCATCCGCGCGCCCTTCGCGGGCCGCGTCGGCATCCGCCAGGTCGATCTCGGCCAGTATCTCGCCGCCGGCACCGCGGTGGTGACGCTGCAGCAGCTCGACCCGATCTTCGTCGATTTCTCGGTGCCGCAGCAGGCCTACGACCGGATGAAGCCGGGCGCCGCCGTCACCCTCGCCGTCGACGCCTTCCCGGGCAAGACCTTCGCGGGCGAGATTGCGGCTGCCGATCCCAAGATCGACACCGCGACCCGCAACGTCCTCGTCCGCGCCACGCTGCACAATCCCGAGGGCAAGCTCATCCCCGGCATGTATGGCACCGTCACCATCGCCGCCGGCACGCCCGAGCGCTACCTGACCTTGCCGCAGGCGGCGATCAGCTTCAGCTCCTACGGCAACACGGTCTACGTGGTGGACGAGAAGGCGCCGGACGCCGCCGGGCACCGCCTTCTCGCGGCCCGCCAGACCTTCGTCACCACCGGCGCCACCCGCGGCGACCAGGTGGCGGTGCTCACCGGCATCAAGGAAGGCGAGCTCGTCGTCACCGCCGGCCAGATCAAGCTCCACAACGGCTCGCCCGTCGCGATCAACGACACGGTGCAGCCGACCAACGACCCGAACCCCAAGCCGGTGGAGAAGTAGAAGCGGCGGCGGCCCATTGACCCATTAGCGCGCAATGCGTATTTATACACATGGACAGCCGCGAGATCATTTCGAGGATCGAGGCCGACGGCTGGGTCCGGGTCGCCCAGAAGGGGAGTCACATGCAGTTCAAGCACCCGGCGAAACCGGGCCGGGTTACCGTGCCGCATCCTAGGAGAGATATCCCCACCGGCACGTTGCGCAGCATCGAGCGGCAGGCCGGTCTTCGCTTGAGGTAAGCCAATGGCCGATTACATCGCTTTAATCTACAAGGACGAGGACAGCGACTACGGCGTCTCCTTCCCGGATTTTCCGGGCTGCATCACCGCCGGTTCCACGCTTGACGAGGCCCGTGCGCTCGCCGCCGAGGCTCTGCAGTTCCATGTCGAGGGCCTGGCGGAGGACGGCACCGTCATTCCCGCCCCCAGCCCGCTCGACGCAGTCATGGCTGAGCGCGAGAACCGCGATGCCGTCGCGTTCCTTGTGCCGTTGAAAACGCCCGCCGCGCGCGCCGTGCGAGTCAACGTCACGCTGGCCGAGGACACGCTGGCGGCGATCGACCGCTACGCCGAGGCCCATGGCTATACTCGCTCCGGCTTCATCGCCGCCGCGGCGCGTCGGGTGATGGCGGAGGAGGCGGCGTAGGCGTCCCTACCCGAAGGCCAGCCGCCCGACGGCGCCGCCGATCAGGCCGGTCACCACCGAGGATAAAGTCCCGAGCAGCAGCAGCGTCGCCGGCACGTCGCCGAGCGCCACCGACACCGCGATGCCGATGAGCGCGCAGCCGCCGCCGGCGATCGCGGCGCCCGTGAGATCGGCCGACCAGCCGGCCTGCGCCGACCAGGCGAAGAGCAGCCCGGCCACCAGCGAGAACCCCATCCCGCCGAGCGCGAACAGCGCCTTCACCTCTTCCGAGTAATGGCCGGCCAGCACCATGGCGATCTGCAGCACGGTGCCGATCCCCAGCGCCAACAGGAGAGCCTTACGATTCATGGCGTCGTCCTCCCCGATAAGGAGGAGAACATGGCGCGCGCGGCGCGGCAAGGTGCAACCCCCTACCCCGCCCGCACCACCGCCGCGTGCGGGGCCGAGCTCAGGCGCAGGAAGATGCGGTCCTCGCGCCGGATGAACTGCTCGCGCCGGGCCATCTCGAAATTCGCCCGCGCCTGTTCGTCCTCGCGGAGACGCGCGCGGTAGGCCTCGTATTCGGCGAGGCTCGGGATCGAATAGACGCCGTATGCGGTCGTGCTCGACCCCTCGTGCGGCGAGAAATAGCCGATGAGGTCGCCGCCGCAGCGCGGGATGACCTGGCCCCAGACGCGCGCATAGGCGTCGAAGGTCTCGTGCCTGAACGGGTCGATCTCGTAGCGGATGAAGCAGGTGATCATCGTGGGCCTCCCAGTGGCGATCCGCGCGGACTCTAGCAGATTGCACCGACGCCGATACTTCGGCTAGCATCGAAGTATGAAGGACGGCCCCGTCATCGCCGGGATCGCCGCGCTGATCGGCGACCCCGCCCGCGCCAACATGCTGGCCTCGCTGATGGACGGCCGCGCGCTCACCGTCAGCGAGCTGGCCGAGTCCGCCGGCGTGGCGCTGCCGACCGCGAGCGGCCACCTCTCGCGCCTTGCCGATGCCGGCCTCGTTGCCGCAAGGCGCCAGGGCCGGCACCGCTACTTCGCCCTCACCGGCGGCGACGTCGCCCACGCGCTGGAGGCGCTCATGGCGCTCGCCCAGCGCACCGGCGCCGTCCGCACGCGCACCGGCCCGCGCGGCGCGGCGCTGCGCACCGCCCGAATCTGCTACGACCACATGGCCGGGCGGATCGGCGTCGAGCTGCTCGACGCCGCCCGCGCCCGCGGCCTCCTCGCCGGCACCGACACGCCCACCCTCACCCCGGAAGGCGCCCGCGTC
>Ga0209579_10003195_pt1 | contig 12039 bp, 7 predicted proteins | sample Coa_R1_2_FD_187152 | JGI IMG/M metagenome (GOLD analysis project Ga0209579, IMG submission 187152) | Surface soil microbial communities from Centralia Pennsylvania, which are recovering from an underground coalmine fire - Coalmine... | ecosystem: Environmental > Terrestrial > Soil > Unclassified... | reverse complement strand
AACATCGAACTGCCAGTGTCCGCGAACCAGGACGAGTTGGCGAAGCCGTCGCTGAAGGTCCCGGTATCGCTGCGGTTGACGCGGATAAACCGCATAACACCGCCAAAGTCGATCGAATGCGCTCCCCTGGTCCAAGAGGTATCGTTGGAGACCTGATGCAGCGGGATTTTTTGTCGCTGGCTCAAGGAGGTGGCATACAGGTTGTCGATGTCGCGCAGCGTGACATAGGCTTGGGCTTGTACGCCAGTGATGTCATAGGCTTGACGGGTCAGGCCGTAGTGCCAGGTGCTCACCAGGCTCGGCGAAATGACCCAGGTGTAGCCGGCCGCCATACCCTTGCTGTTTTCCAGACGCAATTGCGAGTCCTGCTGGCCCGGGAATTGCGGTACCCCGGATGAAGGCGTCAAGTGATCGTTCTGCAAGTTCCCGCGGAAGAAAAGCTGGTGCTTGCCCGCACTGTCGATCTGGTAATCCAATCGCGCGATGTAGGTTTGGTAGCGCAGGGGCGTGGAGCTTTTGAAGCGGTACCCCAGAGTATTTATCCCATCGCCGACTGTCGTGTCGTTGGGATGAGGGTAGCTCTGTAGGAGCTGTAGAATCGCCGGATCTGGTCCGATTCCCAGGGGATCGACCTGCGTGGCTATCTGTTGCGGCGTTAAGTATCCGATCGTGCCATCGGCCTTGTGGTACGCGAAAATGCCCTGCCTGTACGTGTCCGTAGGCACGATCCGGACCGCACTGGCGTCCTCTGCATCCCGGCGGCCCTCCACGTTCAAGAAATAGAATAGCCGGCTCTTCTTGATCGGACCGCCTATCGCCCCGCCGAAGATGTTACGAATCAGTTTCTGGCGGGGAACTCCCGCGGCATTATTGAAAAAGGAATTCGCCGAGGTCAGGGTATTCCGCGTGTATTCGTAGAGTGAGCCGTGCAATTCGTTAGTTCCACTCTTAGTGACGAGCGAGACCTGCGCGCCGGAGGTGCGTCCCTGGTCGGCGCCTCCATTGGTGGTGGTCGTGCGGAATTCTTGCACGGAATCCAGGGTGACGCGGAGTACGCTGGTAAAGGCCGCCCGGGTTTGCTGATCGTTCACATCCACGCCGTCCAGGAGCACGTTGCCCTGATCGCTCTTGCCACCGTTCACTGCTCCGCTGCGATAGTCGTCGCGAATGCTCGGATCGCCGAAGTACGTTACCCCGGGCTGCAACGAGAGTAATCCCACCACATTGCGGGCTTCCATGGGCAACTGCGTGATGGGACGGTTGTCGATGGCGTTGCCGAGCGAGGCGTCCACCGTGTTCACCTGGCTAGCTTCCGCAGAAATGGATACCACTTCTGTGAGGCTGCCGACCTTTTCGAACGCCACGTTCACAGTCGCCGGGCTGTTCACCAGAAGCTCAATTTTGCCGACTATGATGTCCCCTAGGCCCTTCGCCTTAGCTGTGAGCGTGTACGTGCCGGGTTGCGCTTCGGCAAACAAGTACCGGCCGTTGGAGTCCGACACCGTCTGCCGTTGCGCGCCGGTCGCGTTGTTGACCAGGATAAGCTGCGCGCCGGGCACGACGGCACCGGAGGGGTCGCTGACGACCCCGTTCAAAGAAGTCATCTGCGCGTAAGCACCGCCGCACAGAATCGTGAAAAGACCAAACGCCAAGCTAAATCTCGGCATGCGGTTTCCTCCTTCCCCAAGGAACGTGCCGGTCAGAAACCGGTGAAGCGCGAATCGTACAAAAGTATTCCAAAGACTCGACGCTGTCAAGCGTCATTTTGCGGTTGCTAATTAGTCAAGTGCATCGCGAGATCAAGGAAGCCGTCAAACCCGTCAGTCTCCGAGTTGGAAGAATCGCTGCGCCGAACGAGCCGAACGGAAAAACGTGAAGCTAGTGACCGTCGATCATTGCTCACGCCATCTCGGATTCTGCTCTGCTCTTGTCTTGTTGAGATGCCAGACTCCGGACATGTTCGGCCAACACTGGGCGACCACGTAGCCGCCAAAATCAGGATTGGTGTACGGAGCTAATCGATGAGTGTGCGCCCGAGCACGCCAACTTTCAATGGATGGAATCTAACTTGTTTCTAAATCGGTAAGGGTTTCCAAACAGATGACTTATCGTCAAGTATCGCCGGAGAGGGGTCATCCTCGTCGCGCGGTTGGCCGCCGCAAGGCTTCACGCCGCTAATGTGACCTAGCGCCCGCCAGATCTCGAACGATAGAGACGGAGTCCGGTAACCGTACCTGCCAACCTCCTGCGCAGGGCGGTTCGGATACGGCGCCTCGGCGGGTGAGGCGGCCGGCCCGGTCCGGCGGCGAAGCGTCCCGCGCTGCGGCCGGCTGCGCAGTGGCGCGTCACGAATTCGCGGGCGCGCTGTCTCAAATCACAACCCGCGCCGCCACGGCGACGCCCGCCCTGCCGGCCGATCACCCCGGTCTACACAGTGCCCATTGGCTGAGGCGGCCGGCCTGGTCCGGTGGCGAACAGCTTGGGCTGCGACCGCGTGCCGCGGGGTGGCGTGTCACGAATCCGTAGGCGCGCCGTCTCAAATTGGAACCTCCGCCGCCACGGCGACGCCCGCCGGCCTGAACGCCGATCGCCGCAAGGCCTCCGCCTTCCCCCGGATTTCGCTTTGGGCTTCTCAATGGATAACGATAGCGATATGCGGACTGATGGCAACCTTCGAGACACGGATCAGCAGCCCGTTGTCGGCTAGAGACTGGCTTCTCGTTAAGGACATGAGTGTAGAGAAGTGGTGGCAAGCAAACGCAAACCTGGTTCGCGGAGAGGGTAGCCTCGGGACCCCCGTCTGAAAATGTGACACCTACGGAGTTGCCGCATTGGTAGGGCGATTGCTCATCTCTGATTGGGAGTTGACGGCTGCGACTAAGGGCGGTAAACCGTGCAACAGCGCAGGGCAGAAAGGCTTGTGAATGAAGGATCTGATAACGTTGGTTGCCAGATTCGGGAAAAACCATTGGGTTCTTCTGAGGCAAAATCCCGAGGGCTGGACCTTCCAAATATCGGGAAAGTGCCTTTTGCAGGAAGATCTCGGCAGGATGAGCGAAGATAAGGCAAAACGGGTTGCATTAACTAGGGCGAAGGAGTACCTGCGAAAGCGAGGGCTGAAACCAAAGCCGGCCCCATCGGAATCGTCCTGGCAGGTGGCAGTCAAATATGCCACAGCGTGAATAGGTCAAGATGGCCCGACTCGGAGTTTGGGATCACTGCCGAGGCCACCTTACAATCCGCTCACCTGGATCAACGGTAGACGTCCGCAAGTGTTTCTTTACCACCAACACCACGAGGCGCCCCCGGGCATTCGCAGGTCAGATCCAGTGCCGCCCAGCCGCGCACGTCGCCCTGCCGCCCGATCACCCCGAGGGCTACGCCGCGCCCATCGGCGGGCGAGGCGGCTGGCTCGGTCGGACGCTGAACGTCACGCGCTGTCCACCTCGCGTGGCCGCGCGTCACGGATCCGCAGCCACGCTATCGCTAATCAGAGCCCGCGCCGCCACGTCAACGCACGCCGCCACGTCACGCACGCCGCCACGTCACGCACACCGCCCTGATTGCCGCTCACCGCAAAGGCTGCGCTGCGCCCATCGGCGGCGAGGCGGCCGGCCCGGCTCGGCGCCGAACGGCTGGCGCTGCGACCGCGCGTGGCCCCGCGGCGGCGCATCACGAATCCGCAGGTGTCCCGTGGCCGTCAGCATCACGCTACCGTTGCCGACCTGGTTGCCGGTACGCAGCAGTCGCCAGTGCTGACGATCTTCGCACTCTCACGCATTTGCTCCACGAAGCTTCGGTGCGCGTCAGTAAGCAGATATCGACAGTGGCCGGCGAATCTCGGCGGATTTGGTAGCGCGTGGACTGGCAGTGCGGGGTTGCTGTTCGCAATGCGGACTTGAACTAACTAGCCTGTCACGGGTTTTATCGCCAATCGCTGTCCGAAATCGGACATAAGCGTCCGCTACGGGAACGGGGGCCGGGTCTAATCGGTTGAATCCAGGCGGATCGCCACGGCACGCCAAGTGCTTGGCTCTGGCGCTGAGGACTTTGCATGCTCGCTTCCGTGCGGATCGCCGTTCGATCTCTGGCCCGCCGACCGTCCGTCGCGATGGTCGCGATCGTCTCCCTCGCTGTCGGGATCAGTGTCAACTCCGCCGTCTTCAGCATCGTGGATGCGGTGTTCCTGCGCCCTCCGGCGGTCAGCGACCCGGGGAGCCTGATCCAGATTTCCGGCAATTTCAAGGACAGCGGATCCGCGGTCCTCGACTGGTCCGATTATCGGGATATCGCCGATCAGGGCTCGGCCTTTTCCGCGGTAACCGCTTCCATGTTTCGCGGCGGAGCGTGGCGGAACGGCGATGAGAAAACGGCGCTCCTGGTGGACGCGGTCGGGGACAACTACTTCGATATGCTGGGAGTGAAGCCGTTTCTGGGTCGCCTGCCCGATCCCAAGCTCGACTATGCAGCCGATTCCGATCCGCCCATAGTGCTGGCGTATTGGCTATGGCGGGAGCGTATGGGCGGCCGTCCGGATGTCATCGGCCGGCGCATGGAGTACCGCGATCACATCTGGCGCATCGCTGCGGTGCTCCCGCCGCAATTTCGCGGGTTGAGCACCATGGGCCAGCATCACGTCTGGATCACCGCCACGAGCTGGGGCCGCTATTTCAGCCACGATTTCGAGCGCGGCAGCGGTCAGTTCGAAGTCATCGCGCGCCTGCGCCCGGGTGTATCCCTGGAACGGGCGCAGGCACAGCTGGACACGCTGGCCAAGCGCATTGAGTCCAACGATTCCCACGTACCTCGAGGCAGGCGCCTGGTGGCCTGGTCCATCGCCCGGGAGATGCGCAGCCGCCTCCGGCCGGGCATGTTTGTGCTGGCCGCGGTAGCGCTGGTGCTGCTGGTGGCATGCGCCAACGTTGCGGCCGTGCTGCTGGCCCACGCCGAGGCGCGGCGCCGGGAAATCGGGCTCCGGCTATCGCTGGGAGCGAGCCGGCTCGCGCTGGTGCGTCAATTCCTGACCGAGAGCACCGTACTGACCCTGGCGGGAGCCGCAGCCGGATTGCTGGTGGCGTATTGGCTGCTCAGTGCGATACCCCTGCTCGCGCCTCCGAGCTCATTTCCGGTGAACTTCGACTTCCGCATCGACCTGCGGGTGCTATTGTTCACGGCGGCTTGCGTGGTGGCCACGCTGATCATTTTCGGGCTCGCCCCGCTCGGCTACGCGTTGCGCGTGTCCCTGGTCGAGTCTATCTCGGGATCGCGCTCGACGGGTCGGACCCCGCGCTCTTTCTTGCGCTATGCGCTCGTCATCGGGCAGGTCACGCTGGGGGTTGTGCTCGTCGGCGGGGCCGTGGTGTTGGGGCGCGCGCTCGGCGACGCGCAGGCGATCTATCCGGGATACGACACGGCGCGACCGCTTGCGTTGGTCTCCGCCAGCGTCGAAGATCAGACGGGTCGTAAGCCCGAATACCAGATGTTCAACGAGGCCGCCGCGCGCATGGCGGCGGTGGGCGGCGTCGAGGCGGTGACGTATGCCCGCCACCTGCCCCTCGTCGATTCGGGCCAGGGAGCTACGCTGTCGGTGACCCCGGAAGGATCTCCGGCCGACGCTGCTCCGTCCCGCGTTTACTTCAACCTGGTCGGCCCGAAATTCTTCGAAGTCACCGGCGCGCGGATGTTTTCCGGCCGGGTCTTCACCGATTCCGACTTTAGCGGAGGCGTGCGCGTGGCCGTCATCAATGCGGCGGCGGCGCGCCGGTTCTGGCCGGGAAAGAACCCGTTGGGGAAGATCCTTCGCACCAAGAAGGACGCTTATCAGGTGGTGGGCGTGGCGACCGACGGCCGCATCGGCTCGCTCCACGAAACGCCGGCTCCGGTGCTTTACCTGCCGGCCTCCTGGATGGAATGGGGCGAGACCATCCTGATCGCGCGCACGAAAACGGATCCGGCCGCGATTTTGAAGGAACTCGCGCGGGCGGCCGGCCAGGGCAACGGGCTGCGCATCTACGAGTCCCTGACGCTGCGAACGCTGTTGAAACAGGCGCTGTACGTGGACTGGATTCCGACGGTGCTCGGCGGCTTCCTGGCGATTATCGGCTTATTGCTGGCGACCGGCGGGCTGTACGGCGCGGTCTCGTATGCCACCGAGCGGCGGCTCAGCGAGTTCGGAGTGCGCATGGCTGTGGGGGCGCAAGCCGGGCAGATCGCTACTTTGGTATTGCGCCAGGCGGCTATGCTGTGCACGGCCGGCGTGCCGGCCGGAGTGGGCCTGTTCATCGCCATCTATCACTATTACGGCGCGACATTGCTGCGTGACCGGCCCATGGATCTGATTGCGATCTGCGGCGGTGCCGTGATCACCGTCGCCGCCGTGCTTATAGGGGCGGTGTTGCCGGCCATGCGCGCCGCGCGGCTGGACCCGGTGGAGGTTTTGCGGGCCGAGTAGTGCGGACCGCCCGGTCGGCTCTTTTTTCCGAAACTCTACAAAATCGCCTTACACCCAGCGGGGCGACGCGACCGGCCGGGTCCGGGCGCCGAACTTCTTGCGCAGCGACTCGTGTGGCCGAGGTGGCGCGTCGCGAATCCGCAGGGGCGCCGTCTCAAATCAGAACCTGCGCCGCCACGGCAGCACACGCCGCCCTTGATGGCCGACCACTACAGGTGCCACGCCGTGCCCATCGGGTGGCCGAGCCGGCCGGCTCGGTCCGGCGTCGAACGTCTGGCGCGGCGAACGGGGTTGCGCTGCGACCGTGCGTGGCCGCGCGGCGGCGCGTCACGAATCGGCATTGTGCCGTCTCGAATCAGCGTCCGCGCCGCCTCGACGACGCACGTCGCCCTGATCGCCGACTACGGCTGCGCGATGCCCCATCGGCGGGGTGCGGCGGCCAGCGTGGCCTGGGTCCGGCGCCGAACGGCTCGCGCTGCGACGCGCGTGGCCGCGCTGGCGCGGCACGAATCCGCAGGTGCGCCGCTTCAAATCAGAGCGTGCGGCGCCAGCGCACCGGTGCGGTCCGGCGTCGAACGGTCTTGCACCGCGACTGCGGGTGTGTGCGCGGTGGCGTGCGATCGAGCTGCAGCCGCGGCGGTCGGACGCGGCCCTGCCGTCGTCACGCCGGTCCTCGCTGGCCGACCACCACACGGGCTAGGCTTGGTGAGCGGTGAGGGTGCGCTACGGAGGCCGTCAACCGGCACCCAATCTGTCGTCGCCGAAGCGCAATCGAGCCTGTCATTTCCTCCTGCGACACGGACGTCGAAACGATGGATAATGCCGTCCGCAAAATGTTCAGCGTGTCCAAGAGTGCGGAGCCGCGGCGCCAGCATGCAGAGCCGCACGCGCGGAAGAAGCGGGCCGCGAACAAAACCGACTGAACCGTTTAGCAGCCATGTTCCTGCAGGTGCTTAATCACCGCATACTTTGTCCGATCTCTTCGTTCCATAGCCTCCGCAATCTGTGTCTCCAGAGAGAATCCTTCATCACGCAGGAGTGCCTTGATTTGTTTATCTTGTAACCTGTTGCACTCCTCTACTGCCGCGGTGAACCGCATGATCAGCCCGCGCTTCTCGGCACAAGCACTGATGGCAGGAGCGGCCATGACCAAAAGACTACCGCTGCGGGCCGCGCGTGTCTGGTCAAAAGAGATCATGCGACCATGCGCGGCGTAATGATTTTTACGGTTTTGAAGCCCTCCGGCCTGTCACGCCGTCGCGGAGACGACAAAAAGTGATAATCTGCGGCATTCCGCCGCCTACGGGACGCATTTCCGCTGTGATGGCCGGTCGCTACAAGGTCTACGCTGTGCCCATCGGCTGTGCGAGGTGGCCGGCCCGGTCGTGGCCGAACGTCCACCGCTGACCGACCGCGCGGTGGCGCGTCGTCATCCACGGCCCCGGCGGTTGGTGGATCGCGGCTCTACCGCCCCCACGCCGACGCACGCCGCCCTGCTGCCCGCCCCAAGTCCTAACGCCGTGCCCATCGGCGGGCGAGGCGGCCGGCCCGGTCCGGGCGCCGAATGGAGTGCGCCTACGACCGCGTGTGGCCGCGCGGTGGCGCGTCACGAATCCGGGCGCGCCGTCTCAAATTCGAACCTGCGCCGCTAACCCGAGCTCCACACCGCCCCTGATCGCCGATCACCCCAAAGGGCTACGCCGTGCCCATCGGCGGTTGAGGCGGCCGGCCCGGCGCCGAAGCGTCGTGCGCTGCGACCGCGGGGTGACCGCGCGGCGGCACGTCACGAATGATCATCGCTTGTAGCACGTGTACCGAGCGGGCCGTCGAGGCTGAAGATCTCGTGGATGCGAGCGAGTGGCGGCGATTATTCTTTCGGAACCGGAGCGTTCTGTTTAACTGGGCTTAAGACTCGTGTGTAAGTTTTCGCATCGAAAGCCCATGGTGCAAGCTACTCCTGCCGCAGCACGACATTGGGGTCGAGACACGATGCGCGCCGCGCCGGAGCATACGCGCCCAGCGCCGCCGCGGCCACCAGTCCGGCTGTCACCAGCGCCACAAAAGGCAAATTGAATGACGGTACGCCCAGCACAGAGGTGACCGCCTTGCTCGCCAGGAAGCATAGTACCAAACCGATCGAGACACCGACGGCAGCCAGCCCCATTCCCTGCTTCATGATCATGCCCAGCACTCCGGAACTGCCGGCGCCGATCGCCATGCGGATGCCGATCTCGCGCGACCGCAGGCTTACCGAATACGACATGAGACCGTAAAGTCCCACCATCGCCAGGACCAGCCCGAGCAACCCCATCCCTCCGATGGTCTCTGTGAGGATTCCGAGGGTCTTGGTCGCGCGCTGGTCGAAGACTTCCTCCATGGTGCGGACGCCGTACATCGGCTGGCCGGCATCCAACGCGCGGACTATTTCCTGCAGCGGTCCGGCCACAACGCTCGAGGGACCGGCTGTCTCGACCAGGATTGTCATGGTCTGCTGCGGGTTTTGGGAAAGCGGCAGATAGAGGTATTCAACGGGTGGCTCGACCAGAAAGAAGTACTTGCTCTGCCGGGCCACTCCGACGATCTCTAGCACCTCGTTCTTGTCGTTCTTCAGTCGGAGCCGTTTGCCAAGAGCGCTCTGATTGGGGTAGTACTTACGCGCGAACAACTCATTCACGATCGCCACCCGCCGGGATTCAAGCCGGTCGGTCTCCTGGAAGCCCCGGCCCTGCATGATTGGCACGTTGAGCGCCTCGAAGTAACCTTCGCTCACGGTGTTCGAAACCACGCTGATCGCTTCGGTCCCGGGCGGCAACTGGACACCTTCCGGAATCACCCGGCTGAAGTCGCCTCCCGGCGGCAGCATCGGAACGGCCTGCGTTAAGGCCACGGATTTCGCGCCGGTTAGATTTCGCGCCCTCTCCAACAGCAGCCGGTAGAACGCTTTGGCCTGTTCCGGAGTGTTCCTCGCGAGCGTGGGATTGAAGCTAGCCATCAGCAGATGGTTTGTGCGGAAACCGGCTGGCGCGGACATAACAATCAGTACGCCGCGGTAAGCCTGAGTCGCGAAGACCAGCAGCACAAGCGCTCCGGCTACCTGCGCAATCACTAACGTGTTTCTCCCCAGGAGACGCCGGCGCTTGCCGTCATCCGCCTTTCCGGACTTAAGCGCCGGCACCAGGTCGGGATGGGTACTCTGCAACGCCGGCACCAGTCCAAACACAAGGGCGCTCGCCACAGAGGCGAGAATCGTGAAAAACAGTACCCGCGGGTCCAGCCTCACGTCCAGCACAACAGGCACGTCGGCAGGGATTTTGATTTGCGCAAACAGATCGGCGCCGGCTTTCGCCACCAGGAGCCCGAGCGCTCCGCCGAGCCCAGCGATCACCAGACTCTCCGTCAACAGTTGCCGGACCAGGCGGCCCCGGCCCGCTCCAATTGCCAGCCGCAGGGCGATCTCACGCGAGCGCGCCCTTGCCCGGCTCAACAGGATATTCATCACGTTCGCACAGGCGATCAACAAAACCACGCCGGCCAGTGCCAGGATGAAAAAGACCAACGCGGCGTCCAGCGGACTTTGCTTGAGCCTCGCTTGGACGTCCGTGTCTACCACCATGGAGCAGGTCCGATTCGTCACCGGGTAGGCCTGGGCGAGCTGCAACGAGATGACCCTGGCCTCAGCGGCGGCCTGGGCCACGCTGACGCCCGGCTTCAGACGCCCGTGCACGGTCATGCCGCGGTTGTCGCGCTTCTCCAGCATTCCTTGCTGCAGGTCGCCCGCTAAGCTGGGCCCCATAGCTAGAGGGACAAAGAGCGCGGAACGAATCAGCTTGTTAGACCCGGTGAACGGCTGCGGCGCCACTCCAATTACAGTGAAAGGGATATTGTTCAGGAAGACGATTCTTCCGACGACGCTGCGATCCGAGGAAAGCTCGGTGCTCCACAACTCGTGGCTCACGACGACCACCGCGTCGCGACCCGGCACTCTGTCTTCGTCGGGCCGGAAAACCCGCCCCAATTCCAGTGGCACATCCAGTACGCGAAAGAAATCACCGCTCACCAGTTCGCCGAATTTCATCTGCGGTAGCGCGCCCTTTTCGCTTGCGAATCCAAACTGGGAATATTGGGATGCCGCCAGACCCGCATAGGATTTGTTCCGCTCGCGGAGGTCCTTGAAATCCGGATAGGACAGCCCGGAATACTGGACGATCCCCCCGATGGCCTCGCCCCGCACTTGCGACTGGACCACAATGAGCTCGGAAGGATGCGGCACGGGCAACGGTCGCAGCAGAAGCGCGTCCGCCAAGCTGAACATGGCAGAGTTAGCGCCGATTCCCAACGCGAGTGAAATAATGGCTACTAGAGCGAACCCCGGACTCTTGCGTTTGCCGCCTGCGTCATGTTTTTTTGAATCCAGCAAGGCTTGCCGCAACTGCGCGAACGTCAATGATGACGGGGGTTTCGCGGGCATCGTAAGCTTTTTGTGCGTGTCATGCCGGCGACAGCGAGAGGCTGGCGCCGTCGGCTGTGCGAATAAGGGACCTTTGCCGCACACTACGGGGGTTTGCTGCACACCCCGATCAGCCGGCCACGCGACGGGCGGGCCGGCCAAATCGGCAGGCCGGCGCCGCCATCGGAAGATCGCACGGTTCTGCATCATTCTCGAACGGGTGGCGCCCGGTGCCCGAGGCTCGGGCAGATGCACTGGAAGCGGGGTCCCTCGGCAGCGCGGCGGGCGGGCCGCCCTGAAAGGCGCAAACGCGCCCACTGGAACTCCAGTTCGTTTGCTGCAGGCCACGGACGTTTGACGCACAACGCGATTCCACCCGCTGCCAAGTGGAGTGCGTGCGCTCTTGGCCATGCTGATCGCCTGCGGACTGCGCCGTTCGCCGGCTTGCCTGGCGACGGGTACGGTGCCCTTGAAGTACGGGCGCTCTTGGCCGTGCTGATCGCCTGCGGACTGCGCCGATCGAGCGCCTAAAACGCGCGGACGGCAGAACTGTCGAATACCCTGGTATGAAAGTCGCTATTTACTCCATCATCGGCAACAAAAAGGGCCAGGACACCGAGGAGCAGTTGGCCCAGCTCCGCCAGTTCGTTCTGTCGCAACACCGCGAAGTCTACCTGTTCCTCGATCGCCAATCGGGCAAAGCCAGCGAGCGCGTCGAATTTCACAAGCTCTTGGCCTCCGCCGCGCGCCGCGAGTTTCAACTCGTGCTGGTGTGGGCTCTGGACCGCTTCGTTATCGACAATGTGTCAGAGACCTTCGAGAACATCCAGAAACTATTGCGGCACGGCGTACAGTTCTGTAGCTTCACAGAGGAGCACTTCCGCACCAACGGGCCGGCCGGCGACCGCATGATCCCGATCGCGATCTGGATCGCGCAGCAGGAGCGCATCCGGATTATGCGTTTGCCGCCTGCGTCATGTTTTTTTGAATCCAGCAAGGCTTGCCGCAACTGCGCGAACGTCAATGATGACGGGGGTTTCGCGGGCATCGTAAGCTTTTTGTGCGTGTCATGCCGGCGACAGCGAGAGGCTGGCGCCGTCGGCTGTGCGAATAAGGGACCTTTGCCGCACACTACGGGGGT
>Ga0209579_10003191_pt1 | contig 12051 bp, 14 predicted proteins | sample Coa_R1_2_FD_187152 | JGI IMG/M metagenome (GOLD analysis project Ga0209579, IMG submission 187152) | Surface soil microbial communities from Centralia Pennsylvania, which are recovering from an underground coalmine fire - Coalmine... | ecosystem: Environmental > Terrestrial > Soil >... | reverse complement strand
CATGATCTGGTGGATGTGACCGTTGAGCACCGTCACCGATCCAAAGCGCCGGAGAAACGCGAGGGCCTGGGCCGAATCGTCGGTTCCCCAGCCCCACTTCTCGTAGACGGTCCACAGAGGCATGTGGGTGTAAACGACCACGGGGGTATCGTCGTTCAGCGGCTCGAGATCCTTTTTCAACCAGTCGATCTGTTCCGCTCCCAGGTATCCCAGGCCGCTCGCCCGGAGATTCACGACGTTGACGAGGCCCACGAAGTGGACGCCCGAGTGGTCGAAGCTCCGCCAGCCCAGTCCTTTCGTCGCCTTTCCATAGCGTTCAAGATACGGCTTGGTCTCGTCGCTGAGGACGTCGTGCTCACCGGGGACGTAATGGACTTCCGCCCGGAGTTCCTTCAGCAGCTCCGCAGCCATGTCGAACTCGGCGGGCTTGGCCAAGTGCGTGATGTCTCCCGTGTGGAGGACGAACGCCGGAGCCTTGGGGAAGGCGTTGATCTTCCGCATGGCTTCCCGGAGGGTTGCGCCGGGATCCTTGTTCGGCTCTTTGCCGAAGCCGATATGGGTATCGCTGATCTGGACGAAGCTAAAGTCGGCGGCACGGCCGGCACCGGCGCCCCCATCCTGACCCAGAGCTCGGGAAGACAGCACGCCTCCCGAAACGGTCCAGAGCAGTCCCGTCCCCGCCCAGGCCGCGCACTGGAGAAACCCGCGGCGGTCCACGCCGTCGCGGAGGACCCCTTGTTCGTTGTTCACTGGATATCTCCTAAAGGAAGCCGATCACTGGACCACAATCACGCCCGTCATATGAGGATGCAGTTTGCAGAAGTAGGGGAACGAGCCTGTCTCCCTGAACACGAAGGAGTAGGCTTGCGCCGTATCGAGGACTCCCGAATCGAAGCGCTTGGGCTTCTCGGAGCTCGTCGCCGTGTGGGGCTCGTCGTCCTTGTTCACCCAGGTGACCTTGGTCCCGGGAGCCACGGTCAGCGTCGCGGGCTCGAACTTGAAATCTTCGATGCCGACCTTCTGTTCCAGGACCGCGGAGGCTTTTGCCGCCGTGGGGGTTGCCCATGACCCTGCGATGCCCGGAGAACCCGGTTGTTTCGTCGTTCCCTCGGACTCGTCGCGGGAACAGGAGGGGCCAGCGTTGTCGCAGGAGGTCTGGGTCCCGAGAAGACCCACTAGAGCGAGGCCGAGGAAGCCGACCCTGAGAGAGGTGTCTGGCATACGCTGCTCCTTCATTCTGGAGGACCCCGTCAGCCCGGTGGGGCCAGGGATCGAGAGGAGGGTCCCGCCCTCCAGGGGCCCGAGGTGTCCGAAGCTCGTCCGTCCGCGCATCGTTCGGCGATCCATTCGTCGTAGCAACACCGAAGGGAAGCCCCCTTCCTGAAGGAATCGACTTCTTTTCACCATCCAGGCGAAGTCCTCGGGGTCTACCGGATGACGAAGCCCTCCGGCCACATCGCGCCCTGATCGATCCACTTGCCGATCGTCTCGATTTCGGAAGGCAGGAGCGGCGCCGCCATTTGAGGCATGCGATTGGCGGCGTCCTGGTCAAGGAGGAGAAGATAGAGGCGGCTGCTTTCTCGATGGCCGGGAACGAGGCACGGGCCGTCCTCGCCTCCTTTCTGGAGGGCTTCCTTGGAATCGAGGCGCAGATGGCCCTTCTGCTTGGCCGGACCATGGCACTTGAAACACGCGGCCTTGAAGAGGGGGGCGATCTCGCCCTCGAAATCCACCCCGCCGCCGGGAGCAGCCCGGGTCGCGTCCGGCTTGGGGGTGAATACCCCGAAGAGATGGTTCTGGCCGAACACCAGTTCGCCCCCCAGAAATCCGGTGGAAAGGACCAGCAGCGCTCCGATCCCCAGCGCGACCCGGCCGCCCCAGCGGGCTCGACGCCGAGTGCGACCCCTCAGCAGGAGCATGGCGGACAGGGCGGCGGCCAGGGTCGTTCCGAGCCCGAGCCACGCGTGACGATCGACGAGAGGACCGTCCAGGCCTTCGTATCGCTGGAGAAGAAAGCCGAGGATGGAGGCGACTGCGGCTCCTGGGGCGGCGAGGCAGGTGAGCAAAAGAGTCGCGGACGAAGAGCCCTCGGCCCGGCGCAGGATCTGGACGGCTTCCAGTAGCGCGGCGATCGCCAGGAGCGCGATCGGGAAATGGACCACCGCCGGATGCATCCATCCCAAGAACCCGCCGATCGCATGGGGAGTGATGGTCATCGGATTTCCCTCGAAGAGATCTCGGAAGGGCCGTCCCGGGATGTCGTAGGCCAGCGAGCCCGGCTCGAGACGGTCTCCAAGCCGGGCGGGAGCGAGGGGTTCATCTGGAAGCCGGACCTACTTCTCCGTGGCCAGCACGAAGAGGGAGTCGGGCATCTCCTCGTCGAACTCGTACTCCTGGAAAGTCTCGGTGACCGTGCCAAGGGCCTCCGATCGCAACATCCTTCGGAGCACCTTGTAGGAGGCCGGATCGTACCAGAGGGTGACCGAGACCGGCCCCGCGGTGTAGGAGAGGACGTGGGCTCCGGGAGTGGACCCATCCACCTTTAGGTCCCGAATGGCTTCCCGAGCCCCCAGGTCGATGACGGCGGGCCACGAAGAGAGGCTGCCCGCCCGGAGGAACCACTCCGTGAGGCTCTCGGCGAGCGGCTTCGCGTTCAGGTGTTCGGCGCTCACTTCCGTCCCTCGGCGCAGGAGGCACCGCTCCATCCGCGTCCCGTCCGAGATCACGCGAGCCTCCGCTTCCGGGACGCCGTGGGTGTCCCGGGACGCCCACTCTTTCACCGAGAGATTCAGCTTGTTGCCCTGCTTCAGAAAGACGACCCCGGTCTTCCGAGGCAACGATCCCGAAGCGGCCACCGACGAGGGGGTATCGGGCTCGAGGGTGAACTTGATGCAGGCGGTCTCCGAAGTCTCCAGCGCCTCTCGGATCTTCCGCAGCGCCTCCTCGGGCGGGACGGAAGCCGTTCCTCGGGGGGGCGTCAGGACGATCGAGAGGATGAGAGCGAAGAGTGCCGCGGCGGCGACCGCGACCGTCCAACCCCTGCGGGACCGAGCCTGGGGTTCCCGTTCGGGAAGCTTTCCCTTTCGGACGCGATCCCAGAACCCTTCGGGTTCTGGAGTCGGACGGAAGCTTCGAAGGAGGTCTTCGATGTTACTCATGGAGGTGACCCAGTTTCTCTTTGATGACGGCCAGCCCTTTGTAGTACCGGTATTCGAACGTTTTCTCGGAGATGCCGGCAATCAGCGCTCCGTGGACGAACGAGACGTTCCCCCAAATCTTGAGCACGACCGCTTCCCGCTCGTCCTGGGGGAGCTCCAGGAGCACCGTTTCTATCCGCTTTCCCAGCTCTCCCATCTCCGCCGCCACCCCCGGATCCGGGGTGTCGGGCTCGAGGAGCGACGCATAAGCCCGCCGGGCGCGCGTCCGGGACCGGAGCTCGTTCAGCGCCTCATTGCGGACGGCGCGGAAGAGGTAGGTCGATTCCCCTTCGGCCGGCGGAAGGATGCCCGAGGAGAGCAGGCGGACGAAGAGCGTCTGAAGGACGTCTTCCGCCAGGGATCGGTCTTTGAGAAGGGCGGCCGCGTAGAGGATGAGGCGCGGGCCGATCCGGCGCCAGATGCTCTCCAGGGTCCGTGGTTCCACGATGGTCATCGGCTCCATTCGATCTGCTAACACCGGAAGGGGCTTCTTTTCCTGAACAAATCCGCTTCTTTCTCAACCTCCATCCGGCGGCCGGAAAGCGCGGGAAGCTCCTGCTTTCCCGAACGGTTCCCCACGGCGACTCCAGGGAGCCCCGTCCGGAACTTTAATCAAACTTCCCAACTTTCGGGACGAATCCCGGATTCTTCCGGAACGGGACGCCCCTCCGGTGTCAGCACGTCGAAATGAGGCACCTAATGGTCGGCGGAATGGAACCCGAGGGGGTGCACGGAGGGGACGGCGTCGGGTCGCCGTCGTCCCTCGTTCATCGTGCTCGCCCTCGGTCACCCTTCCCGGCCCCACCGAGGTCTCCCCAGTACCCCCTCCTGGCGACATCCACCGCTAGGAGTCCCTCCCCGCGGTACCGGCGCCTTCCCCCGGCGCCGGTACCGCACCCCTCCAGGACGTTCCCTCCAGCATGGCGATGCCCCCGGCTCGTGCCGGAATCCGGCTGCCACGACCTATTGTTCCCCCTTGCTCCATAGGAGTTCCCCATGACGAAAGAAGGAATTCGGATCCACCTGATCGATCATGACACCGCCACGCTCCTGTACCTCTTTGAGGAACTGACCCGGGCCGGCTTTCATGTGAATGCCTCGTCCGCTTCGCTGCGGGCGCTTGATTGCATCGCCGAAACCAAGCCGCAGGTACTCCTCTGCAATTTGCACATGCCCGAGATCGAAGGGCTGGAGATCCTCGAGAAGGTCAGGCGGAGTTCCCCCGAAACGAGTGTCATCTTCATGTCTTCCTGCGGAGACTGGGCCGTGCACGAAGAAGTGATCCAACGGGGTGCCAAGGACCTGGTCCCCAAGCCCCTGACCGCAAAGGTTCTCCTCCGAGCGGTCGAACGGGTTCTCGAGCCGACGCCGGCAGGATCCGTGCATGCCCTCAGGCCTGGCTGAGGTCCGACGATCTGCTTGCGGCGCGTGCCCCAGACGACGATTCCGGGAGTTGTTTTTCAGAAAGGCTGAGAGCGAGGAATCCCGCCTGGAGCAGAGCCGGGAGGTCTGGCTCCGCCCGGTACCGGCCACGCCATCGTAGAGCGATCTTCAGGGATGTGACGCTCCCGATCGAAGTTTCTCATAGAGAACGCGATCCTCCTCGCTCACCTGGCGAGGAATCCGGACCTGGATGGTCACGATCAGGTCCCCTCGACGGGTTCCGTCGGAGAGGCCCTGGCCGGCCAGTCGGAAGAGTTGGCCGGGCTGCGTGCCCGGAGGAATGGTCATTTCCGCCGTTCCCTCCACCAGAGGAACCTCGGCTTTGCCGCCGAGCACGGCGGTCAGGTGATCCACGGCCACGTCGCGTTTGAGATTGAGGCCCTGACGCTCGAAGGGACCTCCCGGCTGGATGTGAACATGGATGAGGAGGTCTCCGGGAGGGCCCCCTTGCCGTCCGGGGGCGCCCATCTGGCGCAGCCTCAGGATGGTCCCGTCGGTGACCGCCGGCGGAATGGCGACCTCGATGGTGCGAGGACGGCTCTGGGCCCCGCTCCCGCCGCACTGGGGACACGTCGCAGCCGGATCCACTCCGCTCCCCTGGCAGGCGGGGCAGGCCGTCGTCACCGAGAAGAATCCCCCCGTCTTCCGGGCACGCTGGCTGACATGGCCGTTCCCGCGACAAGCCGGACAAGGATGCGGCCGACCGTCGGACGTGCCGATTCCGTGGCAGGCGTCGCAGGCGCCCGGCACGTTTGTTGTAAACGACTTCGTCCCTCCCCGGGCGGATTCCTCGAAGGGAATCGAAAGCTCCACTTCATAGTCCTGCCCCGGCTCCTTCCGTGCCTCCCGTCGCACCCGATCCCCAAACAGGTCTCCGAAGATATCGCCGTAGCGCGAGAAGATGTCCTCCGTCGTCTTGAAGCCGCGAAATCCCGTGTCGGCTTCGACCTCGGATTGACCCCCGCGATCGTAGGCCGCTTTCGCCTTCGGGTCGTCCAGGACGTTATAGGCCTCGGCGATCTTCTTGAATTTCGCTTCAGCCGCTGCATCGCCAGGATGACGATCCGGATGGTATTGGGCGGCGAGCTTTCGAAAGGCACGGCGGATATCGTCCGGCGCGGCATCCCGGGCCACATGGAGGTCGGCGTAGTAGTCGGGTTCGGCCATAGGCTACCTTGGTTCCAGGCGCTTGAACTGCAGCCAGAGGATTCCGTCCTCGTATCTGGACTTCAAGAGCTCCGCCGCGCAGGGGAGGGTGACGTCGCGAATCAGGATTCCCCGCTTAATCTCGCGGTAGATCGAAGACCCGCGCGGGGCAGGCCGCTCGGCTCGGATGACGATCCGGCTGCCTTCGAGCGTGATATCGATTTCAGATTCGATGATGCCGGGTAGCGCAATCTCGAGCAGGAGGTAGTCCCCCTCTTCCAGGAGATCAAAGACGAAGTCGAAGAACGGTTCAGACATACGAGCACGCTACCGGCCGACCCCGGTGGAACATTCTCAGTCCACGATCAGGATGCAATTCTCGGTGCCGAACGGATTGCGCACGCGTTTCACAGCTTGAGGGTGGTCTTCCCAATGGCCGTCCACCCGAAGACGGTACTGGTGTTCTCCCGGAGACAGGTGAAGAACGGCCTGCCACTCTCCGCTCGGGCCTTTCGCGAGCCGAATGCCATCGTCCGACCAGCCCGTGAAATCTCCGGTGATCACCACATCCTTCGCGTGATCATGGCGGAGGACGAACGAGACCCGCTTGTGCTCGGTTCTCGGGAGGGGAGGCTTCGAAATGCCGGCCGGAGGCTTCTGCTTTGCCATGGGAACGTTCCTTTCAGCATGATCTGGATCAAGTCAGGGCAGCAAGTTTACTGAACCCTCCTCGGGATCTCCACCCCTGAATGAGAGGGGACCGCCGGAGGGCTTGCGCGCCCCTCCCCCCTGCGCCGGGGGAAAGAGGGGCCAGGCGGTTGGTCGCTCACGCGCGCTTCGGCAAGAAATAGGTCGAGGAGAGGAGGTCCTCCTCCTTCCGACACATAACGGCATCCATGGCGCCCATCGACCCCTGGAGTTCCAGCTGAAACCATGCGTCGGTCGGGGTGACACGCCCGCGAAGAACGATGGCGGAGCTCAGCCCGGTCTTGAGGAGACGGTTGAGGATGGGCTGGACGGCCTGTTGGTTGGCGAACGCGACTTCCAGGACTACAGTCTTCTGATTCGAGTTGGCCATGGTTCCTCCGAATGCTTTCAGTCCTGGACCCCAGCAGAGCAAGCAAGATGCCAGGGGAAGCGTCCGCGTTGAAAATCTTTCTCAACTAATTGACCTCCAATCGGTTGCATTCGTAAGCCGATCCGCTTGCACCGGAGGCGAGGGTCGCTCCCGTCTCCCTTGGCCCTCCCAATCCCGAGAAAGACCGCTCCGTCGTGGAATTCTCCGCTCCTTTCCCCGCGACAAGTCCCTCCTCATCTCCAACCCGGCAACCTGCAGGGCGCAGCGTGTTCCCGGATCCTTCCTCCGTCCGAGAACCCTGGGGGGCGGAGGAACCGAGCCGGTCTTCAGCGGGGGCGGTGATCGTGGCAGGGGACGCCGGGAGGAGCGAGAACGGCCCTCCGTGTCCGAGTCGAACTCTTCCGAGAGCGGTGCCGATCGGGCGGAATGGGGGGATCGGCTTGGGATCGAGCGAAAACGGGGAGGGACCGCGGGCGAGGGTGCTCGCGGTCCCAGCCGTGACGGACTCGGAGCCCTGTCAGAAACGACCCACAGGGGCGAGTCGATTGATCGGATCCCTCAGGTCCCAGGGATCACAAGCCTCGTTCATTCCGCATAGTGGGGATTGCCCACACGGGACGGACTCGAAGATCCGGTTCCTGAGGGTCTTGACGACACTGTGCCGGAAGAGCTTGGAAAGGACCTCCGGCAAGTACGGATGTTGCCGCTCGATGGCGGCGCGAACCGCCACTGCGACCAGCCTCTCTTCCAGGAGAGCGGGTGTCATGGACGGTTCCAGGAGATAGATGTGAACGTGTTCTCCGGGATAGGCCTCGTGGGCCAGAATCGGAGCGGTGCCGATGGGATGAAGTCCACTGTCGCACGAAAGGGCTCCGCCGCAGTAGCGGTTTGCCTGCAGCTGCGTTTTCAAGAGGTTCCTCATTCCTCTGTAAAAAGCACGATACAGGGCCCTGTGGGGGACAGGCTCCAACCCCGGGGCCGCCGATTTCCAGCAGGCCGAGGCCAGCTCGCGAACGAGACCGGGAAGGTTCTGATCCATCATCCTGATCTGGTAACGCATGTCTCATTACTCAGCAATCCCTCTGCCAAGGGAACCGCGGCCCGGACTTCTGGAATTCGAGTCCCGGATCCGGGTTTTTACGCGACGCACCCTGTATTTCTCAGCCCCGTCCATCCCTTGACGGATCCGATGTCTCAACAGCGGGGATAGGACCGAGCTGGACCTCGACCCGGGAATTTTCCCGCGGTCTCCCGGGCCATTCTTCTCAGAAGCAGGACCCTCCTGTTCAGACCTTGTCCGCTTCGACGTCTGGCGAAGCGTTTGCTTGTCCTTCCTCCGAAAGAAAGATGAGGGCACATGATTGAACGCATCCTGGTCCCGCTGGACGGTTCGATGACGGCCGAGGCGATCCTGCCCCAGGTGCGTCGAGTTCTTCACCAGAATCGGTCGGAAATCATTCTGGTGCGCGCGGTGAATGAGGCGCCGGTCGTCGGGACAATGGAGGACGGGGACGCTGCCCTGGAGGCTGCCCGGGAGTACCTCTACGGGCAGAAGGAAAAGCTGGAGAGTGCGGAGGTCCGGGTCAAAGCGGTCGTGCGCCACGGGGCGCCGATTGACGTGATCCTCAAGACCGTCGGGGAGGAAAAGGCGACGATGGTCGCCGTGGCGACTCACGGCGCGTCCGGAATCAGCCGTCTCCTCCTGGGAAGCGTGGCCGAAGGGATTCTGCGCCGGAGCCCCGTCCCCGTCCTCGTGGTCCGACCTTTTTGGTCCTACGAACTTTGGGGATCGACGGGGGGAGAACGCCTTCCTCTCCGAAACCTCCTTGTCCCCGTGGAGGGGACGGATATATCAACGGTCTCCCTCCCGGGTGCCATCGAGCTGGCCAAGCTCTTTGGCATGAGCATCCTCCTCCTTCGGGTGCTGGAGGCGGACAAGCGACCATCCGTGACAGCCGAGGAGCATGCGGAAGCGGTGAAGCAGCTCAAGGCGCTCGCCAGGACAGTCGAAAAAGCCGGCGTTGAGGCGTTGACGCTGGTCGACGTCGGAGACCCGGCACGACAGATCCTCGATTCGATTCGCACTCGAGGAATCGATCTGATTGCGATGACCACCCGTGGGCGAGAGGGGCTGTCACGCCTGGTGGTCGGAAGCGTCACCGAACGGGTCCTGCGAAGCGCCTCGGTCCCCCTTCTGGTCACCCGGTACTCGGACCAGATCCTGAAGACGGACGTCGTGTCCCATCGGGGACAAGGAACGACCTCCGCACCTCGAGGACGGGCATGCTGAGAACCACTCCGGTTCCGGAGGGCCCTCGACACCCTTGATGACGAGCCCCGGTGGGGGACCCCTTCCTGCTGAGCCGCAGTCCGTTGCAACGCGGGCCTTCCCCAAGCCCCCCCTACGTGCCTTTCTTGCGCCTTGTGTGGTGCGGTTCAGAGCCCACCGCGAGCACCGCACCGTCGAGGAGCCAGGCCGCTCGACCGGCCGAGCCCCTCCTGGTCCGATCCGGTCCGTTTCAGGCTCTTGCCGGTTGCAGCGATGCCGCATTCGCGGCGGCACGGATCACCTCGAGCACCATGCGGGGTTTGGACAGCATCGACACGTGGCTCGCCTCGAGTTCAGTGACGGCGGCGCCCATCCGCTTGGCCACGAACCGCTGCAGCGCGGGTTGCACCGTGCGGTCCCTCGTGGACACGATGTACCAGCTCGGCTTCGTCTTCCACGCGGTGCCCTCGAGCTTCTGGTCGAACAGATCCGCGGCCGGCGCGAAGTGCGTCGCCCAGACGACCTCCTGCTCCTCCTCGGGCAGGTCTCCCGCGAAGCACTCGATCCCTTCCGGGAGCATCCAGACCCGCCCATCCGCGACGGCGATGTGGGAGAAGACGTCGCTCGGAGGGAACGAGCCGAGCTGGCCATTCACCGTCTCCCCGGCGTCCGGGGCGACGGCGGCGATGAAGACGAGCCCGGCAACCCGTTCATCCATTCCCGCAGCCGTGATGACGGCTCCGCCGTAGGAATGGCCGACGAGAATGGCAGGGCTGCTCACCCTTCCCAGCGTGCGTTTCACGGTCGCAACGTCGCCTGCCAGCGTGTCAAGACCGTACTGGGCCGCCATCACCTCGTACCCTTCCATCTGGAGGGAGGGAATCACCTTGTTGAAGCACGACCCGTCGGCCCAGATCCCATGGCAGAACACGATGCTCGGCTTTGTCTTCGGCATCCTTGCCTCCCTCTAGCACTCCACCTTATAGGAATGCGCCGAGCACGGAGGGACGGTCGCCCAGGGATGATCAACACGGGTCGGCCGGGGATGGCCTCCGTCGGCGCTCATGACAGTGATCCTTCGGTCACCGGAATGTGACGCGTCACCTGAGGGTGTCGACAACCCGGGGACGTCGACGCCTCTCCAGACCTCCGATAGCGCCCATCTTCGACGACGCTCAGCCGAGCAGTGGTTCTGTTTTGGCGCTCATCGCAGCTCGCATCTGACCCAGCATCGTCAATCGCTGACGGCGTTAAGGAGGTGCGAAGGCTTCGGGAAGGCCCTTGAGAGAAGGACTCTGGACCGCTATCATCCCGCGCATCCGAAGGAGAGAGGTCATGCTGGTCGCTTCCTTCTACGATTCCGCCTCGACAAGAGGCTTGGCCCTACGACTCCGCACTTCCGTAAAAGCCTTGGGCCTGGAGTGCGGGATCTTCGACCGTTCCGGCCGTCCGGGGATTGACGGAGAGAGCGGATGGAAGGCCGAGGCGCTGCTGCGGACCCTCGCGGAGCATCCCGACCGCGATGTCTTCTTCGTGCATCCCGGCTCGGTTCTCATCCGCCGCCCCGACGTGCTCCTGGATGAAGTCGCCTTCGATGTGGCGGTGTACTACGACCTGGCGACCCGGCTACCGAGCGAGTCCCTGTTCGTCCGGAATTCCGAACGCGTCTGGCGGACACTCCGAGCCTGGCACTATGCGGGACGGAGGCACCCCGAACACGGGGATCGTGAAACGCTTTCTCAGGTCCTGGATGACCCCGCTCATCGGCTCGACGTCCGGAGGCTCCCGGTGACGTACGACTGGGTGGAGCGGCTCCATCGCCGGCGACACCCGGACGCCTGTCCGGTGCTCGCCCGCATCCTCTCCACCGGCCGCAGGACCAGTCGGAGCCTGGTGACTCGATAGGCGGCCGTCGGAGTGCGACGGGGCGCCCTTCCGGCTTTTCCCCCTCCGGGGATGAGCCGGTGCACCCTGTACCGGAAGCGTGCAACTTGGGAATGACGGAAGGGAGGTGGTCCATGGCCCCGTCGGTGCTGGTCATTGACGATGAGACCGAACTCGTCAGGCTCCTGGAATACAATTTTTCGAAGGCCGGCTATCACGTCCTCACCGCCGCCAGCGGCGAGGAAGGGCTGGCGACCGCCCAGCAGAAGGCGCCCGATGTCGTCGTGCTCGACGTGATGATGCCGGGGCTGGACGGGTGGGAGGTCTGCAGGCGGCTTCGGCAGGAGTTGTCGACCTCGAACCTCCCCCTGATCATGCTCACCGCCAAGGCCGAGGAAGCCGATCGCATCCTGGGCCTCGAGCTGGGCGCCGACGATTACGTCACGAAGCCGTTCGGCGTCCGAGAACTCCTGGTGCGGGCCGACGCCCTTCTGAGGCGCTGCGCGTTCGAGTCCTCCTCCGCGGAAGTGCTCAAGATCAGCAAGGTCGTGATCGACTCCGGGCGCCGCGTCGTCACCGTCTCGGGAAGGGAGGTCCCCTTCACCGCGACCGAATTCAACCTCCTCAGGAGTCTCGCGGAACGGAGAGGGCTCGTGGTCGGCCGTGAAGAGCTCATTTCTCTCGCCCGAGGGAACGACGCCGCCGTCATGGATCGGACCATCGACGTTCATCTGGTGGTCGTGAGAAGAAAGCTGGGGAGATTCGGAGCCCTGATTGAGACGGTCCGAGGAATCGGATATCGATGGAGAGACCACGACTAGCCCGACCGGGGCAGATGGTCTTCCCGACGTTTTCCCAGGCGAGCACCGGGCCTCCTCTCGATCTTGCTCGACCGCGGCCGGACGCCCCTCCCCTTGCTCACCTCCCTAGGAGCGTGTCTGAGTAATCCAACTTTTTGACCCTCGAGGGTCGGAAGTGTGGAACAATCTCTCCGGCAGTGGAACCCACCTCTCAATGATGCTGGAGAGAGGACA
>Ga0209579_10003189_pt1 | contig 12060 bp, 14 predicted proteins | sample Coa_R1_2_FD_187152 | JGI IMG/M metagenome (GOLD analysis project Ga0209579, IMG submission 187152) | Surface soil microbial communities from Centralia Pennsylvania, which are recovering from an underground coalmine fire - Coalmine... | ecosystem: Environmental > Terrestrial > Soil >... | reverse complement strand
CCTCGACCGCGACATGACCGATGGGACGCTCGACCAGCATGCGCGAGCGTTCTTCGGAGTCATGTCTGCCGAGCGCTGCCCGGCGCGCCTCACGCCGAAGGACTACGCACGCTTCCTCCGCGAGCAGGATTTCGATACGACGGCGTTCCAGGCGTTCGCCGAGGCCCATGACCTCGGGAGTAGCGAACCGGAGGTGAGGTAATGACCGGAGTCCTTCAACCGGATGTGTCGATCTTCGGCGGCGGCACGGTCTACCTGTTCAGCCTCAATACAACGCTCGCTCGCGCTTGGGTGAATGCCAACGTCAGCATTGAGCGACAGATGTTCGGCGCAGCCCTGGTCGTCGAGCACCGCTACGCCGCGTCCCTCGTCTGCCGGATGCAAGATGACGGACTGATTGTCGCGGATGAGGAGGGACTGTGATGCGGGCTGCAATTTACGCGCGAGTGAGCACGCTGGATCAGGAACCCGAGAATCAGCTCCTGGAGCTGCGCCGGTACGTCGAGGCGCGAGGCTGGACCATGACCAAGGAGTACGTCGATAGGGGCGTGTCTGGCTCAAAGGACTCACGACCCGCGCTCAACGATCTGCTGAGGGATGCGAAGCGAAGACGACTCGACGTCATCGTGTGCTGGCGCTTGGATCGCCTCGGTCGAAATCTCAAGCACTTGATTACGGTGCTCGACGAACTCCAGGGCCTCGGTGTCGGCTTCGTGTCGCTGGGTGAGGGCATCGACGCTACGACTCCCGCCGGGAAGCTTCAGATGCACATTTTGGGGGCCATCGCAGAATTTGAACGGGCACGTATCGTGGAGCGGGTGCGAGCGGGATTGGCTAGGGCACGCGCGCAAGGAAAGCGCCTGGGACGACCGAGGGCGGTTATGCCGGACGTACCGTTGCCCGAAGGGTTGACAGTACGGCAAGCCGCCAAGCTGTGGGGAGTCTCCAAGTCCACCGCTGCGCGAAGGCTGACAGACGGTCACGTGCCAGGATGATGTTATGTTCTGATCGTCTGCGGTCGCTGCGGGCGCGTGCGGAAGAATCGAAGTTAGACTGAGCACCGAGGTTGCCACTCGTGGGTGAGTGGCCATCTTGACATCGTCAACGAGTCATGACTGAGCCAGCGAAGTTCAAGTTTTTTGTCTACATCGTCGAATCGCCTTCGGCACCCGATCTGTACCACAATCGATCTGAGGGCGAGCGGGTGGCGAGCACGCTTCGTCTCGACGACGTACCGTGCGTTACGCGCACCGCAATAAATCAGGAGGCGTTCGTTGCTGCCCTGCGGGCTGGCCTCCCAGAGGCGATGAAGCAGTTCCCAGGTCACTATCCCATCATCCATTTGAGTGCGCATGGATCCAGCGCCGGCCTCCAGCTATCGAGCGGCCAAGTCATTACTTGGATCCAGCTTCGGGAGATGCTCACACCCGTCAATCAAGCTCTCAACGGAGCTTTGCTACTTTGCATGTCTGCGTGCAAGGGTTATAGCGCCGTCCAGATGGCGATGCAGGAAGGAAACGCACCCCACCCCTATTTGGTCATGGTTGGGAATTTTGGAACGCCGACGTGGTCCGATACCGCCGTCGCGTACCTGTCTTTCTATCACTTGCTGGCCAAGGGGAGGCAGATTCCCGAGGCGGTTGCCGCGATGTCAGCGGCGTCCGGCGATGCGAAGTGGGTTGTGGAGACTGCTGACGCAAGTAAGCACGGCTACATTGAGTTCCTGAAAGCGAAGACTACCCCAGCGGAAGTTCAGCAACAGCTCGAAGCTGCGGCGCAGAAGGATCCGATTCCTCCAACCGCTAAGGCGCTGGAGTCTGGGGCCGCCGGCTAATGTAACCGGTACGGGCGGCTCCCGACGTCGAGGCCGAGAGCCAAGGGGCCACTGGTCGGGCAGGCAGACCCTTTGAGGCCCCGGGGCGGTGTACCTCGCGCCGGTGGGACAACCCCCCTGGGACTTGGACTACGTTTTCGCGTTTTTTCGGCCTGATTTTCGTGGCGAGCGAACGCGGGACAATCAGTTGATTCTCGGGACGTTTTCTGAGGGGCAAGACAGCAACGCCGTGAGAATTACGGGTAGGTCATCTAAACCTCAAGCAGCGGGTGAGGGCGAGCCATGCTCTGCGCCGCCTCCCCAGCGCTCGACTGAAATCACCCTCTTTGATGGCTTGCGATCTCGTCAATCCGCCCGTAAGAAAACGCGCGATAAGATCGGCATCGTTTTCGTAATCGTTGTGGCCCCCGTCCTCAAAGTGATCTATGGGGCGGCAAGTACCGTTTGGGCTGAACCCCCTCACTCCTGACACATCGCCCGTGACCCACCGAGAGTGCCTAACGACACCATCGAAAGGTCGGACAATGTTGAGAGGCGGGCACTCTACTCGACCAGCATCAACAAGAGAATCCCATTCGACGCGTTGGTCCATTATTGAGCCTAGCAAGACCAACTTGCCTATGGCCGCACCGCCGTCAACAAGGGCGTGATACACAGCGAGGGTGCCAAATGAGTGAGCGATCACATCGATAACCGGTGCTTCCCCTGTGGCGTGCTGGCTGGATGCCCTGGCCAACCGGAGATCCAGTGAGACCATCTTGAAGATTAGGAATCTGAGTTGTTTGTTAATCGTCCTGAGTGGACGCTGTTCTCCAAAATTGACCGCCCTTGGCACGTGTCCGGTTGAATCGGCGACACGACCTGCCAGTTCAGCGAGACGGCGAGAGTCTGAGCTGACGCCGTGTACCGTGAGCAGTAGACGGTCACGCATCCGGTGACCCGCCTTCAAGAAATTGCAGAGCCGCCTCCTTACTCGCGATTTCGGTAAGAAGGGCCGTCTGCCAAGATGCGACGCTGCGTTGCCGAGCGTCGGATCGTTCGAGCAAGGCGAAGAAGGCTGTCAAGAAGCAGCTAAAGCCGAGTGCGACTAGGTCCAGTCCAGGTACGAAGGCTATTCCGGATTGGTGGGAGACAAGGGCAGACACAACCGTTGCCTGAGCAAAAACAAAGAAAAACCGAAAGGAAATCCGATAGGTAGATAGACGTGTTTCGCCATCGGCAGATCCGTACTTAAGTTCCGCCAACCACTGGTTGCCCTGAGTCGGGCTTTGGGATGACTTATTGTGCCGATTCGTCACCTTCAGCGCCTCCCTCCAAGAGCATCCGAGAGGGCGATCCCCGATCTGCCCGCGCGGTGGTCAATGTTATAGCGCTCCGTGCGGTCGATGCGGCACTAAGCACGCGCCTCCGTGAAACCTCGCGCCGTGACGAACCATCGAGGTATTTCAACGCCGGGGCGAAGATCACCGGACGACCGCACCACCGGCAGCACTTGTCACGATACAGGACCGCGACCTGAGTGGCGAGTGGAGATTGCCGGGCGGGCGTGCGCTGGCAAGGTTCCTATGCCGACGCGCTCGACGATGGGTTGTCCCCGAAACGCTCGAAGACGTGCTCAAACAGGACCGCGCACTTCGCCTGATAGATGTCCGGCGTGAAGCTGCGCGGGAGTCCTTCGTCCAGGGCATCCTCGATGGCCAGTTCGTAGCGGAGCACAAGAAGAGTCCCGCGACCAAGCTGGCGATTCACGGACAGGAGAAGGTCGGCGACACGCTGAAACTCTGCCGGATGAACCTCGCCGTCCATGGCCTCGAAGACGACATCCGCGAGGGAATCAGTTACTACGACGACCCGCACGATGCGACCGGACGGTTGGATTTCCCTATCGCTTTCACGCCATGTCCAATCTTCGTTCGCGCCGCCTCGAACCCGGCGACATCTTCTTTGAGGTCTCCGGCGGTAGCAAGGGCCAGCCCGTGGGACGTGCCCTCCTGGTTACTCCGCAGCTTCTCTCGCTGTTCGGCAACGATTCCGTCATCTGCGATCGATTTGATTCCTACAGGCTTGGATCGTCGCGAGGTGTCGAGCTTGTACTAGCTAGGCGGATTGCGAAGCAGATGACTCTAACGTTCCCGGGGCCCTCAACCGCGAGCGGACTCACATAACTCCTGTACCAAGCTTGGGGGGAGCAGGTCACGAAGACTTCTCGCTATCATCGGATTCTGAGGTCCTGCCTTTTCGCTTCGTTTGCCAAGAGGTTGATCTTTACTCCGGATGCGCCGAGGGCTTCGAGGAACAACGGGTCCAACAGATCCGACTGATCGATGTCCTCGGCAGCCGCGACGCGATACTCGCCAGGAACAAGTCCTTTCACGCTGAAACTTCCATCTGTCGACGGGTGCACTGCGGCAGCCGACGTATAGTGCCCATTCCCTTCTGCCAACAGGACAACAGTGTCAGACCAGACGGCTCCTCCGCTTGAGTCCGTCAGTCGACCCGAGACCGAGGCCAAGCCCTTTCTGAGCGTCAGAACTAGGTCGTCGATATCGTGGCCGTCGCCAACATCAAATACTTCGTTCGTTACGTCACGGCCACCACGCACAACCGATTCGAGCCACCAAACAGCGTCATTCGTTCCCGTCGCTGGAAAAAGCGATAGGTGGTAGCTGCCTGGCGCAATGGGAACGAATGCAAATGTATTGTCCGCAGAAATCTTGGCGCCTGTTCCTTTGGAGTGAGGCGGCGTCAAATTGATGACGAGCCTGACTACTTCGTCAGCGGTCGGGGTGACATCTTTGAATTCGACTCTTCCTGAAATGATGGGAGCGGGCTGAAGCGTGAGCGCAATGCTGGCGATGTCGTGGCCTGTGACAAGTAACTCCGTACTTGCTATCCAGCGAACGTGCCCCGACAGCCTGGAAATCTCGGCTGCTGTCGTGACCACCAGAGCTTCGGCCGTGAGCGTGTAGCGGCCTGGGGGAACGGCAGCAAAGGTGAAGTGACCATCGCGATCGGCGACTGTCGACGAACTGACGCCGAGATCGTCCGCGATCGGTGTCAAGACGACAGGGCGTAATGACAGTTCGGAATTGATGCCGGCGGCGTGTGTGACCGTGCCTGTGACTTTTACAGCGGAAGCAAATTCAAGTCGGAAGTCAACGCCGCTTTGCTCTTCACCAGCCTTGAGGCGAACCGGCTCCGCAGCACTCATAAGCGTCGTGCCAGGATAGTAGACCGGCACCGGCGCAATTGGCACCGAAGTGTCGGCGGTAGTCAACGGCAGAAGCGAAGCCATCCGGCCACTCGCCTTCGCAATCTCCGCACCCGTTACCGGCCGAGCAGGACGTGTAGGTCGGAGTCCCGATGATGGAAGTGGCGGATCTACGGAAATGACATACTCACCAGGCGCCAACCCAAACAGACGGTAATGGCCGCGGTCATCTGTGCGACTGTCGCCGGGAATAGTGACGAGTGAGACCTGCCGCGCTCCGCCAATGGGCGCGTGCAGCTGATGAAGCGTTACCAACGAGTCCGCTGCCGGCGCGCCCAACGCATCCCGAATTGTGCCGTCGATAACCGCGCCTGGCAGCAGATGGAGCACCACACCCATTAGGTGATCTCCATCAGTGACCACGACCGGCGTACCGGTTTGACTTGGCCTCGTGGCTCCGAGCGCGATTGAAACAAAGCCACTTCGCGTAGCCGACAGGGTGAAGCGGCCTGCGGCAAGGTCCTCAACTACAAATCTGCCGTCGTCGCCCGTAATGGTTGTGTAACGGAGACCTGAAACCACGTCGCTCACAGTCACCCGCGCGCGCCGTGCTGGGACCTGCCTCGCTTCGTCAACTACGACGATCCCAGCGATAGACGCCTTGCTCTTGGGGGTCAGCCCCATGTTCGCGTCCCGGATCTGAGTAACTGGTGCCGCACATAATGCGAAGAGGACTGCGAGCGATCTCATCGAAACACACTCGTTGTCAAGTTCTGAACCTCAGTGCTCCCTGGTTGGGTGTGCACGCGCGTCGCTCTTCCGGCAATGAACCGGAGGGTATCGACTTCACGCCATTCACTCGCCCGTTCGTCCGGAATCGCTGCGATCAAATAGTCGCCGGCCGGAAGGCCCTGAAGACTGTATGCCCCATCGACGGTCGGCCGAACTTCGGGAAATACGCGCCAACGTGCTTGGGCATTTGTCCAGAGACGGGAATCGGAAGGCATCGCCACTACTACCGCGCTCGAGTCGGGACCATTGCTGGCGTCGCGCACAGTTCCACGAATCTCGGTGAGCCGACTCGAGAATTTGACAATAATGGTGTCGATGTCAGTGCTACCGAGGTCGAAAGGGCTTATTGAGATGTCCTGACCGTTGAGCAACACGTGTTCGAGATCCCACTTTTTGCTCCCGCTCAGAGCTCCAAGGAGGTATCTGCCCGGTGGAAGCTCGATGGACTGAAATTCTTTGGCGTCGTTCACGGCAACCGGTGCAAAGGCCACTGGCGCCAATGGGCGACCGTCGGCGCGCACGAGTTGGAGTACTGGCCTCGCGGGTACAGGTGCGTCAGTGGCTTCAAATTCAATCCGACCTCGAATGCGCGCGCCACGAACCAAAGCGACCTGAACGGCGCTCAAGTCGCGATCTCCTACGAGAAGCGGCTGAGTGGCCCACCAAGTGCTGCGATCATCCCACGGTGAAACAGGAATCGAGAGTGTTTCGAGTTGGGGCTCCGCAATCCGGTGAAGAGACGTCGCAAAGCCGGAGACCGGAAGCTCAAGCAATCGGAGTTCATACGACCCCTCCGGGACTGCTGGAAAGACAAACGCGCCCGTCGGATCAGTAAAGGTCAGTGCGGTTTCAAGATCGATTCTGTCCGCCGCGGTGCCGGACCGAATCAGGCGCACAGCGACTGACGACACTTGCTGGGACGGACCAACTACGACGCCGCTAATGCGCCGAGTTGGCACCGCATGAAGCCGAAAATCAATGCCGCTAATCTCCTCACCTGGTGCCATCTTGATCGGCTGAACACCCGTCGTCTCGGCGCCTGTAGGCACAAACGAAGGCTCATAAACTCGGACGGCGCTACCGGCCATCTGCGGTGTCACGAGGGTATCGGACAACAATCGCAAGTTGCCCATAGTCACCGCTTCGACGCCATCACGGCGAGCCACCATCCCTACCTCTTCTTTCATCGCTGATGATCTGTCATCCTGGTTGGCTGAAGCTCCGGGACCAGGCTCGCCGGGCAGCTGCGGATAGGAGACCTGTTCGGGAACGATGCCGACAAAGTAACGATAGTCGGGCCGCAGTCTCCATAACCGATACGTGCCACGGTCGTCTGTCCTCGCCATCGACGTCGCCCACGCTACCGAGCCGCCGTAGCCCGCCCTCACGGCAAAGGCCTTAACCGCGGCCCCGACGATCGGCTCGCCTGAATCGTCCGAAACAGTTCCGGAGATTGAGCAGAGCTTCCAGAGCCTGATGACAACGTCTGTGATGTGCTGGCCGTAGACGAGCGGCAGCTGCTGATCATCGCCGTCTGGCCGACTTTCGCCAAAACCGCTGGAGAGGTATCCGGTCTTCTCCGCTTTGATTGAATACGAACCTGCGGGCAGGTCGACGAACGCAAATCGTCCCTGGGCGTCGCTCAATATATCCGGAACTGTCGGAAGGCCAAGCGAGACGGTCGCGCCTGACACCGGTTGCCCAGCGTCGGTGATCACTCCCAGAATGGTTGCCGTTCCTACTGGCCCCTGTGCCTGTGGCGTCACCTCCCAAGCAAGATAGCCTCCGCAGATCGCAATCGCTACCAGCGCGCCTACTGCCGCAGCCGAATTGCCCAGTGCTCGAACCGCCCTAGCCGTAGTCATGTTGGCTCTTCCGATCTGTTGCTTGTCGCTGCTAGTTGGTCAGCGGAGCATTTCGAGACGCTGAAAAAGCTCGCAGAAAATTTCCATTTGACAAAAAGGCGAAGGCAGTATACCGTGCCCATGGCCAAGGTCAAAATCGTAACGACCACTCCGTGCGGTGCGGCACAGGTGTACTTCGATCCTTTCCGTTGGGAGGCACGAATGAAGGGCATCAAACTGTTTCTGTTACTGTCGATTGCATTTCTGTGGACTACTGAGGCAAAACCTGCCGCGGATTCTTGTGACAAGTGTGCCGGTGTGGCCGGCTACACTGACTATGGGCCATACTCTGATGGGATTTCTGCCGCTTGGGCATGTCAGAATAACACCGGTTCGTTCTGCCAGTACCTCTCTGACAATGACCCGGACTGCTCCGGGTGCGCCTACGCTTGTGGCGCGAGCTGCACTAGTGGTACTTTTGAAAACGACGATTCTAGTTGGGGCTACTTTGCCAGCGGCTTTTACTGCGAGTCGACCGCTTGCGTAAATTAAATGCAAGTTGTGGTTCTGACTCCAGTGACTAGTTTCGGTCGGTTTGAACTGGACTTAGTTAATCAATCGGCGCTAGCCCGGGCTTCTGTACAAAGTCGCTCTGTTGAGCTGTTTTCGACAGGGAACCACACCGTGCGAGGCCGCATATGAGCAGCGGTGCGAACCCAGACAAGATCCGTCGAGCGCTTGACATCGCTGGAAGCGTTGCAACGATTGTGACGTGCGTGGTCCTCGTAATTGCGATGGCGATGCGTTACTTCGGACCGGCCACACGGCCGCAGGCGCGACCAGGTCCGAAGTTACCAAAGGCCCCAATTTCTCTCGACGGTGCTCGTACTCGTGGTAATCCGTCTGCCAAAGTGGTTCTCCTTGAGTACACAGACTTTCAGTGCCCGTACTGCGCAAGGTTCGCAAGAGAAACCCTTCCTACGCTCATCGACCGCTATGTTGAATCTGGAAAGGTGCTTCTAGCGTACCGGAGCTTTCCTCTCCCAATTCATCATTTCGCGAAAGATGCGGCCATGGCCGCTTTTTGTGCCGGCCAGCAGGGGAAGTTTTGGGAAGCACACGAAGCCTTCTTTGCCGACCAAGCAAATATCAAAGACATGGTCGATTCCCTATCTACGCGGCTTGTTCTTGCCAAGCCTACTTTCTCCGCTTGTCAGGCGAATGAGGCTTCAAAACAAGTTGACGCAGATGTTGCCGGGGCGCAAGCATTGCAGTTGACGTCAACCCCTACACTATTTATTGGAACTCTCGACTCCACCAACATGCTTGCTGCGAAGCAGGTTCTCATTGGAGCACGGCCCGTTGGTGAGTTTGAGAGAGCGATCGACACCGCGCTTCAGCAGTCGATGTCTTTGAGGCACTGAGGTATCGGGGGACTAGGGGCTCTCCGCTGCGCTGTAATACGGCACGCCGGCGTCTTCATTTATTTTCGCTCGAAGTGAGGAGCGCGGCCCACACGTGATTGATCCCCGTTGCCGGCAGGGGCCGTGGCCGACTCGTGGCCACGCGGCGACGCGACGGTGCCCATCACCTGCTGCTGCCGGGCCAGGAAGGGCATGACCATCCGGTACCCGAACCGCGGATATTGGCCGGCCAGCGTGCGCATCGCCGTGAGGACCGGCGCATCCTTCGCGGCGACCCGGGACTGATAGCCCACCCACGATCGGCCGATCGCCAACAACGCCCACGCGCCGCGGCGAGAGAGGCCGCGCGTTGGATGTACGCGACCTACTCTCGGCGCAGGCGTGCGCTTGACGTGATCAAACAACAATGGCGCACTTGGCCTGATAGCTTTCCGGCGTGAAGCTGCGCGGCAAAGTCTCGTCGAGGGCGTCCTCGATAATGGCTGTCGACGCTGATGTAACTGGAGAGTTTCCTATGCGAGTGATCCTGACCCTGTGGTTGTTGGCAACGCCGTTCTGGAGCCGTACCGAGCCGGCTCAGCAGCGTGGGTCGGACCCGATCAAATCCTCGGTTGAGGAGAAGGTCCGCCCTTATTTTCAAAACGTCAAGGTAGTTCTTCAGCCGACACAGCACGAGATTCTTGCTTTGACCTGCATGCAAGGCGCTGGACCCAGCCTCGTGAAAATGGCGGGAGAGAACTTTGGCCAGCAACTTCAACAGCCTGGTATCGATTCGCTGATAGCGCATCTCTACCTCGCCATCAAAGGCTACCGCTATGTCGGGCTCGGTTTCGACACGGCGCTCGTCTTGGTCGATCTGCGGACGAAGAGCGTGAGTTACAAACAAGCCAACAGCTTGGTCACCTACGGCGAGCTCTATCGACAGTCGTGCAGCCAAGGGCCTTCGTGAAACATTCAGGTGCCAAAGTCCGCGCAGCTGCCTTTCTGCTGCTTCTTAATGACGCCGGAATTCCCGGTTTCGGTGGTCCGGGATTGTCTAGCAGCACTGGCTGCCTGTGATCGCTCGCGGGCATTGTACGAACTGTTAGTTGAAGCTTGCTGCCCAAATGTGCGGTCGCTGGGTGACGCGCTGTGGTGGCCCATCGTGACGGCCACGACCGTAGGCATGAGGAAGTCAGGTGATTGAGCGGGCTCCCGAGCATCGACCCGTCCATCCGCTGTATGAAGTGAGGCAAACTCAGAACAGCCGGGCAACCTATCAGTTGACGGGTCGGAGAACTGGGTATACTGTTCCCCTCCTCTACGGTAAGGGGGTTGCTAGTGTCTGACTCCGTCGACGGCGCGCAACTTTTCAAGAGGTTGTCGAGACGACTGGGAGTTCTATTGGGCGGGACACTGGCCATCGGTGCTCCGTCGGCTGGCTGCGATCAGTCGCAGCCTCCAAGCCACCCCCCGGCATCGTCCCCCACTACGACGCAGTCTCCCTCGCCCCCAGCGCTCGCCCCCTCACAGGGCGCTCCTTCGCCATCGACCGCAACTCGCGCGGCCACAGCCGCCCAGAGCGTGCCGCCGTCGATTGCAGTCCACCCCACCAGTCGCACCGCCCTATTTGGTCAACCGACCACGTTTAGCGTCAGGGCGGCGGGGACTGCGCCTCTGTTCTACCAGTGGATGAAGAATGGAACGGCCATCGGTGGCGAGAGAAGCGCGACCCTGACGGTGATCAACACCCAACCGAGTGACCTTGGGACGTACGCCGTGGTCGTTTCAAATCTCGCAGGGCTGGTGATCAGCAACAATGCGACTCTCACTGGCCCCGAGGTTCTACCGCTGGCTCCGACCAGTCCGGCCCGAGTGTCTCCGGGCCACGCGTCGCACTCGTCCCACTCATCGCATTCGTCAATGAGCTATTGAAGCCGCTCGCTCCTGTGGAATGATCAGTGAGGCGTCATGGAGTCTAACGGGACTGTCGTTTCATTTGACCGATCGCAGTTCTCACAGGACGCTCTCCAACGCGCCGCCTATTGGTTCACCACAGATTGGGACATCGAATTCGTCCCGCTGTCTGACGAGTCGCCGATCACCAACGTCGTGCTAAGGGCAAGAAACGACCGGTCCAGTCGAATGACGGGAGAAATTGCTGTCGAGTTCAGGCAAGCCGTGCTCGACGCCCAAATAAGGCTGCAGATCGGCCGCGAAACCAGCGGAGTCCGCGAGCTTATTCTCGCGAAAGCTTTCGCCGAAGCAGGGGTTCTCGAACCGGGCGAGCAGTAGCGCCGTGCTTTGCGGGGAACATGAATGAGTGCCGTTCCGACGCGCCCACTGACTCTCCCGTTCTTTCGTGATCGCCATTTCCGCGATAGGGGCGAGTTCCACCCTGCTGGTTCTGGCTATTCGCTTTTGCCGTTTCGGTTCTTGCGAAGTGATGACCGCGAGTGCCTCGTAAACGAATGCGGTGAATACTTATTAGTGCCGCTGGGAACCGCCGCTCGGATCGTTCATCGTCAGATTGATTGCGAATCAGGCCTATACGCCGATCTGTGCGCAAAGCAGTTCATTTCCGATGGCCGCTACAAGACTGACATCGACCTACTAGCAACCAAGGTTCGATCAAAGCGCCGTGCCGCTCTGCGGCCGACCCAACTCCACATATTCGTCCTCACTCTACGGTGCGACCACTCCTGTCACTATTGCCAGGTGTCGCGCCAGTCCACCGCAAGCCATGAGTTCGACATGGATGAGCAGACCGCCAATCGCGCAATTGATGTCATGCTCGAAAGCCCCGCACAGCATTTGACGGTAGAACTGCAAGGCGGCGAGCCGACACTCGTCCCCCAGCGCATCGAACAAATCATCACTGCTGTCAAAGAAAGGGCCTCGGTCTCAGGCAGGTCGCTTTCATTCGTAGTGACGACGAATCTCGCCAATCTTACGCCAGACCTCTTGACGCTGTTC
>Ga0209579_10003188_pt1 | contig 12061 bp, 8 predicted proteins | sample Coa_R1_2_FD_187152 | JGI IMG/M metagenome (GOLD analysis project Ga0209579, IMG submission 187152) | Surface soil microbial communities from Centralia Pennsylvania, which are recovering from an underground coalmine fire - Coalmine... | ecosystem: Environmental > Terrestrial > Soil > Unclassified... | reverse complement strand
CTCAAGGGCGCCCGTGTGGCCGGCTCGCTGCACATGACGATCCAGACCGCGGTGCTGATCGAGACGCTCAAGGAACTCGGCGCCGACGTGCGCTGGGTGTCATGCAACATCTATTCGACGCAGGATCACGCTGCCGCGGCAGTTGCGGCCGGCGGCACGCCCGTGTTTGCGATCAAGGGCGAGAGCCTCAAGGAATACTGGGATTACACCGCCAAGCTGTTCGACTGGCACGGCGGCGGCTATCCGAACATGATTCTCGATGACGGCGGCGACGCCACCATGTTCGTGCATCAGGGAGTCCGTGCTGAGAAGGGCGACACCGTATTCCTCGATCAGCACAACAGCGAGGAGGAGGAAGTCTTCTTCGCGCTGATCAAGCGCACCCTCAAAGAGAAGCCGAAGGGCTGGTTCGGCGAGGTCGCGAAATCAATCAAGGGCGTGTCCGAAGAAACCACGACCGGCGTGCACCGGCTCTACGACATGCAGAAGGCCGGTACGCTGCTGTGGCCCGCTTTCAACGTGAACGACTCGGTCACCAAGTCGAAGTTCGACAATCTCTACGGCTGCCGCGAGTCGCTGGTCGACGGCATCCGCCGCGGCACCGACGTGATGATGTCGGGCAAGCTGGCGATGGTTGCGGGCTTCGGCGATGTCGGCAAAGGCTCGGCCGCATCGCTGCGCCAGGCGGGCTGCCGTGTGATGGTCTCGGAGGTCGATCCAATCTGCGCCTTGCAGGCGGCGATGGAGGGCTACCAGGTCGTCACCATGGAAGATGCGGCGCCGATGGCCGACATCTTTGTCACCGCGACGGGCAACAAGGACATCATCACCATCGAGCACATGCGCAAAATGAAGGACCGCGCGGTGGTCTGCAACATCGGCCACTTCGATAACGAGATCCAGGTCAACGCGCTGAAGAACCTGAAGTGGAACAACATCAAGCCGCAGGTCGACGAGATCACGTTCCCCGACAATCACCGCATCATTCTGTTGTCGGAAGGCCGGCTGGTGAACCTCGGCAATGCGATGGGCCATCCGAGCTTCGTCATGAGCTCATCTTTCACCAACCAGACGCTGGCCCAAATCGAGCTGTTCACCAATCCGGGCAAGTACGAGAAGAAGGTCTATACGCTGCCGAAGACACTGGACGAGAAGGTAGCGCGGCTGCATCTCGCCAAAATCGGCGTCAGGCTGACCGAGTTGCGCAAGGACCAGGCCGATTATATCGGCGTCAAGGTCGAGGGCCCGTTCAAGAGCGATCACTATCGGTATTGATCTGTTTCCTCACCCTGAGGTGCTCGGCGCGCAGCGCCGAACCTCGCAGGGCCCTTGCGGCTCGGCCTCATCCTTCGAGGCTCGCCGCGCTCGCACCTCAGGATGACGGCTCTTCGAGCCGTCACTTGCCGCTTCCTCACCCCGATGTTATCTGCGCCGGATGACCGCGACGCCCATCGATCGCATCCGCAATTTCGCGATCATCGCCCACATCGATCACGGCAAATCGACGCTCGCCGACCGGCTCATTCAGCTCACCGGCGGCCTCGAAGCGCGCGAGATGGTCGATCAGGTGCTCGATTCCATGGACATCGAGCGCGAACGCGGCATCACCATCAAGGCGCAGACCGTGCGGCTCAAGTACCGGGCGCGCGACGGCAAGGATTACGTCCTCAATCTGATCGACACGCCCGGCCACGTAGATTTCGCCTACGAGGTGAACCGCTCGCTCGCCGCTTGCGAAGGATCGCTGCTGGTGGTCGACGCCAGCCAGGGCGTTGAGGCGCAGACGCTCGCGAACGTCTACCAGGCGATCGACAACAACCACGAGATCGTGCCGGTGCTCAACAAGGTCGATCTGCCGGCCGCCGAGCCCGACAAGGTGAAGCAGCAGATCGAAGACGTGATCGGGCTCGACGCCTCGAATGCGATTCTCATTTCGGCGAAGACCGGCCAGAACATCCAAGAGGTGCTGGAAGGAATCGTCCATCGCCTGCCGCCACCCAAGGGCGACCCGTCGGCACCGCTCAAGGCGCTGCTGGTCGACAGTTGGTACGACGCCTACCTCGGCGTCGTTGTGCTGTTCCGCGTTGTCGACGGCGTGCTGAAGAAGGGCCAGCGCATTCTCATGATGGGCACCAACGCCGCCTACGAGGTTGATCGTGTCGGCGTGTTCACGCCCAAGCGCGTCGAACTCGACCAGCTCGGTCCCGGCGAGATCGGCTTCCTCACCGCGTCGATCAAGGAGGTGGCCGACACCCGCGTCGGCGACACCATCACGGACGAGCGAAAGCCGGTGGCGGCGCCGCTTCCCGGTTTCCGCCCCGCTATCCCGGTGGTGTTCTGCGGACTGTTCCCGGTAGACGCCGCCGATTTCGAGGCGTTGCGCGCCGCCATGGGCAAGCTCCGCCTCAACGACGCGAGCTTTTCGTACGAGATGGAAACCTCGGCCGCTCTTGGCTTCGGCTTCCGCTGCGGCTTCCTCGGGCTGCTGCACCTGGAAATCATCCAGGAGCGGCTCGAGCGCGAGTTCAATCTCAATCTGATCGCGACGGCGCCGTCGGTCATCTACAAGATCAAGCTCCGCAACGGCCAGCAGCTGGAAATTCACAATCCGGTCGATATGCCGGACCCGAACCACATCGAGGAAATGCAAGAACCCTGGATCGAGGCCACGATCCTGACGCCCGATGAATATCTCGGCTCGGTGCTCAAGCTTTGCCAGGATCGCCGCGGCGAACAGAAAGAGCTGACCTATGTGGGCAACCGCGCGCTGGTGAAATACAATCTGCCGCTCAACGAAGTGGTGTTCGACTTTTATGACCGGCTAAAGTCGGTGTCGCGCGGCTACGCCTCGTTCGATTATCACCTCACCGATTATCGGCCGGCGGACCTGGTCAAGCTGCAGATGCTGGTCAACGCCGAGCCGGTGGACGCGCTCGCCATGCTGGTGCATCGCACCCGCGCCGAGCAGCGCGGCCGCGCCATGGCGGAGAAGCTCAAGGAGCTGATCCCGCCGCATATGTTCCAGGTGCCGATCCAGGCCGCGATCGGCGGCAAGGTCATCGCCCGCGAGACCGTGCGCGCCTTCCGCAAGGACGTGACGGCGAAGTGCTACGGTGGCGATGTGAGCCGCAAGCGCAAGCTTCTGGACAAGCAGAAGGAAGGCAAGAAGCGCATGCGGCAGTTCGGCAAGGTGGACATCCCGCAGGAGGCGTTCATCGCGGCGCTGAAGGTCGATGTCTGAAAAAGATGTCGGCGCGCGGCACGACGCCGTCGTTCATGGCAATGGGCGCGTCCGAACGCTGAAGATTCTTCTCAAACTTCCGAGCCCCTTCACCCCAACCCTCTCCCCTCCGGGAAAAGGGAGCAACAAGGGTCACGGCGAAGCCCTGCTACATCAGGCTTCCCCGATCTCCTTTAAAATCTCGGCGCCGTGTTCGCCGAGACGGGGTGCGGGACGGTCGGAGGCCATGGGTGTGCCGTCGAGCACAATGGGCGTGCGGATGCCGGGACTCTTGCCGCTTTTGGCTGCCGGGTTCTTCAGTTCGAGCTTCATGCCGCGGTGTATCACCTGCGGATCGGAGAAGACTTGCTCGAGATCGTTGATCGGGCCGGCGGGCACGCCGGCGGCTTCAAGTTTTTTCAGAAGCTCGGCGCGGGTCATGCGCGAGGTGAGCGCGGTGAGTTGCCCGACCAGTTCGGCACGGTGGCCAAGGCGGCCGGTGTTGTCCTTATAGGCAGGCACCTCGGCAAGCTGCGGCGCACCCAAGATTCCGCACAGCTTGATGTATTGGGCGTCATTGCCGGTGGCGATGATGATGTGTCCGTCCGCGACCGGGAACACCTGATAGGGAACGATATTGGGGTGCGTATTGCCGATGCGCTTGGGCACTTCTCCGGAAACCAGGTAGTTGAGCGCCTGGAACGCCAGGACGCCAACTGTTGAGTCCACAAGCGCCGCGTCCACGTAGCCGCCCTTGCCCGTTTTTTCCCGGCGCGCCAAGGCCGCGAGAATGCCGATCGTCGCGTAGACGCCGGAGAAAATGTCGGACACCGGAACGCCGGCGCGCATGGGTTCGCCGTCGGCGGTGCCGGTTAGCCCCATGATGCCGCCCATGCCTTGGGCCATGAGATCGTATCCGGCGCGTGGCGCGTAGGGGCCAGTCTGGCCGAAGCCGGTCACCGACGCATAGATCAGCCGCGGGTTGGCTGGCGCGAGGCTTGCATAGTCCAGACCGAATTTGGCGAGGCCGCCGACTTTGAAGTTCTCGATCAGTACGTCGGAGCGCGCCGCAAGCTTTTTGACGATGCGTTGTCCTTCAGCGGTGTCGAAATCGAGTTCAATCGAACGCTTGCCGCGATTGGTGCAATGAAAATAGGCCGAGGAAAGGTGCCTGCCGTCGGCGGCTGGCACGAAGGGCGGGCCCCAGGCGCGGGTGTCGTCGCCCGTGCCCTTGCGTTCCACTTTGATGACGTCGGCGCCAAGGTCGGCGAGAACTTGACCAGACCACGGTCCGGCCAAAATGCGGGCGAGCTCCAATACACGCAGACCAGTCAGCGGACCCGGCATGGAAGATTCCTCGTGCAGCGCAGCAAAGCGGCGGAAATCCAGCCGCGCGGGCGCACTAAGTGGCGCAGCCGGCCGATTTTGTCCACTGCAACACGGGCCGATCCACTCAGGGGTAGGGTTAGTGCGGCGTTTAGCTTGTCATCGTCAAACCCTATAACTAGCTAGAGGCGACCGAGCGGATGGGACGAGCGGTGAACTCCTCCTTCTTCAGTGACATGCTGCAAACGATCGCCGATCGCGGTCGCGCGCTCATTCAGCGCCGCGAGCCGGCGCGCAAGCGCTCGGTCGATCTGGTGCAGCTGTGCGAGGACCTGTTGTCCGGGCGCGGCGAAGCGTCCGGCGTGGCGCTTGCGCGAGACATTCTCGCCCGGTACGGGGCGCTGACAATCGGACCGCGCATCGCATTTTTTGAGGCACTGGAATCTACATTTGGCCACGATCGCGCCGGGATTGAGGCCGCGATCGCGACCTGGGAACAATCGCCGTCGCCCGCAAACGCGGCGCTACTGCATCGCGCTACCGAACCCAAGCGGCTCGAACTGTTCCGTCGCCTCAATCTCGCGCCCGGCGGCACCGCGGCGCTGGTGCGCATGCGTGAGCAACTGATGGACGCCATGGATCACCGCGAGGATCTTGCGGCGATCGACCGGGACTTCGTCCATTTGTTCTCGTCTTGGTTCAATCGCGGATTTCTTGTTCTGCGACGCATCGACTGGTCGACACCGGCCGTGATCCTGCAGAAGATCATCCACTACGAAGCCGTGCACGAGATTCAGGATTGGGACGATCTGCGGCGGCGCATCGATCTTCCTGACCGGCGCTGCTACGCGTTCTTTCACCCAGCGCTGGTGGACGACCCGCTGATCTTCGTCGAGGTGGCGCTGACCCGTGAGATTCCCGAAGCGATCGCGCCGATCCTTGCCGACAAGCGCGATGTGGTGGATCCCGAGCGGGCAACGACAGCCGCGTTCTATTCGATCACCAATTGCCAGCGCGGGCTCATGGGTGTGAGCTTTGGCAACTTCCTCATCAAGCAGGTCGTCGAGGAGGTGTCGCGCGAGGTCGGGCGCGTGTCCACGTTTGTCACCTTGTCGCCAGCGCCGAACTTCGCCGCCTGGCTCAAGCGCGAGCGTGCGGCGCCGGCATCGATGGCGCTCGATGACGATGACCGCGCCGCACTCGCCGCCCTCGACACTCCGGATTGGTGGCGTGTGGCCGAGGTCGCCGACCGGGTGCGTGAGCCGCTGCTGCGCGCCGCCGCCTGGTACTATGTGCGCGGGCGTAATGGCCGCGGCTTGCCGATCGATTCCGTCGCCCGTTTCCATCTCGGCAACGGCGCGAGACTGGAACAACTGGATTGGCTCGGGGATACGTCCGAACGCGCACTGGCGCAATCGTACGGTCTGATGGTCAATTATCTCTACGATGTGGAATACATCGAGAAGAACCACGAGGCCTACGCGCAGCAACGCATTGTGGTCGCCGCCAAATCGGTGAGCAAGCTCATCCGCACGCCAGTGCGCGAAATCGTTCCAGTTTCGGGCTGATTGTCGTTGCGAAGAGCGGAGCGACGAAGCAATCCTGGGCCGTTTGCTTGTAGCAAGCCGTCCCTGGATTGCTTCGCTTCGCTCGCAACAACGCTTTGGATGCTCCCGCAATGCCTAACCTAGTCGGCATTTTGGAAACGGTGCTCTATGTGGACGCGTTCGAGCAAGCCTGTCCGTTCTATGAACAGGTGCTTGGGCTCAACAGCATCTATCGCGATCAGCGCCTGTGCGCCTACGACGTCGGCGCGCGCGGCGTGCTGCTCTTGTTTCTGCGCGGTCATTCGCTGGAAACCGTGAAACTGCCCGGCGGCACGATCCCGCCGCACGATGGCAGCGGGCCTGTGCACATCGCGTTCTCGATTGCGGCCGATGACCTTTCAACCTGGGAATCGCAATTGACGGATGCCGGCGTCGCCATCGAGGGCCGGACCAAATGGCTGCGCGGGGGCATCAGTATTTACTTCCGCGATCCTGACGGGCACCTGCTGGAGTTGGCGACGCCCGGGCTGTGGCCAGGGTATTAGCTGACCTTATTCCGGGCGCGTGTTAGCGTATTTCCGTCTCAAACGCTCGCAGGGGATGGAGCGTGGCCTTTGATGTCTTCATCAGCTATTCGTCCGAGGACAAGCCGATCGCAGATGCGGCCTGCGCGGCGCTTGAAGCTGCTGGCGTCCGCTGCTGGATAGCGCCGCGCGATATCGTCCCAGGACGCGATTACGGCGAAGCAATCATAGACGCAATCGAAGATGCAAAAATCTTTGTGCTCATTCTTTCCGCTCACGCCAACGATTCAACTCAAATCAAACGCGAGGTCGAGCGCGCCGTAAGCAAGGGGCTGACCGTCGTTCCAGTGCGTATCGAAGACGTGGCGCCGAGCCGGAACCTCGAATACTTCATCAGCGCGCCACACTGGCTGGACGCGTTTCCGCCACCGCGCGAAAAATATTTCGCCAAGCTCGTTGATTCAATGCACGCGCTGCTTGGAACTGAAAGAAGCGGTTCGGTGAAAATACCCGTTGCTACTCAAGCGCCGCTGCAGAAAGCGATTTGGAACGGCCCGCCGCTTCGGGCGATGTGGATTGGCGGCGCTATCATCGCGCTTAGCCTGGCTTTGATCGGCGGCTATTTGCTTTACCAAAGCGAAACGCAACCGCTCGTCCGTACGCTCGTCGGCCACGGCGCCGAGGCGGATTCAGTCTCGTTTTCGCCGGATGGCATGCTCATCGCCTCTGGCGGTTACGACGCTGCGATTCATATCTGGACCACCGCCGACGGCCAGCTGCAGCCTCCCGCGATCTCAGGCTTTATGGGTCACACCGCCCCATTTTCGCCGGATGGCAAAGCCGTCGCCGGCGGTGCCAGCGACAACAACGTGCGAATTTGGGACGCCGCGTCGCGACGTGTCATCCGCACCTATTCGGGGCCGGCTGACAAGGTATTGTCGGTTGCATTCTCCAAAGACAACGAATGGCTTGCAGCGGGTGGTAAAGATAAGGCGGTCTTTACCTGGCAGCTGGCGGGCAACGCACCCGGCCGCCGACTCGCCGGTCATACGGACTCGGTTTATTCGGTCGCCTTTTCGACGAACAACAAATTACTGGCTTCTGCGGGCTTCGATCAAAAAGTAATCGTGTGGGATGTCGTCAACGGCGTGCCCATGAAAACTCTGAACGGCTCCAATAAAATGATGGCAGCGACTTTTTCCTCAGATGATGGCTGGCTCGCCGCGGCAGGGTGGGATGGTAATGTGACCGTATGGGATACCGACAGCTGGCAAGTTGTGCGCGTGTTTCCAGGAAATGGACAGATCGTTACATCGATCGCGTTCTCGCCCGACAATAAGATGCTTGTATCGGGCGGCTATGACCACACCGTCAAGGTTTGGAACGCCGCGACCGGCGCGCTTATCCGGACCTTAAGTGGTCATACCGAAACGGTTTGGGACGTTGCCTTCTCACCGGACGGAAAAACGATCGCGTCTGCCAGCGGCGATAAAACCGTCAGGATTTGGAGAACGCCAAATAGGTAAATAGGCCGCCCTAGGATTTGCCGTACACCGGCACGATGGCGCCGCGGGTGACGCGATTGTCGGGCGAGGCGAGAAACAAGATCGTCGCCGCGACTTCTTCCACCTTGGGCCAGAGCGCGAAGTCTGCTTTGGGTATTGCCTGCCGGTTGGCTTGCGTGTCCATGATCGACGGCGCGACGGCGTTGACCAGGATGCCGTCCTTCGCGACTTCCTCGGCGAGCGCTGCGGTCAGCGCCGCAACGGCGGTCTTGCCCGCCGTGTAAGCCACCATGCCGGCGCCGCTACGCCATTCCAGGCCCGCACGGGCGGAGACGTTGACGATGCGTCCGCCGGCAGTCATCGCCCTCACGGCGGCGCGGCAGCACAGCGCGCAGCTCACGAAATTCATATCGAGCTGCTGTCGCAGCATCGCCAAGGTCGTGTCGCGCAGCGGCGCGGCGGCAAAGCCACCGGCGATGTGGATCGAGGCCCACAACGGTGAAATTCCCTGATACGCGCGTTCCACCGCGGCCTCGTCAGCGAGATTGCCGACAACAGTCAGCATCACCTGCTTGTTTTCGCGCAAAGGAAACCGCTGTGCTTCAGCCTCGTTGAAGCACGGCACATGGCAGAACGCGCCAGCATCGAGCAGCGCCGTCACGACCGCGGTTCCGAGCGCACCGGCGCCGCCGGTAATGACGATGTGGCGTTGGCGAAAGTCCATAATGCCCATCTTCGCCGATATTAGGCTTCTGACAAGATGCATTATCCTGCGGCGAGGGGCGAATCAGTGGCTGACTTCGATCTTGCCGTCATCGGCGGCGGCATCAACGGAACCGGCATCGCGCGCGATGCCGCCGGCCGCGGCTTGCGGGTCGTACTGGTCGAGCAGAACGATCTGGCGTCGGGCACGTCCTCGGCGTCGTCGAAACTGATCCACGGTGGCTTGCGCTACCTGGAGCACGGTGAGTTCGCTTTGGTGCGCACCGCGCTCACGGAGCGCGAAGTGCTGCTGCGGGCGGCGCCGCACCTCATTCGGCCGCTGCGCTTCGTGCTGCCTCTCAACAAGGCGCGCCGTTCGCCGGCGCTTCTGCGTCTCGGTCTTCTCCTCTACGACTGGATCGGTCGGCGCGAAATTCTGCCGGGAACACGCGCGCTGGACCTCTCCGTCGATCAGGCCGGTTCGCCCCTGCGCCGCGAATTTCACCGAGCTTACGAATATTCGGACTGCTTTGCGGATGATGCGCGGCTCGTCGTCCTCAATGCGGTGGATGCCGCGGAGCGCGGCGCCGCGATCCGCACTCGCACACGCTGCGTGCGCGCCGAGCGTGGCGAGGTCTGGGGGCTGACGCTCGACAGGCGTGGTCAGGGCGAGGTGGTGACAGCGGGCGTTCTGGTCAACGCCGCCGGCGCGTGGGTCGAAGCGGTTGCCGGCAGCGTGCTGCAGCAGAACGTCGCGCCGCATCTGCGGCTCGACAAGGGCAGCCACATCGTCGTGCGCCGGCTCTACGATCACGACCGCGCCTACATCTTTCAGGCTGCCGACCGCCGCGTGGTGTTCGCGATTCCTTTCGCGCGCGACTTCACCCTCATTGGCACGACCGACGAACTCTTTACCGGCGATCCGGCCACCGTTGTGCCGTCCGCCGACGAGGTCGCTTATCTGTGCGGTGTCGTGAACGAGTATTTCCGCGCTCCTATCAGTCCCGCCGATGTGGTGTGGGCCTTCGCGGGCGTGCGTTCGCTCTATGACGACGGCGCCCACAAGCCGCAGGATATCGGGCGCGAATATGAGCTGATCCTCGACGAACGCGGCGGTGAGGCGCCGCTGCTTACGGTCTATGGCGGCAAGATCACAACGTACCGGCGTCTTGCCGAGGACGCGATGGCCAGGCTCGCGCATCTGCTACCGGCCTCGCGTCCCTGGACGGCGCATAGCGCGTTGCCCGGAGGCGACTTTGCCTACGACGGCTTTGAGGCGCTGGTTGACCGCACGCTGCAACGCTGGCCGTTCCTTGTCGGCGACCAGGCGCGGCGGCTCGCTCATGCTTACGGCACGCGCGTCGATAGTGTGCTGCAGAATGCAGCGAAGCCCGAGGATCTGGGTCCAACACTCGGCGCCGATCTCACGGCTGCGGAAGTGCGATACCTGATGCAGAACGAATGGGCCGCGGACGCTGACGACGTGCTGTGGCGGCGCTCCAAACTGGGATTGCGATTTTCCGGCGCGCAGTATGCGGCGCTCGCTGATTTCATGGCGCAGGCAAGCGGCCGATAGGGCCCAAACCCGGAGCGTGCCGAACCAGGGTGCGAATGTTAGAATCGCCGAGTGGGTATCGCCGTCTGCCGCGTGGCTGGACGCCACGCCGCTTTTCCTTGGGGTATCGATGCAGTCCGTCGAAGTGCAGCGCGGTCAAGCTTTGGCCGATGGCAATGCCGCGCCGCTCTTGCGCATCGAAGGCTTGAGCAAGCGCTTCGGCAGCTTCACGGCGGTGGATGAACTTTCCCTCGATATTTATCCCGGCGAATTCTTTGCACTGCTCGGTCCCTCGGGCTGCGGCAAGACCACGTTGCTGCGGTTGGTCGCCGGCTTCGAGCGCCCGAGTGCCGGCCGCATTCTGCTCGACGGCGTCGATATCGCGGCCGTGCCGCCCTATCGGCGGCCAGTCAACATGATGTTTCAGAACTATGCGTTGTTTCCGCATCTTTCGGTCGCCGCCAATGTCGCCTTTGGTCTCAAACAGGAGCGCCTGCCCAAGCAGGAAATCGCCGAGCGTGTCGCCGACATGCTGGCGCTGGTCAAGCTGGAAGATTTCGGCGCCCGCAAGCCGCATGAACTTTCCGGTGGCCAGCGCCAGCGCGTGGCGTTGGCGCGTTCGCTGGTGAAGCGTCCGCGCGTGCTTCTGCTCGACGAGCCGCTGGCGGCGCTCGATAAGAAACTCCGCGACGCCACGCGCTTCGAGCTTATGGAATTACGGCGGCGCCTCGGGCTGACCTTTATCATCGTCACTCACGACCAGAGCGAGGCCATGACGGTCGCCGACCGCATCGGCGTGATGGATCATGGACAACTCATGCAGGTTGCCGGGCCGGTCGATATTTATGAGCGTCCGAACTCGCGCTGGGTCGCCGATTTCGTCGGCGATATTAATTTGTTCGAAGGGCGCGTCGGCGATGACCGCGTCAGCATTGAAGGTGGTGCCGGCCGGTTGCGGGCGGCCGCGGCAATAGCGGCCGAACCCGGCACGTCCGTCTGGATCGCAGTACGGCCTGAGCGCATGTGCATCAGCCGGGAAAAGCCACTACCGGACCTCGAGAATTGTTTGGCTGCAACGGTCGTTGAAGTCGGCTATCTCGGCGACCTGTCGGTCTATCAGTTGCGCACCGCCGGCGGCGCAAGGATTAAAGCGGCGATGGCTAATAGCGGCCGCGAGGCCGACCGCGCATTTGGCCAGGGCGAGTCTGTGTGGCTGAGCTTTTCGCCCGACGCCGGGATCGTGCTCACGCGATAGGCGGGCGAATGAACGCACAGCCGAGACGCTCGCTTGGACAGAAGCTTGTCGTGGGTGTTCCTTACGCTTGGCTCGTCGCCTTTTTTCTCGTGCCGTTCTTCATCGTATTGAAAATCAGCTTTTCGGAAAGCGCGATTGCGCAACCGCCCTATACACCGGTGCTGGGTTTTACGGCCGGCTGGCGCGGCATCGCGGATTTCTTTGCCGGCTTGACGTTGGACAATTATCGCTTGTTGGGTTCCGACCCGCTTTATCTGTTCTCGTATGGGAAAAGTCTCGAGATCGCCGCCTTGTCGACGCTGATGCTGCTCGCGCTCGGCTTCCCAATCGCCTACGGAATGTCGCGAACGCCACGGCGGGTGCAGGCCCTGTTGGTGATCCTCGTCGTGCTTCCCTTCTGGACCTCGTTTCTCATCCGCATCTACGC
>Ga0209579_10003186_pt1 | contig 12063 bp, 10 predicted proteins | sample Coa_R1_2_FD_187152 | JGI IMG/M metagenome (GOLD analysis project Ga0209579, IMG submission 187152) | Surface soil microbial communities from Centralia Pennsylvania, which are recovering from an underground coalmine fire - Coalmine... | ecosystem: Environmental > Terrestrial > Soil >... | reverse complement strand
AGATCAGGCGTCGTCGGGTCGAGGCGGCCAGGCTGACGCCGTTTCTACGAAGAGCTCGGCCCGCTCACGCGGAACGGCGCGCCCGACCGAGCGCCGCCGGCGCTCGACTGACCGCGGCCGTCAGGCTGTCTTCTCGCGGCCGTACAGGACGAACGCGCTGAAGGCGACGGAGAGGAGCCCGCCGCTCATGCCGATCGCGATCTCGAAGTCGGCGAGGTTCCAGAACCAGCCTCCGCCGACGTTGATGAAGTCGGGGATTCCTCGTGCCCAGAGAAGCGACGACACACCGTTGCCGAGCACCCCGGCGACCAGCAGCCCGCACCCGACCCACACGCCCCACTGCCGCCCGAGCCCCCGCATCGCTGCGAGCCGGGTGAGTCCCCACGCCACCACGATCGCGACGAGGCACATCGACACCCGGAACGGCAGCTGGCTCGAGCGGTTGTTGAAGACGACGAGGACGTTCCCGTTGGACACCGCCCACTGCTTCGTCAGCAGGTCGGCGGCGAAGGCGGTCACGAAGACCGCCGCCCAGACTCGGAGCGCCGTCACCCTACTGAGAGTAGGCGAACTTCAGCGTGAGCGGGCGAGGCGGGCTCGTGCGACCAACACGTATCCGGCCATCGCGAGGCCGACCGCGACCTCGGCTACCCAAGTATCCGGCAAAGTGGCGGCGTGAAGATCCGGGCGGCCGTCCTCGAGGAATTCGGTCACCCGCTCGCGGTTCAGGACGTCGAGCTCGCCGGGCCGAGGCGCGGGGAGGTGCTCGTCCGGCTGGCGGCGTGCGGTGTCTGCCACACGGACCTGTACACGGCGTCGGGCGCCGATCCGTCCGGGTACGCGCCGACCGTGCTCGGGCACGAGGGTGCGGGCGTCGTCGAGGCGGTCGGCGAGGGGGTCACGTCCGTGTCCGTCGGTGACCACGTCGTGACGCTGTTCGCGCCGCAGTGTCGCGAGTGCGAGCACTGCCGCAGCGGCAAGACGAATCTCTGCACGGCGATCCGCGAGCAGCAGAACCGCGGCTACCTGCCCGACGGCACCACACGCCTGTCGAGGGACGGCGAGCCGATCCGCCACTTCATGGGGACGTCGACCTTCGCCGAGTACACGGTGATGCCGGAGATCGCGCTCGCCGTCGTGAACCGAGACGCTCCCTTCGAGCATGCGTGCGTCTTTGCGTGCGGCCTCTCGACCGGGCTGGGCGCGGCGATGTATCGGGCGCAGGTGGGGCCCGGAGCGACGTGCGTCGTCTTCGGCGCAGGGCTCGTCGGCCTGGGCGCCGTCATCGGCTGCCGGTTGCAGGGCGCGTCGCGGATCGTCTGCGTCGATCTCTCCGAGGGCCGGCTGGCGGCGGCGCGACATCACGGCGCGACGGACGTGAAGGTGGCGTACGACGGGATCGTCGCGGAGCTGCTCGAGGAGACCGGCGGTCTCGGAGCCGACTACACCTTCGAGGCGACCGGGATCGTGTCGGTCATGGCGCAGGCCGTCGAGACCGCGCGGTTCGGCTGGGGGCTGTGCACGATCGCCGGCGTCGCGGGGAAGGGGGAGACGCTCGACATCATCCCGCGCTGGTTGATCCAAGGCCGCCGGGTGCAGGGCGCGTCGTTCGGCGGTGTACGCGGCCGCGACCAGGTCCCCGAGCTCGTCGACCGCGCTCTCGCCGGCGACATCGACGTCGACGCGCTCGTCACCCATCGCATGCGGCTAGACGACGTGAACACCGCGTTCGACCTGATGCACGCGCAGGACGGCATCCGCAGCGTGCTCATGTTCGACTGATCAGCTCGTCGGCCGCGCGCAGGCCGCTGCGGAGGGCGCCTTCCATCAGGGCGTGGAACGGCCCGGCGGTGTGCTCCCCTGCGAACGAGACGGGACCGACGGGACGCGCCAGCGCGTCGTCGTCGAGCGGAGAGCTGAGCGATCTCGCGGAGTACGCGCCGCGTGCCCACGGGTCGTCGTGCCAGGTGGCGAGCAGCGGATCGTCCGCTGCGTACGGAAGCTCGGGACGCAGCGCCCGGACGGCCCGGGTCCACGCGGCCGGCCCTTCGCCGACCTCGAGGTCCTCGAGGGCGGCTGCGGTGCCTGCGAACGACGACGCGACCGGCGATCCGCGCTGCGTCCACGTCCAGAACCGATCCGGGACGGAGAGGGTCGCGCTCGGCTCGACCGTCTCGCCCAGAGACAAGAACAGCTTTGCCGCCTGGCCGTAGCGGACTTCCGCAAGCGCCCGGCGCTTCCACTCCGGCAAGGCCGGGTCGAAGACGAGCTCGAGTGAATGTGACGCCGGTGTCGCGACGACGCAGGCGCCGGCCTCGATCTCGCCGCCTCTCGCCGAGACCGCCACACCGGCGTCGTCCCACCTCACGCGGGTTGCCGGGGTCTCGAGGTGGACCGACACGCCGCGCGCGAGTGCCGTCGCCAGGCGGTCGTTGCCGCCTTCGATGCCGTGGCTCGGGAAGTCGCCGAAGCCGGCGGCGCCGTCCCCGAGTATCGACGCGGGCTGGTCGTCGAGCTCGTACGCAGTCGACACGGCGATGCGTGATGCGATCGCCTCCCGGATCGCGACGTCCTCGATCTGTCGCTCGAGGACCTCCGCGGCCGAGCCGCCGCCCGACGCGTCGAGCGCCGACGCTGCTGCGGCGAGCGTCTCGGCGCGGACCAGTCCAACTCCGCGAGCCTCGCGGTCGCCGTACAGCGTCCCCTTCTCGAGCAGGCCGAGCCCGAGTCGGGTCGCCGTTGCACGCAGGACGTCGTAGCCGGGCAGGACGAACTCCGCTCCGAGCTCGACGACCGCGCCGTTCGATAGGCGCCTCGAGTGCACGCGGCCGCCGACGCGAGCCCGTGCCTCGAGCACCGTCACCGCGAAGCCGGCCGAGACGAGCGCGTCGGCGGCCGCGAGCCCGGCGAAGCCGGCGCCGATGACGACGACGCTCCTAGGGGCGCTCACGCGCCGCGAGGTACGTCTGGTTGAAGGCGTACGGCAGCGCGTCCTTCTCCGCGTAGACGCCGTGCTCGAAGGCGCGCGACCGGACCCCGAGCTGGGCTCGCTCGCACACCGTGTAGTCCTGGTGAGCGACGAGCTCCGAGAACTCGACCGTCTCGGTCGGGTCGAACGACGGATCCTCGATGACCTCCGGCCGGAACAGGTAGTCGGTGACCATCGTGGTGTGCTCCGGTCCGCGCGGCAGGATGCGCGTCGCGATCACGACGGTGCCGGTGAGGTCGAGGAACATGTTCGGGAAGATGCTCGCGCCGTGCATCGCGTTCGCCGACTTCTCGTCGAGCCCCGGCATGACCGGCAGCGTCGTCGATCCGGTGACCGTGTAGCCCATCCCGCCGTCGACGATCGATACGCCCCAGTCGCCGCGGCCCTCCTCGAAGACCTCGCCCTTGCGGAATGCCGGCGCGACGGCCACGAGCTCGGGATGCACGGTCGGGCAATGGAGACACTCGTTGTAGTTCTCGACGATCACCTTCCAGTTCGCCGCGACCTCGCTGATGGTGGAGCGCGCAGTCCGCAGCTCGTCCATTCGCCAGCGCTCGTACTGCAGCGGCTTGTCGTTCTGGTGCTCGAACGACTCGCGCACGGACTCCGTCGGAGAGCCGAGGTGGACGAACGCGAACCCCTGCCAGACGTCGACCGTGACCGGCCAGAGCGACAGCGAGTCGCGGTCGACCTCGTCCTTCCCGACGAGCGGCGTGCCGATGAGGCGGCCGTCGAACGAGTAGCTCCACGCGTGGTACGGGCACTTGATCGCTCCGCGCATGTGCCCGGTCGTCTCCGCGTCGCAGATCCGCGACCCCCGGTGGCGGCAGACGTTGTAGAAACCGCGCAGCTCGCCGTCCTTGCCGCGGACGAGCAGGATGCTCTCGCCGACGACGTCCGCGGTGATGAAATCGCCCGGTTCGGGGGCCTCGTCGGCGCGCCCGGCGTAGAACCATTCCCGGAAGAAGATGCGCTCGCGCTCGAGCGCGAAGACCTCGGGATCGTGGTAATCACGGCCCGGAAGGGTGTGGTGCGCCCCGCTCATCCTTGTGTGTGAGCATACAAGGGCTTGACACATCGTGGTACGTCGGTTTGCATTGTGCAACCAGCCGAAGGAGGAGCCGGGCCATGCACCCGCGTGAACGCAGGTCGACAAGGCGGCAGTTCCTGTACGCATCCGGGGGTACTGTCGCCGCCCTTTCGGGCGGAGATGCGCTGCTGCGGGCGGCCGCGGCGCTGGGCGGAATCGAGGGCGCGCCGATGGGGCCGGGCGGGATCCCGCTCGCGCGGCGCAATTTCCCCGTCACGCTCCCCATCTACAGCGACAACGAGCCGATCGCGTCCGGCAAGAGCCCGGAGAAAGGCCCGCTGAACGTCTTCAACTGGGCCGACTACGTGAACCCGGCCGTGGTCAAGAAGTTCGAGAAAGAGTTCAAGGTCCAGGTCAACATCACGACCTTCGAGAACGAGGAGGAGGCGCTCGCGAAGCTGACCTCGGGGAAGGCGAGCTTCGACGTCTGGTTCGCGACCGTCGAGTACCTCTCGCGGGCGGTCGCCGGCAAGCTCATCCAGCCGGTGAACCACAGCTACCTGCCGCACCTGAAGAACGTGTGGCCGTCGCTGCAGAGCCCGTTCTACGACGTGCACTCCCGCTACTCGGTGCCGTACACGATCTACACCACCGGGATCGCCTGGCGGAAGGACAAGGTCAAGAAGGGCCCGCCGGCGTTTGCGAATCCGTACGACATCTTCTGGCAGTCGAAGCAGTACAGCGGGAAGGTCGCGATCCTGGACGACGAGCGCGAGGCGTTGACGATGGCGCTCCTTCGCCGCCACATCTACGACCCGAACACGACCGATTCGAAGCAGGTCGGGCAGGCGGAGAAGGACCTCGCGCAGTTGACGAAGCTGGTGCATGTGAAGACGAACACGACCGATTACACCGATGTTCCCGCGGGCAGCACCTGGATCTCGCAGGCGTGGTCCGGCGACATGGCCGGTGCGCCGTCGTACATGCCGAAGGGCACTCCGGTCTCGGTGATCGGCTACTGGCGGCCGCAGACGAACGCCGTCGTCGGCAGCGACATGATCACGATCCTCCGTGGCGCCAAGAACCCGGTGCTCGGCCACATGTTCCTGAACTACCTGCTCGACAACAAGCACGGCGTCGACAATTTCTCGTGGCTCGGCTACATCCCGCCGCTCGCCGTGATCAATCCGAGCAAGCTCGTCGCGCAGGGCTACATCCCGAAGAACCTCACGTCGACGATCGTCCGCGAGTCCGACTTCAAGCACGGGCTGTCGATCCTGCCGCTCACGACCCAGGGGCAGACGGTGTGGCAGGACGCGTGGTCGACCTTCAAGGCAGGCGGGTAGCGACGGCAACGTGACCCGCCGCTGGTTCTGGCCCAGCTTCGCGCTCCCCGGCGCGGCGTGGCTCGTCCTGCTGTTCCTCGTCCCGACCTACGCGGTCCTCGCGGTCGCGTTCGGGACCGTCGACCCCATCTTCAACAACCCGGTCCCGGTCTGGGACCCGCTGCACTGGCAGTTCTCCACCATGCGCGGCGTCCTCGACGACCTGCGTCCGGGTCACGTCTTCTGGATCGTCTTCGTCCGGACGTTCGTCTACGTGGGGATCTCGCTGGCCGGCTGTCTCGCGATCGGGTATCCGGTCGCGTACTACCTCGCCCGCCACGCGCGGCGCACGAAGGCGCTGCTGCTCATCCTGCTGATCATCCCGTTCTGGGTCAGCTACCTCATGCGGATGCTCGCGTGGATCGGGCTGCTCTTGCCCGACGGGCTGGTCAACAAGACGCTGATGGACGTCGGAGTGCTGTCGCATCCGTACGGCTGGCTCGACGGCCAGTCGTCGTCGGTGATCCTGGCGCTGATCTACGGCTACGTGCCGTATCTGATCCTGCCGCTCTACGCGTCGCTCGACCGGATCGCATCGCAGGTGCTGGAGGCCGGCCGCGATCTCGGCGCCAGTCCGATCTCGACCTTCCTGCACGTGACGTTGCCGCTCAGCCGGCACGGCATCCTGGCTGCGAGCGTGCTGATCGCGTTGCCGATGTTCGGCGACTACTACACGAACGACGTCATCTCGGGCTCGCCGCGCACCTCGATGATCGGCAACCAGATCAACCTCTTCTTCCAGGGTGGACCGCAGCGCACCGTCGGTGCCTCGCTCGTGATCGTGCTCTCGGTGATGCTCGCCGTGCTGATGTCGTACTACCTGTGGGTGACCGTGCGCGCGTCGCGATCGGAGACGATCCTGTGAGGCGGGCGCGCGACTGGTGGGCGAACCCCTGGGGGCAACCGCGCTTCCTCGCGGTCGTGACATGGGGCTACATGGTCTGGTCGATCGTGCCGGTGGGGATCGCGGTCCTGTTCTCGTTCAACGACGGTCGTTCCCGCAGCGTCTGGCAGGGCTTCTCGATGCGGTGGTACTGGGGCGACCCCAACCTCTCGGTCCTTCACGACCCCTCGATGCGAGGCGCGCTGGAGCAGAGCCTCAAGCTCGCGGCGCTCGACATGGTGATCGCCGTCCCGCTCGGCGTCGGTCTCGCACTCGGGCTCACCCGCTGGGTCGGCTACGGCGCGAGGCCGGTCAACTTCCTCATGCTCTTCCCGCTCGTCACACCGGAGATCGTCATGGCAGTCTCCCTGCTGCTGATCTTCGTGACGCTCTACAAGATCCCGCTGGGCACGACGGCGCAGGTTCTCGGCCAGGTCACGTTCTCGATCTCCTACGTCGTCGTCGTCGTCCGAAGTCGCCTCCTGTCGATCGGCAAGCAATACGAGGAGGCGGCGCGAGACCTCGGTGCGTCCGCGCTCGGCGCCCTGCGGCTGGTGCTCATGCCGCTGCTCACTCCGGCCATCTTCGCGAGCCTCATGGTCGTCTTCGCCCTCTCGATCGACGACTTCGTCGTCACCGACTATCTGTCGTCGAACGAGTCGACGCAGACCGTGCCGATCAAGATCTACTCGGGCGTTCGCGGCACGACGACACCCGCGTTGAACGCGCTCGCGACCGTCATGGTGCTCGCGACGCTCGTGGCAGTCGGACTCGCGTTCTTCGTCTATCGCCGCGTCAACAGCCTGCAGCGCGCCGAGTCGGGCACGGGCACAGCGCTGCACGAGATCGCAGCGCTGGAGATGTGACGTGACGGAGACCGCTACAGGCGCAGTCGAGCTCGTCGAGCTGCGGAAGACGTTCGGAGACGTCGCAGCCGTCGACGGGATCGACGTCGAGATCCGCCCCGGCGAGTTCTTCTCGCTGCTCGGGCCGTCCGGCTGCGGCAAGACGACCACGCTCCGCCTGATCGCGGGGTTCGAGCGTCCCGACGGCGGCCGGATCCTGCTGGACGGCGTCGACATGGTCGCCACGCCTCCGCACCGCCGGAAGGTGAATACCGTCTTCCAGAGCTACGCCTTGTTCCCGCACCTCGACGTGTTCGACAACGTCGCCTTCGGCCTGCGGCGCCAGCGCGTCAAGAAGACGGAGATCCGCAGCCGCGTCGAGACCGTCCTCAGAGCGGTGCGACTCGACGGCTATGAGCAGCGCCGGCCGGCGCAGCTGTCGGGCGGCCAGCAGCAACGTGTCGCGCTCGCCCGGGCGCTCGTCCTCAACCCGTCCGTCCTGCTGCTCGACGAGCCGCTCGGCGCGCTCGACGCCAAGCTGCGCAAGGCGCTCCAGATCGAGCTGAAGTCCATTCAGGAGCAGTTCGGGATCACGTTCGTCTACGTCACGCACGACCAGGAAGAGGCCTTGACGATGTCCGATCGCATCGCAGTCATGTCCGGCGGCCACGTGGAGCAGATCGCGGCGCCGACTGAGATGTACGAGGAGCCGCGCACCGTCTTCGTCGCCGACTTCCTCGGCATCTCCAACCTGATGACGGTGACGGTGGACGGCGCCGAGGGTGGTGTGTGCCGCGCCCGGCTCGGCGACTTCATCCTGCGCGCCGCGCAGGGGGAGACGGCGGAGGTGCGTGGCGAGACGCGGGTCGTGATCCGCCCTGAGCGCGTGCGAATCGAGCCGTACGAGTCGACAGGGGACAACCGTGTCCCCGGCATGATCGAGCGGGTCGTCTATCTCGGCTCGTCGGAGCAGCTCGTGGTTCGGCTCGCCACGGGCGACGTCGTGCATGCCCTGTTCGTCAACGACGGCACCCTGCGGGACTTCGCGCAGGGCACCGCAGTCCAGATTCACTTCCCGGCCGAGGCGCTCCGCGTGCTCCCGTCGACGCGCACACCGGCGACAGCTCCGGAGCCCGAGCCGTCTCCGGCGCTGGCCGTCGACCCGGTGCCGTCGCCGTCGGGGCACTAGGTGCTCGCGGTTCCGGAGCTCGACGCCGACGCGCGCGAGTGGCAGGAGCGCGCGCGCCGCTTCGTCGAGGACGAGATCTACCCCGTCGAGCAGCGCGTCGCGGAGCGCGGCTCGATCGATCGCGGCGAGCTCGCGGATCTCAAGGCTCGCGCCCGTGCCGCCGGGTTCTCGTACTACAACCTGCCCGCCGAGCTGGGCGGCGCCGACCTGCCGCTGCTCGCGCAGGTCGCGATCGAGGAGCAGTCCGGACGCGCCACGAACGGGCTCGGCTGGGTGGTCGGCGACCGAGGCCCGAGGGAGCTCCTCGAGCTCGCGACCCCCGATCAGCTCGAGCGGTGGCTGCGGCCGGTGCTGCGTCGCGAGGCGGTCGAGGCCTGGGCGGTCACCGAGCCGGGCGCCGGCTCCGACGTGTCGGGCATCGCGGCCACCGCCGAACGGCGCGGCGACGAGTGGGTGCTGAACGGCGAGAAGTGGTTCGTGACCGGCGGTGACGAGGCGCGGGTGTTCGCGGTGCTCGCCCGCGCCGGCGACGAGCAGCATCTGTTTCTCGTCGGGCGCGACAATCCGGGCCTGCGGATCGGGCGCTCGCCGCGGTTCATCCACGATCCCTTCATCTCGGCGCACGTCGAGCTCCGGCTCGTGGACTGCCGCGTCCCCGACGCGGACCGCGTGCCGAGCGGCGACGACAGCGCCCGGCGCTGGTTCGTCGTCGAGCGTCTGATGATCGCGGCGCGCTGCTGCGGAGCGGCATCACGGTTGCTCGAGCTTGCAACCGAGTGGGCGTCCGAACGTGTCGCATTCGGCGTTCCGATCGCCGAGTACCAGGGAGTGCAGTTCCCGCTCGCCGACTCGCTGACGGAGTTGCTCGCGGCACGGCTGTTGACGTACCACGCCGCGCACGAGCTCGAGGCGAACGAGTCGGCGAGCGTCGCACACGGCAAGGTGGCGATGGCCAAGCTCTACGCGTCGGAGGCGGCGAACAGGATCGCCGACCGCGCGCTGCAGATCTTCGGCGGACGCGGCGCCATGACGGAGAACCCGGTCGAGCGCCACTTCCGCGAGCTGCGCATCGACCGCATCTGGGAGGGGACGAGCGAGATCCAGCGCCTGATCGTCGCCAGCGGCCTGCTCAAGCGCGGCGTCGACGCGTACGCGGACTGAAAACCGCGTCCTTAGGACATCGCTTTGCGACGTCCTAAGAGGTCGAACCAGAATGACGTTCGTCGGGCGGGCGCGATAGGCGCGCGCAGCGCAAGGACGCAGGGAGCGCCGATAGTTGCACTATCGGCGCGACCGAGGACGCGGCGATGCGCCTGCACAGCGCGGCCGCGCGGCACAATCGCTCATTCTGGTTCGACCTCTAAGGACGTCACGCCAAGACGATCCGCGCGTCGAGGCCGACGGCGCCCTGCGTGCGCACGAGCAGCGGGTTGACCTCGACCTCGGCGATCTCCGGATGCGCCGCCGCGAAGCGTGAGAGCGCCGCGACCGCGGCGGCCGCTGCAGCAACGTCGAGCGAGGGTCGGCCGCGTGCTCCCTCCAGCAGCGGCGCGCACGCGAGCGAGCGAAGCAGCCGCTCCGCTTCGTCCGCCCCGACAGGCGCGAGCGCGACGGCCTTGGCGCGGAGCAGCTCGGTGTAGATGCCGCCGGCCCCGACGACGACCGCCGGTCCGAACCTCGGGTCGCGCCGGGCGCCGACGAGAAGCTCGAAACCCGCGCCGGTGTCCTCGGCGGCCTCGACGGAGAACGCGCCCGGCACCAGCCGCGCCGCGAGCTCGTCGAAGGCCGACGCCAGCTCGTCCGCACCGGCGATGCCGACGATCACACCGCCGGCCTCCGACTTGTGCAACGAGCCGAGGGCCTTGAGCACGACCGGGAAGCCGAGCTCGACCGCTGCGGCGGCAGCAGCCTCCCGCGTCTCCACGCGTCGCGCCGCGCCGAAGGTCAGGCCGGCTGCCGCGAGCGCGTCGCGGGCGGCGGCGTAGTCGACGCCGCCGAGCGGCGTCTCGCTCCGCGGCAGCGGTCGAAGCGGCTCCCGCACCGTGACCGTGTCCGAGACCAGCGCCGCGAGCCCGGCGACAGCCGACTCGATCGCCCGGTAGACGGGGATCCCGGCCTCGCGGAGCGCGGCGGCGGGCGCGGAGTCCCAGTACATCGTGTGGACGACCAGCGGCTTCTGCGCACTCTCCGCGGCCGCCGCGAGCCTCCCCGCAACCTCGAGCTCCCGCTCGATCAGCCCGCCCTCCAGCACGCCGTAGCCTCCGAAGTACGCCGTGAAGAGAACAGCGTCGACATCCTCCGCCTCGAGCAGGATCCGCGTCGCGCGCGCGAAGCTCTCCATGTCCTGTTCGCCTGCGCCGGCGAGGTCGACCGGGTTCGCGGTGGCCGCGGTCGGCGGGAGCGATGCCCGCAGCAGGGCCTGCGTGTTCTCGGCCAGGAAGGGAAGCTCGAGCGCTCGTTCGGCCAGGAGCTCTGCTGCGACGGCGCCGTAGCCGCCGCCGTCGCCGACGACCGCGACGCGCCGCCCGCGCGGACGATGCGGCGAGAGAAGGGCGTGCACCACGTCGACGAGCTCGCGCGGCGTCTCGACACGATGAACGCCGGCGCTGCGGCAGGCTGCATCGACGACGTCGAGATCGCTGGTGATCGCGCCGGTGTGTGAGCGTGCCGCGCGGGCGGCCGTGTCGGTGCGGCCCACGGTCATCAGCACGACGGGCTTGCCCGCACTGCGCGCCGTCTCGACGAAGGCGCGGCCGTCGTGGAAGTCCTCGCAGTAGACACCGATGACGCGCGTCGGCTCGTGGACGGCGAGCGACCCGATCACGTCCGTGACGTCGACGTCCGCCTGGTTCCCCACGGAGGCGAGCCGCGAATAGCCGAGCCCCAGATCCCGGAGCAGCAGGCCGATCTCGAGGGCGATGTTCCCGCTCTGCGAGACGAACCCGACAGGGCCGGCGGGGAGCGGGTTCGAGGCGAGCTCGAGCTGGGCGCCTGCGTCGAACACACCGAGGCAGTTCGGTCCGACGAGCAGGGCCCCCGCGGCCCGCACGCGCTCGACGATCGCGCGTTCGCGCGCCCGGCCTTCTTCTCCCAGCTCGCCGAGGCCGGCGGCGATGGCGACCAGCGCCCGGGCACCGGCGGCGAGCGATGCGTCGACCGCGTCCTCGAGACCGTGCGCAGGAACACTCAGGACGACGAGCTCGGGCGGCTCCGGAAGCTCCTCGAGAGACTTGTGCACCGGCAGGCCGAACAGCTCACCGCCCCCTCGGTTGACGAGGAAGACGCGACGCCGTTCGATTCCCTTCATCGCGTCGCGGGCGAACCAGTAGCCCCATTTCCCCGTGTCGGACGACGCACCGAGGATCGCCACCGAGCTCGGCTCGAACAGCGACGTCAGGTCTCGCATCAGTCCGGTATGCGAATCGAGCGGCCGGCGCGCTCCGGGCGTGGCAGGGCCGCGTGCGAGTCGCGAAGCCGCCGCACGTGCTCGAGAACGCCGTCACGCGCGGGGCCCGCACGTCCGCTTGCGGCGTCGACGTGGAGAAGCATCTGCTCGGCTGTCGCGACCGGCTCGGGCCCACCGTCGCACACCAGGACGTGGAACACGTGCAGGCGCTTCTCGTCGGAGTCGAGGATCTGGGTCGTGACCTCCACGGCGTCGCCGGCCGCGAGCTCGCGGAGGTGCGAGAGGTGCGTCTCGACGGTGAAGTAGCTGCCGCCGTCGGCGAGATACGCGGCGTCG
>Ga0209579_10003184_pt1 | contig 12064 bp, 10 predicted proteins | sample Coa_R1_2_FD_187152 | JGI IMG/M metagenome (GOLD analysis project Ga0209579, IMG submission 187152) | Surface soil microbial communities from Centralia Pennsylvania, which are recovering from an underground coalmine fire - Coalmine... | ecosystem: Environmental > Terrestrial > Soil >... | reverse complement strand
CTCCCGCTGCCCGCTAATCTCCGCGCACCGCGCCGCCTCCGCCCCTCGAATCCCACGGGTGAAAATCTTCCACGCCTTCTCCGCTTCGATCACTACCCCCGCTTTCTCTTCATAGGGGCGCAGCACTGCTGCGCCCGCTTTGGCCGCATCCTGTCTATCCTCAGTTCCGTCGCACTCAAACAGGTCCCACTTCCTCGACCCGCAAAGCAAAATCCATTCCTTCTCGACCCTTCCCGTCACCCGCAGCTTCACGGCCGTCCCCTCGTTCGCCTTTACGTCCCGAAATGCGTGCGGCAACCCGCGCACAAACGTATCCAGCACCGGCTCAAACAACCGCCGCTCATACAATCCCGGACGCCCCGTCGCATCCCGGATCTGCTGCTGGTGATGCCACCGCTCCGTATATTCCCGCGAAACGTCAAACCACACCGGTGCCGGACCGTCCCCCGCCCAGCTCACCGCCCCACCCGTTGCGAACGGGTCCAGCCCGGCAAAATAGGCATCCACTTGCCGCCCGACATGCTCTGTCAGGTCAATCATCACCGCCGTGCTCATCCGCTGCCCCGCCAGCACCCAGGACGCGTTGATCTCATTAATGAACGCCACCAGCTTCTCGTAACTCGACAAATCCGCCGTCAGCGAATGTCCATCCCTCCGTCGCGACAGATTCCCAACATCCCCGCCTAGAATGTGCAGCGCCACATCCTTCGCATTCCATTGCGGCGCCGCCGTAGGCAGCTGCCATTCCTCCTCCGTCAACCCGCTAAGCAGCGACACTAGCTCCCGCCTCACCTCCGCAAACAATGGCCCCGTCAGCACCGGCTGCAGTTCCCGCACCGCCTGCCTCCTTCTCTCGGAGTCCAACCTATCACGTTCGTCATCGGCGTCGAATATCTCTTCTGCCCCGCTGCTAAATCCCTCCCCGCCTTTTCCACCTCCAACCTGGACGCCCTCTATTCCACTCTTCAGCAGCGCGGTATTCCCTGTTCCTCGGATCCCGCCCCCGGCTTCCGCCGCCTCTACTGGCACAACCCCTGGGGCAACCGCCTCGAGTTCACGAATTCATCACCCGGTAGCACAGACTTTAGTCCGCTTTTTGTCCTGCCATTTCCAGTTGGCACTTTCCAACCTGCTCATTTTGCGAGGCTTATCAGTTACCACTTGACAAATAGACAGAATATGGTATCATTGACCGTGAATCGCCGTTGGCAACTCGCTTTCTTTGCGCCTCGCACTGCAAGTCCTTTGTTTGCCACACATCCGCGCCTTCGGCAGTTTTCTTCCACATCTCTGACTGCAAACAAAGGGCTTAGGTCTGGCGTGGGCTCGATGGACGCTTCTTTAGCAACCGCTAACTCCTTTATTTGCCACACTTACGAGATTCCCGCCGCTAACTCCTTTATTTGCCACACATTTCTCAAAAAAAAATATAGCTTCGCTTCGATCATCTCTGTCCCCTGCTTCGGGCACCGTCGTGGCTGAGCCCCTTATTCGCTCCATCTCCGACACCGCTCGATGGGTCGCGCATCATCGCGCCACTGAGTCCGACCGGCCGGATGCCATCTTTAAGGACCCTTTTGCCCGCAAGCTGGCCGGCGAACGCGGCGCGCAAATTGCCCGCGTGCTGCACGCTAATGACTGGGCCATCGCGGTACGTACCTACCTTTTTGACAATGCCATCACGACCTTGCTGGCGCGCCAACCCATCGATGTGGTGGTCAATCTCGCCGCGGGACTCGATTCGCGTCCCTATCGGATGGATTTGCCTCCCACGCTGCAATGGATTGAGGTGGACCTGCCCCAGATTCTCGAAGAGAAGCGGCAGATCCTCGCCAACGAAAAACCGCTATGCAAGCTGGAAGCGATCGCGGAAAACCTGGCAGACCCCGGGCGAAGGAAATCGCTATTCGCCGAACTGAATAGCCGCGGGCGAAATATTCTGGTCATCACGGAAGGGTTGTTGGTTTACCTCGACGACGAAAAAGTGAGTGCTTTAGCTGCGGACTTGCTCACACAACCGAATTTCCATTACTGGTTGGCCGAGATTACCTCTCCCAGAGTACTGAAGTTCATCAACCGGAAATGGAAACCCTATTTTGAGGCGGCAAATTCGGTGATGTCCTTTGCCCCCGCGGATTGGCGTAAGTTTTTCCGGGAGCGCGGCTGGGAAGCCGACAACTTTGAGAACCTGGCCGATACGGCGATGCACTTGAAGCGCGCGCCGAGGTTGATGCGCGTATTCAATTTTATCGGGCAGGCGTTTCCCGCCTGGCAGGAGAAGCAGCGGCGCGTTTGGGAATCGGGATTGGCGCTGCTGAAGCGCGCTTAGTCTGCGCTTTCTCAGGCGTCTTGTACGCTATGCAAAATCTCGACAATCCGGGGAATCCAATCCAGGTGCTCTGGTTTCATCAGCACGGAACGCAAACAAGTAACGGTTTCCCGGCCATGTTCGGCGCGCAAATGCTTCCAGAATTTCACAGTCAATTCCGCGACGGCCAGATGCAGATTTTCGCTCGCGGCAGCCGCAAAGATGTTTCGCGATTTCGCCGAAATTTCTGCGAGCGAATCGCCCTGCGGAACAAAGACAAGAATGTCGAGTTCCGGCTCAAACGCGACTGCCAAATCGTCCCCGCTTTTGATCGCTCGGTGCAACTGCAGGGCTGCTTCCCTTCCGCGTTCCAGACCGCGCGCGAATTCTCCTCCTTGTTGCAGCGGCAGCAGTTTCTGGGTCGCCCACAACGCGGCGGCCGCCGCTCCCGGCCGCGAGCATTCCAGGCTGATTTCTCCCAAATGCAATTCCGCGGAACTGAAATACGTGTAAGGCGAATCGTGCTTGTACAGTTTTCCTACCGCTGGATCGCGGAACATCACGCAGCCGCATCCGTATGGCTGCAAGCCGTGCTTGTGCGGATCAATCACGATGGAATCCGCTTCGCCGATGCGGGCAAAACTTCCTTGCACGTGTTCCGCAAGGTTCGCAGCCAGGACAAAATACCCGCCGTAAGCGGCATCCGCGTGTACCCGAAATCCATGTTTCTCCCGCAACCGCAGAATCTCACACAGCGGATCGACCGAGCCTGTAGCGGTCGTTCCCATGGTCGCGACTACCGTTCCCACATCTCCTTTGGCCACCCGTTTGGCCAGCGCATCAATCTCCATTCGGCCAAATCTGTCGCACGGGACTTTCTCGAAAGGCAGTTGCAGCACGCTGGAAATGCGCGAGTGGGTGTAGTGCGCCTGTTCGCTGGCCAGAATCGTTTTGCCTGCATGAGTTTGCCCCGCAACCCACAGCGCCTCCAGATTAGCCAGGGTTCCGCCGCCGCAAAGGTGGCCAAGGAAGTGTTCCCAGCCAAACATTCCCGCGATTTCGGCAACCGCTTCTTTTTCCAGCGCCGAAGTGGCGCGCCCGCCATCAAGCGCGTGATTGTTAGGATTGATATACATGGCCAGCGAGTACGCGAGGCGCGCGATGGGGTGCGGCGGCTTGAGCATCTGTCCGGCGTAGAGCGGATGAAAGTAGGGATAGTTGTCGGTCAGCTTTTCAGCCAGCGCCAGCAGCACTTCGTGCAGGCGCTGGGGATCGGAAGCCACGGGCTGAAACGGCGGAAGGTGCGCAAAGCCCGCGTCAAGCCTTTCGATTGCGGCAGCAAGAATTTTCAGCGAGTCGTTGTCACGCAGCATTTCTGGAATTCGACGCTCTCACCCTTATTTCCGCTCTCATCTTTAGTTCCGCGTTTAACTTTGTGGCCATTCTATTGTCATTCCGAGCGAAGCGAGGAATCTGCTTTCTCTTGCACTACTGCAATACCTTGTCCAATCGCCCAGCGGTCTTCAACAAGTCCAACTCCGCTTGCTGGCGGGCGAAGGTGGCGTCGAGCAGAGCCATCCATTTTTCGTTTTCGTCGAGCCGCGCTTTCTCCACCTCGCGCAGGCCGATTTTGCCTTCCTCGAAGCGGGCCTGCAACTGCTGTAAATCCTGTTGAGCGAGCTGCAACTCGAGGCGAGCCACTTCCTTTCCGGCATCGGTTTCGCGAACCCGGCGGGTCTTTCTGCGCACATCGGCGCTGACCTGATTCTGCTTGCCGGACAAGATGGCTTTAGACGCCAGCAGGTTGGTTTGCGCGAGCGCGACATTGGCTTTGGTGCTCGGGCTGAAAATCGGAACTTGCACCTGCACGCCGGCGTTGAAGTTGTTGGCCTGGAAGGTGCGGAAGAACTGATCGTAGTTGTTGAAGCGGGCCAGGAGGCTGTACACGCCGACCAGTTCCAGCGTCGGCCAGTATCCGCGCTTTTCGCCGGTAAGACGAAACTGCTTGGCCTGCACATCGGATTGCGCCAGACGCAGGTCGGTATTCTCCTGCATGGCCGAGGCGATCAGATTGGCCCCTTCCTGCTCGGCGGCGCCCGGCAAGTCTTCCGGAGTGACTTCCATCTGCTGCTCCGGGGCCAGTCCGCACTGGTTGCGCAAAAAGACTTCCAGTTCATCTTCGCGGCCCTGCAACTGCAGCAGGCGCTGCGCGACCTGCGCCTTGGTGAGCCGGGCGCGCGTGACTTCCATGGGCAGCTCGAAACCTTCTCCGGCTCGTTCCTGGACGACGCCGAGGATTTTTTCGGCGCTGTCCTGTTCTTTGGCGAGCAATTCGGTGGAATGGCGGACTTTGACCAGCTCGAGATATGCGGAGGCGGTACGAACAATCACGGAATTGCGGGCGTCTTCCAGAATAATTTTTTGCGCTTTGGCCTGCTCCTGTTGCTCTTTGCCCTGACCCCGCAACGGTTCGTTAAACACCTGTTCGGTGTAGGTCACGCTGAAAACCGAAGGAGCGCGGCCGCCAGGAGTTTCCGGGATGCCATAGGTGTAGCCGGCGCCGGAACCCGCGTAGATATTGGGCAGGAACTGCGCTTTGTTGATCATGGCGGCGCGATCGGCAACGCTGGCCTGTATTTTGGCGACCTGAATGTCCTTGCTGTTTTGCAGGGCCAGTTCGACGGCCCGCTTGAGGGTGAGAGCCACGGGAGGAGGAGCTTCCTGACCGAACGCGGAAAAACACAGCAAGACCGCGAAAATTGACGCGGGCAGGAATCGCAAGTTTCTAAGCATGGAGATTGCTCCTATTCGCTGAAGGGATAGGTTAAAGCCCACAGGCAGAGACGTAAAGCCGCCGCTACAAAGCCAAGCTATTCGTAGCGGAGAGATTCTATGGGTTGGAGTCGAGCCGCCTGATTGGCGGGCAGGTATCCGAAGAAGAGGCCAGTGGAACAGGAGACTACAAAGGCCAGGATGACGCTGGTGCCGGAGATCGGCACGCGCAGATTGCTGGGCAAGAATATCTGCGCGGCCACTGGAACGGCCAGACCGAGCAGGATGCCGATCACAGCGCCACCGCCGCTGATGAGAAATGCCTCGATCAGAAACTGGTAGAGAATTTCGCGCCGCGCGGCGCCAATGGCTTTGCGCACGCCGATTTCGCGGGTTCGCTCCTTCACGGTGACCAGCATGATGTTCATAATCCCGATGCCACTGATGAGCAGGGCGATGAAGGCGATGACGATGAGAACGATGGTGAGGGCCAGGGAAATTTTTCGAGCCGCATCAAGAATGACCGTTAGAGTCTGCACGTCGTACTCGGCATCGGCGGGATGACGGCTTTTTAGAATTTGCGTCACCTGACGCTTTACCGCAGGAACGTCTTCGGCAGTGTCGGCTTGTGCGTCAAGCACCCGAACGACATCCACGCCGGTGTAATACTTCATCAAGCCAAAGGGAATAATGACGGATTCGCCCTGAATGTCAGAGAGGCCGAAAGTCTCGGCGCGTTCCACAAAGACGCCGATAACGCTGAACGTAAGCTCACCCATGCGCACGGTGCGGCCGATGGGGTTTTCCTGGCCGAAGAGGCGAGCGGCGAGCTGCTTGGTGATGAGACAGACTTTGTCGCGGCGGTCCATGTCGTTGGCGTCAAAATACCGGCCGCGGAGAATGAGCAGACGGCGAATTTCCTGATAGCCCTGAGTGACACCGATCAGATTGACTGAGCGCTCAACGCCTTGAGCGATGACCGACATGGGGATTTCGCGAGTGCCGGCAACCTGAACCACCTGGGGAACGGCGGAGCGGATAGCTTCCATGTCGTCAAGGGTAAGCTCGTGGCTCAAGGGCTGGGCCTTGTCGGGAGTCTTGATCATTTCGACCCAAACCAGGTTGGAGCCAATGCTTTCAATCTGTTGCAGAACGAACCTTTTGCCGGTAAGGGCGACGGTGACGACCAGAACGATGGAGGCGCTGCCGATGATGACGCCGAGAGAAGTGAGGATGGCGCGGAGTTTATTGGAGCGAAGAGCGTCGAGGGCGACGGAGAAAGTTTCGTGGAAGTCCATCATGGCAGTGGGTGTCGGTTCATAGGTGGCGTCAGTCTCGCTGCAAGCGCCTGAGGGCGTCGTTGGCGAAACGGTTTTTGGGTTCGAGTTCCACGGCCTGGCGATACTCGCTTTTCGCCGAGATGGAGTCGTTCAGGTTTTCCTGAATGCGGCCCAGCCAGTAATGCGCCATGGCTTTGGAGGGATAGTTGTCGCGCTTGGGAGCGTGGGAGATGTAATCGCGGATCAGCGCGGCGGATTCAGCCGGCTTCTCTTTTTGAATGACCAGAGCGACGGCTCGATAAAAATCGCCACGCGGATCCCTGGCATCGGCGCGCTGGCCTTCCTTGACAACGAGCCACAGGCGATCGGCCTGGCCGCGCTTCATATAATGGTCGCCGATGTCGTAGATCAGATCGACGGACTTGGGATGCAGGGCAAGCGCTTTCTGGAATTCGGCGTCAGCGGTTTCGAAGTCTTTTTTTTGGCGGCGGCAATTTCCGGCGGCGTAGCTTCCTTCCGCGGCATCGAGAGAGCTGAGCGTCTGGATTTCGGGGCGGGCTTTGTCCTCGCCGCCACCGGCCATGCCGGGAGCGCTGCAATCAAATTCCACCAAGGCCTGCATGGCGGAAAAATTGCGAGGGTCGAGGTTCACGGCGACTTCGAATTCCCTGCGCGCTTTTTTGGCGAGGGATAACGCGCTGAACCAACCGGAGCGATCCGCCTTTTCGCCGTAAACGTGACCCAGTAATTCATGGTAGGCGGAGTTGTCCGGCGCAAGAGCGACGGATCTTTCCGCCGCGGAGATGGCGCGGTCGAACTGGCCGTCCTCGAAATAGGAGCGGGCGAGGAGGTGGTAAACCGCTGCATCATTCGGGGAAGAACCTGCGGCGCGATTGAGAATCTCGATGGCGCGAGGATAGTCGCCGACAGTGAAGGCGTGCTTGGCTTCTTCAGGCGCATCGCCAGCGAAGAGTCGCAGCGTGAGACAGCTAAAGGCACCAAGGAGGGCCACGCAGGCAAAGAAACCCGCGCGACTACCGGTCATCCTGGTGCCCCTGCAGAAACGCGGATTCGGTGTTGACGATCTTGACGCGCATGCCATCCTGAAGTTCCACATCGCTCGGCAAAGCAACCAGGTCTTTGCTGTCCAGGCCGCTGACCACTTCGTAATGCGTGGAATCAGCGATGCCGACCTGAATCTGGCGCTTTTCCAGGACTCGAGTGCCGAGACCACTTTTTACGACAAATACGTAACGCTGGCCATCCTCGGTGGCGACGGTGCCGCGGGGAACGACCAGCACGTTGTGGCGCTCTTGAGAATTGATGCGCACGCTGACATTTACGTTGGGTAGCAGTTGGAGTTTGTCGTTGTTGACGGAACAGAGCAGTTCGCCAACGCTGCGCGTGCCGCGCGGAACGACCTGCTTAGGGATAACTTCGGTGACGCCCTGCCAGCTGTGGTCGGGCATGGCGTCCCAGGTAATGCGGACAGGCTGGTTGGGAGCGAGAGCGCCAATTTCCGGCTCGTCCACGAAAGCACGGACGCGAACCTGGTGCAGGTCCGCCATTTCGGCGAGCAGGTCGCCCACCTTGACGAAGTCGCCCTGGTGAACGGGGAAAGAGTAGAGCGTGCCATCAATGGGCGCAGCGATATGGCCGTCGCGGACTTTTTCTTCGAGCGCGGCCACTTCGCTTTGCGCCTGCTGGACCTGCAGGCTGCTGACCCCGGAACTGAGATGGACGTTGCGTTCGAATTCCTGTTTGGCCGCGGTGAGGCGAGTAATTTCGGCCTGCGCTTTGGCCAGCTCGAGTTCGTTGGCGGAGAGCTCGTCCTTGGTGGCGGCTTGCCGGGCAAGAAGGCGCTGCAGCGCGTCGTGATTGCGCTGCAGCCGATCGCGGTCGGCGAGGGCTTTAGCGAGGTCGCCGGTGACGCGAGCGGCTTCGTCGGCGCGGCCGCCGGAATTGGCGGCGCGGAAATCATCCTGAGCTTTGAGCAGGCGAGCGCGGGCCTGGGCCAGCAAGGCGCTGGCGTCTTTCACATTGAGCTCGAGAAGAAGCTGGCCTTTTTTGACTTGCTGGCCCTCGGTGGCCAACACTTTTTCGACAAAGGTTTCCAGCTGCGCCCGCACCACGTAGGGAGCGATGGGTTCGACTTTGCCGTTACTGGAGATGGAGGAGACGATATTTTCGCGCGCGGGGTACACCGCGGAGATTTTGGCCACCGGCTGGCGTCCGCTGAGCGCGACCAGCGCATAGGCGAGGAGACCGGCTGCTACCAGAAAAATGAGAAGGCGGTTGCGCAGTCTGCGGTCCATGTTTATTGCGGCTGCTCCTCGCTGCACACCGAAACAACGGCCAAAATTGGCGCGCCGGAATTTCGATTGACGAATGTCCCTGGTCGGTCAGGCTCGCGCCGGCAGGCGCGAAGAAACATGGTAACAAGAGGAGTGCGGCCTGCACCACCGCTAGACTATCGGGCGCGACGAGTCCTCAGGTTTTGGCTGCGAGACGTCTTGCGGCTGGAAAGCTCCTGAGTTACGCTTCCGGCCTCGTTATCGGATATGGCACGAGCACAGAAACTGCTGGAACGGATTCTGCGAGGAGACGCAGACGCAAATATCCCTTTCTCGGGGATGCTGACCTTATTGCGACGCTTGGGCTTTGAAGAAAGGATTAAAGGGAGCCACCACATTTTTTACAGGAAAGGAATCGAGGAAATCCTGAATTTGCAGGCGCATGGTAACAATGCAAACCGTACCAGGTGAAACAGGCGAGGAATGTTATCATTGCGAATCAGCTGGCTGGAGAAGCAAATGAGTAAATACGAGATCATCATTTATTGGAGCCAGGCGGACGAAGCGTTCATCGCGGAAGTTCCTGAACTGCCTGGGTGCGCGGCGGACGGGAGAACTTACAAAGAAGCTCTAGCCAACGTTGAGATCGTTATCCATGAGTGGATTGAGACGGCAAAAGAACTAGGCCGGCCGATACCGACGCCGCGCGGGCGTCTCACTTTTGCATGAAGCCCTCCGTTATTCGGACCACAGCCCACTGATTACCCGTAGCTAGCTTGCCTTAGTAAGGACGGAACTGTGATTGAAGCGGTGAATCTGCGCAAAACGTTTCAAGACAAAAAACGGGGTGAAGTGAAAGCCGTGGACGATGTGAGTTTTGTCTGCCGGCCGGGAGAAGTCTATGGGTTGCTAGGCGCGAACGGCGCGGGCAAGACCACCACGCTGCGCTTGCTGGCCACGATTCTGGAGCCCACATCGGGCACGGCGCGGCTTTGCGGACACGATATTGTGGAGCACCCGGAACGCGTTCGAGCGAATTGCGGATTTCTTTCGACGGCCACGGCGCTGTATCCGCGACTGACGGCGCAGGAACTGGTGGAATACTTCGGGCGGTTGAACGGTCTGGATGAGGCCACGCTGAAACAACGCGTGGACAGCATCTTTGAGCGGCTGGATATGAACGGTTTCCGCGACCGGCGCTGCGACAAGCTTTCCACCGGCATGAAGCAGAAGACCTCCATTGCGCGGACACTGGTGCACGATCCGCCGGTGATGATCTTTGACGAGCCGACGCTGGGACTGGACATCATGACCGCGCGGACGATTATCGAATTCATTCGGGAGTGCCGCGAGCGCGGGAAGACGGTAATTTTCTCGACGCACGTGATGCGTGAAGTGGAAAAGCTCTGCGACATCGTGGGAATCATCCAGAACGGCAAACTGCTGGCCGAAGGCACGCTGGAGCAGTTGCGGCAACGGCACGGAGTGAACGACATGGAAGAGATTTTTGTGCGCATCGTGACGCCGCACTTCAACGAGGCCGCCTGATGAGCCTGCGCAATATCGGAGTGGTGTACCGCAAGGAACTGCTGGAAGCGCTGCGCGACCGGCGGACGCTGATCACTACTTTCCTGGTGCCGCTGCTGATGATCCCGGTGCTGGGGTCGGGATTTGTGGCGGTGATGTCGGCGGCGTTGGGCAGCGCCAAGAAAGAAAAACCGAAGGTGATGATCATCGGCGGACAGGATTCCCCGGCGCTGCTGAGCGCGCTGCAAAAATATTCCAAGATCCGCATCGTGCCGACCACCGCCGATTGGCGGGACGAAATCATAAACAAAGAGATTCGCGCGGCCGTGGAAATTCCCGACGGGTTCGACGCCAACGTGGAAAAGGGCCAGGCCGGAACGGTGAAGATCAACATTTACGGCGGCGAAATCAAATCGGAGCTGGCGGCGAGCAATCTCGAAGCGTACCTGAAGGAGTATCGCGATGAGACGGCCAGCAAGCGCCTGGAAGCGAACCACCTGCCCCCGGAAATGCTGCGATCTTTCCTGGTGAAACGGCAAAGCATCGCGCCGCCCGAAAAAGAAGCCGGAGCGATCCTGGGCGGCATCATCTCCTACATGCTGATTCTGATGTGCCTGCAGGGCGCTATGAATCCGGCGATCGATTTGACGGCGGGAGAGAAAGAGCGCGGCACCATGGAAACCATCCTGAGCAGCCCGATTTCACGGACTCATCTGGTGCTGGGCAAGTTTCTGCTGGTGCTGACGGCGGCGCTGGTCACGGCGCTGCTGCTGCTGGTGTCGGTCAGTGTTTCCTCAAACGCGCTGCAGCATTCGAGTCTGCTGGACCAAATGACCGACGACGGCCAGCCGGCGCCGCATTTCAGCCTGGGAGTGAAGACCATCGCCTCGGTGGTGATCATGGTGGTGCCGCTCTCAGTGCTTTTCGCTTCCGGGCTGATGACGATCGCGCTGTTCGCCAAAAGCCACAAGGAAGCGCAGAGTTACATCGCGCCGCTGATGTTCATCGTGATCATTCCGGCGATTTCGGCGATGATCCCGGGGGTGGATCTAACGCCGAAGCTGGCGATTGTGCCGCTGTTGAATGTCAGCCTGCTGTGCAAGGAGCTGGTGACGGGCGAGTATCACTGGAATTACATCGTCCTGATCTTCGTTTCGACGTGCGTGTATGCGGCGGGCGCGCTGTTCCTGGCGGTGAAAATGTTCCAGCGAGAATCAGTACTGTTCCGGTCGTAAGACTATCTCCCCGCAAAGAAACATTGCCATTATCAATTGCGTATCTATGGCATGCGCGCCCGGCTGATCAGAATCCTGCTCATCATCCTGCTGCTGCCTGCGCTGCTTTCCGCGGCGGCGGGATGGACGGGAGCGTGGGGTTTTCTGCACCCGCAAAAGCGCGCGTTCACGGCGGATATGGTGCGCGATGCGGACGTGACTTTCGCGCAAATCGGGGCGCACCGCGAGGACTTCAACGTAACGGCGCCGGATGGCGTAACGCTGCGCGGATGGAAAGTGCGCGCGGCAAGGGGACCGAAAGAGTTGTGGCGCGTTCCGGGAGCCCTGCACACCGGAGCGATGGGAACCGCGCCGCAGGAGTTTCGCCGGCGGGTAATTACATTTTTTGATAGCGCGAGGCTCAGGCCGAGCGGGCCTGCCCCGAGCGGGCTTCACAAGCCTGGCTGAGAAGGCGCACGGTTTCGCGCATGCGGACAGCTAGAGTGGCAATCGTTTCGAGGCGCTTCAATCCTGCCTCGGAGAACGGGCCGCCCTGACGCTTGCGGGCCTCGGCGAGAAGAAGCTCGGCGTTGCCGAGAATGCCAGTGAGCGGATTGTTCAGTTCGTGGCGCAGCAGTTCGCCAAAATTTTCCAACACAGGAGCCGTCC
>Ga0209579_10003183_pt1 | contig 12067 bp, 6 predicted proteins | sample Coa_R1_2_FD_187152 | JGI IMG/M metagenome (GOLD analysis project Ga0209579, IMG submission 187152) | Surface soil microbial communities from Centralia Pennsylvania, which are recovering from an underground coalmine fire - Coalmine... | ecosystem: Environmental > Terrestrial > Soil > Unclassified... | reverse complement strand
TGGCCGCGGCCGGCCTCGCGCCAGCCGCGACGATAGCCTTCGTAAATCCGCTTGGTGGTGTCGAAGCCGGTGAGAAACGTCGCCTGGATGTAACCGTGCGCGCCCACCTGTGCGGCGCCGCCCGTGCTCGTCGTGCTGACCCAGATCGGCGGATGCGGCTGCTGAATCGGGCGCGGCCAGATATTGATCGCGCGGTGATGGAAGAAGCGGCCTTCATGACTGAACGGGCCGTCGTGATGGGTCCAGCATTTGACGATGAGATCGAGCGCCTCCCAATGACGTTCGTTCATGCGCACCGGATTGCTGTTCGCCGGCAAAATCTCGTAGGGCACGCCGCGCACGAATCCGGCTTCCAGGCGGCCGTGGGAGAGCACGTCGACCATCGCCATCTCCTCGGCGACGCGGACCGGCTGCCGCCGGTTGGCGATCGGATTGCCGAGAATCAGGAGACGCGCCGTCTTGCTCAGGCGCGCGAGCGCCGCCAGCATCAGCGGCGCGGCAGGATCGACGCAGGTCGCGGTCTGATGATGCTCGTTGAGCATGATCTCCACGCCTTCATCCTCGGCGATCAGCCATTCGTCGATGTAGCGGTCGTACAGCGCCGCGCCCTTGGCGGGATCGTAGATGCGATTGGGCAGCGACACCCGGATCGACGGATAGCTGTCCACCGGCGGCAGGAACGGATAAGCGGTTTCGCTGAAGTGCCACGCGCGCATGCTACTCTCCAAGAAAATCCAGGACGGCGGCCGTAAAGGCCGCGGGCTGCTCCAGCTGCGGCACGTGTCCGGCGGCTTTGATCGTCATCGTGCGCGCGTTCGGCAGCAAGCGGGCGTAGGCGTCAAGATAAGCTTCCGACACCAGCCCGTCGCTTTCGCCGCGGATGAAGAGCGCCGGGGCGGCGATGCGGTGCAGACGCCGCTTGAGCTTCGGGTTGTGCATCCACGGCTCCCAGGTCAACAGCGCCAGCGTTTCGCGGGCGCGGAACATGGCGGCGAGCTCGTCGTCGGACATTTTTGCGGTGTCGCGCTTCATCCGCTCGGGGTCGTGAAAGGTCAGCTTCAGCGCATCCGCCTCCGGCATGGCGAAGATGTCGGGAATATCGAGCTTGTCGGGCGGTCCGACCTTGATGCCCACCGGCCCGCAGAAGACGATGCGGCGAAAACGCTCGGGCGATTTGGTCGCCATTTCGGCGGCAATCCAGCCCCCGATCGAACAACCGACGAGGTCGATGCCGTCGAGATGCAAGATGTCCATCAACTCGAGATAGAGATGGGCAATATCGTCGATGCTGTCGAGCCAATCCGGCAGGCTCGACTTGCCGAAGCCCGGATGCGTCGGTGCGACGAAGCGGCGCTTTTCGGAGAGCGGCGCCACGAACGGCTGCTGCGGGCTGAAACCGCCGCCGCCGTGCAGGAACAGAACGGGACGCCCTGCCACTCGGCCGGTATCGAGCAATTCAAGCTCGACGTCTGCGACCTTCAGCTTTGTCGATTGCACGCGAATGCCTCCCGTGGCGAAGCCCGTTGCAAATCCATGGCGGCCGGGGTCGCCTTATGAATGGAGCGTTGCATATCGATTTCACGAAAGGAATGCCGCCACGGGAATAGCTGCATAGCGTCTGCGCCCTACACACTCAAATAATTGCGCAGCACGAACTCGTTGTTTTCAAGCTCTGCCGCACTGCCGGAAAAGCAGATTTCGCCTTTGTTCAAGACGTGGTGGCGGTCGCCGACTGCAAAGGCGGTGCGCAAGCTCTGCTCCACCAGGAGGATGGCGAGGCCCTCCTGCTTGAGCCGCGCCAGCACTTCGATGATCTGCTGCACGATCATCGGCGCCAACCCTTCCGAGGGCTCATCGAGCAGGAGCATGGTCGGATTGAGCATCAAGGCGCGTGCGATCGAGAGCATCTGCTGCTCGCCCCCGGAAAGCTGGAAGCCGAGATTGCGTTCACGCGCACGCAGGGCGGGAAAGAGATCGAAAATGCGCTGCAGCGTCCAAAAGCCTTTGCCGCCCGCGCGTGCGAACACGGTCAGGTTCTCCCGCACCGAGAGGCTCGGAAAGATGCCGCGCTCCTGCGGCACGAAGCCGAAGCCGAGCCGCGCTATGGCGTATGGCGGCAGGCCCGAGATGTCGCGATCGCGGTAGCGGATACGGCCGGGCCGCGGCTGCAAATAGCCCATGACGGTAAGGATCGTCGTGGTCTTGCCGGCGCCGTTGCGGCCGAGCAGGCAGACGATCTCGCCCTCCCCCACCGCCAGCGAGACGCCGTGAAGGATGTGGCTGTCGCCGTAATAGGCATTGATGTTCTCGATCTCGAGCATCAGTGCACCGTGCCGAGATAAACTTCGCGCACCCGGGTATTGGCCTGGATTTCCGCAGGCGTGCCGGTGGCCAGCACCTTGCCGTAGTACAGGACCGTAATGCGATCGGCGACCGAGAACACCACTTTCATGTCGTGCTCGATCATCAGGATCGACAAGGTCCGCGGCAGCGCGCCGATGAGGCCGATCATGCGCTCGGTTTCGCTCGGCGACATGCCCGACGTCGGCTCGTCCAGCAAAAGCAGGTCGGGCTCGCCGGCGAGCGCCAATGCGATTTCGAGCTGGCGCTGCTCGCCATAGGACAAATTGCGCGCAAGCCGCGTGCCGCCGCCGTCAAGATGAACCTGCGTCATCAAATCCCCGGCGCGCTCGGAAAGCGCCTTGTCGCGGCTGACCGGCGTGAAGAAGTCGAGCGGATGGCCGCGGCGGACCGCCAGTGCCAGCCGAATATTCTCGATCACGCTGAGATTCTGGAACAGATTGTTGCGCTGAAACGTGCGCGCTACGCCCATGCGGCTGATCCGGTCCGGCGACGCGCCGGTGATGTCGCGCTCGTTGAGCAGAATGCGACCTGAGCTCGGCCGCAGCTGGCCGCCGATCTGGTTGACCAGGCTGGTCTTGCCGGCACCGTTGGGCCCGATGATCACGTGCCGCTCGCCCGCCGCGACGGCGAGGTCGACGTCGTCGGTTACGACCAGGCTGCCGAACGATTTGTTGAGGTGCTCGAGGCGAAGCATAGTCATGGCCGTACCCATCGCCACTGCAACGTCCGCACCGCCCCCCACAGGCCGCCGGGGAAGAACATCACGCAACAGATGAACGTGACACCGATGATGGCGAGCCAATGCTCGCTGTAGGAGCTGACCACGTTCTTCATCAACAGGACGAGAGCGGCGCCGACGGCGGGACCGATCAACGTGCCGGCGCCGCCGAGCATGGTCATGATCAGAATGTCGCCGGACGCGGTCCAATAGACCGCGTCCGCGGAGATGAAGCCGTTGAAGATGGCATAAAGCCCGCCGGCAAGGCCGGCGACTGCGCCGGCGATGGTAAACGAGATCAGCTTGTAGGCGCGTGTCGGATAGCCGATCGCCGCCATGCGCTGCTCGTTTTCACGGATGCCGACGAAGGCGTGACCGAGCGGCGCGTTCAGTAAACGCCGCAAACCCCAATAAGCCAGGACAAAGAAGCTCAACGCCATGAAATACATCACCAGCGAATTGGACAGGTTGAAGCCAAAGAAGCTCGGCTTCTCGGCGATCGCCATGCCGTCCGAGCCGCCGGTGACGTCGCGCCATTTCAGCGCCACCGAGAACACCAGCTGCGAAAACGCAAGCGTGAGCATCAAAAACGGGATGCCGGCCGTGCGCACGCAAAAAAAGCCGATCAACGCCGCGCCGCAGCCGGCGATGGCGATGCCCGCAACGACGCCGAGCCAGGCATTGATGCCGAATTGCGCACCGAGGACGGCAACCGCATAAGCGCCCAGTCCGAAGAAAGCGGCGTGCCCGAGCGACATCAGCCCGGTAAAGCCAAGCAGCAGATCGAGGCTCATGGCAAAGATCGCAAAGATGTAGATTTCCGACACCAGCGCACGGGGATAATCAGTCATCAGGAACGGCAGCACCAGCAACGCCAGCAGCACCAGAAATTCGGCGGCGCGCGTCTGCAGCGTGCTCGGCCGGCTCGTGGTGGCGATGGCAGGCGCGATCGCGACGTCGGAATATTTGATGCCGAACAGGCCTTGCGGCCGGATCAGCAGCACCGCCGTCATGGCGAGGTAGATGAGGAACAACGCGATGCTCTGGAAATAGGCCTTGCCGAACGTATCGGCGACGCCGATCAAGAGGCTGCCGACGAAAGCGCCGCGCAGGCTGCCCATGCCGCCGATGACGATGACGATGAAGGCCGGAATGAGGATTTCGGAATCCATGCCGGGATAAAGGCCAAGCACGGGCGCGGCCGCGATGCCGCCGAGCGCGGCGAGCGCCACGCCGAAGCCGAAAATTCCCGTGAACAGCACCGGGATGTTGGCGCCCAGCCCGGCGGCCATGACCGCGTTGTCGACGCCGGCGCGGACCATGGCACCGATGCGGCTGCGTTCCAAAAACAACCACAGCAGCAATGCGATCGCAAACCCGAAACCGATCAGGCACAACCGATAGACGGAAAACACGCCGAGCCCGATCTGCACCGTGCCTTGAAGCGACGGCGGCACCGGCAGTCGCAGCACCGTGCGGCCCCACAAGGTTTGCACGAGATCGAGGAACACGAAGGTGAAGCCGAACGTCAGCAGCACCTGATCGAGATGACCGCGGCGATAAAGCGGCCGCAGGAACAACAGCTCCATCAGGACGCCGAGCGCGATCACCGGAATTGGCGCAAGCACGAGCGCCCACCAGAAGCTGCCGGTGATCTTGAAGATCGACAGCCCGAAATAGGCGCCGAGCATGAAGAACGAGCCGTGCGCCAGGCTCACCACGTTCATCAGGCCGAAGATCAGCGAAAGGCCGGCCGCGATCAGGAACAGCAAAACGCCGTATACCAGCCCGTTCAGTAGCTGGGCGACAAACACCTCCATGCGTGCCTCGGCCGTTCAGCGTGATGCGCGCCTTCAGTCGAGCTTCTTGCCCGGGTCCTGGACGTCCTTGGCGGTGGAGAGGATTTTGGTCGAGATCCCGCTGCCACTGTCGATGACCTGACAGATATAGATGTCCTGGATCGGATTGTGTGTTTCCGGGTCCATGCGGAACGGGCCGCGCGGCGCGTTGAACTTGACCTTGGACATCGCCTCGGCGAGCTTGTCCTTGTTGCTCGCGTCGCCGCCGGTCATTTGCAGCGCTTCGCCGATCGCCTTGGCCGAAACATAGCCGTAGTCCGCGAACAGATCCGGCGAGATTTTATATTTGGCCTTGAAGTTCGCCGCGAATTCCTTGCTCTCCGGGTTGTCGACGGTGTCGACATAGGTGAGCGCGGAAATCACGCCGACGGCGGCCTTGCCGAGGGCGCTCACCGTCTGCGAGTCGATGATGGTGAAGCCGGTCAGCGGCATTTTCTCCTTGAGGCCGAATTCGGAATATTGCTGGATGAAGCGCACCGCGTCGGCGCCGGGCATGAAATCGTAGGTCACCGGCGGATTGATCGACTTGATGTCGGTCAGATAGGGGCTGTAATCCGTGGTATTGAGCGGCGGCCAGATTTCCTTGAGCACCTTGCCGCCCCTGGCGAGGTAGGGGCGCTTGAATTGGGCCATGACATCGCGGCCTCCGGCATAGTCGGAGGCCGTGGTGACAATCTCTTTGCCGAGGTTGTCGTAAATGTAGTTCGCCATCGGCGTGGAGAGCTGAAACGTCGAGATCGAGGTGCGGAACAGATAGGGATAGCGGTCCCACGTGATGGCGTCGGTGCCGGCGCCGGACACGATATAGAACGCCTTCTGTTGCTTCATGTAGTTGAGCACCGCCAGCGCGACGTTGCTGGCCTGAATGCCCATCACCAGATCGACGTTGTCGCTCTCGACGAGCTTCTTGGCCTTTTGCAGGCCGACCTGCGGATTGAACTGATCGTCTTCCTTGATGATCTCGATCTTGCGACCGGCGACGGTCCAATTGATGCTGTCGAAGTAGAGGCTCATGCCGTTGAAATTGTTTTCGCCGGCGTAAGCCAGGCCGCCGGTGTACGAGTTGAGGTTGCCGATCCGGATCGGCGCATTCGCCTGAGCGAGAATTTGCGGCGCCGCGAGCGTCGAAACCAGCGCGGCGCCCGCCCCGGCTGAAGTCTTGAGGAGCTTGCGCCGGGAAACGGGGTTGGCAAATACGTTCGGCTTGTTCATCGCGGCTCTCCCTGGGCTGCCATCCTGTACCGGCGGCTGCCGCCATACTAGGCGGTACCGGATGTGGCTCGCTAGGGGAGTTTCGGCTTGCTGGAGGCGTCTCGACTCGGTTGACCGTTCCGTCATGCAGACCGATGATCGAATGCGAAAGCCGCAGCCGTGGTTCAGCGGTGGAATCAAGTGCGCAATACGCGCATCGCGTGGGTGGGGACGGCATGACGTTGGAATTCGGCATTTTCGACCATCTCGACCGCAATGATCTGCCGTTGCGCGACTATTACGAGCAGAGGTTGAGAGTCATCGAAGCGTTCGACCGGTCAGGCTTTTACGCCTATCACGTCGCCGAGCATCACTTCACGCCGCTCGGCATGGCGCCTTCGCCCAGTGTGTTTCTCGCCGCGATCGGGCAGCGGACGAAGCGGCTGCGCTTCGGCACCTTCGTCTATGCGCTGCCGGTGCATCATCCGCTGCGCGTTCTCGAGGAAATCTGCATGCTCGATCACATGAGCGGCGGCCGGCTCGAAATCGGCTTCGGGCGCGGCTCGGTGCCGTTCGAGATTTCCTACTACGGGCAGAATGCCGAGGAGCGGCAGCAGATCTATGCCGAGCGCCTTGAGCTCATTCTCAAGGCGTTTACGGTCGATACATTGAGCTGGAACGGACGCTACGACCAGTTCGAGAACGTCCCGATGGAATTCGCGCCGCTGCAGAAACCGCATCCGCCGCTGTGGTACGGCGCGCATTCGCCCGACAGTGCCGAACGCGCCGCCCGCAAGGGCTTGAACATGGTCACCAACGACATGCCCGCCAATGCGCGTGCGATCATCGCCCGCTACAGGAAGGTATGGCGCGAGGTGCAAGGCGCGGCGATGCCGCCCAAGATGGGCATGGTCCGGTTCATCGTGGTTGCCGACAGCGATGCAAAAGCGATGGCAATCGCGCGGCGCGCTTATCTGCGTTGGCGATCGAGTTTTATCTATCTGTCGGAATTGAACGGCACCATGCCGGACTCGCCGTTGAACCGGGACAGTTTCGACATTCTCATCAATCAGGGCCAAGCCATCGCCGGTTCGCCGGAAACGGTCCGCACGTTCCTTGCGGCGCAGATCGAGGACAGTGCTGCAAATTACATCGTCGGGCAATTTTGTTTCGGTGATCTCGAGCTCGATGAAATGCTACGTTCGGTCGAGTTATTCGCAGCTCAAGTCGCGCCGGCGCTGCAAAGCGCGTTCAAGAATTGAGGAAAACACGGCGATCGAAACGGAAGCAAACAGGGCAATTGTTGCCCAGAACAGGGACGCCCATTCGACCCAAATAGCTCCCTCCCCGCGGAAATCGTGGCTGCGAGCATGTACGACCCAGCGAACAAAAAGGCCCACATGGTGGATATCCCGCGACGAGGTCGAATTGATCGTTTGAATTGAGGCATGCGCCCGGCGGCCGTCGACCAGCCGACCACGCGCAGAGGACGGATTGACGCTTGATCAAACGAGCGGCGAGACCACCCGTTTCAGCTCCAGCAAGGGACGGTCGAGCGCGGGATCGGTGCTCGAGTAGAAGCTGATGCCAAAACCCCAAAGGCCGCCAACCGTGACCGGGAGTACCTTGCCTTCCCAATCCTCCACCGCGCCTATGATGCTGGTTACCGTGGCGGCCGGAAGATAGGTGAAGCGCGGATGCAGGTTCACCGGCAGCAACGTTTCGATCGGCGGGTCGGAAGGCACCAGGGTGTAGCCGTAGCGAATGGCAACCGCGATCTCGCGGCCGGCCGGATTGCCGTCGAACATCTTGTTGAACAGCGCCGTCAGCGGATTTGTCGCGGCGGTCGTCGTCCAAGTTCCGATGTCGAGGCGACTGCTGACGGTGATCAGGGGCACCAGCGGTTCGGGAAAGCCGAGCTGCGCAGTGCTGTAGACGAAGGCCGAACAGGTTTCCGGTCCATCGGCGCCAAGCAAGTGGGCGTTGCGAATCACGGCTACCGCGGAATTGGCGTTCTGGTAACGCGCGATGTGCAGGCCGGCGATGGTGTAGCGGAATGCAAGCCGGGTGAAGGCGGGAACGAGGTCGCCGCTCTCGGTGGGGAAAGTGTAGGTCCGCGTGTCGTCCTGAACGTCGTCACAACGATTCAGCGGCACCTCCTTGCCGTCGTCACGGATCACGGTGATCTGCGGCCAATCGACGTCGCCGTCGGCGTCGAGGCGTTTCAGCTTCAGCGTCACATAAACTTCGACCGCGGCGACGAAGCCGTAATCGAGCGTGGCCAGATAGTGATAGAACTCGTGCGGCGCGGCATCTTGCGCAGCGCCGGGTTCGACGCTCGACGCGGCCCGCCGCGAGGGGTGCACCAGCCCAACATGTGCGGGTCGCACCCGGCCGGCGGCCGCGACGGCGGTGTCGCAACTGCCAACGCCCCACCAGCCCGACCACAGACCCGCCACGCGTTCGGCGAGATCGGCATAAGTATCGAGCGTGTTGGCAAGCACCGTGTTGCCGGCATTGGCGTCCGGCCCCTGAAGTCCAGCCAGGATCTGCCACAGTGTGTCGCTGACGGCGGCATATTGGGCGAGCAACCCGAACAGCGTATCGATCTTGAGGGCGAATTTCGCGGTTGGCGGACGGCGGTTGAATTCGATCTCGATCTTGATCTGGTCTTGCGCTGCGCTCTGGTGCGCGTAGGTGAAGACGTAGGCCCAATGGAGCGCGTCATCGATCGTCTTGGGATCATCGTCGCTCCGCGCTGTCTGCGAGACCAGCGCCGGCAGTTCCGGGTAGGCGCGCAGCGGCACCGGAACGAGCGGCTTGCCAAGATCGGCTGAGAAAGCCGCGGGCGGAAAACGATCGAAGGTGCGCACGAAGGTCAACCAATTCGAGGCGTCGTAGCCTGCGACCACCGGGGTCACGTCGAACTCGATCTCGTTGACGGCATAGACCGGCTCGAGCGCCACGGAGCGGTGCCGAGCCGGCTGGGCCACATCCAGCGGGAAGGAAACCGTGCCGGACGTCGTCGTGGCGAGCCAAGTTTTGGCATTGCCGAGTTGCGATACCTTCCAAGCCTCCGGATCGCCGCCGGCGGCAAGCTGGCGTGCAGTGAGCATGGCGCCGATCTCGCCCAGCTTGCCGGCGCCCGACAGCCGCGCCGTCGCGGCGGCGCCGGGCGAGTCGACAGTGGCGTTGAATTGCAGGATGGCGGTGGTGTCGTAGGCGATGCCGAGCCGCGCCAGCAGGCGCTGATAAAGAACCTCGCGGGCGGCCTTCCAAGGATTGCCGCCGATGGTTCCGCCGGATTTTTCCTGGACCACCAGAATCGGCGAGAGACCGTCAGCAACCGCACAGGCCAACAGCTTTTTGGCGGCGAGCAATCGGCCAAGCGGGCCGGCGGCAACCTTATAGGCCGGTGCCGCGTAGGGCGCGGTACAGATCAGGTCCATTCCGGCCAGCCAAGCCCGCGCCCAGACTTCGAGATCGATGCCTTGATAGTCGTAGGTTTGCGCGGGTCCCCAGTGGCCGGTGGCGGGGTCGAGCGTCTTGATCTCGACTTCGGTTTCGGACTCGAGCGTGTTGGAGAGCGGACGCAACGCGAAGCTGAGCGGTTGCGGACCGTCGACCCCGGGCACAGTGGCGGGCGCTGTTATTTTGACTTCGCTGATGCCGACCTGATCGACAAAGGACACCGCCCACACATCCGTCGGCGCCGGATCGCGCTCGGCCGACAACACCCGACCGGTCGCAAGCTTCAGTCCGAGGATCGCCGTTTCGATCGCGGCGGCGAATATGTCGAGCGTAACGGCGCCTTCCTCCTGGCGCTCCGGTGTGGCGCTGCGCGCGGCGGCGATAGGCGAAGACGCCCGCACCGCGGGCCCCGGCGCATCGGTCGTGCCGCGGAACGCCGGATCCACGAGCTTCGGGTTGCGCTCGAGCGTCACCCAGCTCCGCAACGGGAAGATCACGTTCGGGAGTTGCCAGCCGCTCGCACCAAAGATGGTCGTGAGCGCGGTGTCGGCGGGCGGCAGCAGCAACGCAGCGCCGGGCGCCAGGAAGGCGACCTTGCTGTTGGCGCGAACGATGTCGCCGATGGTCACGGCTATTCCGGCCGATGCAAAGCGGCGGACGATCGCATTCATGCTGTCGGCGGCGGCGGTGGTGACGGTCGGCTTGGCGGCGACCGGCGATGGCTTGAGCGGGACGCCGGCGACAACAACCCCTTGCGTTGCCGCATTGGCGCTGAGCACCAGCGTCGCATCCAGACCATACGCGGCGGTGAGGTCGTCGGGGCTAATGGCGCCATTGGACGCCAGCTTGGCGGGCGGGCACAGCAACAGCGCATTGGCGGCCAGGGCTTGCGTGTCGGGTGCGATCGCCGCCGCAAATTCGGCAATGGTCACCGCCGGATTGGCGCGCGCCATGACCGCGTCGAAGCTGTCGCCGGCCTGGGTCGCAAGCTCTTGCCCCGCCACCGTGATGGTCCTGCCGCCGGCGATCGTTCCGGGAAGCGCCCGGTTGGCTTCGGTCAGCGCCTGTTCCGGCGACACGCCCAAGCCGGACGGCGCGGCCGCAAGGAAAAGCTTTGCGATCGCAGTCATCGCTTGGCCGGCGCGGATTCTGTAAGGAATGCGAAGGCGGGCGGGATCGGTGGGCAGCGCGGCAAGTCCCGGGATCGGCAAGCCGGCGCTTTCATCTGCGGCCGGCGCAACGGGCGCCAAGTTCGCATTGTGCCGCAACAGATCTCCGGGCTCGATCGCATAGGTGCGCGCGGCGGCGCCGAGCGGAGCGGTGTCGAGATTGGTGACGGCGGTAACCTTGAGAAAGAGCGGCGTGCCGGCCGGGAACAAATCGACGGTCCCGATATTGGCGGCGGCAAGCGTACCGACCGGGATGCCGGTTGGGTTATCGGCCAACGTCCAGCCGGCGGCGATGATCTGGCGGTCGACGATGAAGGTGACGCCCGGCCGGAACATGCCCGGCGTGTCGGCGTTCGCCACCGCGGCCATGACTGCGTCAAATTGAACGCCGTTATTGCGGAACGCGAGCGCGATGTCGTCGAGCGTCGCGTCGGCTCCCGGCTCGCCGTTGGGCGGCACCTCAACCTCCACGCCCTGCGCGACAAAGACGAAGCCCGGGGTGAGCAGCGCGTGACGGGTCCTGTTGGCCGTCACCAGGCTCGCCGCGGTGATGTTCAGACGGTGCGCAAGCTCCGACAGTGACAGCCCATCGACGGGCTGGGACTTCTCGGCACTGGTTACAACGAGTTCGATGCCGGGATTGAGCGGCAGCACCGTGTTGTCGGGATCGGCCAGCACGGTTGCCGGATCGAGGCCCTTGGGCACCAGATCCGCCACCGTGCCGGCTGCCACGAAGACGGCGAAGGCAGGGATCAACAAGCCCGTTGCTGGAATTTCTACCAACGTGCCGAGCGGCCGCTCTCCGCCGGCCAAGCCGAGCGCCTGCCAGTCGACGCCATAGTGGGTGACGATATCGGCCAGCGTCGCGGCCGCCGCCGGATTTGCGAAGGCGGCGCTCAGCTCGGCCGCCGCCGCGGAGAACGCGTAGCAGGCCGCCACATGCATGCGCAGTCCGTCGATCGCAACCGGCATGTCGACGGGCTTGCCGTTGGGCGGTTGATTGAGCGACGTCGCAACGGAAAGCTCCATGTCGGGCTGCATCACCTGATACCAGATCGCCGCGAAACGGCTGGCGATATCGGACGCGTTGGCTGAAGCCGCATTACCCGGCGATGTGCCGGCCGGAACCAAGCCTCCGGGCTGCATGGCAATACGAAACGCCAGCACGGCACCGGGCTGCTTGGGAGCGGGCGGCTGGATGCTCCACGACGCTGTTGTCACTGGCCAAGAGGTAATGCCCAGCACCGGATCGGTGTAGCCGACCGTCATGTCGACGCGGCCGGGAGTCGCGGCTG
>Ga0209579_10003182_pt1 | contig 12068 bp, 9 predicted proteins | sample Coa_R1_2_FD_187152 | JGI IMG/M metagenome (GOLD analysis project Ga0209579, IMG submission 187152) | Surface soil microbial communities from Centralia Pennsylvania, which are recovering from an underground coalmine fire - Coalmine... | ecosystem: Environmental > Terrestrial > Soil > Unclassified... | reverse complement strand
CCCTGCTCGCGGCGTGCAACTACGAAATCAAGGGAATCGACGACCTCCGAACTTTCCTGAAGGTCACGCAGTGGGCCCTCCTGTTCATGATCAGCATCCCCTTCCTTCGTCTGCTGGCGGACACCGCGGTCCTAGCAGAGGGACGCCTCTACGATGTGTCGACGGCCCCAACCGTACTCTCGGTGGATGCCGGACTGGTTGTGCTGTATTCGCTTACGCTATCGCGGGCAGGAAAGAAAAATACCGCGCTAAACTTTTTCGTAGTGATCGGAATGATCGCCATGCTGATGGGCGGCGGTAAAACCGGAATCCTCGGCTGCATCCTGGGGGCTCTGGCTTTCTACACGCTGCGTGGCAAATTCAAGGCCGGAGCCCGCTTCCTTTTGATTCTTTTGGTTGTGGGCAGCCTGGTGATTGCTTTTACTCCGCTTGGCGCCTACCTAAAGTTCTACGTCGATAGCGGGCAGGCAGGTAGCGTGACGGGCCGGTCTGACGTATGGGCAGCCGGCTGGCAGCTGATCAAACAGAAGATGATTCTAGGTCGCGGATTTATGTCGTCGCGGTTTCTCTCCTACAAGATCGACGTTGACTGGATGCCGAACCACCTGCACAACGGATTTCTTGAGGTGATGTACAACAACGGTCTCATCGGCCTGTTTGTGATCGTGATGATGCTGGGCTCGATCGGGCGCAACCTGTTTAACGTAGTGCGCACCGTGGACACTGACAATCCGCTTCATCAGTTAGCCGTGGGCTGCTTCGCAATATTTTTTAATATTTTTGTAAATGGTATGGTGAGCCGCGCTTTTGGAAGCCGACCGGATGGAACTTTCATGGTCCTGTTCTCAATGGTTTTCGTCAGCGATCGGCTGCTGGCAGCGGCGAGGAAAAAAGCCGAAGTAAGAGAAATGCCAGCCTGGCAACTTTCTTCGGTACCGGCCCAATAAAAATCTTCAATTGCAATTGTGGCGCTCCGAATCGACGTAGAGGAAGCAGCAAAGATCGAGCGGGATAACGTGTCAACCATAGCCATCGCAAATCCGCGGATGAAGATTCCCAGCTATCGCGTGCTGAAGGTGCGCGTGGATGCGGTGCAGATTCCCGATGCGATCAAAATTCTGGAGTCCTGGATCGAGGAGCGTGGACCAGCACGATACGTGGCGGTTACAGGGATGCATGGTGTCTCGGTTTCGCGCGAGGATGCCGAATTTGGGCGCATTCTGGAAAATGCAAGTCTGGTGGTGGCCGACGGCATGCCACTGGTTTGGCTGGGACGGCTGCAGGGATTCAAACAAATGCAGCGCCGCGTGTATGGACCCGAGTTGATGGAAACATTCTGCCGCGAGACCGGTTCGAAGTACCGGCATTTTTTCTACGGCGGCGCGCCGGGAGTTGCTGAGGCTCTGGCTGAAGCCGAGCGAGAGCGCTATGGAATCCAGATCGCGGGCATTTACTGTCCGCCGTTCCGCCCGTTGACGGAAGATGAGGAATGCAATGTGCGGCGTCTCGTCGAGGAAGCTCGTCCCGATGTGCTTTGGGTTGGTTTGAGCACGCCGAAGCAAGAACACTGGATGTACGAGCATCGTGAAACTCTGCAGGTGCCGGTAATGCTGGGCGTGGGTGCCGCCTTCGATCTGAACACAGGGCGATTGAAGCAGGCTCCGGTGTGGATGCGCGAAAACGGCTTGGAATGGTTGTTTCGGTTGTGGGCCGAGCCGCGGCGCCTTTGGCAAAGATACATCGTGAATGGCTCGAAATTCTTATGGGCGGTTTGTATCGAACATCTGTTGCCACGGATTTCCCAATAGCAACAACCCGATCAAGCCCTTCCTCAGATATCAGCTCGTCGCAACCCAGGTTGCAGAACTTAGAAAGCAGAAATTCAGGAGACCAGTCACATGACCAAGCAAAAGCGGATACTCGTAACCGGAGCGGGAGGTTTCATCGGCCACCACCTGGTTAAACGTCTGAAGAGGGACGGCCACTGGGTGCGCGGCGCCGACCTCAAGCTGCCGGAATACGAAACCAGCGCCGCCGACGAGATGGAAGTTCTCGACCTGCGCCGAATTGAAGACTGCCTGCTGGCCACTCGCGGCGGCATCGACGAAGTTTATAATCTCGCAGCCGACATGGGCGGCATCGGCTACATCACAGCAAACCATGCCGACATCAGCCGGAACAACATTCTCATCAATGCGCACATGCTAGATGCCAGCTACAAGAATGGCGTGAAACGCTTCCTCTTTTCTTCTTCGGCCTGTGTCTACAACCAGGCGAAACAGAAGGATCCCAACGTGACCGCCCTGAAGGAAGAAGATGCGTATCCGGCGGATCCCGAGCCAGGATACGGCTGGGAGAAGCTATTTGCTGAAGAACTCTGCCGCTATTATTACAAGGATTTCAAATTCGAGACGCGTATCGTTCGCTTCCATAACGTATATGGACCGCTTGGTACTTACGAGGGCGGAAAAGAGAAGGCACCGGCTGCGATTTCGCGCAAGGTCGCGCTGGCCGAAGACGGAGGCGAGATCGAGATCTGGGGCGACGGGGAGCAGACACGTTCGTTCATGTACGTCGACGATTGCGTGGAAGGCCTGATTCGCCTGATGGCTTCGGATCATCGCGACGCGCTGAATCTGGGCACAGACGAACTGACGACCATCAACAACCTGGTCGATGTGATCTCGCGCATCGCCGGGAAAAAACTGGTCAAACGGCATAATCTTACCGGACCGCAAGGCGTGCGAGGCCGCAACAGCGACAACACCCGACTGCGTCAGGTGTTGGGTTGGGAGCCGTCGATTTCTCTGGCCGAAGGTCTGCGAAGGACCTATCCGTGGATCCAGTCGCAAGTCAGTTCCGACGCTATGGAACTGGCCGGCGTCGAAGGAGACTAGAGCCTATCAAGTCGGGCGTCTTCCTTGTCGCCTTGCGACAGGGTGGATTTTCGATTTCGCTGTGTTCGGATAAATCAGCAAAAAAAACGTAAGCAAATGACGAACCAAAAATTCACCGGGCCCATCTTTGTAGTCGGTATTTGGCGTTCGGGAACGTCATTGCTTTACACGCTCCTGAATCAGCATCCGCAGATTGCTCTCACGTACGAGAGCGATCTGTTTTTGCTGAGTTCACTGTTCGGAGGCGGAAACAGCAAGCGTGACTGGCTTGAGCGCTGGGAGTTCTGGAACAACTGTCTCACGCGACACGATATCGATAGCGCGAGCCTTCCAGGCAAACTCAACGATTACCCAGCGGCGGCTACTGCCGTCTGGAAGCAATATGCAGGCCAGGCGATGTACGGCGACAAGTCGCCAAATTACTTCGATTCCATGCAAGCGCTCGCGCGGGAATTTCCGGAAGCGCGTTTCATCGTAATCTGGCGGGACCTCGCCGATACCTGCCGCAGTATTGTGCAAGCCGGCAAAGGTTCGGCTTTCTTTGCAAAGCGCGGGATCACGCACCGTGCTTTGATCGGCTATCGCAAAATGAAGCGCGAATGCAATGCCCTGGAACGGCGAGGCATAGCGCTCCACCAAATTCATTACGAAGAAATGGTGCAGTCTCCTGAAACGGTGATGCAAGGGATATGTTGGTTTCTGCAGATTCCGTACGATCCTCGTATGGCTACGCCAGCGGGCGCCGACCGGTCAGCTATCTATGACGCTCCGCAGCACGCCGGGGTCAAGACCGAGAAGATCCAGTCCAACGGCAAGCGCAAGGCGGAATTACCGGACGACCTGCGGGAGAAGATCGCGCGCTACATCGCATATTGGAAAAAGCAATCGGATGGTTCGTGGCCGATGTATCCAGTAAATGCGCGCGAGGTTGCTCCTGCCGGAATTGTCGAACGCACGAAAGACGAGCTCTATTTCCAGGCTCTGCGAGCCTTCGATCGCTTTACCGCCTTTGTTTACTGCTACGCGCCGATTGGAATTCTCCGGCGCTACCGCGGGGCGAAGAGTGCGCAAGCGCCGTTGTCCAGCGCCGGGACTCCTGTCGCGAGCTCTCCACCAGAATTGATCGAATTGCAGAAATAAACAGCAAATCATGACTAAACTTCGCAAAGTACGCCACACTCTTTCCAAAACTCCCGCACGGCTTCCGCTGGTCTGGATGCGCCATCGAGGTTTCCGTTCGTCGGACGTTTTCGTCGGCTCGTATCCTCGATCGGGCAGCACCTGGCTGCGGTTTATGCTGCTGGAGATTTTGGCGGGACAAGCTTCCAGCTTTAACAACACGAACGAGATGCTTCCTGATGTAGGCAAGCATGAGGCGGGGGCATCCGTGCTGCCGGGCAACGGCAGGCTTATCAAAACGCACGAGCGCTTCCGTCCGGAGTACAAGAAGGCAATTTATCTGGTGCGCGATCCGCGCGACGTGGCTCTTTCTGAGTTCGCTTATCAAACAGCTTTGGGCCTGGAAAAAGGCGACTTCGATCAATATGTCGAACGGTTCCTGCAAGGCGGAGTCAATCCCTTCGGTTCGTGGATCGACCACGCGAATTCGTGGATGAACGCTGCGCAATCCAGGCGCGGGGAAATTCTGCACGTGAACTTCGAAGAGCTCAAGCAGAAGCCCCTGGAGCAACTTGGCCGCATTGTTGATTTTCTCCAGATGCCCGAAGTGAAGAACCGCATTCCGGGCGCCATTGAAAATAATTCGCTGGCGCGCATGAAGGAGAAAGAGAAAGCCAATCCGCAGCGGGCTTCGGCGCAAGGACGCTTTATTCGCAGCGGCTCCGCTGGAGGCTGGCGCTCAACCTTTACCGAGCGGCAGTGCCAACTTATGCAACAGTATGCAGGCACTCTAATGGCGCGATTGGGTTATCCTGAAGTCCATTCTCTTGAAGGGCAGCCCGCATGAGCGAAGAAAAGACCAACCGGTTAGGTTTTTCCGAGGCAGCAAAAAAGCCGGTGGCACGTGCAGCAAGCGGAGTTGAGTGCCTGCGTTGCAAGCACACGATCGACAGCTACGTGTTTACCAAGCTGACCTTTCTGCCTTATGGCACCCAAAGCGGTAACGTTGTGCTGGAGTGTCCGAAGTGCGGTCATCTGGAATTCCTCTCTCAGAATAGCCCGTTGCTGCAGCGGCTAAAGGCCAATCCGGTAGCGGTTGGCGACGGCGATTAGTCCCTTCTTCGTTTATTTGTCATCCTGAGCGGAGCATGATTTGGCGAAGCCAATCATGCGAGTGCGAAGGATTCCTGTAGTAGTAAACCGGAGCTACGGAAACTTCACCCGCGAGACATTCTCTCATTCCAAATCACCATGCGCATACTTGGACTATCGTCGTTCGGACATGACACCTCTGCCGCCCTGGTCGAGGATGGCGTAATCCGCGCTGTCATCGAAGAGAGCAAGCTTTCGCGCCAGAGAGATTCCCGTGGATTGCCCACTGCGGCGATGAAGTTCTGCCTGTCGAAAGTGGCGGCGGACATGAAAAGCGTAGATTGCATCGCAATCACAGGCGCTCCAGTCCGAGGATGGATGCGGCGCTCCGCGGCTGGTGCAAGAATTTCTCCGTTCGATCCCGTAGCGGCAGGTCACGCCCAGGTGCGCGAAGTTGGACGCTTGGCGAGAGAACTTGGTTACCTCCGCTTGCTGCGCCATGAGACCGGCGACAAAACAATCACCACTGTCGAGCACCATCTTAGTCATGCCGCGAGCGCTTTTTTTCTTTCCCGCTACGAGCGCGCCCTCGTCATCACCATGGATGAGGACGGGGCAGGTTGCTCCGGCATGATTGCGATCGGCGAGGGTACGCGCCTGCGCAAAGTACGCAACATCGGCTACCCACATTCGCTGGCATGGCTGTACTCGCGCATCACAGAAATTCTTGGCTTTATCCCTCGATCGGAAGAGCATAAGACCCAATGGTTAAGCCTGGGAGGCGAGCCACAGTATCTTGAGGTGTTGCGAGACATGCTGCGGACGTCAAGCAATGGATCATTGCGACTGGACCGCAGCTACCTCGATCACGGGATTGGCGATACATTCGTCCTCTCCTCGAAGTTCTGGCGAAAAAGCGGATTGCCCCACAATTCGGCCGAACTTAGCGACGACCAGCGCCGCGCGCTGGCCGCCTCCGTGCAGCAAGCTTGCGCCGAGAAAATCGCGGAGATCATAGAATCGCTCCGCCGCCGACATAACATTCAGGACGTTTGCCTCGGCGGAGGGCTGTTTAACAATAGCCTGCTGGTCGCCCATCTCGAACAAAATGTCGGCCTAGATCACGTCTTCGTGCCCCCGGCCCCGGGGAACTCAGGAACGTCGCTGGGGGCTGCTCTGTACATCCAACACCACGAGAAGCAATTGCCTCGGAAGCAACAGTGCAATCCGTACTGGGGACCGAGTTACTCGCGTCACGAGATTAAAGACGTGCTGGATAACTGCAAGGCACGCTTCTCGTTTCAGGTGATGCGCGACCGTCAAATGGATCAGGCGGTTCAGCTTCTGCTCGGTGGCAAGATCATTGGATGGTTCCAGGGCCCTGCAGAGTTCGGTCCGCGAGCTTTAGGAAGCCGCAGCGTGCTGGCCTCGCCGTGGGCGCCGTACGTGAAAGAAAATCTCAACGATTTCATCAAGCACCGCGAGTGGTTTCGTCCCTTTGCGTTGTCTGTGCCGGTTGAAGACGCCCCGCAATATTTCCAATGCTCGAGTCTCTGCGAGACTATGAATTCGTTGGCCCGGGTTCGGCCAGAGTTTCAAGGGCTTCCGGAAGGCTTTGTGCTTCCCGGCGGCTTGGTGCGTCTGCATACAGTCGCTAAAGAAGCCAATCCAGCGTTATGGGACCTCCTGAAGCGTTTTGGCCTGCACTCACCGGCGCCGATCCTGATCAATACGTCGTTTAACCTTTTTGGAGAGCCGCTGGTCGTGAGTCCGGTCGACGCAATTCGGAGCTACTCCTGCTCGGGGATCGATGCTCTTCTGATGGATAATTTCTTACTGACGAAGGCTCCCATCGCATCGTTATCACTCCAGTCGCACGAAGCCGAAGCTCAGGGGCCGATTCTTTCAAGAATTCCCGCATAATAGAACCTGCAATTCACGAGGTAACGGAATTATCCGGCGTGGCAGCATTTGCTGCCACGCCTTTTGTGTCTTATAGAATCAATTCTGCGGGCCGCGGTAGGCGACAATGCGGCGATAAGAGGACTGCCTTCGAATGAAAAAATTCTCGGCAACAGTACTGGTTTTCTTTTTAGTATCGCTCCAGCCGTCTCTCGGCAATTCAAGCACAGAGCAAAATCCTTCCTCTTCTGGTGCCGCGATTCTACGAACATTCTTCGGAATGCATATCAATCGTCTTTCCACGCCCTGGCCGGATGTGCCATTCGGCAGCTTACGCATGCTGGGTAATCTTACGACCTGGTTTCATATTGAGGGAGACGCACGCAATCGCTACGACTGGCGCATGCTCGATGGCTGGCTCGCTGCTGCCCAGGCCCATAACGTTGATGTGATGTATACCTTCAGCCGCACGCCTGCATGGGCAGCGCGAAATGCTCACTCTACCTGCGGCCCTAGCCGCGACGAGGCGGATTGCTCTCCTCCCGCCGATCTAAACGTTTCCGCTCCATGTCAGGGGCCGCTGAAGGGAACAACCACTACCGATTGCTACTTCAAAGAGTTCGCAACCAGCCTGCTCGATCATGTCTGCAGCGGCAAAGCTCCAACCAAGAGCTGCCGCATCGTTGCATTTTCCTGCTGGAATGAGCCGAATCTCGATGGCTTTTGGATTGGCACGTATGCTGAAAGCGCCAAAATGTGTTCGGACATGGTGCAAATCGTCAAGGCACAGTGCAAAGATTGCGTCACGCTAACGCCCGATATCTCGGCCGCGACTACCGGAGATACGAAAGACAATGGCGACAGCAGGTCCTACGACGAGTGGTTCAAAAACTTTCTTGCCGCGTACCAGCAGTTCGGAAATTATCCCGATGCAACAGCCGTTCATTTATACGCTGCAAGAACCCATGGGATCGTTCCCGCGCCATTTCCTGAAACATTCGCGGGAAGCGGATGTCCGCACGAGGATCGTTCGCCGGTTTGTCCCGACACGCTGCTGGGAAAAATCGGCACCGTGCGCGCAATCATGCAGAACGGGATGCCGGGCAAGCCGGTCTGGACGACCGAAGGCGGTTGGGGCACGAACGGTGAAATGCGCGACCCAGACGCGCAGGCCGCTTACGTGGCCCGGTGGCTCATTCTGCAAGCCTCAGTCGGCGTGCAGCGGGCATATTGGTACATGTGGGATATGGGAAGCGATCCACAAGCCTGGGGCGGGTTATGGGATCGTCAGCATGGCACATATAAAGCCGGCATCGCTTATGGTCAGGTTTATTGGTGGCTGCTCGGAGCCAGGTTCACGAAACCGTGCTCTGCCGATCATGACATCTGGACTTGCGATCTGGTTCGGTCCGATGGAAAGCTGCAAAGAATCGTATGGAATGACTCGAAGTCGTACGATACGGGGATCTCCTGGACATACGCAGTTGGCGACCTATTTACTCAAGCCCGCGATTTGGATGGACATGAGTCAGCGATACGAGGAGGCACAGTGAGTATTGGTTCAAAACCTGTGTTGCTTGAAAGCGGCGATGCTCCCAAGAAATAGAAGTCGCGATCGCACATAAAAATCTTGGCTGGTCCGCGCAACAACACGCGGCAAATCAGGAAGTGTAGGCCAATTCTTTCGCGCGTTGGGTAGCCTTAACCACAGCCTTGATCAGGGTGACGCGCAGCTTGCCTTCTTCCAACTCCATCAAGCCGTCGACGGTGCATCCCGCGGGAGTGGTGACCGAGTCCTTCAACAGAGCGGGATGATCTCCCGTATCGAGCACGACGCGAGCGGCTCCCATTGTGGTTTGCGCCGCGAGCAGGGTAGCAATATCGCGAGGCAATCCAACCTTGACTCCGGCTTCGGCCAGCGATTCCAAAATAATGTAAATGTAAGCCGGCCCGCTAGCGGAAAGACCGGTGACCGCGTCCATGTGCTTCTCGTCGACAACCACGGTGCGGCCGACAACGTTAAACATTGTGCTCGCAAGTTCGACATGCTTCGCGGTTGCGTGCGCCCCTCTGGCAATTGCCGTCATTCCGCAGCCTACGAAGCACGGAGTATTTGGCATGGCGCGAATCACAGGAATATCAGCGCCCAGCGCCTTCTCAATCAAGCTGTTTGGAACCGATGCGGCTACCGAGATCAGCAGTTGCCGAGACGAAAGATGGCCACGAAGCTGAGATGCCACTTCTTCCACCACCTGCGGCTTTACGCCGATCAGAATGATATCGGCATCTTCGGCCGCTTTCACATTGTCGGTTCCAACGCTGATTCCTAACTTGCGGCTCAGCGCCTTCGCGCGATCTTCGTGAGCCACAGTCGCGGTGGTGTGTTTGGGAGAAAGCAAGCCATTCTTCAACAAAGCCTGCAGGAGAATTCCTCCCATCTTGCCCGCTCCTAGAACAGCGACTTTCTTCCCCGAAAGAGTAGTTTCTGTCACTTTCTTGCTCACGCCCGCCCTCGTTGTCGTTTCGATTTCATGCTTCCTTGCCCTGCGTCACTGCCGCTCGCGCTACATCGTTGCTGCGAGTTCGAAGATTCTGCTCCCATTGCCACGCGGTTTGAACGATATCGCGTAAAGAGCGCGTAGGTTTCCAGCCGAGAACAGCCCGCGCTCGCGACGGATCTGCAACTAATTCCGGCGGATCGCCTGCGCGCCGTGTACCCACGCGTCTAGGCACGGTCTTGCCTGTGACTTCTTCGATTGTGGCCACTAATTGCTGCACGGAAGCTCCGCTGCCTGTTCCCAGATTCAATTGGGACGCACCTTCAACCCTGTCGAGCTGCTTCAGCGCCAGAACGTGTGCTTCGGCCAGATCGTTGACGTGAATGTAATCGCGGATGCAGGTTCCGTCGGGCGTTGGGTAATCGCTGCCAAAGACTTCGAGCGGGCCGCGTTCTCCGGTCACTGCTTTCAAAGCCAGCGGAATGACATGACTTTCCGGATGGTGGAGTTCGCCGATATTACCACTCTCGTCGGCTCCGGCGGCGTTGAAGTATCTCAGGCTCATCGAGCGCAAGCCGTAGGCGCGAGCGTAAGCTTCCAACGCATTTTCGAAAAAAAGCTTGGACATTCCGTAAGGATTCACCGGCCGTCTTGGGGTTGTTTCGGTGATGGGAACCTTTTCAGGAATGCCGTAAACCGCACACGTTGACGAAAAGATGAATTTGCCAACTCCGGCATCGACTACTGCATTCAGCAGAGCTAGTCCGCCTTCTACATTGTTGCTGAAATACTTGCGGGGATTCTCGACGCTTTCCCCTACCTGGGAATCCGCCGCAAAATGCATCACGCCAGAGACGCGCTTCAGCGCGCGGGATAGTTCGGCCCGATTGGCAATATCCGCTTCGATAAGCTCAAATCCCTCAGCCAAAAAGCGGTGACCGCGCGATAGATTATCGTAGATGATGGCATCATAGCCGTTGCGCCGAAGAGTGTGAGCTGCGTGGCAGCCGATATAACCTGCTCCCCCCACCACTAAGACTGAAGATTCACGTGCCGACAAACTTGAGCCTTTCCACAGATCAGAACGTCCCATCCCACCGAACGTACGTGATGTTCCGAAAAATTCGGGACATTTTTCCTGCTTTCCGAACTCCACGATAGTTTACTAAGGAAGAACAAACAAGAGGCCGGCAGCAAGCAGCCACGCACCAGTAACACGGAAGCCGTTTACTTGACGCTGCGCACCGCCGCACTCTCGGCTGCGGCACTTCCCACGCCCTGCAGAGGCGCCGTTTGCGGGCTGTTGGGGGCGCTATCTGTCAGCGTCAGCGTGGCTTTGCGTGTTCCCTGGGCTGACGGTGAGAACGTGATGCTCACGCTGCAGTTCGCTCCTGCCTGCAAGTTGGTGCAAGTATTGCTTGCGATTGAGAAGTTGGAACTGTTCGTCCCCGTGATCTGCACATTGCTGAAGGTCACAGCGATTTTTTCGTGATTGACGATGGTGATACTCTTCGCCGCACTGGTGGTTCCCACCTTCACCGTGCCGAAATTCAGCGACGTCGGGCTCAGGCTGAGGGCAACCGCGCCCGATCCTGTGAGGCTGATGGTTTGCGGGCTGTTGCTGGCGCTGTCGTTAATATTGACCGTCCCGGTTTGGGGCCCGGTGGTTGTGGGCCTGAAAGTTACGGTGATGGTGCATTGCCCATTCGCAGGAATGCTCGTGCCGCAAGTGTTCACCTGCGTATACGCTGACGATCCGCTGATGGTGATGTTGATATCAGTCAACGGCACGCTCTGATTATTGGAAAGGGTAACGGGCCGGGCGGTCGAGCTGCTGCCAATGAAAACGCTGCCGAAGCTGATGCTGCTGGACGATAAAGTGACGGCCGTGACGCCAGTTCCCGTCAGGCTCGCGGTTTGGGGACTATTTGCGCCATCATCGTTTACGTTCAACAATGCGGTGCGCGTGCCTAGTCCGCCGGGAGTGAAGTTCACATTGATGGTGCAGCTGTCGCCCGGTCCAACACTGGAGCAGTTGTTCGTCTGGCCGAAATCCCCGCTATTTGCTCCGGTGAAGGTAATACTGGAAACGTTGAGCGTCGTATTTCCGCCATTGATCAGCGCAACCGGTTGCGACGGGCTGGTCGTGCCGAGGCCCTGTCCACCAAACGTCAGGCTTCCAGGTGATAGAGTGGGACCGCCGCATCCTGGAACTTTGAAGTTGTTGATCCGTGTTCCCCACGCTGGTGATCCCGTCTGATTTGTGGGAAAGTACTGCGCTACATACCAGAAGGTGCAGCCATCTTCAGGATCGACTGTCATGCTGGAATAGCTGCCCATATGCCAGGTGTTTTCTTCATCGCCGGCGCCATCATAAAGCACGATTTCGGTGGGCGCGTTGGGATTGGTCAGGCTGAAGTAGGCTGCGTTCATTCCCGGATGAAGCGATGAACTCGAGACGTTGTATCCGACTGCAGCATTGCCGCTCGCGTCCTCCGCAATGCTGGGCATAAACCGATAGGTGCTGTTGTCCGGATTGATGTTTCCGTCTTGATAAAGC
>Ga0209579_10003181_pt1 | contig 12069 bp, 10 predicted proteins | sample Coa_R1_2_FD_187152 | JGI IMG/M metagenome (GOLD analysis project Ga0209579, IMG submission 187152) | Surface soil microbial communities from Centralia Pennsylvania, which are recovering from an underground coalmine fire - Coalmine... | ecosystem: Environmental > Terrestrial > Soil >... | reverse complement strand
CGGATGCGTTCCAAATCCTTTTTTGGGGTGTCACCGACGCGGAGTTTTACTGCCTTGTATCCTGCTGTCAGGCTTTTTTGCAGTTCGTTTAGGAGTTCTCCCGGAGGCTGGTAGCCAAGCGAAACTCCCCCTGCATAAGCGGGTACGGCTTTCCTCGAACCGCCCAGCAGTTGGTAGAGCGGCATGCCCGCTGCCTGGCCGCGGATGTCCCACAGCGCGCAGTCGATGCCGCTCATGGCAAGGCAGGTGCCGGCGCCCATGCCGTGACTGGCGAGTTGCTTGTCGTAGATCTTCTTCCATACGCCGACCACGTCGGCAGCGTCCATTCCCAGCACGAGCTGACGCAGCGTCGTGTCGATGAGTTTGGCGACCGCGGTATGCGCGCGGCCATGATGAGATTCACCCCAGCCGACCAGCCCGCCCGCGGTCGTGACTTTGACCACCACGGCATCGCGCTTGATGGCGGTGCCTATGCCGAGCGCCACACGGTTTTCCGGCGGCACCGGAAACGACGTCGGATAGGCCTTTACTTCAACGATCTTGAGATCTGCGCTCATTGATTCGATTCCAGGCTTCCGGATTGACGAAATTCTTCGGGGGTTCGCCGGCCAGCATGCGCAGCGTCTCTTCCGCGGCCGCCACGCCCATGCGCTTGCGCGATTCCTGCGTCATGCCGGCGAGGTGCGGCGTGAGGACGGCATTGTCGAGCGAGAGCAGGGAATGGTCCGGCTCCAGGCGGTAGTGCTCGTAGACGTCGAGCATGGCGCCGGCGATATGCTTTCCCCTTAACGCCTCAATCAGTGCCGCTTCCTCGACCACGGCGCCGCGGCCGACGTTGATCAGCCAGGCGCTGTTTTTCATTTTTGCCAGTCTTGCCTTGTTGAACAGATGGTGTGTTTCCGGCGTCAGCGGGCAGGTCACCACCACGAAATCGGATTCCGCGACCAGTTTATCGAGCGCCGCAGGTTCCGCCTCGGGCGGCAGCCGGTCCAGGCGCCGCTGATTGCCGAGCACACGCATACCGAAACCGCCGCGGCAGATTTTTGCCACGCGCCTGCCGATTTCGCCCACGCCGACGATGCCGACCGTCATTGCAGTTATCTCATGCGCTTTCGCACCGAGGGCGCGTGTCTCGTCCCAGGGACGGGTTCTGATTTTTGTAGTTATTTCGAAAGCGTTCCGTCCCAGCGTCAGCATCGCCAGCACGCAGTACTCCGCGACCGACTGGGCATTGCCGCCCGGGATGTTGGCCACTGGAATGGCCCGTTCGGTGGCTGCTCCCAGCGGCACCAGGTCCAGCCCGGTGCCGTGGATCGTCACAGCCTTTATCTTCTTCGCGAAATCAAAGAAATCATCTGGGAGGCGGCTGCGTGTGACTACCGCATCCGCGTCGCAGGAATCCCGGCGGATCCCGTCAAACGAGGCTTCGCTGCACAGGAATACTTCCGTCTTGCGGCGCAGCAACTCGACGCCGGACGGATCGATCGGATCGACCAGCAAGACTTTCAAACGATACCCGCGGCTTTGAGCTGCTTCAGATCGGCGTCGCTGCGGCCGAGCAGGCCCCTCAGCACCTCCTCGTTGTGCTGGCCGAGCATCGGCGGCGGGAGGCGGTATTCGACCGGCGTTTCGGACAGGCGCAGCGGGCTGCGTACCACCGGCGCCACGCCGCCCAACGGGTGCGGCATGTCCACGCGCAGCCCGCGGTGCTGGACCTGGGGATCATCGAACACCTCTTTCATGTTGTTGATCGGACCGCAGGGCACGTTGGCGGCCTCGAGCGTCTCGATCCACTCTTTCTTGGTGCGCGCGCGCATCACCTCCGCGATTAGCGGGATCAACTCTCCGCGGTGCACGATGCGCTGGGACATCGTCTTGAAGCGCGGCTCCTGCGCGAGTTCGGCGCAGCCCGCGGCCTGACAGAAGTTCGCAAACTGGCTGTCGTTTCCGACGGCGAGAATGATGTGGCCGTCCGCGGTGGGGAAGACCTCGTAGGGCACGACCTGCGGATGCGCGTTGCCCCAGCGCGTTGGAATTTTTCCGCAACAGAGGAAGGAGACGATCTGGTTGGCGTTGAAGGCAACCATGGTGTCGAGCAGCGCGGCGTCGATGTATTGGCCATGGCCGGTGCGTTCGCGGTGGGCGATGGCGGCGAGGATCGCGACACTCGCGTACATGCCGGTGAGCACATCGGTGATCGCGATGCCGACTTTCTGCGGGCCGGCGCCGGGCTGGCCGTCGCGTTCGCCGGTGATGGACATCAGCCCGCCCATGCCCTGGAAGATGAAGTCGTAGCCGGGGCGCGGCGCGTAGGGACCGTCCTGCCCGAAGCCGGTGACCGAGCAGTAAATCAGCGAGGAGTTCGTCTGTTTCAGTTTTTCATAGTTCAAACCGTATTTCTTTAGAGTGCCGACCTTGTAGTTCTCGATCAGCACGTGGGACTTGTCCGCCAGCTCGCGGGCGATCTTCTGGCCCTCGGGCCTGGAGATGTCGAGCGTTAGGGATTTCTTGTTGCGGTTGACCGACAGGTAGTAGGCGGATTCGGTCGTGTCCTTGCCCTGGCCATCCTTCATCCAGGGCGGCCCCCATGCGCGCGTGTCGTCGCCGGCACCGGGGCGCTCGATCTTGATCACTTCGGCGCCAAGGTCGGCGAGATTTTGCGCTGCCCAGGGGCCGGCGAGGACGCGCGAGAGGTCGAGGACGCGAAGGTGCGAAAGGGGTCCGGGCATCAGTCGGCCTTGATCAAGGCGGTCAATCCGCCTTCACGCCGGCGTCTTTGATCAGCTTGCCCCACTTGGCAATTTCGCTTTGCACGAAGCTGGTGAAGTGCGCGCGCGAGTCGGCTGCCGGTGTGACGCCCAGGCTCGCGAGCCGTTCCTTCGTGTCGGCAGTGGCCAGCAGTCTGGCGATCTCGGCGTTGATTTTGTCCAGGACGGCGTCGGGGGTCCTGGCGGGCGCGGCGATGCCGATCCAGCCCACGGCTTCGAAACCGGGGTAGCCGGATTCCGCCATGGTCGGGACGTCCGGCAGGAATGGCGAGCGCGTGGATGAGCCGACCGCGAGCGCGCGCAGCTTGCCCGATTTTGCGTGCGGCAGGACCGCGGGGATGGCGTCGAACATCAGCTGGATGTTCCCGGAGAACAGGTCGGTGTAGGCGGGCGGGCTGCCCTTGTAGGGCACATGGGTCAGCTGGATGCCGGCCGTCGAACGGAACAGCTCCATGGTGAGGTGGCTGGTCGAACCTGAGCCGAGCGAGCCGTAATTGAGCACGCCGGGCCGGGCCTTGGCCTGCGCCACCAGTTCCCTGACGCTCTTGAGCGTCGAATTACCGGGCACGATGAGCGTCTGCGGGGTCATCACGACGTTGCTGATGAGCGCGAAATCGCGTGAGACGTCGTAGGGCAGGTTCGGAACCAGGCCGGGATTGATGCCGAATGCGCTGGAGACCGCCATCACCAGCGTGTAACCGTCCGGCGCCGATCTGGCCGCCGCTTCGGTGCCGATGACGGCGCCCGCGCCAGGGCGGTTATCGACGATCACCGGCTGGCCCCAGGCTTCGGTGAATTTCTGCGCGACCAGCCGGCCGATGATGTCCGTCGAGGTGCCCGGCGTGAATTGCACGATCAGCCGGATCGGTTTCGCCGGGTATTCCGTTTGCGCATTGGCGGAAAAAGCCCATGCGGAAATCAAAAAGACCAATATGCGTTTCATCGGGCACTCTCAGGCGAGGCGCGTCAGGATACGCTCAGCCGCTTCCGGCGCAAGCGGAGTTTCGGGCAGCAGGGCGTCGGCCATCCCGGCCTCGAAGCCGGTGGTGACATGGCGCAGCGGGTCGCGCGGCGCGAGGCGGTGCACGTAGGCGAGGAATGCGAGCAGCTGACGGCGCGCGTCGCCCCGTTGCCCCAGCCGGGTGCCTTCGTCGGCGAGCAGCGCTGCGGCGCAGGCGTAGTAAAGGCCGGTCGCGGCCTGGCGGGCATAGGCTTCGCTTTGCGTGCTGGCGACCTCGTGGGCGAATTCGGCGGCCTTGTCGAGCGAAGCCGCGAGGCGCCCGGCGAGCAGCCGCGGGATCGAAGGTGAAATGCGCTCGATGCGCTCGTTCAGTTCCGGCAGCAGCGCTTCCAGGCAGTGTTCGCGCCGGATTGCGCGCAGTACGTCCAGGGCGACGATGTTGGAGGTGCCTTCCCAGATCGAGCCGAGGTGCGCATCGCGCACCAGGCGCGGGTCGGACCATTCTTCGGTGTAGCCCACGCCGCCGCGGATTTCCATGGCGTCCCCGGTGACGCGGCGGGCGTCGCGGCAGGCGCGGAACTTGACGAGGGGGGTCATCAGCCGGACCCGTTTGCGGGCGGCATCGTCTCCCGCATCGGCTTTTTCCAGGTCTTTCGAAATAAAAAATAAAACGGAGCGGGCGGCTTCGGCCGGCAGCATCAGCTTGAGCAGCTGGCGCCGCATGAGAGGCAGTTCGATCAGCTTTTTGCCGAAAGCCTCCCTGTTCCTGGCCACGAACAGGGCCTCGGTGAGCGCGCGGCGCATCATGCCCGCGGCGCGCATGCCGTTCGACAGGCGCGACATGTTGATCATGTCGGCCATCTGCTTGAAGCCCTGCTGCGGGTCGCCGACCAGCCAGGCGAGCGCGCCTTCGAGCTTGATCTCGCCGCTCGGCATGTCGCGCGTGCCGAGTTTTTCCTTCAGGCGCAGGATGCGATAGCGGTTCGGCGATCCGTCCGGCAGCGTGCGCGGCAGCAGGAAGAGCGAAAGCCCCGATGTCCCCTGGGGCGCGTCCTGCGGACGCGCCAGCACCAGCGCAAGGCCAGCATCCACGTTGGAGCAGAACCATTTTTCGCCGTGCAGCGTCCAGTGATCTTTTTCTTTTTTTGCAAGGGTTTTGACCAATCCAACATCTGAACCCGCCTGCTGCTCGGTCATGAACATGGCGCCCTGCGTGAGCGCATCCATGTCCTGCGAGGTCAGGCCGGGCAGGTAGCGCGCCACCAGCGCGGGGTCGGCGAACTTGCGAATGGTGCGCGTCAGCGCATCGGTCATGGACAGCGGGCAGCAAACACCGAACTCGGCTTGCACGTACAGATAGCTGAGGGAGTATTTCGCGACAGGCGGCAACGGCTCAGGCCACCCCAACACGCCGCCGCGGTGCGACATGGCCGCCAGGCCATATTCGCCGAAGGCGACCTCTTCCAGTCTTTTGTAGGCCGGGCTTTTTTCCACTTTCTGGCCGTTCAGGAGCGGCGGATTCTTGTCCGCCACGAGCGCGAGCTCATCGAGCTCCGCTCCGGCCATTTCTCCGAGGCGCCCGAAGTGCGGCAGCAGGTGGCCGCAGAGCTTCGGGTCGAGGTGCAGCCCGAGCAGTCCGCGGAACGAGGGATCCGCGTCGAACAGGTTCAGGCCGCGCGAATCAGGTACGCCTTCCGGCGATCGCGCCGCGCGCGGTCCATCGGACGTGCCCACCGGCTTCTCGACCTTCACTGTTCCAGCCTAGCGCCGCTTGAGAAAGCGTTCGAAGGCCTCGTCGGCCCCCAGCACCCAGGTGCCGAACTCATCGAGCACTTCGTCCGTGAGCTCATCCCGGGTGAGGCGGGTTTTCGCCGGGCCATGGTGCCGGACATTGAGCAGTTCGAGCATGAAGCCGGGTTCGTCGTAATCCGCACGCAGCGTTGCCTGGCAGGGGAAAGGGCCGGCGAGCACAAAAACGCCGCTGACCACCTGGCCCAGCTCGTTCTTCCTGCCGGCGAATTCGTACTTGATGCCGAGCGCCTTCAGCCATTCCTGGATCCGTTGAGTCTCCGCTCCGGCTACTTCCAGTTTGACTGGTTTCGGAAAGCGGACGCGGTACTTGAAGGTGAGGTAGTCGGCGCGCGACTTGCCGTTCAGGTCGCGCGTGCGGAGGTCGGTGAAGCCCTCGCCGAGGACCATGCCCTCGCGGTCGCCGAAGAACATCACGCCCTGCTTGCCGTCGGACACTGCGTTGGCGTCGTTGAGAACAGTGGTGAACTCTGAGAGATAGCGGTAGGCCTCGCGCAGCCGTGCATCGATCAGCGCCGCCGACTCGTCCTTCTTCGTCCGGTCCTCGGTGGCCGTGCGGTTCGCTACCTTCTTCTTCAGCATGTCCAGCGCCGCCAAGCGGCGCACGCCCGTGCCGGCCTGGGTGACGCCGGTCTTCGCTTCACGCTCGCGATCGAACTGCAGCCGGCGCTGTTCCTCGGCTGCCGCCCATCTGAATATTTCCTCTTCCTTTCGCGCGCGCTCGGCCGCTTCGGCGCGCAGCGCCTCCTGCTGCTGCTTTTCGAATCCCTTGGCGAAAACATCCAGGTCGTCGATCAGGGTCGCAGTCGCCGGGTCGGCCTGCGCTGGTTTTGCCTGCGGGCGGGACGCCAGGATGGTCTTGGCGTAATCCGCGCCGGCCGGCGGGGCGCTGCCAGCGATCGCCTTGTAGTCGCGCAGGTCGTTCGCCATCTCGCCGGCGCGCTGGTAGCGCTTGTCGGGCGATTTGGCGAGCGCCCTGTCGAGGATGGTGTTGAAGGCGGCGGGGATCTGCGGGTCGAACTGCGTCACCGCTGGATGCGCCTCGCCTGCGATCCGGTGCATGACCGCGAACACGGTATTGTCGCCAGCGCGCTCGAAAGGCGTGCGGCGCACCAGCATTTCGTACAGCACTACGCCGAGCGAGAAAATGTCCGCGCGCGGGTCCACCGGCAGGCCGGTGACCGCCTCCGGCGACATGTACTTAGGCGAGCCGAGCGCCGAGCCTGTCTGTGTCATCGACGAAGATGCCACGTGCGCGACGCCAAAGTCCGTCACTTTCGCGCGCCAGTCGGCCGAAACCATGATGTTGGCCGGCTTGATGTCGCGATGCGTGATCTTGAAGCGCTGCGCGAGGTCGAGGCCGTCGGCTACCTGCGCCATGAGGTCGGCGATGGTCGCCATCGGCAGGCGCGGCGTCTCGCGAAGAATCTGCTGCAGGGACTTGCCTTCGAGCAGCTCCATCGCGATATAGGCGACGCCGTCCTGCTCGCCGACGTCGTAGATGGTGACGATGTTGGGGTGGTTGAGCCGGCCGGCGGAGCGCGCTTCGCGCAGGAAGCGTTCCCGGACTTCCACCAGGATTTCGGGCGGCAGGTTCGGCAGCAGGGTTTTTATCGCCACGTCCCGCTCGATGAGCGGATCCACGGCCCGATGCACGGCGCCCATCGCGCCCCGGCCGAGTTCCGAGACGATGACGTAACGGCCGAACTGCGTCTGCTCCAAGCGGCTTTCCCCTGCCGATAGCTTAGCGCAGTTCAGACGGAATTCAGATGGGATCCCACGAGAACACGTCCTGCGAACGGTCCAGCGCGTAGAACTGCGCACGCATTGCGGGCATGGCCTGCTCCGCGATGGTCTTGGGCGTCCAGCCTTCGGCGCGGTGCACCGAGCGGATGGGGCGGTTCTGGGACATCAGGAATAATTCGTTGGCGCGCACGGCGAAAATCTGGCCAGTTACGTCCTGGGAGGCGTCGCTCGCCAGGTAGACCGCCATGGGCGCGATCTTGGAGGTTTCCATGCGCTTGATCTTGTCCAGCCGCGCCTTCTGGTCCGGGGTCTCCGCGGGGATCGTCCCAATCATGCGGCTCCAGGCAAACGGCGCGATGCAGTTCGAAGTGACCTTGAACTTGGCCATGTCGAGCGCCATGGATTTCGACAGTGCGGCGATGCCGAGCTTGGCCGCCGCGTAGTTGGCCTGGCCGAAATTGCCGATCAGGCCCGAGGTGGAAGTCATGTTGATGTAGCGGCCGGAGTTCTGGCTCTTGAAATAGGGCGCCGCCGCGCGCGAAACGTAGAAGGTGCCGTTCAGGTGCACGTCGATCACCGCTTTCCACTCTTCGACCGACATGTTGAAGAAAAAGCGATCCCGCAGGATACCGGCGTTGTTGACTACGACATCGATTTTTCCGAAGGCGTCGATCGCGGTTTTTACGATGCGGTTCGCGGCGTCCCAGTCGGCGACGCTGTCGGTGCTGGCGACCGCTGCGCCGCCTTTGGCCTTGATCTCGGCGACGACTTTCTGCGCCGGGCCGGCGTCCTTGCCTTCCCCGGAGACCGAGGCGCCGATGTCGTTCACCACCACTTTCGCGCCGTGCGCGGCCATGGCGAGCGCGAAGTCGCGCCCTATGCCGCCGCCGGCCCCCGTTACGATCACCACTTTGTCTTTGAGCATGGAGTGCATGATAAAGTGAACATGGGAGGATCGCCATGAAATCCAGATTGCTTTTCGCCTTGCTGATCGCCGCCACTGCCGCTGCGCAGGCACAGACCAAGCCCTCGGCGGGGAAATTCTCCGACAACATCGTCAAGATCGGCCTGATCCTCGACATGTCCAGCCTGTATGCCGACATCACCGGCGAGGGTTCGGCCACCGCCGCGCGCATGGCGGTCGAGGACTTCGGCGGCAAGGTTCTCGGCGTGCCCATCGAAGTCGTGGTCGCCGACCACCAGAACAAGGCCGAGATCGCCAGCGTGACGGCGCGGGAGTGGTTCGACACGAAGCAGGTCGACATGATCGCCGACGTTGCCGCTTCGGCAACCGCGCTCGCCGCGCTGGAAGTGGCGAAGCAGAAGAACCGGATCATCATGTTCAGCGGGCCGGCGACCAATCGCCTGACCAACGAAAACTGCTCGCCGGTGAGCGTGCATTACGCTTACGATACCTACGCGCTGGCGGCAGGGACCGGACGCGGCGTGCTCAAGACGGGCGGAGATACCTGGTTTTTCATCACGGCGGACTACGCCTTCGGCTACTCGCTGGAGAAGGACGTCAGCGACGTGGTGCGGGCGGGGGGCGGCAAGATCCTCGGCTCCGTGCGGCACCCGCTGAATGCGTCCGACTTCTCGTCGTTCCTGCTCCAGGCGCAGGCCTCGAAGGCGAAGGTCATCGGCCTGGCGAACGCCGGCGGCGACACCATCAACGCCATCAAGGCGGCCAACGAGTTCGGCATCACCAAGACCCAGAAACTCGCCGGGTTGCTGGTGTTCATCAACGACATCCACAGCCTGACGCTCGCCACGACGCAGGGAATGCTGCTCACCGAAGCCTTCTATTGGGACATGAACGACGAGACGCGCAAATGGGCCCGGCGCTTCTTCGAGCGCATGAAGAAGATGCCCAACATGGCGCAGGCCGGCGTCTATTCGAGCGTCACGCACTACCTGAGGGCGGTGCAGGCGGCCGGCACCGATGAAACGGCCGCGGTCATGGCGAAAATGAAATCCATGCCGATCAACGATTTCTTCGCCAAGAACGGCCGCATCCGTGAAGACGGGCGGATGGTGAAGGAGATGTACCTGTTTGAAGTGAAGAAGCCCTCGGAATCGAAATATCCCTGGGATTACTACAAGCTCAAGGCCACGATTTCGGCCGACGAGGCCTACCTGCCGCTGTCCAAGAGCGTCTGCCCGCTGGTCAAGAAGTAGCCGCTCAGCGGGTTTTTTTCCTGCTTTTTTTGCCGGGCTCGCTGCCGAGACGGTTGAGCAGGGCTTCGCGCTTGAGCTGAGCGCGATGAGGCCGCGCGGGATTGCCCGAGACGGCACTGCCCGCAGGCAGGGACTTGGTGACCAGCGCCAGGGCCATGACAGTGGATCCGGCGCCGATCGTCAGGTGACCCAGGATGCCGCCGCGCGCGGCGATGACCACGCGATCCTCCAGCACCGTGCTGCCCGCCAAGCCCGATTGGGCGACGATGATGACATCCTCGCCCACCCGGCAGCCGTGGCCGATCTGCACCAGGTTGTCGATCTTCGTGCCGCGCCCGATGCGTGTGCTGCCCATGGCCGCGCGGTCGACGCACGATCCGGCGCCGATCTCAACGTCGTCGCCGATCACGACGTTGCCGACCTGGGGAATTTTCACGTGGCTTGCGCCGTCCCGCGTGAAACCGTAGCCGTCCGCGCCGATGGAGACGTTGTTGTGCAGGATGACCCGCGATCCCAGCACGCAGTCTTCGCGCACCACGGCGCCGGGGTAGATGAGGCAGTCTTCGCCGACGCGCGCCCTGGCAAGCACGGAAGCGTTGGGATAGATCACCGTGCGCGGCCCGATCTCCGCTTCGGGCCCCACGTAGGCGCCGGGCATCACCGTCGCCGCGGGCGAGACACGAGCAGCGGCATCGACATGTGCGCCGGGATGCACTCCCTGCCGATGCTGTTCGGCTTTCCTCAGGAATTGCAGCGCGCGCGCGAACGCAAGATGGGGTTTGGCCACCCGCAGCAGTACCGATCCGCTGCGCGGGCGCTGCGCCTTGGCATCCACGATCACCGCCGCGGCCCGGGTGGTGGCCAGGTGCGCCGCGAATCTGGGACTGGCCAGGAACGTGAGATCGCCCGGCGCAGCCGTCTCCAGTGGCGCCACGCCGGTGATGACGACGCTGCCGTCGCCTTCCAGGGTCGCGCTGAGGTGCGCGGCGAGCGAAGCTGCCGAACTACTCGCGGAAAGACGGGTCACGGCGGTCGAGCATTCGCAGCATCGCGGGCCATTCGAGTTCAGTGATGTTGCGCCGTTGCCCCGGTTTGTAGCGTTCATTGGTGAGCCGTACCACCTCCGGCGAAGGGTGATTCAGCTCGGTGTTGCAGGCCATCGCCATGAGCTGCGCCTGGCAGGCTTTTTCCAGCCAGTGCATGGTGACGAAGGCGTCGCAGACAGTGCGGCCCGCGGTCAGCAGGCCGTGATTGCGCAGGATCATCGCAGCGCCCGTGCCCAGGTCTCGCACCAGGCGCTGCTGCTCATCCAGGTCGATCGCGACGCTCTCGTAGTCGTGATAGCCGAGCTGGCCGAAGAACATCGCGTTCTGCGTCAGCGGCAGCAGGCCGCACTTGAGCGCGGACACCGCCATGCCGGCGGGTGAGTGGGTGTGGATCACGCAATCGACGTCATGGCGCGCCTTGTGCACGGCGCTGTGAATGACGAATCCCGCCATGTTGACGCCGTAACCGGTACCTGAATCGAGCACCAGCTTGCCGTCGAAATCTATTTTCACCAGGCTGGAAGCGGTGACTTCTTCATAGGCAAACCCATACGGGTTGATGAGGAAGTGGCCGTCTTCGCCCGGCACGCGGCCCGAGATGTGGTTGTAGACCAGATCGTTCATGCCGAACAGCGCGACCAGCCGGTAGCAGGCCGCGACGTCCACGCGCATGGCCCATTCGGCGGGGCTGACGCTGCTCTTCAGGGAGATGGTTTTGGCCTGCGAAAGGTCGCTCATGACGGCTCCTCCAGTGGGAGGAATTGTCGCACGCCGCGCTATAATCCGCCGCTCACACCAACCCCGTTTCATTTTCCCTCGGTCGATTCGATGAAAGTCCTCGTCAGCGTCAAGCGCGTGATCGATTACAACGTCAAGGTGCGGGTCAAGCCCGACGGCACCGGCGTCGAGACCGCCAACGTCAAAATGTCGATGAACCCGTTCGACGAGATCGCGGTGGAGGAGGCGGTGCGCCTGAAGGAAGCCGGCGTTGCGACCGAGATCGTCGCCGTGTCCTGCGGCTTGCAGGCCTGCCAGGAAACGCTGCGCACCGCGCTCGCGATCGGCGCCGACCGCGCGATCCTGGTGGAGACCAGCGAGGACTTGCAGCCTCTTGCCGTTGCAAAGCTTTTGAAAAAAATATGTGAAAAAGAAACCCCTCAACTGGTCATTCTGGGGAAGCAGGCCATCGACGACGACTCGAACCAGACGGGGCAGATGCTGGCTGAGCTGAATTCCGCTTACATTGGTATTGATCGCCTTGAAGTTACCGCGAATCTCCAGAGGAGCATCGGGTTTCGGATCGAAGGTATCCAAGTGGCTGGGTCCGCCGGCAAGCCATATAAGAACAACCGAGTCGGCCGTTCCTGAGGTCTGCGCCATGCCATTCGCCTTCGCCGTTGCGTCGGCAAGAGCATAGTACTTGGAAAGCGAAAGTCCAAGCAGGCTGAGCACGCCTACCTTAAGCACGTCTCGCCGGTGAAACTTCTCGCAGTCGCCTAGCCAGTTGTAGTCCATCATTACTCCCCTTCCCGAGTGCTGCATCTAGCCCTCGCAGGAGGGC
>Ga0209579_10003178_pt1 | contig 12077 bp, 13 predicted proteins | sample Coa_R1_2_FD_187152 | JGI IMG/M metagenome (GOLD analysis project Ga0209579, IMG submission 187152) | Surface soil microbial communities from Centralia Pennsylvania, which are recovering from an underground coalmine fire - Coalmine... | ecosystem: Environmental > Terrestrial > Soil >... | reverse complement strand
GGCGTCACGGGCGGTGGCCGGATTGCAACCCACATGGACCACCGCTTGGCGATGTCGTTTCTCGTTGCGGGACTCGCCACGCGCCAGCCCGTCGAAATCGATGATTCCACGATGATGCGCACCAGCTTCCCCCGTTTCCGCAGCCTCATGCGAAGTCTTGGCGCAGCAATCGCGCCTCCCACGCGATGAGGGGGCCCGTCGTGGTGGCCGTCGACGGCACCGCAGCGTCCGGCAAAGGTACGCTTGCGCTGCGTCTCGCCGATTACTTCCACTTTGCCCACCTCGATTCCGGTTTGTTGTACAGGCTTGTTGCGCTCAGGGTGTTGCGCGGTGGCCATCATCCTGGTGATGAACCAAGCGCAGCCGCGGCGGCGTGCGGGATCGATCCCCACGATGTCGGGGATGCCGATCTGCGCGCCGACCATATCGCCGAGGCGGCGTCCATCGTTGCTGCCTTTCCGCGCGTACGTGCCGCGCTCCTGGATTATCAGCGAAGCTTCGCATCCCACCCGCCCGGGGGCTCTGCCGGCTCGGTCATCGACGGCCGCGATATCGGGACCGTGGTCTGCCCCGACGCCGCCGCCAAGCTGTTCGTTGATGCCCGACCCCAGGTGCGCGCCCATCGTCGCCGGCTCGAACTCGAACAGCGGGGGCGCATCGTTTCGGAGGATGCGGTGCTGGCCGACATCCGCGCGCGGGACGAAAGGGACCGTTCGCGCGAGACGGCGCCCCTGCGTCCCGCCGCGGACGCGATCTTGCTCGACACGAGCGGATTGGATATAGACGCGGCCTTCGCGGCAGCCCTCGTCCTGGTTCAGCCAAAGGTCGAGGAGGCGCTCAGGATCCGCCACAGGGGTTGAAGGAGACCCGGCGGGCCTTTCTCGGGCAAAGACCGCAAAGCAATCCAAATTCCGGCGAAAGGCCAGGGCTTTTCGCGTGAATCCTGCGGCGCCACTGCGTGCCGCGCAAACCAGTTTGAGAAGGACAACACATGGCATCCGTCGCCGAATCCATATCCGCTCCCAGCCGCGACGACTTCGCGGCGATGCTCGAAGCAAGTTTCGAGACCCGCGCGCCCGCCGAAGGCACCGTCGTGCGGGGCACCGTCGTGGCCATTGAGAACGATTACGCGATCGTCGATGTGGGGTTGAAAACCGAAGGCCGCGTCGCGCTCAAGGAATTTTCCATGCCGGGCCAACCGCCCAACATCAAACAGGGCGACGAGGTGGAAGTGTATGTCGAGCGCATCGAGAACGCGCTCGGCGAGGCCGTACTCTCGCGCGACAAGGCGCGTCGCGAGGAAAGCTGGATTCGGATCGAAAGGGCCTTCAACGAACAGACGCGCGTAACCGGCGTGATTTTTGGCCGGGTCAAGGGCGGCTTTACCGTCGATCTCGACGGAGCGGTGGCATTCCTGCCCGGCAGCCAGGTCGACGTGCGCCCCATGCGCGACGTCGGCCCGCTCATGAACCAGCCGCAGCTGTTCCAGATCCTGAAAATGGATCGGCGCCGGGGCAATATCGTCGTTTCGCGCCGCGCGGTGCTCGAAGAGAGGCGCGCCGAAGAACGATCCTCGCTCGTCGCCAGCCTTCAGGAAAAGCAGATCGTCGAAGGCACGGTAAAGAACATCACAGACTACGGCGCCTTTGTGGATCTGGGCGGCGTGGACGGGTTGTTGCATGTCACCGACATCGCCTGGCGACGGGTCAGCCATCCGACGGAGGTGCTCTCGGTCGGCCAGCAGGTCACTGTACAGATCATCAAGATCAACCAGGAGACCCAGCGCATCAGCCTCGGCATGAAGCAACTGCAGACCGATCCCTGGGAAGGCGTAGGCGCCAAATATCCGCCTGGTGTACGCTTTACCGGAAAGGTGACGAATGTCACCGATTACGGCGCATTCGTGGAACTCGAACCCGGAGTCGAGGGACTTGTACACGTCTCGGAAATGAGCTGGGTGAAAAAGAATGTGGCGCCATCCAAGATCGTGTCGGCAGGCCAGGAGGTCGAGGTCCAGGTGTTGGAGGTGGATTCCAACAAACGGCGCATCAGTCTGGGACTGAAACAGTGCACTGAAAATCCCTGGAGTGCGTTTGCGGCGGCTCACCCGCCGGGCTCGGCCGTCGAGGGGGAAGTGAAGAGCATAACCGAATTCGGGCTGTTCATCGGGCTGGAGAACGAGATTGACGGGATGATCCATCTTTCCGATCTCTCCTGGGACAAAGCCGGCGAGGAAGCCATCGCCGATTTCAAGAAGGGCGATGTGGTCAAGGCGAAGGTCCTTGATGTCGATGTCGAAAAGGAACGCATCAGCCTTGGCGTAAAGCAGCTCGCAGGCGATCGCGTTGAAAAGGCCGCGCCGGCCAGGAAGGGCGATGTCGTGACCTGCACTGTGACCGAGGTGACGGATGGAGGCATTGAGGTAAGTCTCGCCGACGGCAGCAAGGGCTTTATTCGTCGTTCCGATCTGGCGCGCGACCGGGCCGACCAACGGCCGGAACGTTTCGGGGTCGGGGAAAAAGTCGATGCCATGATAACGGCTGTCGACAAGGCGAGCCGCAGGGTGACGCTGTCCATCAAGGCACGAGAGCTGGCCGAGGAAAAAGAAGCCGTTGCGCAGTTCGGCTCATCCGATTCAGGTGCATCGCTGGGCGACATTCTCGGCGCGGCACTCAAGAAGCGGCGCGACACGGAAGACGCGGAAGAGTAGGCGTCGTCGGGCCGGAGCGTGGCAAAAACGCCGCACGGGGCGCGCAGTTTTGCGCGCCTCATGCCTTTCCGTTGACGCTTAAAGGCCGGCCTGACTACGCTATTTTTGCGAGCAGTATCGGGGTGAGCCACGCTGGGCGCGCACCCTTCGGGGGCAAAGGGGGAATGATCAAATCCGAACTGGTGGGGCGCCTTGCGCAACGCTATCCGCATCTTTACCACCGCGATGTCGAGCGGATCGTATCGACCCTTCTCGACGAAATTGCGCAGGCGCTTTCCGACGGCCGCCGCGTCGAGCTGCGGGGGTTCGGAGTGTTCTCCGTCAAGGTTCGCTCGTCGCGCACCGGACGCAATCCGCGGACCGGGCAGCCGGTAAGTGTCGGCCAGAAACGCGCGCCGTTCTTCCGCACCGGGAAGGAATTGCGCGAGCGGCTCAACAACGGCGCAGATTGACTGTGCGTTCCGCCAGGGTGCTTTCTGTACATTTTTGATCCGCGCAAAGACGCCGCCTCCGTACTTCGACCGGTTTTCCGGAATTCCCGCGAAAATTCCCTGTTCTCCGCGCGCCGGAGCGAAATTCGTCCTGCAATTGCCGGCTTTCCGCTTTCCGGCCCTCTTTTTTTCCGATTTCGCTCAGGAATTCCCTGACTGAGGGATTTTTTCGAGCGCCTGGAATTCCCGCGCAATGGTCGCCAGTTCGTCGCCCGCGCCCGTGGCGAGCGCATTTTGAAATCGCGCCGTGAACTCCTCGTAGCGATCTCCGAGAAGCACCTTCATATTTGTGTCGGCGCTCATTTCGGCCGCCGCGCGGCGCTCATCGTCGTCCTCCCGGTCGAGAATCGCGAGGACGAGCCGCATGGCGGTGAACCGGCCATCGAGGGCATCGAGCGCGACCTTGCGGGCCATGACCTCGATCACCTTTCTCGGCCTGGCGTCTCGCAGTTCCTGCTTGTCGGCCTTGAGGGCATCGCCGAGCGCGGCGTCGAAGGCCCGCTTGATCTGCTTTTTCGGTCCCGGCCGTCCGCCCGGATTGCCGGACTGGCCCTTCTGAAACCTGGTATGCACCGGCGGCCGGCCGTAGCCGACTTTCGGGGGAGACTCGCTCATGGGTCGTCGTTCCTGTGCTGTGACTTCAGGACCGGCGAATATACCATTTCAGTTTCTATGTCAACCGATACGGAATATCCCCTACCCGATCTTGTTACATGGCCCCCCGCCTTCCGGAGCGGGGCTAATTTTCCCGGGACCGCGGGCGTCCCGCCCGCAGGATCGGGCGCAACAATGAGGGCATAGCGCCCCCAAATTCGTCATAGCATTACGACTTCGGAAAGAACCCGCCGACCGGTTCGCGATTCCTTCATGACAAGATCAACGTGGAGTCCGATCGCATCCCCTATATCGTTTCTCAGACCCACAAATTCCATCAGACCGATCGGAGCGTCAAAATCGACCAGGACGTCGACATCGCTGCCGGCATGCTGCGTTCCGCGCACGTACGAACCGATCACGCCCATCTCCCGAATGGGGTAACGCCGGCGCAATTCCGGCTGAAGACGCCGAAGCTCTTTCAGAATGTCGTTCATTACGTGCATGGGACGGCCAGCCGTCATCGGTTCGGTTCAAGGAGATCACGGTCATCGTACAGATCGGGTTCGTCGGTGAGCCAGGCGAATGCGCCGCCCGCTGCATTCAAAGCGGCCATGGACGGCTCTTCGTCGTCCCGGCTTTGCACGATCACGCGCAAGCGCTGCCCCGGCGGGAGGCCGCAGCGCGCGAGTTCTTCACTCACCCTCCCGGCTTCGATATTGTGCAGCACTTGACGCATCCATGGCGTTTAGCAGATCGGGATTGGTTTGAACACGTCTTGACCCAACGTTGCCGCAATCAAGCTCAGGGACTGTCATGGCCGCAGCTGTGGAATCATACTGGGTGCTGTCGCGCTTCCGTGCGGCGCTCGAAGAGATGTACGGGGATCGCCTTGATCGGGTTGTCCTGTTTGGATCGAGGGCGCGCGGCGACGGCAGCCCGGATTCGGACTACGATATCGCGGTGTTTCTGAAGTCCCTTTCGGACAGATGGGATGAGCTGGACAGACTGGCAGAACTGCGAGTCCAATTCCTTGACGAGACGGGGGCATTTTTCGACGCAAAGCCCTATCTGGCGTCGGCATACGATGAGCGCACGCTGCTGATGCACGAAATCCGCACTGACGGGATAACTTTGTGACGACTGGACGCATCGACATAGCGATCGGCCAAATCGGAAGAGGCAAGCGCGGACAATTCAATGTGAGCCGCCAATTCGCTGCCGGCGATTCTGTATTTCGAAGAACGCGGCCCGCCGTGCTTGCCGACCAGACAAGAAGGGGGCGAGCCGCAGCTCGCCCCCATTTGGTGCTTTTCAGCTTGTTAACGGGAGGCCCTCAATCACCAGACCGCTAAGTCGTTGGCAAAACCTCTCGGCCGAATAGCCCCTGGACATATATTCATTGTCACGAGTCGAACTGTCAAACCGTTGAGAGAGCCAACCGTAACGCATAAGCTCAGTCTCCGCGGTAAGTCCTCGCGGGGTGGCAGGAGTGGAGGGGCGGGATCTGTGGTAGGTTTCGCCTTCTCTCGGGGGCTGCACATGAAATCCGAATCAAATGGCACTCGCCCTTACAGGCTAGGGATCGACGTCGGGTCCAACTCCCTTGGCTGGTTTGCGGTCTGGCTGAACAAGGACGGCGAGCCAATTGGACTCGGACCGGGCGGCGTTCGCATCTATCCGGACGGTCGCGACCCGCAGTCGAAGACCTCCAACGCTGTGGATCGCCGCGTTGCGCGTGGGGCGCGGCGCACCTGAACCAGCGGCGGGGATTCCTTTCAAACAGAAAAACCGAGAAAGCGGAGGCGGAGACAGGCGCTATCAAGCTCGCTGCGGGAAAGCTGCATGAGGCGATGCACCAGGCTGGCGCCCGCACACTTGGTGAATTCCTTTACTGGCAGCATCGCCAGCGTAGACCCGTTCGCGCGCGCAACCGGAGCACCGGTGCAAAAGCCGAATACGACTTCTATCCGACGCGGCAGATGTTGCTGGACGAGTTTGAGGCGATCTGGAAAATCCAGTCACCACACCACGCGGGAATGACGAAGACCGCGTACGAAACAATTCATCGCGCCATCTTCTATCAGCGGCCCCTCGCCGAGCCGCCCGTGGGAAAATGCTCTCTTGATCCTGCCAAGGACATCGGTGACGCAGACGGTTTCCGATGCCCGTGGGCACACCCGCTCGCGCAACGCTTCCGCATCTGGCAGGAGGTGCGCAACCTTGCCATCGCGGAAACGGGAAGGCCTGAAAGGCCGCTCTCGAAAGAAGAAGGGGATCGAATCGCCCTGGCCCTCTTTCAGAACGGTAGGGTATCCTTCGACAAGCTTCGATCCACACTGAAACTTCCACCGGAAGCGCGATTCAATCTCGAAGGCGAGAAGCGCAAGGAACTCAAAGGCGACGAGACGGCCGCCAAGCTTTCGCAGAAGTCGCTGTTTGGAAAAGCGTGGAGATCGTTTTCGCTTGAGCGGCAGATTGAGATCGTAGCGAAGCTGACCGATGAATCGGACGAGTCCGAGCTTGTTTCATGGCTCTGCGAAAGTACGACCACTGACGCATCGAAATGTAAAGCTATCGCTTCCGCTTTTCTGCCCGACGGTCATTGTCGCCTCGGACTGAGGGCAATCCGGAAGATTGTACCATTTATGGCGGAGGCCGGCCTTAATTATCCGGAAGCGGCGAAAGCCGCCGGGTATGATCATGCGCTGCTGCCGGATGGCGAATTGTCGGTCACCGGATACCTCCCCTATTATGGCGAATGGTTGCAAGACGATGTTCTGGGCACCGGCGATCCGCGAGACAGATCGGACAAGCGCTGGGGCCGGTTTCCGAATCCCACGGTACATATCGGCCTTGGCCAGTTGCGGCGCGTCGTCAACGCTTTGATCGCCGAATACGGGCCACCAACGGAAGTAACGGTCGAGATGACGCGTTCCTTCAAGCTGTCGCCAAGGATGCTTGCTGAAGTTGAAGCCGAGCAGGCGAAAAATCAGCGGAAGAATGAAGACCGGGCAGGGAATATTCGCGCGCTCGGTCAGGAGGTCAACGCACGAAATCTCCTGAAGCTGCGGCTCTGGGAAGAGCAGAATCCGAACGACCCGATGGATCGTCGCTGCCCTTATACCGGCGAAGTAATCAACATCGCGCGGTTGCTTTCGGACGAAGTGGACATCGATCACCTCATTCCTTTTTCGGACTCCTGGGACGACAGCGCCGCGAACAAGATCATCTGCATGCGTTATGCAAATCGCCACAAAGGCAACAGGACACCGTATGAGGCGTTCGGCGACAATCCCGAGATATCCGGTCACAGGTACAACTGGGACGAGATTTCATTACGGGCCGCGGCGATTAGAGGAAAAGCATGGCGTTTTGGACCCGAAGCGCGTCAACGCTATGATCGAATGGGCGGCTTTCAGGCCCGGCAGCTGAACGAGACCGGTTGGCTTGCGCGGGTGGCCAAATCGTATCTTGCAGCGGTGACCGATCCCCACAAGGTCCATGTCCTTCCCGGCAAATTGACAGCGATGATCCGTAGCAAGTGGGGTCTCAACGATTTGCTGCCTGACCACAATTACAGCAACGCAAAGAACCGAAAGGACCATCGCCATCATGCAATCGACGCTGTGGTTGCGGCGCTCACCGACCGCAGGCTGCTCCACCGCATGTCGAGCGCCTATGACGACGAACGTCAAAAAATCGAGATTCCCCTGCCCTGGCCCGACCTGCGCAATGACCTGGAGCAAAAGCTGAAAGATATCGCGGTGTCGCACAAACCCGATCATGGCGTTCAGGGAAAATTGCACGAGGACACGGCCTACGGGAGCGTCGCGGGAGACGAAGCGAAAGAAGACGGCAATCTTGTTTATCGAAAATCATTTGTTGCGCTCAACGAAAAGGAGATCGGACGAATCCGTGACCTGAGATTACGTGGCCTTGTGCAGGCGCATATCGACCGCGAAAAGCGCGAGGGGAAAGACTTCAAGTCCGCGTTGCAGTCCTTTGGTACGCAGTCGCCAATTCCGGCTCTGAAGCACGGCATCCGTCACGTACGGCTTATGAAAGTGGAAAAGCCGGAATACCTTGTCCCGATTGGAGATCGGAGCGGTCGCAACTACAAATCATATAGTGCAGGCGAGAATGCTTTCGTGGACGTCATCGAGCTCGCTGATGGTCGATGGGCCGGCATAGCGACGTCTGTATTCGACGCCAACCAGCGGAAAAGGAAGCCGTCATGGGAGACGCGGCATCCCGATGCTCGTTTCGTGATGCGCGTGTTCAAGGGTGATCTTCTCAAGCTCGAAGTTAACGGCACGCGTACGACTATGGTTGTGCATCGTCTCGACGCCGCTGCGAATCGTTTCAAGCTCGCCGCACACAATGAGGCGGGAAACCTTGACCAGCGGCACGCCGATCCCGAAGATCCGTTCCGATGGTTGATGGCGTCGTACAATACGCTCAAAGCCATGAAAGCAGAGCGCGTTCGCGTCGACGAATTGGGACGGGTTTGGCGTGTCCTCCCGGATGAGGCAGCACGGAACCTGTAATCGGGGGCAAACGCGATGGTTGGGCGCGTCGTAGAGATTGCCACGGACGGACGGCATCTGTCGATCAATCGCGGCTTCCTCACGGTATCGGAACAGCAGGAAGAAGTCGGCAGAGTACCGCTCGACGATATTGCCGCAGTCATCGCGAACGCACATGGCTTGACGTACACAAACAATGCTCTTGTCGAACTGTCGGGCCGGGGAATCCCGATCGTTCTGTGTGGACCCAATCACATGCCGGCTGCGATCGTCTGGCCGGTCGACGCGCATCATGTGCAAACCGGGCGTATGAACGACCAGATTTCTGCGGCGCTGCCCCTCAAGAAGCGGCTCTGGGCGCAGCTCGTCCGCGCGAAGATTCTGGCCCAGGGCGCGACTCTCGCGGCGGTGGGCGCTTCGAATACCGGATTTTATCTCTTGTCGCGCAGGGTGCGCTCCGGCGACCCGGAGAATGTGGAAGCGGATGCAGCACGGCGATATTGGCCCCTGCTGTTCGGTACTGATTTCCGGCGCGACAAAGGCGGAAGCGGCGTCAATGCCATGCTCAATTATGGGTACGCAGTCGTTCGCGCCGGCACCGCGCGCGCTGTCATGGCCGCAGGCCTGCATCCCGGATTCGGTTTGATGCATGCCAACCGATCGAATCCCATGGTGCTTGTGGACGATTTGATGGAGCCGTTTCGCCCCGTCGTGGACAGGGAAGTGTGGCGCCTCGTCCAAGGCGGAATCACTGAGTTGGATCGGGATGCAAAAGCCGCACTCGCGCGGGTGATGATCCTTGATTTACCCACGACGTGCGGGTTGAGTCCGGTCATGACATGCGCGGAGCGTTTGGCCCAGTCGCTGGCGCGGGCGTACGCGGGGGAAGGCGCAGAACTCGACTTGCCGCTTCCGTCTCTGCCGCTCGAGGCATGAATGGCCGGCCACCTGCTCTGCTCAACGAGCGCCCCGATGAACCGGCTGCTCTGAGTGGGTATCGGATCGTGTGGCTCTTTGTCCTCTTCGACTTGCCGGTGGGCACCAAAAAGGAGCGCAAGGCCGCAACGAAATTCCGCCACGCGCTTCTGAATCTCGGCTTTGAGATGAGCCAGTTTTCTGTCTATCTCAAGTTCTGCGCGAGCAAGGAACAGGCCGAGTCTCTGGCGCGCCAGGTCGAGGGCGCAATGGCTCCCTCCGGGAAGGTCCATTTGGTCCAGATAACCGACAAGCAATACGAGAACATCCGAACCTATCGTGGAAGAAACCGTGAACCCGCCCCGAAAAATCCCGATCAGTTTGCGCTCTTCTAACCGGCTGAAGATCGAGTTTCCTCGCCCTCAAACCGGAAAAAAAGGCCCTTTGTCAGGGCCTTATGGGAGGGTCTAGCTTAGCGGTCTGGTGATTGAGGGCCAACCGCAACGGATCGCGGCTGTTCTACGGTAATGCGCGCAGCTTAGCGGTCTGGTGATTGAGGGCCAACCGCAACAGGGAGGGCGGGGTGCCGCCATCCCAGTTGCGGTTCGCTCCGCGAGTGGCTTGGAAAAGGATTCTCCACTTCGCTCGTTATGAGTAAGCACGCTAATCACGCATTACGTGCAAATACTGTACATGGCTTAACTGTGGTCTTCGTGAGGCCCTCGAAGGATTTCTACCGAAGTCATCCCCACACCCGGCCGCGCATCGCGGCGTTGGCGCACCCATTCGTAAGCTTCGGCTTTGTTGTCCGGCGAGGCGAACGCTTTCGCCGCGTGGATATCATCTGGCGCAAGTTGTGGATATTGCTCAAGCAGCCCGGCTTCCGTCATCCCGTCGGCCAGATTGTCCAGAATCAGCGAAACCCAGATACGGGTGCCCTTGATGCAGGGTTTGCCGCCGCACACGCCCGGGTCGATGGAGATTCGATCGAGCAGGATTGTCATTCGCGCATTCTCTCCTGTTCCTGGCCGCCGTCAATCACGGCGCTGCGCATCGTCCCTCCGCCTTGCGTTGTCCCTTGCGCCGCCATAAGCAGGCGACCGATGGCGACGAAGGTCAAAATCTGCGGGCTTACGCGGCCGGAAGACGCGCTTGCGGCGGCGCGCGCCGGCGCCGATTTCGCGGGCCTCGTGTTCCACCCCGGCTCGCCGCGCTATGTTTCGCCGGACAAGGCGGGGGCGATTGCCGCGGCCTTGCGCGGCCGCGTGCCCGTCGTCGCGCTCTTCGTCGATGCCGGCGATCAGACGATCGCCGGGGGTGCGGCCGCAGCAAGACCGGACTTCCTCCAGTTGCACGGTAGTGAGTCGCCAAAGCGCGTGGCCGAGATTCGAGCCCGCTTCGGCATTCCCGTGGTGAAGGCTATCGGAATTTCTGAAGCACAAGATTTCGACCAGGTGCCCGAATACGAGGCGGTGGCCGACATGCTGCTTTTCGAGGGCAAGACGGCGAGCGGCCTTCAGGGCGGTATGGGCTGCGCCTTCGACTGGCAATTGCTCCGTGAACGGAGAATCCGCAAGCCGTGGCTTCTTGCCGGCGGCCTGAACGTACAGAACGTGGCGCGGGCAATCCGAACGGCGGGCGCTCCCGGTGTGGACGTGTCGTCCGGCGTCGAAACAGCGCCCGGAATCAAGGATGCACAGAAGATCGCCGATTTCGTCGCCGCGGCCCGCGCGGCGGAATTCGCGGTGGAGCAGCCGGCATGACCCTCGCCAATTCCTGGCGCAGCGGGCCCGACACGGCCGGGCATTTCGGCGCCTATGGTGGCCGCTTCGTCGCCGAGACGCTGATGCCGCTCGTGCTTGCGCTCGAGGAGGCGTGGGAAGCGACAAAGAGCGATCCGCTATTCAAAGCCGAGCTGGAGAATCTGGCGCGCCATTATGTCGGACGGCCGAGTCCGCTCTATTTCGCCGAGCGCCTCACGGAGCATCTGCGCGGGCCCAAAGTGTACCTGAAGCGCGAAGACCTCAATCATACCGGCGCGCACAAGATCAACAATTGCCTGGGGCAGATCCTGCTCGCGCGGCGCATGGGAAAGACGCGCATCATCGCGGAGACCGGCGCCGGCCAGCACGGCGTCGCGACCGCCACGGTCGCCGCGCGCTTCGGCCTGCCCTGCGTGGTGTACATGGGCGCGGTGGACATGGAACGGCAGAAGCCCAACGTCTTTCGCATGCGCCTTTTGGGCGCGGACGTGCGCGAAGTCACGTCGGGATCGAAAACGCTGAAAGACGCCATGAACGAAGCGCTGCGCGATTGGGTGGCGAATGTCACGGACACGTTCTACATCATCGGCTCCGCCGCCGGTCCGCACCCCTATCCCGCGATGGTGCGCGATTTTCAGACCGTCATCGGCGAAGAGACGCGCGTACAGATTCTCGGAGCCGAGGGCCGGCTTCCCGATCTTCTCGTCGCCTGCGTCGGCGGCGGCTCGAACGCGATCGGATTTTTCCACCCCTTCCTCGATGACGAAAGCGTGGAAATTCACGGCGTGGAAGCGGCGGGATCGGGTCTCGACACGCAACGTCACGCTGCAACGCTGGAGAAAGGAGAACCGGGGATTCTGCACGGCGCGCGCAGTTATCTGCTGCAGACGCCGGAAGGACAGGTGCGCGAAGCGCATTCCGTTTCGGCCGGCCTCGACTATCCCGGCGTCGGCCCCGAGCACGCCTGGCTCAAGGATCGCGGCCGCGTGAAATACTTTTCGGCAACGGACAGGGAGGCGCTGGACGCATTTTCGGTGTTGTCGCGGCTTGAGGGAATAATTCCCGCGCTTGAACC
>Ga0209579_10003174_pt1 | contig 12088 bp, 9 predicted proteins | sample Coa_R1_2_FD_187152 | JGI IMG/M metagenome (GOLD analysis project Ga0209579, IMG submission 187152) | Surface soil microbial communities from Centralia Pennsylvania, which are recovering from an underground coalmine fire - Coalmine... | ecosystem: Environmental > Terrestrial > Soil > Unclassified... | reverse complement strand
CCAATCATCGCTATATTGCCAAGCCATTTCAGCGGCTTTTTCCAGAGCTGCACGCTCCACGGAACGTGTGGATCAGAAGGCAACCCGCCATAGAGCTCGGGTTTCTTCGCATCATGCAGCACGTAAATCACGTGGGTGCCGTCAACGCCTGCCGGATCGTACACGCCGGCATCCTTGAACCCCGAGACGTCGCGAAGCTGTTTCGCCCGTTTCTCGGCCAGAAACTTCATGTCGTCCTTCGTGCCGAAGTGCAGGCAACCCGTCGGGCACGACTTGATGCACGCAGGTTCCAAGCCGGCGCTCACGCGATCCACGCACAGCGTGCATTTGAATACTTTCCGCGCCCCCGGGCTGAATTTAGGAATGTTAAACGGGCAACCCGTCATGCAGTATCCGCAGCCGATACAGTGCTCCTGCTGGAAGTCGACGATTCCGTTCACGTACTGAACGATCGCGCCATCCGCCGGGCACGCTGCCAGGCAGCCCGGATCTTCGCAATGCATGCACTGATCTTTCCGCATCAGCAGCATCATGCCGTGATCGGGATGCTCGTACTCGTTGAACCGGATCAGGTTCCAGTAATTCCACGCCGTATTCGGCATGGTCTGGTAGGAATTGTCGAATACCGTTTCGCTGAACGAGTATCCGTTCCATTCCAGGCAAGCCACCTCGCACGCTTTGCAGCCGATGCAGGTGCTCGTATCAATCAGCTTGCAGACTTCAAACTCGCGTTTGAGCCCCGTGCCAGGCGCGGGCCCGGCGTGCCCGGAGATTGCGCGGACTTCCAGGTTTACTTGCGTCATGCCTTTTCTACCTTTACAAGGAATCCCTTCGATTCAGGGGTATAGGCATTCGGATCAACCACCGTCGGCGTCAGCAGGTTTGCCGGCGTGCGGGCGTCCCTTCCTTCGTCTTCTGTAATTCCGCGGAAGCCCTGGTGAATCGGCAGCCCGATTTGATACACCTTTTTCCCGTCAATCGTCATCGGCTTGATCCGCCGCGTCACGAACGCTTTCGCTATGTACGTCCCCCGGATGCTGGTCACCTTGATCTTCTCCGCTCCCCGAATACCGAGGTCGTCCGCCAGTTCCACTGGAATCTCGATGAACGGCTCAGGAATCAGCTGCACGTTCATCGGATTGTTCTTCGTCCAGTAGTGATACTGCTCGGTGAGCCGGTACGTCGTGCAAACCACCGTGTAGCCTTGTTCGGGCGTCGCGTACTTGTCGGCCGCAGTCGTCAGCTTCTTCACCACAGGATTATTCGACTGCTCGGGATGCAGAGGGTTCTTGATCGGACTCTCGATCGGTTCGTAATGCTCCGGGAACGGCCCATCCGTCACCGCTCCAATCGGAACAAACAACCGCCCCACGCCCTCCGGATTCATGATGAACGGTCCCATGTGATCCTTCGGATGTGAATCCGGTTTGAAATCGGGCACATCGTTACCCACCCATTTCTGGCCCGCTTCATTCCACCAAACCTGTTTACGTGACGGATCCCACGGCTTCCCGTCCAGGTCGCACGAGGCTCGGTTATACAGCACTCTGCGATTCATCGGCCACGACCAGCCCCAGTTCTGATAAATCCCGAGTCCGGACGGATCGTCCGTGCCCCGCCGCTGCAAAAGCGCGCCTGCCTCGGTCCACGACCCGCAATAGAGCCAGTTCCCTGAGGACGTCGTTCCGTCATCCTTCAGCCAAGCAAAACCCGGTAACTGCTGACCCGCCTTGATTTCTTGTCCGGTTTTTTCGTCCTTCAGATCCGCGATCGCTTTGCCGTTGATTTCCTTGGCCACTTCCGCCAGAGACGGATGCTGCGGATCCGTATAGGCCCACGTGCAAGCCAGCAACGCGTCCGGGAATTTGCCTCCATCTTTTTTGTAGAGCGCCCGAATTCGGAGAAAGATTTGCGCCAGGATGTCCTGGTCCAGTCGCGCGTCTCCCGGAGGCGGAACGGCCGCATTCTTCCACTGCAGCCAGCGGGCGGAATTCACCATCGTTCCGTCTTTTTCCGCAAATCCCGCACACGGCAGGCGATAGACTGTCGTATTGATTTTCTTCATTTCATCGCTGGTCGTCCCCGGAGCCCGCCAGAATTCGCTCGTTTCATCCGGATAAATCTCGCCCACCACCAGCCAGTCCGCCTTCTTCAACGCATCAATATTCTTCTGCGTGTCGGGGCCGATCATCACCCCGTTCATTCCGAACGCGAACATTCCTTTTACGTTGCCGCGGTACATCTGGTCCCAGATTTGTGTCCACGAATAGTTCCGGTCGATTTTCGGCAAATAGTGGAACGCCCAGTCGTTCTGCTTCGTGGCCGCGTCCCCAAACATCGCTTTCTGCAGCGAAACCGAAAATTTCGGAGTGTTCGACCAGTAGTTGAACGAATCCCACTCGTGGGGCTTGGACGACGTCGGTGTGGTCCGCTTGGCGTATGTCGCGAAATCTGTGTCGTTGGGGTTCGGCACCTTCAGATAGCCGGGCAAAATGTCGAAAATGCCCGCCATATCGGTCGCGCCCTGAATATTTGAATGGCCGCGCAATGCGTTTACGCCGCCGCCCGCTCGGCCCACATTTCCAAGCAGGAGTTGAGTCATCGCTGCGGTGCGTATGATCTGCGTACCAAAGGAGTGCTGCGTCCAACCTACAGCGTAGATGATCGTCGCCACCTTCTTCATGTCGCCATCTTTTCGAACAGACGTGAAGAGATCGTAGGCCTTCAGCAGTTGGTCCTTCGGAATGCCGGTGATTTTTTCCACGGTTTCCGGCGTGTATCGCGAATACTGCTGCTTCAGCAACTGAAAAACGCACCGCGGATGCTGGAGCGTCAAATCGTAGGACACATTCGCGGGGAGTAGGACGGGAGCAGGTCCACTCGGTGCTTTCGCGCCCGCCGGGCCGCCCGCTTGATGGCCGTGCCCTTCGGGGGACTCATTTTGCTTGTTCTGGTTCTGCGCTTGGGCGTGTGCCGCGGTGGAACCATTTCCATGCCCATTTCCGGCATGGGCGTCGCCAGAATGGAAGACAACGGGAACGATCCCCTCTGCCGGATGCGCTTCGCGGTGATCAGGATGACCGGCCGGATGATCTGCGGCATGAGCCGTTGCAGCTGCTGGTTTCGCTGCGCCGCCTTCTTCATAGTTCCACGTTGTTTTGTCGTAGGTCTTTTTTTCCGCGTCAAATCCGGAGTAGAGCCCATCTTCAGGAAGCTTGAATCCCTCTTTGATGACGAAGGCAGCGTTCGTGTAGTTGACGACGTAGTCTTTCGCGATCCGGTTATTCTCGATCGCGTAGTGAATCAGTCCGCCAAGGAACGCTATATCCGAGCCGGCTCGAATCTGGCAGAAGAGGTCGGAAGTGGAAGCAGTGCGTGTAAATCGCGGATCCACCACGATCATCTTGGCGTTGCGATTGCGTTTCGCTTCTATCGCCCACTTGAACCCGCAGGGATGGCATTCCGCCGGGTTGCCGCCCATGATCAACATCATGTCGGTGTTTTTGATATCCACCCAGCCATTCGTCATCGCCCCGCGTCCGAACGTTGGTCCCAAACTTGAGACCGTGGGGCCGTGTCAAACCCTGGCCTGGTTTTCTAAATACACAACCCCCATACTGCGCATGCTTTTGACGGCGAGATAGTTGAACTCGTTCGTGTCGGTGCACCCTCCAATGAACGCGAGGCCTTCGCAACGATTCACAGTCTTGCCATTCACGTCCTTTTCAAGGAACGTCTCATCGCGCGTTTTCTTGGCCCACACCGCTATTTCATCGAGCGCCTGATCCCAGCCAATATCCTGCCAGTCCGTTCCACCTGGCCGCCGCACCTGTGGTTTCAACAGGCGCCGCTCATTCATAATGTCCTGTTCGAGCGAAGCGCCCTTGGGGCAAAGCGTGCCGCGATTGATCGGATGATCGGGATCGCCTTCCACGTGAATCACCTGCGCCGTCACATTCTTGGCTTTGTCGCCCAGCGTATAGATCAGGACGCCGCAGCTGACCGCGCAGTAGGGGCACGTCGAACGCGTTTCCGTGGCGCGCGAAATCTTCAGCTCGCGCACAGCCGCGTACACGGGTTTCAAGTCGAAGCCGAACATCGTCGCCGCTGCTCCGCCCAGCCCCGCCACCTTCAGGAAGTTTCGACGACTCGTCTCCATATCTCGATCCTCCGCTTAATCGCCCTTAAGGGCTCGACGAACAGTGTTCAACTGGCCTGAGACTTGTCTCCAACTCGGGTAGATGCCCGCCGGCAAAATCAAGCGACATGAAATTACAGGATTCTCGGTGGGAATAAATTGCAGGAAGCGCCGCGCGGAAACTTCGAATTCTGCGAGGCTCTCGGAGCGGGTGCCGGAATTGAGAACCGCGGGAATGGTTGGCTCCAGAGCAAACCAAACGCGTTAACGAGCGTATTATCTGCACGCGCCCCCGGCGTTGTCAATTCTATTTCTCCCGTAAACTTCATGTGCAATCAGACCAGGATTGACCGTTTATCGCTCGGCCCGCTCCAACCATCGGCCGATGGTTCGTCTTGACATTCGCCCGTGCCAAGGATATATGACCGCGCAGACCGCGTGCCCGCGTGCACGCACACGCCCGGGAGGAGCACCTCATGAATTGGACCCAGGTATACGATCCCCTCGGCCATTGGTGGCTCTCGACGCTCGTTGCTGCGCTGCCCATCATCGTGCTCTTCACATTGCTCGCCGGATTGAAAGTGAAGCCACACTGGTGCGCGATTGCCGGCGCTTTCACCGCCGTCGTCGTCGGCATTCTCGTCTTTCACATGCCGGCCGCACTTGCCATTTCGGCTTTTGCCTATGGGGTCGCCTTTGGCGTTTTGAAAATCGCGTGGATCGTCCTCGCCGCGGTCTACCTCTATGACATTTCCGTCGAAACCGGCCAGTTCGAAATCATGAAGGAATCGATCGCAGGGATCACCCCCGACCGCCGCCTGCAAGTACTCCTCGTTGCATTCTGCTTTGGCGCGTTTATCGAAGGTTGCGCTGGGTTCGGAGCGCCGGTTGCCATCGCCGGTGCCTTCATGATAGGCCTCGGCTTCCGCCCGTTCCACGCTGCCGCGCTCAACCTTATCGCCAACACCGCGCCCGTCGCCTGGGGCGCAATCGGCACTCCGGTCCACGCGCTTGCCGCCGTTTCCGGACTCCCCGAGCCCGACATCAGCGCGATGGTCGGCCGCATTCTTCCCTTCACCGCGGTCATCGTCCCCTTCTGGCTCGTGCGCACGATGGTCGGCTGGGCGGAGACATTCGAAGTTCTCCCGGCCATTCTCGTGGTCGGCATCTCATTTTCCATCACACAATTCCTCTGGTCGAACCACGTCGATAGCGACCTCGTCGACATCGCCAGCGCGGTCGCCTCCATTCTTGTGACCCTCGTATTTCTCCGTATCTGGAAGCCGAAGAAAATCTGGCGCTTCGATTACGATAAGACCGAAGGCGCCGCGGTTCCCACCGCTCCCGCAGCCAACGTTGCCGACGACATGGGCGGCACGTGGCCGGCGAAGGAATACGACGGCTACGTCGCCCCGACAAAATACCCTGCCGGCGTCGTACTGAAAGCCTGGATGCCGTTCGCGATTCTCTCGGTTTTTGTTCTGCTCTGGGGTCTGAGACCGATCAAGCTCGCCATGAACCAGGCCACCACACCCGCCTTCAAAGTCGTGCTGGCTGACGGCACCGTTCGCAAAGGCGCGCCCGGCTGGGATTGGCCCTACTTGCACAATCTGATTTCTCGCAACGTGCCCGTCGTCGCCAAGCCCACACCCGAAGCCGCGCGCTACGATTTCAACTGGCTCTCCGCCACCGGCACAGGCTGCTTCCTCGCTGCGCTTCTTTCCGGCCTCCTGCTCGGCATGAGCCCCATCGCGCTGATGAAAACCTTCTGGCGCACGCTCGTCCGCATGCGCCTCGCGATGATCGCCATCTCGTTCATGCTCGGCCTCGGCTTCGTCACGCGCTACTCCGGCCTCGACGCCGTGCTCGGCCTCGCCTTCACGCGCACCGGCTGGTTCTATCCTTTCTTCGGCACGTTCCTCGGCTGGCTGGGCGTTGCGCTCACCGGCAGCGACACTTCGTCCAACACTCTCTTCGGCAGCCTGCAGCGCATCACTTCGCAGCAGCTCGGTATCGATCCCATCCTGATGACGGCCGCGAACAGCGCCGGCGGCGTGATGGGCAAAATGGTCGACGCGCAATCCATCACCATCGCCACCGCCGCCACCGAGCAAGTGGGCAACGAAGGCATCATCTTCCGCTACGTTTTCTGGCACTCCATTGCGCTCGGCTCGATCGTGGGCATCATCGTGATGCTTTACGCCTACGTCTTCCCGCATCTGGTGCCGCACGGCCTGACGTTCGTGAAGTAGAGTGAAGTAAAAATCCGCGACGCAGCCTCGCTTTAGGAGACAATAAGTCGAGGAGCGCGCGATGAGTCCGGCGGACGATTCCGAGAGAGAAGGCGGGCGCACATCAGCGACCGACCGGCGCATCGCCTACGCTCTGCTGCGAATCGTCTTCGGCGTAGATATTTTCTTCCACGGACTCAGCCGCCTGCTCGGCGACCACACCGCCTTCCTCGCCTACCTCTCGCAGCAAATGGCGAAAGCGCCGCTGCCGAAATCGATTCTGGCGCCGTTCGCTGCCGCATTGCCTTGGACCGAAGCCACCATCGGCCTTCTGCTGCTTCTCGGACTATTCACGCGATTCGCCCTCGTGGCCGGCTCACTCGAGATGATCGTGCTGATGGCGGGTATCACCCTCGCACAAAACTGGGAAGTAGCCGGCATCCAGCTCATCTACTGCGCAATTTACTTCGTTCTACTGACCCATCGCGGCCGAAACTTCTATTCGCTCGACACGCTGATTGCACGCTGACCCCTCAGAAGATCAGCAGCTTAGGCCCCCTAATGGTTCCTCGGCCATCCTATACAGTCTTTACCTTATTAATTCGTCCAGTAGGTCTCTGTAGGGTATCCGACAGTGGTGGGCCGCACCTCGCGCTCCCATTCCCAAGCCCGTGTCGCTCCCGCAGCTGATTGTCGGCGACAATCAGCCGGCCCGCCTCTCCTCCACTCGCCAACGCGACGGGATCTTCAGGAGGCGCGCGATGATGATGATGGTAGTGGGATCCAAGCGCATTCTGGTCGCTGACGACAGCGACACCTCGCGCGGCGTCCTCACGAAGTATCTCTCCGCGCAGCGAAACCTCGACGTCTGCGGCGAAGCCGTGAATGGCGAAGAAGCCATCGAGAAAGCCTGGGAGCTTAAGCCCGACCTGGTCCTGCTCGACGTCGCCATGCCCCGCACCAACGGCATCGTCGCTGCGTCAGTCCTGAAAGAGATGATGCCAGAGGTTCGCATCATCCTATTTACGATGTATACCGACGCTATCGCTAAAGCGTTCCCGCGCGGTCTGGCCGCCGACGCGGTGATCAGCAAAGGCGACGGCATGCAGAAGCTGGCCGACTGCGTTCAAGCCCTGCTGGCATAATTTCTCAGTTCTGTTTTGCCCCGCCTGTAATCCCGCGACGATCGAAAGGCTCGCAGAGCCCCACACTGATGTCATCCCGAGCGCAGCGAGGGATCTGCAGTTTCTTTGCTGTCGGGTCGCGGCTTCAGCCGCAACACAAAAACTACGGCCATGCCCTAAGAACGGTTTCCTCTCTGCTTTCTGAATTGCTCCTCGATGCGCCCATCCTTGTCGCCATCGCTCAACACACTGATAGAAATCACCGGTCCCCCGCTCTCGCTCTTCTCGACGATATACACCGTCGTCTCGCGACCGAGCGTGTCGCAGGCGTTCCCCTTGCACGATTCGAGCGTCGCAAACATCCGGATCTTGCCGTCGTTGATTCCGTCGTCGCGCTTCACCACCACGCGCAACACAGCTTCGCGGTACGAATCCTTGCTCGACGCTGCTTTCGTTTCCGCTTTCGATCCCGCCGCTGCCGAGCCGCCCTTCGATTCCCCGCCCGACCCAGACAACGATCCAGACAACGACCCAGACAACGAACCAGAGGACGACCCAGAAACCGCTGAAGCGTCCCGGCAGCCAGCGGCGCCAGTCTCACTCACGGTATCCCGCTCCCGCAAGTTCAGCGTGCCTGAAAACTCGCCCTTGTCATATTCAGGCTTCATATCCAGGATGTTGTCGATCCAGTGATAATCCTTAACGCATTCGGAGTCATGATTCAGCATTTTCGTGAAGATATATTTGCCCTGAAGCCAGTCCATCTGGTCAAACCATGCAAACTTCTTGTTGTTTTCAGCTGTTTTGGCTTGCAACTGTTTCATAATCACGTCCGCCGCCAGCTGAACCGCCTCGTCCTCCAGCTTCTTCGGAAGCCCAAGCTTCCGCGCGGCATCTATATTCTTCAACGCGGCCTGCCACTCCTCGCGCTTTGACTGAATCACAGCCAGCTTGTAGCGAATCACCGCATTCTTCGGCGCCAGCTTCGCCGCCGCCTGCATCTCCTCCTCAGCAGCAGCCAGATCATTTTTCTCGAGCGCGGCAAGTCCCGCCTGATAGTGGCGCTGTGCAGCCCCGGCGTCAGCCGCCTGCTGGTCGTTGCCGATCTCCGGCCCGCTAAGGTTTGCGCGTTCGAAGCCAGCCATCACGTGATTTGGCTGGCTTCGCAATTCGAGTCCGGCTGCGGAAACTATAACCAGCAGTATTTGAAGGTAGAGCAAGGCGTCCCCTAAACAGCGCGTCGGGGAATAATACCATTCGTATCGTCGCCTCAGGCTTCGTCGATGCGCACGATCCCAACCAAGTGGACAGAATCAGAATACAAGAGCTCGTCTCCGAGGGAGTGCGTCTCAGCCCAGGGTGACAGGGATTGCCCTTGACGCAGTGAAAGCTAGGAAGTGCAGAAACCGGCAGACAGCGCCCACAGCCTGCTGGCATAGCTTCTTATTTTTTTGTAACTTGCCGCTTGAATCCGGTGCCCTTGCGGGCCTGACAGTCGAAGGTTTGGCGTGCGACGGGCTTATAAGGAATATCGAGCGCCTTCGCAATTGCAGGTAAGGCGAACGAGTAATCGCGGCACCCTAGGGTACGAAGGCGAATCAGTTCAATCTCCCACCGAAGACAATCGTATTGGATTTGCCGCTCAAGCGGCTTAAGTTTTCGCTCGCGCAGGAGCGCATGCGCGGTATCCACGAAGGCGTCAGCCATCGCCAATTTGCTTTTAGTCAAATTTGCACGGCGCGTTTTCTTATAGAGGATCTTTGTCCTCAAAATCCCCAACGGTTCATCGCTGGTGTTATTGCCGCCAACTAATGTCTGCGCTTCCGCACATGGTTTCAATACTCTAATTTCGGGTTCAATGTGCGGTTCAACTACAGATTCCTGGGCATTTTCAGCGACCGACTCGCTCGCAATCACAAACGCAAGAAAGGCTGGAAGGTTAAATTTCATATCGTGGCAAGGACCGTTTCCCGAATCTTAATTCTAGCACGCTCGTGCCGGGTGTCTCGGTTAGCTGCTCGGATATTCGTCTTCGGAATCATGCGTAACTCTCGGATTGCGAAAGTACCCCAGCTCTCCCCGCATGCCTTCCATGATCTCTTGGTCCTTCGCTGTCCACTGCGGTACGTATAAGTGACAAAGATCCAATGAGAAACCCTTTCCTTTGACGTACTGTTCGGTTGCTAGGCCAACGACGCGGGCGCTCTCGGGATGTAGTCCACGAGCGACAAAACATCTATTTCCAAGCTCAGCGGTGCGCAACTCTCGAGGATGGCCATGCGGTGTTGCCAGGAAGACGTAGGTGACCCCTGACGGGGACCTCATCTTGCGAGACCGGACTCTTAAAGACTCATCCAGAAATTCTTTGAAGGATTTGCCCAGCACGCGACGGGAGAACCTATCCTCTCGGGCCATCATGCGAATGGCCCTCTCGGTTTCCGAGGGCTCAGGAGCGAACTCTAGATTATTTTGCAGGGTGTCCTCGCAGAACTTTTCTATCAGCGAGTCCCAAACATAGCTGTCCTTGTCTGCAATCTGTTTCCGTTGAACTTCTGGTTTGTTTTGGATTTGTTCCCACAGGCCATCTTGGAACACGAACCTGTCGTAGGCATCCGGAAAGGTCTTGTCCAAATGTAAGTAAAGCGCCAGCAGATCCTCTTCTGCCCCTTCAACAACTGCTTGTACCCCTGAGTTGAAAAAGCTTTCTTTTGCTCTCAGATACCGGACGAAGTCTGTGATTGTGTTCAGTTCCTTCATTAAGATTGAAATCGACACTTCATCGAAAACGTGGACAAACCCTTTCCCAAAGTCCCCGAATGGCAGCCCCGCTTTTCTCTCGCCGCCGACAGCCACAGCTATCCTGTGAATTTTGGAATCTGCGCCCTTTGGAAAAGCGAGACCTGCAGTACCATCATTTCTTATTACATTCGTGGCTGAACAAATTGTCCTCTCCGCTCCGTAGAGCTGCGCACACGACTTCTCCACCGCACGTCTTTTCCACCGTTCAAAATCGACTTCTGGGTACCCACTGGTAGTAAGACTGATGTTCTTTACGCTGAAGACGATTATGTCTGGTTCACAGACCACCAGAACGTCGCAGAGTTCATTCCCTCCTGGTGTCTTGCGCGGATTCATATACGACCACAGGCTTAGGAATGATTGGCGACAGATTGTATAAACAACCAATTCTGTTTCGTTCATGTTGCTACTAGCAGGCGATGATCCCGCCCCTCCTCATAATCCTCCGAAGATTCGGCGAAGCATGTGCCAACTGGAGGAACCCGATCGCGCAAAACTTAACGTCCGAGCAAACTCTTCCAGCGTTTCCAGGCTTCTTCGCGGGCTTTTTTGTTGGCTTCGGTGGCGTCGGGGGCTTCGCCTGAACGCATGAAGCCGTGGGCCGCGCCCTCGTAGGTGACTGGCTCGTAGGTTTTTCCTGCGGCTTTCATGGCGGCTATCGTATCGGGAATGGTGGCGCCGATGCGCGCGTCGTTACCGGCATAGAATCCGTAGACGGGCGCGGTAATTTTCGAGATGGACTCTTTCGGCGGCGGCGGGCCGTAAAAGACGAACGCCGCGACCAAATCAGAACGATTCGTTGCGTAGCGGAACGTCTGCCCGCCACCCCAGCAGAATCCTGCCACGTACAATTTGCCGTTGGACGCGGGGAGCTTCAGAGCAAAGTCGGCGGCGGCGTTCAGGTCCGCGGTGATCTGGCCGGGATCGAGCTTGCCGATGGCTTCGGTCACCGAGTCGCCGGGAAAATCTTTGGTGCGGCCGCCGCCGGGCGCCATGCCGGTGAGCAGGTCCGGCGCGACGGCCACGTAGCCTGCCGCGGCCACTTCGTCGGCGAGTTCCTGCGCCCAATCGCTCAAGCCGAAAATTTCATGGATGATGAGCACCACGGGGCGCTTCTCTTTCGATTCCGGGTAGGCGATGAACAGCTCGACGCTGCGCCCGCCATGCTTCACCGTGACCCATTCGTGATGGCGCGGCGATTTTTCCAGCCGTTCGACCGCCCAGGGCTGCGACCAGGCCTGCGCCGCGGCGGATTGCGCGCCCAACAAAATTCCGGCTGCGATTAAGAACGTTACGACGAGAAAAGCACTGAAGCGTTTCATTGCGCACCTCGTATACGGACGATATAGCTGGTAGCTCAGGTCCCATTCTGGCTGGCCTCGGACAGACCCCCGGCCAGAATTGACCTGAGGCCTTTCGAGAATGGCGGCAGCGACGCCACACCAGCGATGATAATTGCGCCGGTGCTTACCGGGCAATCGCAATGTGGCGCTACCCCCGCCGCTTGGCGCCGGCGAGGCACGGAATCGCTATTGCTCAGGCACAATGTTGGCGTGCCGGGCCACTTGTTGCCAGCGTCCCGCTTGTTTCATCCACACTGCGGTGAAGCGGAGATGCTCGGCCTTACCGGCGTTTGGCATCCGCCCGCCCCACTTCACCGTTTCGTTGCCCGCGACAATCGCCGTGTCGCCATACAACCGAAGATATTCGATTTGCCGGTCGTAGGAAGTAATCACCAGGAAACCGGATTCGACCATTCCCAGGACCTGTTGCTTCGTTACAAATTTATTCAGCGG
>Ga0209579_10003173_pt1 | contig 12093 bp, 12 predicted proteins | sample Coa_R1_2_FD_187152 | JGI IMG/M metagenome (GOLD analysis project Ga0209579, IMG submission 187152) | Surface soil microbial communities from Centralia Pennsylvania, which are recovering from an underground coalmine fire - Coalmine... | ecosystem: Environmental > Terrestrial > Soil >... | reverse complement strand
CGGTACTTCCAGTGGGGCATGGTCACGGCGGGCTCCTTCGAAAGACGGACTCCTCCCGTTGGGTGCGGGAGCGCAGGGACGGGTATGTCGCGCGGTCGCTTCCCCTTAGCGGGGAAGGAGGAGGCCGAGAAGGGTCGAGAGCTTCCGTGCGCGCGGAGCGGCCATCGGCTTCACGATAGCCGAGTCCGCCGGTCCGCGCCAGCCGGCGCCCGTAGGATCGAATGTCGTCGTGCGACGGCGGCACGTCCACCTGCTCGTCCTCCTCGGCTACGCCACGATCGCGTTCGCGTACTTCGGGTGGCGGCTCTTGCCGCACCCCGGCCGGGTGCTGACCGGCTTCGGAAACGACAATCAGATCTACGTCTGGTCGTTCGCTTGGTGGCCGCACGCGATCGGCAGCCTCACGAACCCGCTCGTCTCGCATGCGCTCTATGCGCCGAACGGCGTCAACCTCGCGTGGACGCTGACCGTACCTGGGCTCGCGCTCGTCTTCTCGCCGCTGACGGTGGCCGCCGGGCCCGTGGTCGCCTACAACGTCGCCGCGCTCCTGATGCCGGCGCTCGCGGCCTGGACGGCATACCTCCTGTGCCGTTATTTGACCGGCTCGCTCTGGGCGTCGTTCGTAGGCGGCTACCTGTTCGGCTTCTCGCTCGCCGTCCTGCGGCAGCAGCTCTTCGGCCACCTGCCGGTGACGGCGGTGTTCGTCGTGCCGCTCGTCGCGCTCGTCGTCGTCCGCTACGTGCGCCGCGACCTGGACGGGCGCGGACTCGCGTGGCGGCTCGGCCTCCTAATCGCTGTGCAGGTCTGGCTCTCGACCGAGTACGCGCTCACGCTCACGCTCTTCCTCGCGCTCGCGCTCGTGATCGCATTCGGGCTCGTGCGGGCGATACGGCCGCGGCTGCGGGAAGGGCTCGCGCCGATCGCCGGCGGCTATGCGCTCGGCGGGCTCCTCGCCTCGCCGCTGATCGTGTACGCGCTGATCGGCCTGGTTCCCGACTGGTCGGTCGGGTCGGTCGACTCCGGCACCGACCTGCTGAGCTTCGCCCTCCCGACTCGAATCGTCGCCATTGGCGGCTCGTCGCTGGCGTCGACCACGTCGCATCTCGCCGCCGGCGGCGGGAGCGCCTACCTGGGACTGCCGGCGCTCGTCGTCATCGCCTTGTACGCCGTGACCCGACGCCGCTCTTCGTGGGCGCGCTACCTCGTCGCCGCGTTCGTCGTCGCGTCCCTGCTCACGCTCGGCTCCGACCTGCGCGTCGACGGCCACCGCCTGATCCCGCTCCCGTGGGACGCCGTCGCGCGCCTGCCGTTCCTCAAAGGCGCACTCCCGTTCCGGTTCGCGACGTACGTCTCGCTCGCGGCCGCGGTGATCTTGGCGCTCTGGACCGCGTCGAGCCGCGGCCGCATCTACCGGCGCCCCTACGTGCTGCCGCTGCTCGCGATCGCGGCGCTTGTGCCGGCCGTCTGGCGGACCTCGTATCCGTCGTTCGAGCCGACGCACCCCGACCGGGTCGCGTTCTTCACGTCCGACCTCTACCGGCGCTGCCTGGATGGCCCGCGGGAGACGCTCGCGATCTTCCCCTTCGGGGGCGGCGGCTACTCGCTCCTCTGGCAGGCGGAGACCGGGATTGCGTTCGACCTGGCCTCCGACGGCCTGCAGGCGCCCGTCAAGATCGGGAAGCCGCTCGACAGCTTCGACGCCGACCCGGTCGTCTACGACCTCAACTGGGCCGACTTCGGCCGGCCGACGATGACCCGGCTGCTCGCGTTCGCGGCGACGCATCACGTCGACCGCGTGCTCTCGTTGCCGAGCGGCGGCTACCCGAGCGCAGCGCAGATGCGCAGCTTCGGCCCGGTAGAGCTGATCGGCGGGATCCTCGTCGCGCCGGCGTGCGGGCATCCGTCACTCCGCACCCGGAACCTGACGAAGTACGTCGAGGAGACGAAGCAGCTGAACGCGAACATCGGTTGGTGCACCGGGGTCAACTACACGTCGGTGTCCGAGGGCCTCATTCCTGCGGGTCCGTTGCGCGCGGCGAGGCACGCGAACTTCATCGCTGGCAAAGGCCTGACCTGCCTGCCGCCCCCCGCCGGCTACAAGCGCCGCGGCTTCGCCGCGGCAGATCTCGGCGTACCGGCGAACACGTACCCGTACTACGCGCCGTAACTACTACTCACGCGATCACGCGGTAGACCTGGAACACCTCCGCGTAGTCGCGGTTGACGTTGATGCCGTGTGTCCGCGCGAGGTTCCACACGTACTCCGGGTTCGCGTAGCGCCGGTGCTGTTGCGAGGCGTAGCGGCCAAGCGCGGCGACCTTGCGCTCGACGTGCCGCTCATCGAGCGCGAAGTACGCCTGGTAGGCGAAGTCGAGGTTGTTCCACGGGATCTCGTAGCCGAGGATCGTCGTGCGCTTGAACGCCCGCAGGCCCTCGGCGGCTACGGTCTGGTGGTCCTGGTGGATGTCGTGCAGAGAGGGCTGGAAGACGACGTCGGGCTGCCAGTCGTTCCAGACCTCGATCAGCAGCTCGAGGATCTGCTGCCGGTGCTCGGGGAACGTGCGCACGTCGAAGTCGTGGACGGTCAGGTTCTCCGACGAGATGCCGAGCTCCGCCGTTGCTTCGCGCACCTCGCTCGCGAGCGTGTCCGGTGCGAAGCCGGCAGGGAGCGAGCGGGTGGCGATCGAGAAGGCGACGTAGCGCACCTCGGAACCGGCCTCGACGAGGCGCGCCATCACACCACCGCAACCGAACTCGCCGTCGTCGGTGTGCGGGGCGAGGACGAGCACGCGCTCGGGGGCGAAGTTCACGCGGTCTCCACCGCGCGCCACGCGACGGCCGCCAGTGCGAGGCAGCCCCAGAACAGCGGATCCTCGAGCAGCGCGTCGTAGAACAAGCTGTGGACCACGATCGCGAGCAAGGCTAATCCGAGCGCGACGCGGGCGCGCCCGGTCGCGTCGACGACCGGGTTGCGGCGGAACGTGAGCATCAGTCCGGTGGCGACGAGCCAGACGAGCAGCGCCAGCCCGGGAATCCCCGTCTCGGCCGCGACCGTGATCGGCGTGTCGTGAGAGGCTGCCGCCTTCGGCTCCTTGCCGGGTAGGCCGGTCAGAGCCGCGTAGCTGAGCTTGAAGCCGCCGGCGCCGACACCGATCACCGGGTGGTGCTCGACGAGCTTGAGCCCGTTCGTGACGAGCTTCGAGCGGCCGCCCGTCGCAGACGACGAGAGCCCTGCTTTGCCGATGATCCGGTGGCGGAACTGCGGAACGCCGACGGTGACGACCACGAGCGCCGCCGCCGCGACGACGAGGGGCACCACCGCCCGCCGGCGCCACGCGACCGCGAGCGCGACGACGATCCCTGCCCCGAGAGCGACGAAGCTCGACTGCGAGAACGAGGGCACGAGCCCGAGCCACGTGAGGACGGCCACCGCGAGCGCCGTCCACGCGAGCGGCCCGCGCGCGAACAGCACGAACACGAGGCAGACGAGGATGCCGACGACGAGGAACCGGCCGTAGATCGACGGGTCGTAGAACACGGAGTTGACGCGGTAGAACCAGCTCGACGGCGCGTAGGCGTTGTCGACGATCACCTTCGGGTTCCAGAAGATGTTGCGGGAGAGGTACTGCCCGTCGCCGATCAGCGCGAAGACGAGCGCCATGCCCGTGAGCTGCACGGCTAGTACGGCGACCCAGCCGACGCGCCAGCGCAGGCGCGACAGCGAGACGGCGAGGAGCGCGAACGGGAACACGTAGAAGAGCAGGTACTTGGCGCCATCCTCCTCGCCGGCGCGAAGCGTCCAGAGGAACGTGATTCCGGTCCAGCCGACGAAGAGGCCGAGGGGCCAGGCGAGCAGGCCGAGCTCGCGGACGCGTGCATCCTCGCCGAACAGCTCCCAGACGAGGGCGACGACGGCGCCGGCGACCACGACGTACATCGGCAAGAGCAGGTTCGCGGGCGTGTGGCCGATCGAGACCGGGATCCGCGCCGGCGCACACGCGAGCACCGCGACCGCGAGCACCCACGGCACCCGAACGAAGAGCCACCCGAGCCCGACCGCCGCGATCGCTCCGACCACCGCCGCGGCCGCGTACGCGCGGTGGTGACCGGCAGGGGCGAGCCAGGCCGCGAGCAGCGCGCAGCCGACGATCCAACCACCCAGCCCGGCGAGCCGCCAGGAGCGGTGGCGCGCGAGGACGAGCAGCGCAAGACCGACGGCGCCGATCACACCGCCTGCGCGGGCCAGCTCCGCCATCACCCGACGACCACCAGCGCCTTCGCTGCGTGACCCGCGGCCTCGACGTAGAGCCGGTAGACGCCTGCCTTCTTCGGCGCACGCAAGGTCAGCGTGCCGTGGCGGACGTGACCGCGACCCCGGTTGAAGAGCCAGCTCACGGTGCGCGCGTCCGTGAGGACGAGGACCGAGAATCGCGCTCGCGGGCGCACGAGAATGCGCGTGCGGCCGAGCTCGACGAACCGCACGGCAACGACCGCGAACGGGAACGGCTTTGCGCGGTTGCCGGCGAGGTCCTGAGCGGAGATCTCCAGCACGTGGTTGCCTGCCCGCGCGAGGCGTCCGTGGATCTTCCCGTTCCAGCTCAGGACGCCGTGCAGCGGCTCCTTGTACGTGAACTCGATCTGCTTGCCGTCGACGTAGAGGATGCCGTGCGCGGGCTCGTTGACGCGATACGGAATCGTGAAGACGGCGTGCCCCGGGACACCCGGTGAGATGTGGGTATAGATCCGGTGCCGTACCCGGACGACGGGCGGCTTCGTGTCGATCACGATCGTGTTCGGGAGGCGGAAGGTGCGGTGCGGCAGCTTGACGACCGGCTGGTAGCCGCCGTCGGGGAGCGTCAGGCCCTCGGCGTTCAGCCCCGAAAACGCGAGCCGCACGGGACCGGCTGGGAACGTGCGGCCGGGCACGATCGTCGTGACCCGCTTGCCGTTGTGCTCGATCCAGACCGTGAGGTGCTCGCGCGTCCGCAGGCGGAAGTCGATCGCGGCCTCGGCCGTCTTGCAGTTGCACACCGGGGAAAAGATCTTCGCGATCTTCGTCTCGTAGATCGGGCTCTTCTCGAGCTTGGCGCCCTCGGTGAGCGCGAACGCTCCCGCCGTGGCCGCCAGCAACGCCACGAGGAAGGCAGTCGAGGCAACCCGCGCCACGGCGCGGGCGATTCTACGTGGCGTCTTGGGTCGCGAGCCGGCGGACCACGAGCCGGCGCACCGCCCACGCGACTCCGGCGAGCGTCCCGGCGCCGAGCGCGATCGCGATCACGAGGGTCGCCTGCGGCACGCCGACGATCTTGATCCCGGAGAGGACGAGCACGACGCCGAACGCGATGCGGAGCGCGCGCTCCGGCACCCGGATCGACAGGTGCGAGCCGATCAGCACGCCTGGGACGGAGCCGACGAGCAGCCACGCCATCGCGTGCTTGTCGACGTCTCCATGGAGGAGGTGGGAGACGCCGGCGACCCAGAGCAGGGCCGCCGCATGGAGCATGTCGGTGCCGACGATCTTCGGCGCCGTCAGCGGATAGGCGAACAGCATCGCGAGGCCGAAGAACGTGCCCGAGCCGACCGACGTGAGGCCGACGACGAAGCCGCAGCTCGCACCGATCGCGACCGCGAACAGCTTGTCGCGGCGGGTCAAGACGAACGGCGCGTCGGAGCTGTGGCCGTGGACGAACGTCTTCAGGAGAAAGCCGGCGCCGCCGAGGATGAGCGCGCCGCCGACCAGCTGCTCGAGCGTGTTCATGCTCGAGTCGCCGAAACGGTTGGCGACCTCGACGCCGACGAGCGAGAGCGGCGCCGAGCCGAGCAGCATCCAGAGCGCGAGCGGAACGTGCACCGTGCCGAGCATCCGGTGCCGCACGGCGCCGAAGGACTTGAAGATCGCGCCGTGCAGGATGTCGGTTCCGACCGCGACCTTCGCGTTGAAGCCGAAGAGGAGGATCAGGATCGGGGTCATCAGCGAGCCGCCGCCCATTCCGGTCAGGCCGACGAGCACGCCGACGAGCAGTCCGGCGAGGCTGAACTGCCAGGTCACGTGCGCGCGCCGGGGATCGGACAGGAGACGAACGGGCGGCCGGTGAGGCGGCGGCCGAGCTTGTACGCCTCGCAGCCGGTGCAGAAGCCGGTCGCGGCGGCGAGGAGCGCGAGCGCCGCCACGAGCGCGCCGAGCACAATGCCGAGGACGGTCGCACCGAGACCGTAGGCGACCGACGCGCCGGCGAGGAAGGCGAAGCCGATCATGTTCGCGACGCGCGGCGGGCGCGAGTCCTCGAGCCGGCCCTCCCCGAAGCGGCGTTGCACGAGCACGAAGTAGGCGACGCACGTCACGCAGAAGCGCCGGCCGAAGAGGAGCCCCGAGCCGAGGTTGGCGGCGAGGAGCGCGAGCAGCCACCACCAGCCGGTGGCGAGCGCGAGTAGCGCGACGACGCCGATCACCGCCTGGTTGAACCGCGGCGCGCGCGAGTCGATCACGTCGAGGTCACGCCACGGATCAGCGAGCCGGGAGCGGCCCCTGCGGCCGGCGACGGCGGTCACGCCGGCGCCTCCGCGATCATGCCGCCGGCGACGGTGTCGTTCGTCGCCTCGTCGACGAGGATGAAGGCGCCGGTCTCGCGGCTGCGTTCGTAAGGATCGACGGCGAGCGGCTCGGCGAGGCGGAGCCGGACGACGCCGAGGTCGTTCAGCTCGAGGCACTTCGGCGAAGGACGATCCTCGAGCGTGTGGATGTCGACCGCCGACACGAGCTCGTCGACGACGGCGTGCGCCGTGCGCGTGGTGTGCTTGACGAGCAGCCGTGCGCGCGGCTCGAGCGGCCTCTCGCTCATCCAGCAGAGGTGGACGCGGAGCTCGCGCGCGACGACCGGCGGCCGCGCGGGGTCGGCGAGCATGTCGCCGCGTGCGACGTCGAGGTCGTCCTCGAGCCGGATCGTGACCGACTGCGGCGGGACCGCGGCGTCGAGCTCGCCGTCGGCGGTCTCGACCGCGGCGACTCGCGTGCGCCGGCCCGAGGGCAGCACGACCACCTCGTCTCCCGCGCGCCAGACTCCGGCCGCGACCTGGCCCGCGTAGCCGCGGTAGTCGTGATGCCCGGCGGCCATCGGCCGGATCACCCACTGGACGGGGAACCGGCGATCGGCGAGGTTGCGGTCGCCGGCGATCTCGACCGTCTCGAGGTGCTCGAGCAAGGTCGGGCCGGCGAACCAGGGCATGCCGTCGCCTGCGTCGACGACGTTGTCGCCGCGGAGGGCAGAGATCGGAATCGCGCGTGCGTCGTGCAGCCCGAGGCGGCCGCCGAGCGCGCGCAGCTCGGTCTCGATCTCGGCGAAGCGGTCGGCGGAGAAGTCGACGAGATCCATCTTGTTGACGGCGAAGACGAGGTGCGGAATCGCGAGTAGCGCGGCGATGTAGGAGTGACGACGGGTCTGCTCGACCACGCCCTTGCGGGCGTCGACGAGGATCACCGCCACCTCCGCCGTCGAGGCGCCGGTCAGCATGTTGCGGGTGTACTGGACGTGCCCGGGCGCGTCGGCGAGCTGGAAGCGGCGGCGCGGCGTGACGAACGAACGATAGGCGACGTCGATCGTGATCCCCTGCTCGCGTTCGGCGCGGAGCCCGTCGGTGAGGAGCGCGAGGTCAACGTAGTCGTGTCCACGCCGGCGAGACGCGTCCTCGATGTGTTGGAGCTGGTCGGCGAGGATCTGCTTCGTGTCGTAGAGCAGCCGGCCGATCAGCGTCGACTTGCCGTCGTCGACCGAGCCCGCGGTGACGAGCCGCAGCAGTTCGGACTGCATGAGCTCTCGTTGTAGGCCCGGGACGGACTCGAGTCTGCCCCCCGGGTGGCTAGAAGTAGCCAACGCGCTTTCGGTCCTCCATCGCCGCTTCCGAGACGCGGTCGTCGGCCCGAGTCTCGCCGCGCTCGGTGACGTTCGTGGCGGCGATCTCGGCGACGACCTCCTCGAGCGTGCGCGCCTCCGACAACACGCCCCCGGTGCAGGTCATGTCCCCGACGGTGCGGAAGCGTACCGTCGCCGCGAACGGTTGCTCGGCGGGGAGCCGCTCTACGTACGCCGAGACGGCGTACAGCATGCCGTCGCGGCGGAACACCTTTCGGTCGTGCGCGAAGTAGATCGACGGGAGCTCGAGCCGCTCGAGCGCGATGTATTGCCAGACGTCGAGCTCGGTCCAGTTCGAAATCGGGAACACGCGGACGTGCTCGCCCTTGCGGACGCGCGCGTTGTAGAGGTTCCACAGCTCGGGTCGCTGCGCGCGCGGATTCCACTGGCCGAAGTCGTCCCGGAAGCTGAAGATGCGTTCCTTCGCACGCGCGCGTTCCTCGTCGCGGCGCGCGCCGCCCATTGCGGCGTCGAACCCGTGCTCCTCGATCGCGTCGAGCAGCGTGGTCGTCTGGAGCTGGTTGCGAGAGGCGCGCGGCCCCGTCTGCTCGACGACGCGGCCGCGGTCGATCGACTCCTGCACGCTCGCGACGATCAGCCGCTCGCCGAGCTCGGCGACGCGGCGGTCGCGGAACTCGATCACCTCGGGGAAGTTGTGGCCGGTGTCGACATGCATGACCGGGAACGGGAACTTGCCCGGCCGGAATGCCTTCTCGGCGAGGCGCAGCAGCACGATCGAGTCCTTGCCGCCCGAGAACAGCAGGACGGGTCGCTCGCGCTCGGCGGCGACCTCGCGCATGACGTGGATCGCCTCGGACTCCAGCTCGTCGAGGTGCGAGATCGTGCGCGGTGCCGCCTGGGCGATCACGCGGCGGCCTCCTCCGCGATCAGCCCGAGCTCGCGGAGCCGGTCGAGGACGAGCGCGGCCGACTGTTCGGGCGTGCGGCCTTCGGTCTCGAGCCGGAACTCGGCGTCGAGCGGCGGCTCGTACGGGTCGTCGACGCCGGTGAAGCCGGAGAGCTGGCCCGCGTGGGCCTTCGCGTAGAGGCCCTTCGGGTCGCGGCGCTCGCACTCCGCGAGCGACGTCGCGACGTGGACGAGCACGAACGGCGCATGCTCCTCGACGAGGGAGCGCGCCTTGCGGCGGGCGTCGTCGTACGGGGAGATCGCGGAGACGACGACAACGACGCCGGCGCGTGCGAGCCGGGCAGCGACCCAGCCGATGCGCTCGATGTTGGTGTCGCGATCCTCTTTCGAAAAGCCGAGGCCCTTCGAGAGATGGGTGCGGACGACGTCGCCGTCGAGCGGGTCGACGAGGAGACCGCGCTGCTCGAGCTCGCGTCCGACCAGGCCGGCGACGGTCGACTTGCCGGCCGCGGGGAGGCCGGTGAACCAGATCACGAACCCGCTCACGCGGGCTCCACGTGCAGGCCGCATTCGGTACGACCGGTCCCTGCCCAACGGCCTGCTCGGCCGTGCCCGGGGATCGTCGAATGGGTATCGCCGATCGACTCGTAACCGCGGTCGTGGAGGGCGTTGTAGGGGAGGTTGCGCTCGTGGATGTACGCCCAGCAGTCGTCGTCGCTCCAGTCGGCGAGCGGATTCGCCTTCCAGAGCTCATGCGCGGAGTCCCAGCCGAGCTTCGGCGCGCCCTGGCGCGTCGGCGACTGGTCGCGGCGGATGCCGGTGATCCAGCAGTCGAGGTCGATGAACGCGCGGTTCAGCGGCTCGACCTTGGCGATCGCGAGGTAGAGGTCGGGGTTCGTCTCCCAGAGGCTCTCGCCGTGGGTCGCTGCGAGCTCGTCCGGAGGAGGTCCCTCGAACACTTCGACCTTCGTCGCGTAGCGCTGCTCGACCTCGCGCCAGAGCGAGTACGTCTCGGGGAAGAGGTAATGCGTGTCGATCGCGAAGACGCGCGCTCTCGGCTCGAGCTCAAACAGTATGTCGAGCAGCACCGACTCTTCCTTCTGGAACGAGCAGGCGAGCGAGACCTTGCCGGGAAACGTCTCGAGCGCGAAGCGGAGGATCTCCTGCGCGCTCATCGCCTCGACATCAGTCGGCAACCGCAGGCTGGCGGCCAAGCAGCACCTCCTTCAGCGTGTCGCCGCGGAGACCGAGGCGGAGCGTCTCGAGCGGAATGACCTCGTCGGGCGGGATGTTGCCGAGGTTGACGTTGGGCCCGAAGTGCTTGACGAACCAGGCCTGCGACGACTTCGTCGGCGCCTCCCAGATCAGGTCGTGGAAGTCGATCGAGTGCTCGATCTCGTCGACGAGCCCGGTCCGCAGCTCGCCGGTCGGCCGGTAGATGCCTGCTGTTCCGCCTTCGCGGCCCTCGGCGATTACCTTCCACGCGCCAGCGTCGAGCTCCTCGCGCATCCACTGCACCCACAGGTACGGGGCGATGTTCACGTCGGCGTCCTTCGAGCCGACCTCCGACAGCACGGTGAAGTCGCGCGCGAACTCGGAGATCAGGGCGAGCTTCGTCTCGCGCGGGATCTCGACCGTGCCGTCGGAGATCTCGACGTGCGAGAAGCGGTACTCGGAGAGCCACGACTTGAACTCGTCGAGCTTCTCGCGCGCGTACGCGATCTCGAACAGCGTCCCGCCGCAGACGACGGGCGTGTCGAACGAGCGGTAGAGCGCGATCTTCTTCTCGAGGTTGTTCGTCACGTAGCCGGTGCCCCAGCCGAACTTGACGATGTCGACGAACCGGCCTGCGGTGTCGAAGAGCCCTTCGATCTCGCGCAGGTTCAGACCCTTGTCGATCACGTGCGTCAGCCCGGACGTGCGCGGCTTGCCAGGCCGTTCCGGCAGCCCTAGGAAGCCGTCGTGGCTCGAGGTCGGCGGGGTCAGTCTGCGCTCCTCGGGGCGAGCGGAGATCGGGAACCGCGGGCCCGGACCCTAAAGACGGGCAAAGATCTCCTCCAGCTTCTTCTGCGCCGCGCTCTGAACCTCGTGGTAGAGCGAGTTGCCGTGCGCGTCGATGCCGACCGTGAGCGGGCCGAAGTCTCTGACGCGGAACTTCCAGAGGCACTCGGGCATCAGCTCCTCCCAGGCCACTTCCTCGATCTCCTCGATCTGGGTCGTCTCGAGCGCGGCGGCGCCGCCGACGATCGCGAAGTAGACCATGCCGAGCCGCTGCATCGGCTCGATCGCCTCGTCGGGGAAGCCGCCCTTGCCGCAGATCGCGCGCACGCCGTACTGCGCGCCGAGCGGCTCGGTGAAGCGCACCATGCGCGCCGACGTGGTCGTGCCGATGCAGATCTTCTCGTATCTGCCGGGGGCGACCTTGCGGACGTTGGGTGCGGTATGAAGCAGGAAGCTCCCGCGGAGGTCCATGGGCGGCTCGATGCCCTCGTCGAAGATCCGCATCTGGGTTCGGTCGCGGATGCCGATGATGTGACCCTGGACGGTCACCTCGTCCCCGGCGCGCAGCTTCAGGATCTCCGCCGGGTCGGAGACGGGGAACGTCACCTCGTGCGCGGCCATCAGCCCACCACCTCGACGCCCGGCCGGGAACGCCCGACCCGAAGCCGGAAGGCCGCTCCCCCACCCAGGGTGGGGAGGCCTCCCGCCACCCTCACTGCCGATTCTACGGCGCCTGCGGGGCGCGGATTGGGCCGACTTCGTGACAACTCGTCCACTGCCGCGGCCGGCCGATCCGGGTGCGTCCGCGCAGCCACGGTCACGCCTCCCGGTCGTAGTCGACGTCGCCGGCCGCGCTCACGTGGGCGCTCGCGCGGCGGGCCGCCCAGCACTGGTAGTTGACGGCGACCGGATTGAGCGTCATGTGAGTGTCCGCGTGCTCGACGTGGCACTGGAGGACGGTCACGTCGCCGCCGAGTCCCATCGGGCCGATCCCGGTCTCGTTCAGGAGCTCGAAGAGCTCCTCCTCGAGCTGCGCTACCACCTCGTCGGGATTGCGCGTCCCGATCGGGCGCATGATCGCCTCCTTCGCGAGATACATCGCGTAGTCGGCGGAGCCGCCGATTCCGACGCCGACGATCCCCGGGGGGCACGGCTTGCCGCCGGCGCCGACGATCGACTCGAGCACGAACTGCTTGATTCCGCGCACGCCGTCGGCGGGCACGCACATCTTCAGGAAGCTCATGTTCTCCGAGCCCGATCCCTTCGGAACGCACTTGACGTCGAGGCCGTCCCAGTCCGGGACGAACTCCCAGTGCAC
>Ga0209579_10003170_pt1 | contig 12100 bp, 10 predicted proteins | sample Coa_R1_2_FD_187152 | JGI IMG/M metagenome (GOLD analysis project Ga0209579, IMG submission 187152) | Surface soil microbial communities from Centralia Pennsylvania, which are recovering from an underground coalmine fire - Coalmine... | ecosystem: Environmental > Terrestrial > Soil >... | reverse complement strand
GCGGCCGAGGTCGTGGTTCAACTGTGAAGGCCCCGTCGCGCGAAACACGAATCCAGGAGCTTCCTGGAGAATGCGCTCGACTTTCGCGTTAAGAGCGTCGCGGCCAACGATCCGCTCGTCCGCCTCGAAGAACGTGCAATCCGCGGTGTAAATTTCGGCGATCGCTGCCTCGCGGCGCGCGAAATCCCGCTGCCCGAATACTTCGATCAGGTTCTTTTCCATCAAATCATCGCGTGTGTCGCTCATGACCGGGGCTCCTTTCAGAACATGCCATTCGGATTGGCACGAGGGATGTTCGGACCGATCCACGGGGCCGAATTCTTCGGATCGCCGACAAGTTCCAGCACGTCCCAATGCTCGACGGCTTTTCCTTCGGCGTTCATCTTGTAGATGTCGACGCCGGCGACACCGGTGTCGTTGGGGTCGTCCGTCAGCAGATTGACGAAATTGACATGGGCGAACACGTAGTCGCCGACCGCGATGATCCTGTGGACGACAACGTGGGCGCTCGGGTGCGCCGCTTTCATGTCGGCGAAATATTTTCCGAGCGCCGCTGAGCCGTCAGCAATCAAAGGGTTGTGCTGGACGTAACCGGGCGTGAGAAACTTTGCCGTACCTTCCACCGCCTTGTTCTCATTGATCATCATTTGATAGAGCGTGAGAACGTTGTCGATGTTTCGGACAGCCCGTGCATCACGCGGATCGACCACAACGACGCCGGCTTTTGCCTTGACAGACCGGGCTTGTACCGCTGCGGCCGAAAGCACTCCGCGAATGGTGTCATTGGTTGTCATTTTATTCTCCTCGGGTGGCCTTGGTCGGCGTTCGAGCCGCCATTGCGGTGTCGTGATTTGCTGGCGGCTTAGCCGAGGCCGACGATCCGGAGGCGCAAGGCGTCGAGTTCTGCATCTGATTTCTCGCGGGCCGCCCGAAGCATTTCGTCGGCATCCGCACCAACCGGCGCGCGGCTTGGTGCCGGCACCTGCTCGGCCAACTCAATCACGCGTTTGGCGGCTGACGCGGCATCGAGACCGCTGCTCTGCATGCTGTTGAGCTTGGCAGCGAAGGTGTCGAATGCTTTGCCGTATAACGCGCGTTGCGGAGCTGTCATTCCGTCGGCGACGCGGGCCAGAGCGGCCGCCGTTTTCGCGGGGCCCCCGGTTCTCATGTTGCCGGCGGCCGCCACGACGACGTCGACGCCAAATGTCTTCAGTTCGGCGCGATAGGCCGCCGCAAACACCTCCATGGCTGCCTTCGACGCGCCCGAAGGTCCGTTGAACGGCAACGGCACACTTGCCGTCCAGGTACTGATCTGAACAACCCGACCGCGCGCTTTTCTCAACGCCGGGAGGTGGGCGTTGATGACCGAGAGCGCGCCGAACACGTTGACGTCGAACTCTCGGCGGATTGCGTCGAGCGGTAACAGTTCAATCGGCCCGGGGGTGAGGATGCCGGCGTTGTTGATCAGCAGATCAAGGCCGGCGTTGCCGAGCGCATCGGACACACCGCCGGCCCACGCCTTCACGGCCTCGGGTTTGGTGATATCGCAAACCACCAGGCTCACCCGCCCGCCCGAAGCCTCCTTGAGCTCTTGGACTTCCGCGGGCGTAAAGGCGGTCCCGAATACGACATAACCCTTGGCGGCGAGCTGCAGCGCGATATCGCGGCCAAGGCCGCCTCCCGCGCCGGTGACAGCCGCGGATCGGCCTGAGTGTTCGGATGGTTTTGCCATGACAAGCTCCTGTTGGGTCGGATGGATGAATTGCGGCTAGGCGGTTTTGGAGGGTTGCGGCACGCTCGTGTCAGGCGGCCTCGGCGAAACCCCGGCTGGCGACCACGCTGATCTTCGCCTTCGCGCCAATCAGAGCGGCTTCGCGCGCGTCCGGCCCGAAGCCGATCTTCTCGGCGTGGATGAATGCAACGTCGGCCAGCCCCATGAAGCCGAGCAAATGGCGCAGATACGGTTCCTGGAAGTCGATTGCCTGCGCGGGACCTTCGCTGTAGAGGCCGCCGCGCGATACGATGACGATGACGCGCTTGCCGCCGAGCAGGCCCCTCGGACCGGCCGCCGAATAGCTGAAAGTCTCCCCGGCGCGCAGAACGTAGTCGAACCAGGCGCGCAGACCGGTCGGGATGCTGAAATTGTACATGGGCGCGCCGATCACAATCGTGTCGGCCGCACGCAATTCCGCGAGTAGTTGATCGGACAGCGCACGGGCGGCCAGTTCGGCATCCGTTGCGGGGACACCCCTGACACCGGCTAAGTTGCTGCTGGTCAGGTGCGGGATGGGTGCGGCGCCGAGATCGCGCTGGACCACCGTCGCGCCGGGCTCGGCTTCCAGAAGGCGCGACACGGCGTCCTCGACCAGAATCCGCGACACAGAGGCATCACCCGATACGCTGCTGCTGAGAACGAGGATGGTGGACATGATGTGCTCCTTGGCTTGTGATTGACGCCAAAGTGCCGTTCCACGATGCGATCCGATAGCCTCGATAACTGCTAATCTGTGTCGCGGAATTCGGAACGTCAGCGGCTTTTTGGCCTCGTCGAGCCCGTAGCGTTCCTAAAATGGTTGAGATAGCCTATGTTTTGATAAGTACTGTCGCGGAAGGTGGAACGCGGTGCTTGATATTGAAGACCTGCAGACCTTTGTTGAGGTCGCCGACGCCGGAGGCGTGTCGGCAGCCGCCCGCCGACTTGGTGTCTCCAAGTCGATTGTGAGCCGCAGACTGTTCCGATTGGAGAACGAGCTCGGCGTTCAGCTTCTGGCCCGTACGACCCGTGGCGCGGCGTTGACCGAGGCCGGCGTCACTTTTCGCGACCATGCCGCCAAGGTCTGTGCAGAGCTCGACATTGCCCGCGAAACCATCCTACCGGCCGGCGATTTACACGGCCGGTTGCGGATCGCGGCCCCGCTTTCATTCGGCCCCGCCTATCTGGCGCCGGTCCTCGCCGAGTTGGCGAAGCGACATCCATTGCTCCATGTGCACGCGTCTTACAGCGATCGTTTTGTCGACATTGTTGGCGGCGGGTTCGACGCAGCTGTACGTGTTGGATATCTCGTCGATTCAAACTTGATCGCACGCCGTATCGGCCCCATCCGCGGCAAGTATGTCGCCAGTCCGAGCTACATCAAGGAGCACGGAGCGCCGGAAACACCCGATGAACTTCTCAACCACGAAGCACTCATGCAGGGCACGGAGACTTGGCGCTTTGTGGATGGAGACAAGATAATCAGCGTCAATCCACGGGGTCGCTTCAAGGCGGATAATGGCACCGCGCTGACCGCCGCGGCCGTCGCCGGTCTAGGCGTCGCGGCACTGCCGGATTTCCTCACCGATGACCACGTCGCTTCCGGTGCTCTGATCCAGGTTATGACCCGCTACCCGCCGCCCGAGGCAGGGGTTTTCCTGGTGCGTCCTCCGGGAGCGCATCCAGCGCGCAAGATCAGGGTGCTGACCGAATTACTGATCGAGCATTTCGGATAGGAACTTCACCTACCTAGCGTTCATCCAGCTTGCATCGATACCCCGTCGCTGCGCGTTCATGAGTCCGCGCCCTGAAAAAAAATCCCCCGCGAGGCGAAAGCCCGACGGGGGGAGGGCATGATGAGGGGCGGGACGGCGCAAACCGCCGTCCCGCTTTTTGCTTACATTTTGGTGATGTCGCGATCCTTGGTCTCGGGCAGGAAGATCAGCCCGATGACGAAGCTCATGGCGGCAACGCCGATCGGGTACCACAGGCCCGAATAGATGTTGCCGGTCGTCGCCACGATGGCGAACACGGTGGCCGGCAGGAAGCCGCCGAACCAGCCGTTGCCGATGTGATACGGCAGCGACAATCCGCTGTAGCGGATGCGGGTCGGGAACAGCTCCACCAGCCACGCCGCGATCGGCCCGTACACCATGGTCACGAAGATGACCAGGATGACGAGCAGCAGGATCGTCATCGGATAGTTGATGTCGGCCGGGTCGGCGCTTGCCGGATAGCCGTGGGTCTTGACCGCGGCGGCGATGACCTTGGCGACGTCCGGCGTATCGGCGGCGATGGTCTGGTCGCCGATCTTCACGCTCGCCTTGGTGCCCGCCGGCGCGGCGACGTTGTTGTAGTTCACCGACAGACCAACCAGCGCGGCTTTAATGATATCGCAGCCGGTGGTGTATTTCTCGACGCCGGTGGCCTTGAACTGGAACGAGCATTCGGCCGGATCGGCCGTGACCGTCACCGGCGCGCTGGCGAGCGCCGCTTCCAGCTTCGGATTGGCGAAGTGGGTGATGCCCTGGAAGATCGGGAAGTAGGTCGCGACCGCCAAGGCAAAACCGGCGAGAATGATCGGCTTGCGGCCGATCCTGTCGGACAGCGCGCCGAACAAGATGAAGCCCGGCGTGCCGATCAGGAGCGCGGTGGCGATCAGAATGCTCGCCGTGACGCCGGGGACCTTCAACGTCTGGGTCAGGAAGAACAGCGCATAGAACTGTCCGCCGTACCAAACCACGGCTTCACCGGCGGTGGCGCCAAAGAGCGCGGCGATCGCAATCTTGGCATTGTTCCACTGGCCGAAAGCTTCGGTCAGCGGCCGCTTCGATTGCTTGCCTTCTGCGACCATGCGCTGGAACACCGGCGATTCATTGAGCTTGAGCCGGATCCAGATCGAGATCGCGAGCAGGATCGCCGACAACAGGAACGGCAGGCGCCAGCCCCAGTCGCCGAATGCCGCTTCGCCCATCCAGGTGCGGATGCCGAGGATGAGCAGGATCGCCATGAACAGGCCCAGCGTCGCCGTGGTTTGAATCCACGACGTGTAATAGCCGCGCTTGTTGGCCGGCGCGTGTTCGGCGACGTAGATCGCCGCGCCGCCATATTCGCCGCCGAGCGCAAGCCCTTGCACCAGCCGCAAACCGACCAGCACGGTCGGAGCGAGGATGCCCCAGGTCGCATAACCGGGCAGCACGCCGATGAAGAACGTGCCGATGCCCATCAGGCTCATGGTGATCAGGAAGGTGTATTTGCGGCCGATCAGGTCGCCGAGCCGGCCGAAAATCAGCGCGCCGAACGGGCGCACGGCGAAGCCAGCGGCGAAGGCCAACAGCGTGAAGATGAAGGCGACGTTGGCCGGCACGTTGGAGAAGAAGAATTTCGCCAGGAACACCGCGAGCGTGCCGTAGATGTAGAAATCGTACCATTCGAAGACGGTACCCAGCGAGGAAGCGAAAATGACCAGCCGTTCTTCGCTGGTCATGCCGCCGGTGCGCGCCGGGTTTAGAGCTATGGTGGACATGGACGGACCCCCCTGATGTTGGTCGTTAGGAATTGCTCCGCCGCAACGTATCGCCGTCGCAGAGCCACCCCGGGCAAGGCTAATCCGCGGCCAGGCCACTGTCTGTCCGCCAGAGGTCGTAAGCCGAAAGTCGTGGGTGCCGGCAGGCAAAGGCAGGTCCCGGCCCTAAGCATTTGACACCAGGAATTAATGTTACCGCACAATTAAGCAGCCTAATGCCCCGGTTTTAAACGAATTCGCCGATCGCCTTGCCTACAATCCGCGAAAGTTTTGCGCCGATCGCGGGTTGCTGATGCGTTTTGTCCAAGCGGCACTATTACTTGCTGTGATGACGTCGCCTGCTTTGGCGCAGCGCGAGCCGCAAATCGTCATTCCCGGCAGGCGCGACGTTCCGGTGATCATCAACGGCATCAACGCCTCGTGGGGCGTGGTGGTGGGCGAATTCGGCCTCGACCGGCCCGGCGAGATGGCGCCGGTCGTGATCTACCAGCCGCTCCTGCTGTCGACGCCTTATTACGTGCCGAGCTACTTCCCCAAGGACGGCAAGAAGCCCGGCTATGGCCGGTTGGAGATCAATCCGCCGCCGGATCGGCCGCTGCCGCCGCCGGCGCCGACCTTCTATCGCAGCTGGACCAGCCAGTCCGGCGCGGGTCCGGTGACCGAGTATTCCGACTATCCAATGCCGCCCGTGGTGATTGCGCCAACTATTGGCGGCCGTCGCTTCGGTCCGCATCTGCCAAGGCACACCATCGGTCCACCGGGTCCATCAGGTCCATCAGCTCCGGCGGTAGTACCACCCGCGCCGCCGATAGGTCCGTAACAGGGAGTTCGTAACGTCGTCGGCAGGCCGCGCCTGCTTCCATCTGCCTCCTCATCGGGGCTGTTTAAGTAAGGGAGTATCATGTCGTTCCAGCGTTCCATCCTCGTGGCGATCGCCACAATGATTACAGTCGGCATGACGCAGGTCGCGTTTGCCGGCTGCTGCGAGTGGGGAGGTCAGGCACCCATCGCCTATGCCCAAACCGGCTGCGGCGGCTGCGGTAGCGTGGCTTACGCCCCGATCATCTACGCAACACCGATCGCACCGGCGCCAATCGCCGTCGGCTGCGGCAACTGCGGCGCGCCGGTAACGTGCTGCGCGCCGAGCATTGCGACCACCTATGCCGAGCCGGTCGCCCAATGGGGCGGTGGTTGCGGCGGCTGCGGAGCCCAGGTCGGCTACGGCGGCGGCTACGGCGGCGGCTATGGCGGCGGCTATAACGGCGGCTGCGGCAATTGCGGCGTTCCCGCGGTCTATACGACCCCGGCGCCGCTCTATGTCGTCAACCAGGGCCCGGCCTTTGAGGGCCCGGGTCTCATGGTGCCGTACCACAGCTACGCACCGACCGCGGAATACGCTCCGCCTCCGGCCTACCCGCCCTATGCGGGTGGCTATGGTGGCGGTTACGCGGGAGGATATGGCGGCGGTTATGGCGGCGGTTATGCGCATGCCTATCCGATGCACCCGCACGTCGCCTATGGCGGCGGTGGCTACTATCGTCCGCATGTGATGGGTCCGCACTATTACGGCGGGCGGCCCATGATGCATCGCTCATACTGGCGCGGCTAGTTCGAGCCGATTGCCGATCACCAAATGCGAAGGCCCGCGCCGTGCGGGCCTTCTGCTTTTTGGGGGTCAGGCTCTGATCGCGCGACTGGCGATGTAGAGCGCGAGCGCGGCGGCGTTCGATACGTTGAGGCTTTTGATCGCGCCGGGCAGGTCGAGGCGGGCGAGGCGGTCGCAGGTTGCGCCGGTCAATTGGCGCAAGCCCTTGCCTTCGGCGCCGAGCACGAGCGCCAGCGGCGCGCGCAGTTCGAGCGCGGCGAGGTCGTCGGGCGCGCTGCCATCGAGGCCGATTGTGAGAAAGCCGCGCTCTTTGAGCGCCACAAGGCCGCGCGCCAGGTTTTGCACGGTGACGATCGGGACCAGCTCGAGCGCGCCCGACGCCGCTTTGGCCAGCACGCCGGTGGCCTCCGGACTGTGCCGCGCCGTGGTGACGATGGCTTCGACGGCAAACGCCGCGGCGCTGCGCAGGATGGCTCCGACATTGTGCGGGTCGGTGATCTGGTCGAGCACCAGCACGACGCCGGTGGCCGGCAAGTCCTCGACGTCGGGCGAGAGCAGGGGGTCGGCTTCGGCGATCAGGCCTTGATGCACCGCGTCCGGCGTCAGGCGGGCGGCAAGCGCGTCGGGCCGCACCAGTTCGGGTGCAAGCGGCGGTGTGATGCCGTCTTCGGCGAGGCGGCGCAGGGCATTTTCCGTCGCCAGCAGGCGGCGGATGCGGCGCGCCGGATTGGCGAGCGCCGCGGTGACGCTGTGCCAGCCGTACAAGATGACCGGCCCAAAACCGTCGGAACGCCGCTGTTCGCCCTGACCGCGACGCGGCGGTCGACGGAAAGACTGTTTTCGCCCGCTCAATCGCGCCGCCCGCTGGGATTTAATGTCGTCATGAGCCGCATCCTTACCGTCCGCGAATTCGACCGCAAGCCGAATGCTCCGCAGCCTGGGTTTCTATCTTATTTCAAAGCGGCGTCAGGCGTGTTTCCTTAAGCGACCATGTCCGTCTCCCCCGTAAACGATCTGCTGCAACAAGGCCTGGCATTGCACCGGCGCGGCGCCGTCGACCAAGCCGCGGCGCGCTACGCCGAGGTGTTGCGCGCCGAGCCGGCCAATGCGGACGCGCTTTATTACTTGGCGCTGATTTCCTGCCAGCACGGCCGCTTCGAGGAGGGCGCGGAGCTCGCCCGAGAATCGCTCGCCAGCGATCCGAAACAAGCGCGCAGCCATGTCATCCTGGGCCGCGCCCTGCATGCGCTCGGACGGCACGCCGACGCCTTGGCCAGTTTCGACCGCGCCATCGCGCAGGCGCCGGAGCTGGCGCCGGCGCACGCCAATCGCGCCGACGTCTTGAGCAAGATCGGCCGCAACGCCGAGGCGCTCGACAGCTACGACCGCGCCTTGGCCTTGGCGCCGGATTCGGTCGCGGATTGGATGAACCGCGGCGTGGCGCTCATTGCGCTCAACCGGCACGACGAAGCGGTCTTGAGTTTCGATCGCGGTTTTGCGCTCGACCCCGATTTCGCCCAGGCCGACGATTTTCGCGCGCCGCGTCTATTGTCAAAGCTGCGCATTTGCGACTGGACGAATGTGGCGGCGGAGACGGCGCAGCTTCTGGCCATGGTCAGAGCCGAAAAACCGTTGAGCCTGCCTTACGCCATCGTCGCCATCCCCTCGTCGCCCGCCGAGCAATTGCAATGCGCGCGGCGTTACGTGCAGGAGCAGCCGGCCTATCCGCCGCTGCGGCAAGGCGAGGTCTATGCCCACGACCGCCTTCGCGTCGCTTATCTCTCCGCCGACTTCAACGAGCACCCGACGGCGTATCTGACCGCCGGTCTGTTCGAACAGCACGACAAATCGCGTTTTGAGATCACCGCACTGTCGTTCGGACAGAACGACAATTCGCCGGCGCGGCGGCGGCTCGAGGCCGCGTTCGAGCATTTCATCGATGTCCGCCATAACAGCGACCAGGACATCGCCGCGCTGATGCGTCGTTCCGAGATCGACGTCGCCGTCGATCTCATGGGTTTTACCAAGGACAACCGCCTGGGTGTGCTGGCGCGCCGCGCCGCGCCCATTCAAGTCAACTATCTCGGCTATCCGGGAACGATGGGCGCTCCTTACATGGACTACATCCTCGCCGACGCCACGGTCATCCCCGAAGACCATGACGCGTTCTATGCCGAACGCGTGGTGCGGCTCCCCGGAACCTATCAGATCAACGACAACCGCCGTGCAATGAGCCAACGCACACCGACGCGAGGCGAATGCGGCCTGCCGCAAAACGGTTTCGTGTTTTGCTGCTTCAACAATCCGCAAAAGATCACACCGGAGATGTTCGATATCTGGATGCGGCTGTTGCAGGCGACCGAAGGCAGCGTGCTCTGGCTGATAACGGGCAATGCCAAAGCTGTCGCCAATCTGCGCCTGGAAGCGAAGAAGCGCGGCATCGCGCCGGAGCGCTTGATTTTCGCACCGAAGGCCGGCGTCCCCGATCACCTGGCGCGGCACCGGCTCGCGGATCTCTGCCTCGACACGCTACCGTACAACGCTCACACCACCGCGAGCGACGCGCTATGGGCCGGACTGCCGGTCTTGACCTGTCTCGGCGACACCTTCGCCGGCCGGGTGGCGGCAAGCTTGCTCAAGGCGATCGGTCTCGACGCCTTGATCACGCGCACGCTCGGGGAATACGAAGCGCTGGCGCTACGCCTTGCCCGCGACCCTACCTATCTCGGGACGCTCAGGCACAGGCTGATCGGCAATCGCGACAGAAGCCTGCTGTTCGATACGCAGCGCGCCACGCGCCATATCGAGGCCGCCTACCGGACCATGGCCGAAATCGCCCGGCGCGAAGACAAACCGCGCAGCTTCAGCTTCGGGTAAGCGTGGGTACCATCGGCATCCGGCCCTCGCAATCAAACCATTCCGCCGTCGGGACGGCGGTGGGTGACGCAGTCGTCGGATTTTCCTCTGAATCAAACCAAAGAACTACGATTGCAAGAATCCCGTGTACAACTCATGGAAACTGAACTATTGGAAAAGTTAAGCCGCCGCCGAAAACAACGTTACGGCCAGCTACAAATCTCGGATCGACCATAATGCCATTTGCATCGGAAGGTGTAGAGACGGGAATTGCGCTCGCCCTGTCCGGGGGAGGATTTCGCGCGACGCTCTTTCACATTGGCGCGTGCCGTCGTCTCCTCGAATTGGGCGTTCTCACGAAGCTGGACCGAATTTCGAGCGTCTCTGGAGGCTCGATCTTTTCGGGAGTTCTAGCGTCCGCGTGGAATGGCTTACTCCGTGACCCGACGGTCGCCAATTACGAGAAAGCCGTCGTGCAGCCATTACGGCAATTTTGCCGTCAGTCGATCGACACCGTCGCGGTCGGCGAGGGCCTTTTGACACCTTGGAAATCAGTTGCCGACGCGGTCGAAGACAAATACCGCTCCGAGCTCATTCAGATCAGCCTGGACCAGCTTCCAGATCGCCCCAGATTTGTTTTCAACGCCACCAACCTCCAGACCGGCCGCAGCTTCCGATTTTCAAAACCATATATGGGCGATTATCTCATCGGTCTTATACGCAATCCAACCGTCGCCTTGGCAAAGGTCGTCGCGGCGTCGAGCGCATTTCCGCCTTTCCTGTCACCTGTGATCCTGGATCAGCCAGGCACGTTCGAGGCGGTACCCGGCGCGATATACAATAACAACCCCGCATATACCGCCAAATTGTATCTGAGCGATGGGGGCGTTTACGACAATCTTGGTCTTGAGACGGTGTGGAACCGGTACACGACAGTACTTGTTAGCGATGCCGGTGCACCTTTCGGAATAGGCGATAAGGTCGAGACCGATTGGATCAAGCAGACGCTGCGTGCGCTCGATGTTGCAACTGACCAGTCTCGTGCACTTCGCAAGCGTGCGCTGATCGCGGATTTCCAGCAAAAAGTGCGAGCGGGAACATATTGGGGCATCGATACCAACATTTCCAACTATCTGTTGCCCGACGCCCTCGCCTGCAAGGCGTCTGTTGTTGAGCCGCTCGCGCAGATCCGCACACGGCTCAACCCATTCACTGACACTGAGCAGGAACTGCTCATCAATTGGGGATATGCGTTATCCGATGCCGCCGTCCGCAAATATGCACCAGAGCTTGTCGTCACCAAATCGCAGCCAAGCTGGCCGTACCCAGGCCGAGCACTTGGATAGCATACGGCGCCGATGGGGCCATTTGGCTCAGGTCTCGTCGGATAGGGTCGGGTGACAACCAGGCGCGACCGCAGATCGGAAGTAGGGCTTGCCGAGCCGTAGCTCGCGAAGCGAGCGAAGGCTGGTGGGAGAGGTAGGACTCGAACCTACGAAGGCGTAAGCCAGCGGATTTACAGTCCGCCCCCTTTGCCACTCGGGACACTCTCCCGCACCAAGTCACGGGCTCGACCGGCCAGGTGCCGGCAGAGGGCGCTATATGGTTGGCTGGCAAGGCCTAGTCAATCATGTCGTGAGGCGGGTGGCACCGCGCACAGGGTTTCGTAAGCGTTGCCGCGCACCATGAGGAGCGATTTTTCGGGGGTTTCTAGGGTGAAGAAATCCTGGCAAAATCCACTATAAATCAATGCTTAATCGCACCTCCACCAAAACGAATAAACCCTATTTTTAGCCTGTTATTTAAACTGATCTTAGACCCTGACCGGTAAGGTTCGGCCATACGACGGGAACAGGGCCCGTCGACGACAAACAAAATAAGTTTGGGAAAGGCGTCAACATGAAAGCCGTCGTCAAGACGGTCGAGCCCGCCGACCGCGAGGCGCGCTTCGACCACATTCGGCCGCACTATCTGGAGGCGCTTACTCTCGTCGAGCGCTTGCACCGGCGTCTGCTCGACGTCATCAAGGACGAATTCGACCGCCGCGGCCGCGCCGACATCAATTCGGTGCAGGCGCTGCTGTTGTACAATATCGGCGACAAGGAGCTCACCGCCGGCGAGTTGCGCACCCGCGGTTACTATCTCGGCTCCAACGTCTCGTATAATCTCAAGAAGCTGGTCGAGATGGGTTTCCTCGATCACCAGCGCTCGCGCGTCGATCGGCGCTCGGTGCGCATCAAGCTCACCGACAAGGGCCGCGAAGTCCGCGACGCAGTCGACGCGCTCTACCAGAAGCACGTGCGCACCGTGGAGCAGGTCGGCGGCATCAATGCCGACGAGTTCTCGGTGCTCAACAAGG
>Ga0209579_10003169_pt1 | contig 12100 bp, 14 predicted proteins | sample Coa_R1_2_FD_187152 | JGI IMG/M metagenome (GOLD analysis project Ga0209579, IMG submission 187152) | Surface soil microbial communities from Centralia Pennsylvania, which are recovering from an underground coalmine fire - Coalmine... | ecosystem: Environmental > Terrestrial > Soil >... | reverse complement strand
TTTTATTTTTAAATAGGCAATCTCTCCAATCATCGAAACTAACTCTCATTATTTTTTCTTAAAAAATAATCAAAAAAGTTAAAATTCTTAAAAATAATTAAAAATAATTTTTATATATTATCATTTTTTAATTCCGTCGTTACATTTAATTTATCCAAATCCGAATCTCCGAGTTTATGCGAAGAACTTACATTAATAGACGGTGGATTTGAATTTGATTTTTTCTCCACTTGTAAAGCTTGAAGCATCGTATTTTGAAACCTAATATTTCTTTGTAAATTTTTCTCCGCTGTTGATAAAACTGTGTTATTATTTGATATTTGCGCAAAATGATCGATATCAAAACCTATACAGACCTCTTTTTCATCATCAGAATCAAAATTATTTTGTTTTTTAATAAATTCTTCAAACGATTCTTCTGGGGTGAGTTTTTTAGGCGTCTCTTTTTCGCTTATAACCTTTCTCATTGTTTCTAAATCTCTACGTTCGGTATCTGATCCTCTAAATTTACCTAAATTAGGACTAATAGGGGATATTAAATTGCCTAAATTTCCATTGTGTTCTGAATGTATTCTTACAGGAGAGTAATCATTATTTTCTCTAGATGGAGCTACAGAAAAACCAAGTTCTGCATTATATTCTCTAGGTAAATTTGGTGAATTTTTAACTAATTCATCATATTTATCTCTTATAGATTTTAATGTTGTAACAGGATCGCCTCTTATAATTATCGGTAATATTAAAAGACTATCTATAACACCAGATAATTGACCGTAATCATCTGATGCTATTTTATTTTTTTGGGCCGCTTCTTGATAATTCATAAAGGTCATTGTTGCTGCTAAAACTACGCCTACATATCCTACAATTCCAATCGCTAATCTAATCCATTCATATGCCGTGGAGGGGATTGTATCTGTTGAATTTTGAAAAGTTGAAATAGTTCCAGTAGACGTTAAAGTACCTAAAATAACGTTCGGCACACCCAAAAAATAATGTCTTTTTATATAAGATTGAGATAAAATATTATGAGCTTTCTGCCTCGCTATAATCTGTCTTCTCCATTTTCTTAAAAGTTTATCTAATTCCGGTGTCCATAATTTACTTCTTTCGCGAGCTAATTGTTTTTCTAAAGAAACATTATTAATTTGATAATTTTCGTCGTTCATGGATATAAAATTTTATTAAATATTACATTTATTTTTGATTTTTACAAATAAAATATTTGTAAAAATTAAATCTAAATCTTTAGATTTTAATTTTTTATCTTTAAAAATTATAAAAAATAGAATAAATTTATTATGAATAACGAAAAACCATTAAAAAAAGAAGATTATATTAGGATAGATAATATACTAAATAGAAAAGAAGGAAATCTTCCCTTTGCTTATTTCTCCCCAGATAATACCAATGTAACATGGAATTGTGGCTATGATGCGCAACAAAAAATAATTAGCATATTTTCTTGCAATGATGGAATTAATGATAATGATAGAAAAATTCAGGAATTACCGAACTTAGAAGAGGCGATTAAATATAGAGACACATTGATAGATAATGGTTGGCAGAAAGTAAAACCCCCAGAAATCGTAGTTAAATATAATGACGGAACAGAAAAACCATTATCTAGAAAACAAAAAAGATTTCTTGCGCAAAAAATAAATAAATTAAGTAAAAATAATCCCTTTGATGATGAGGAAAATAACGAAAAATAAAAATATCTTATTATTTAATTTTATTTTTTTCACTATCCAAAGTGAAAAAATATTAAAGTAAAAAAAATGAAAAATTAAAAAAATATTTTTTTACAAAAACGAAAATGGAGGAAAACCAAAATTCAAATATTTTTATCGATGATTTTAATACAATTGTAAAAATAGATGCAAGAGGTAAAATAATTAAGGTTTATAAACATATTTTAATGAATAGTATGTATTTTAGAAATATATTTGACGAAGTAAAATTTGGAACTACCGCTAAACAAGAGGATGGTTCATATTTTATTGATTGCGATGCAGATATTTTCAGAGAATTACTCGCTTATATGGAGACTAAAACCTTTAAATCTCCGATGATGTTTAATTCAAAGTATATAAAATTTATGACCGATAAATTTGGTGTAGATTGGGAACCTAAGAAAAGAGAGCATAGAATAGATATTATTAAAAAAGAAAATGAAAAACAAAAGACCGAATTTAAACAGAATTTATTGAATTTTGTAAGTAACCATATAAAAAATAATAATTTCGTTTTTTCTATTGAATTTTATTTAGGAGATGAGATTGAATATAAAATTATTAGTAACGAATTACTGATCGTTACGTATAAAAATAATAATTTGAAATTTATATCCGTAATTTATGAATCTGTAGATTTATTACAAGAATTTTTTAACCCTATTATTCCAGAAAATCATAGAGCTATTTATAAAATATTTAGATCTTTACGTAAACGTAAAATAGATATTGTGATTGGAGAAATTGAGAATTATGATTTTTTAAATAATGCAAACGAAGAAGAGGAAAATGCTGAAGAACTTTTTCGAATTAGACATGTAGAAATAGAAATTGGTAAATAATTAAAAAATATTTTTCACATTTTATTAAATTACATTTATTTTTCACATTTTTAGTGTGAAAAATATGTTATTTGAAAATTTAAAAGTTTGTGTAATTTAACAAACAATACGGTAAGTTATAATATTAACATCGGGATTCGTATCACTTTTTCTAGTAATCTCTATCAATTGATTTTTGTTCGCGTCTAAATAACGGACAACTATATCATCATGTGCTATTCTAGGCAATTTTTTTTTATCTATCGCATATGCTGCAAATAATTGTTTTTTTTCGTTTAAAGTGCAGATTCGATGTTTAGGAACATAAACGTGATCTAAGATGTAGATCATAGTCTCTTTTAACGTCCATACCTCTATTATTATTTTTTTTGTTATTTTTAAATTTTTTAATATTTCACGACAACTCGCCGTTATTCCACAGTCAGATATAATGAATGCTTTTTTTATTCCTTCCCTCTCCATTTCATCAATAATATTTGTAATATTTGCACCTAATTTTTTATCTACATGCCATTTTACTAGGATATCAGATAAAGTGTTATTAGATGAGGAATCTTCGTCAACATAATTAATATATGAAAATTCTTTTTTAATTTCTTCAATCGTATAATCTTCGTATAATTCAGCGTATCTATCTAAATAATCGCTTTTATCTTCTGTGATATCTATGGGAATATCATAACCTCTATTTTGTAATATTCTATTTACATTAAAATAAGAGAGAAAATAACTATTTAAATCCTCTGACATTATTATTTTTATCTATAATACCATTTTTATATTTTAAAGATTTTTCATTTTTTTTGAAAAGTTAATTAAATTTTTTAATTTTATTTTATCCACAAAAAATTATAAATTATTTTTACAATATCATTAGGAAATCCCATCTTAATTATTAGCGGTTTTATCAACATCATTTTATTCAAATAAATTTTAAGTTTTGTAGGATCTTCACGCATATGTATTGATTTTTGATGAGGAAAAATTAAATTATTTTTATTTTCAATAAAACCTAAAAAATGTTTTGGAGTTTTCTTTTTTGTGCATTTTAACCCAAGAATCGACATTTTATGATAATAATATCCTCCGTTAATTTTTATTTTTTTTGTTAAAATACCTGGTGTTATTGCTAAAATAAAATCTTCGTTTAAAATTTTAATATTTTTTGATAATAATTGAAATTGTTTGTATTCTTTTTCATCAATATAATAGTGGTAATATTTTTGAACACAATAAATCTCTTCTTCACCTTCTTCATCTAAATAACCGATATTATATGTTTTTATAGAGTCAACTGTCCATAAAAAGCTCACAGTATATTCTGCCATTTTCTTTTAAATTTATGTTTTAAAAGAAAAATAAAATTTTAATTAGCAAAAAAAATTGAATAAATTTACATTTATTTTCCACCAGTATATGCAAATTTTAGAAGAGCTTCTTCAGTTCTAGTTCCTTCGTATCTAACACAGGGTTTACTGGCATCATAACCGTGCGGAAAAAATCTAATATCTGGAAATCCTTTTAAATCCGGATATTTAGCTTGAAATTTCGCTAATTCGCTTGCATCTCTTTTTTGTTCAAAATCTATAGCATCGATCATTCCGCTAGAATTTAATATTTGAGCGGCTTTATCCCATTCTCCTTTCATATTTTGCGAATGTCCACACCAACTAGCCCAAAATAAAACCAAGGCTGGCTTATCTGGTTCCACTCTCGTTTCTACATTTTGTGGTTGTGTAGGAGGTGCTTGATGTTCTGGCATTTTCATATTTTCTGTTTTTGATTTATGAAAATATGCAAAATAAACAATTACAGCTATTGCGACCACAACTAGACATATTATACCGATAGTCATTGGATTATTAAGTTTTCTAAGAAATGACATTTTTTAAAATTTATGCTTAAAACTTAATTGTTTAATTTTAATATATTATAATTTTTTTTCAAACTTTTAAGTTTGAAAAAAAATGTAATTTAATAAAAAATTTTTTCAAACTTTTAAGTTTGAAAAAAAATGTAATTTAATAAAAAATATTTATAAAAAATTAAAGGTCTAAATAATATCAAAAATTATTAAAAAATAAAAATGGACATCGAATACAATATTAACTTCATATTTAACGATTATAAAGAGACCCTTAAAATTGTAAATGAAGAAAAATCTTTAATTAAAGCCTTGGGACTTCCTAAACATTCGTGTGAATTAATAGGATCTCAAATTATTTTACAAAATGAAATCGGAAAAGGAGTATTTGGAACTGTTTTTGCTATAACTTTTCCGCATGCAGACGTGGGTACTAGAAATTTTGTAGTTAAAAGATTAAATGTGCAACTAGAATATACGAGTTTAAAAACAAAACAACAAATACTCAATTATCTTGAAAAATATCAATTAACATGGGAAGATATAAAACCTTTACAGCCAAGACAATCGGTGATAGATACGTTTGATAATTCTCCTCTTGATAGAAAAGTTGTAGTGGTATTGCCATCTCTTCCTTGTATATTAGATGAAGCTAAAGAATTTAAAAAATTTCCCTCTGACGATTATCGTAATCCAGATAAAATTATCGTTCCAAAAGGTTCATATATATGCAGTGAAAATGCTTATTCAGAATATGTTATAGGGGCTTATTTAAGTAATTTATATGATAGTAGGCAATGTATTAATTTTTTTAAAATGTTTTCAATGTTTACCTGTAAAAATAATGACGAACCAGGTTTAAATTTAAAATATTACCAATATATTTTTATGGATAGAATAGATGGAACCGCTTTAAATATTTTTGGTAAAAAAAATCAAAATGGAACTCTACAAAGATATAATAATGTTTGTGAAAGATTAAGTAATTATTTTGCTAGAGGTAGAGTTTGCGATCAATTAAATATTATAAATGGCGTATATATTCAAACAATATTTGCAATTATCGCTTATCAAGAAAAATATAAAGTATCCCATAATGATCTTCACACAGAAAATGTATTTGTCGAATATATTAATGATAATACAAGATTTAAAGGCAATTATTTAAAAAACGCGGATTGGTTTAGTTATGGAATAAGAGGAAGAAAGGTATATTTTCCTGCAATACCTGTAATTGTTAAAATTGGAGATTTTGGATTATCGGTTAAATATAGTAAACCTATCGTGGGTGATGAATATGTTTTCAAAACTGGTTATTGGCAAACAGATCCAAATACTGGGACTTGGGATCAAAATGGACCTTGGATCCCAGATACTTTTACACCTTCATACGATGGATTATATTTTTCTTCAGCGCTTGCTCAATTAATAAGTGCTGAATTTTCTAGAGGAGCTCTCGGTAATTTACTTAGTAGATGTTTATATTTTATGTGTCCGGAAATGGATCCTCAAAATCCTATAAAATACCAATTACATGACGGTTATATTAATCCAGCAAATGGAAGGCCGGTCCTTCAAAATTTACCCGCTGTTAAAACACCTTTGGAAGTTTTTTTAGGACCCATTTTGGAAATGTATGGACAAAGACCTTTGGTTGGAACTACAGTTTATTCTTTGGGAGATTTGTTATAAATTTTTTTTAATAAAATTTTTTTCTGACGTTTTTAACGTCAGAAAAAATCTACACAAAAAAATATAATTATTAAAAATATAATTATGAAATAGTCTGAATAATAGCGGTAATAGTATACATTTCATCCTCAATTGTTCTAATCGAATGTTTATAATTATCTTCAGTGATTAACATCGCTTTTAGCGATGTTGAACTCGGCAAAGCCGAGTTTATATTAATATTTTTCGCCCAAATAATATCTATTTTTAAATCAGCTAAAACGTTTAGTCTATATCTTGAAATACCCATTATTTCATTATTAGAAAAATAATTTAAATTAACACTTAAAGTTTGAAAATATCTATCCATAATTTGCAAAAATAAAATATTCAGATTAAATTTTTCATTTTTATTATATTTCAAAATTTATATTACCTTAAAATTTCAGAACATTTTAATATATTTTTTGCATCCGGTCTATCATTAGGATTTAGATGTAAACATTCTGTAACTATTGAGTAATATTTTGAATTTTCTAAAGAAAGTTTATCCTCAAAAAATTTCTTTTGAAATTTATAATTATAAGTTTCATAAATATTTTTCCAATTATCAAATTTCGTTACTCCTGGCCAAATTTTCTCATTAGGGACACCAAGAGTAAAAAAAATAGTTTTTATCATGTCATTATCTGAATAACTTCCTGTATCCAACAAAGTTTTTCCAGTAATTATAAAATAAAATACCAAGCCCAAAGACCATATATCTATTTTTTCCGTATAATGACGATTATCTAAAAATATTTCAGGCGCTCTATAGGTGACCGTTGTTATTCTTTTTGGCAACATTTCCGCAGAATAATTTTGTCTATATGATCCATATGGAAGAGACGATCCTAAATCTATTAATTTTAAATGATCATCCACCCATACTATATTTACAGGTTTAATATCGCCATGAATTACATCATTATAATGACAATAACTAACAGCTTTTAAAAGATCTTGAAAAAAAGGTAATATTATCGTTTTATAATCTATTAATTTTTTCTTATATAAAATTTTTTTCATTATAATAATTTGATTTAAATTATATTCTGCGTATTCAAAAAATAAAAAAGCGCCCTCTTCGTGCATTTTAAAATCTTCTAACGTAATTATATTATGATTTTTTAATAATTTTAAACATGCAATCTCGTTAATAAGCTCTGGTCTTTCATAATATTTAACAGCATAAAAATTATTATTTTGTTTTATCTTATATACCTTTGAAAAAGCGCCCTCACCTATCATATTTAATTTTTCATATTTATCAAATCTATATTTTTGTATATTTTTATCTCTATGTTCTTTCGTTATATTCTCTAATTTCGAAACATATTCGCCACAATTTGCCTTTATATATTTTTTAATATCTAAAATTTCAGATTTTAATTCTCCGATTTCATATTTATCAATATTATTTATCTCTCTATTTAATATTCTACATGGCTCAGATATCTCTTCTAAATTATATTTTTCATACTTTCCTGTTAATATAAAACTTATAACTTCAGCTATTAGAGACGGTTTAAATATCATTAAATCTGAAATATAATAACTGAATGTTATTAGAGATTTTATTTGAGAAGAAAAACCTTCTTTAGAAGGTTTATTTGCAAAAAAAACTTGAGATGGCCTAATTAAATATCCATTTAAAACTGTTATAATTTTAGCGCGCAATTTTATAAAATCCTCTTTTGTATATGCTTTTTCGGTTAAATAAATATAATCAGAATATTTTGTAATAGCCACATCCCCTAATAACATAGATTCAACGATACTTAAACACATACATCCTATGGCTTGCCATTCTTCTTGGGGTACGTCATTAGTTTGAAAACTAAAATAAATATCCATTAAAGTTATCGTTAAACCAAAAAAACATAGTGGCCTCATTTTATTAACATCATATAACCAATCTGTTAACATTGTTCTGTTATTATTTGACGGAAGTTTAATTGCATTTTTTGTGTAATTAGTTAAAGGTCTATAAAGTTTATTTTCTAATTTATATAGATAATCGTTATTTTTTTCCATAACGATCTTAATTAAAGTATCAAAAATAAAATATTTTTCACAAAAAATTTAAAATATTTTTTATATTTTCCACTTTTTATATCGCTTATTTGCGATATAAAATATTTTTTTAAAAAAGTTTTATATAAATAAAAATATATATTTTTACTGATATTCTAATTTCACAATTACTTTTCCATCGATTATGATACTAAAATCTGTAAAAATATCAGTTTCATTTAAATATGTTGTAAAACGACTAAAATAGTAAATATAAACATTATTTTCTGGGTCATAATATGTAAGTTTACGTATTTTTCCCTCTTTACTGTAATTTTCTTCTGTAATATAAGCGAATATAATTAATAAATTATGTGATTTTGCGTATGTATCTAATAAATTTTGCAATATATTTTTGTTATCTGTTAATCTTCGTCCAGATTCGGTCTGATTTAATAATTTTATTAATTTATTGGAGAGCGCTTGATACTCTTCAAAATTTGCTTCAACCTCTAATTTTGTAGGGACTTTTAGCATTTTATAATTAAAAATTAAAATTTTAAAAAGATTTTTTAATCTCAATTTTAATAAAAATCCTATAAAAAAATAAATTTTTATATCTAAAATTAAATATGCAAGAAAATTCAAATCTTTTAACAAAAATTCAAACCTTTGATTCTAATTTTGTTGAACTCTGTTTAGAAGAAAAAATCGATGATGAAAAATTATTGTGGGAAGATGTTAATAAAATTTTAAAAATACCTGGAGATATTAATGACCATTATATTGATGAATTATGGAACAATATTAGTGAAAATTCAAAAATATTGATAAATAATTTAATTAACATGAATGGTTTAAATGAGGATACTTTGTTATATTCAAAAGCTTTAGCGCTAGATAGAAAACATACATTTTTTCTGCTTCGCAGAAAAAAATATATTTTTTTCTCGCCAAAGCGAGAAAAAATGTACAATTATTCTCATAATTTTAGTAGTTATTACGATAATTAAGAAAAGAGAAAAATTGTGTCCTTCAGAATCTAAAATTGAAAAATTTTAAAAATAATAAATAATTTTTTTTAGATAAATTTTTACTATATCGAATCTAAAATATGCAGGAAAAAAAATACGCAATCGCTATTGGTACTACTCCAATTAATAAAAAATTAAATTTTTCAATCACCGATATTAATAATAAAAATATTTCGTATGAAATTAGCGATGATAGCGTAAGTATTACAGCGATCCAGTCTGGCGATATACATTACACACCAGAATATATAGCATATGCAGCGATATTTAAAGAATTATTTCGTATAAATAAAAAATTAGAAAAACTAGAGGAGAATGTTAAAGATTTACAAGATGAAAATGCTTTGCTAAAGGATTATTTAAATGGATTTCACCCTAAATAATAAATTATTAACTATATTTTTTATTTTCTTCATCGAAAATAAAAAGTGAGCTTTATAAAAATTAAAAATGATATTAAATTTTTTGCATAAAACAAATAAAGACAATAATTAACGATAGTTTTTAATTTTTGTAAAATAAAATAATGAATTTTCAAATAAGAAATGTATCTGAAGCAAAAAAGAAAAATGTTGCTGGTAAACAGCATTATAAATGCGCAAATAGACCAGGAATAGAGATTAAGGGTTTGACAAATTACGAGTGCCCTTTATGGAAGATTAAAGGGATAAAACAAGGATCTTTTGATGAATCTGGATACGATATTGATCATATAGTTGAACACTCAATTACAGGCGACGATAGTATAGAAAATTTGCAGGCTCTATGTAAAATGTGTCATTCAACAAAGACTAAACGTTTTTTAATGAAAAATGATCAGTCAAATATACCGATTTCATCTTTAAAACTTCCTGAAGATAAAGAAACTTTTTTAAATAATTTAACAATTCCAAAAATAAAACAATTATGTGAAAATTTTAGAATAGTTTATACTCAAAATACAAGAAAAAAAGATTTGATAGATAAATTATGTGACATACCTATTAAAAAAATACGTGATTATATAGATTCTGTAGATGATAAACAATATATGATAAAATGTTATGGTTCAAATGGAACAATAATATTAGGTAAAAAAGCAGAAAAGCCAAAAGAATCTAAAGATTCAGAAATTTCTAAAGAAAGTTTAAATAGCAAAATTTCAGATGGAAAAAGATATCATATTTTTTATTCAAATACGGCCGCATTAACTTCTGTTGGTGATAGAAAATATGATAATTTTCTATCAAAAACTTTGTTTTGTACGTATTGTATAGCTCATTGTTTATGTCATGAATATCAAAATGAATTTTATAAATATAATAAAATTATTAAAACAAATGATAAAAGAGGAAATACTTCGCCGAATAGTGAAAATTTGACGATGGGAGATTTATTGTCAAATCCCTTATCTGAAGAAATTACTAACGAAAAGAAATCGGAAGATAAAATTATTTTGGATCTTAGACCTAAAGGTTATTTAGGAGAAATTCCTGGAGAAAATTCAAAATCTTTAGATTTTTCAAAAGAAAACTTAAACTTTTCTAAGGCTGGAATCTCTTTAGAAAAATTAAATAATGGGGATATTTTATTTTCAAAAGTTGTAGAAAAATTAAATAATAAAATTATAATTGACCACAAATCGCCTTTAAAAAATGGATTCGGAATATCTAATATTGATTTAAACGAAGTTCAACAAAATTCAAACCAAAGGCCTGAGTTTTTGTTAAAGGATACCGAAATTATCAAAATAGATACAGAAAAATTCGTAATAGGAAAATATAAAATAATATCTTTAGAACCGATAAGAATAAGAAAAGAACCAAAAATATTGGTTACAATAACAGAAGATATAGGATTTGCCTATCCTAATGATATTTTTGATGTTTATAAAATAATAGACGATGATTGGATAGAGATTCTATATTTAAACGAACTCGGTTATATAAAAATAAATCATCATGGAAAATTATTAGCAGAAAGATTTGAAGAAAAAATAGAAATTGTGAATAAAAATACGAATAAAAATAATGATTTTGATACTGCAAAAGATTGTTGCGTCTGCTTAGAAAAAATTATTGAAAAATATGTTTTAATACCTTGCGGACATACCTCTGTATGCTTAAAATGTTTAAAAAAAATAGATAAAAAATGTCCAATATGTATTACAAAATTCGATGCTTTTATAAAGATTTATGATTAAACAGAGTTCAATAAAATTTAAACCGAAGGTTTGGATTTTAGTTAATTTTTATTTTTTAAACTTTAAAAAATGATAAAATAAAAAACATTTTTCACATTTTTAATGTGAAAAATAAAAAATTTGAGTTATTTTTTATGTATTTTTGTCACGATAATAAGAAAATTTGTGCCTTAAAAGTATATAAATATATTGATGAAATTACAAAAAATAAAAAATTGCCAAAGGTAGTATGCGTTAAAACCTCTTGCATTAGACCTAAATATGATAATTTAAGAGAATGGTTGGAAGACCCAGAGAATGTGTATATAGGTAGAAAAGGTTTTGTAATGATAGATAGGAAAAGATTTTTTTATAAAGGATCTATTTGGGCAAATCCATTTAAACTTTCCAAAGAAAGTTTAAACTTTTCTGCTTTAGCAGAAAAGTTTAAACTAACTGAAGACAATAAAGATATAACCAGAGAAAATGTTATCGATAAATATAGAACATATATTTTAGAAAAACTTACTTTAGGTATCATTAAATATGAGGAATTAGAAGGATTAAGAGGTAAAAATATTGGTTGTTGGTGCAAAGATAAAGGAGAGGACGCGCAATGTCATGGTGATGTTTTACTCGAAATATTAAAAAATAGATAAAATAATTTTTATATTTTTATCTCATTAAATGAGATAAAAGAATTGTATTTTCATAATAAAAAACAAAAACGTTTTTTA
>Ga0209579_10003168_pt1 | contig 12101 bp, 7 predicted proteins | sample Coa_R1_2_FD_187152 | JGI IMG/M metagenome (GOLD analysis project Ga0209579, IMG submission 187152) | Surface soil microbial communities from Centralia Pennsylvania, which are recovering from an underground coalmine fire - Coalmine... | ecosystem: Environmental > Terrestrial > Soil > Unclassified... | reverse complement strand
CGCCCAGGTAGCGATTGAATAGCGGCGGAAACACGCGTGCCGGCAGCGCACTGGAGATGAACAGCGCGCTTTGCTCGAGCGCCGCCAGGATCATCGCGCCTATCTCGCGCGCGGCCGTCGACCCTTCCGGAAGCTGCATATTGTCTTTGGCCTGGGCCGATTGATGGCCGGCGGTCACACGGCCATCCACCCAGTCGGCTTGATCCAAGAGATGGCGGGCGCGCAGGACTTGGTCGGGGGTCAAAACATCAGGGATAGGTAGCAGCATTAGAATTTGAACTTCAAGCCGATGAGCGCGGATCGTCCCGGGCCAAGCACAACGTGCGCCGGATGGAGCTCGTCGTAGTAATAGCGGTTGGTGATGTTATTGACATTGACTTGCAAATCGACGTGCTCGGTCAGCCGGTGTTTGGCCATGGCATTGAAGACCCAATAGCCAGGGGCTTGCTTGACTAGCCCGGTGACCGGATCGAACGGCACCGTTGAGCTGGCGGTGCGGCTGGAAACATAATTCCCGCCCAGCCCCGTCTCCCAGCGCCAGGGCAAGCGCTGCATGCTCCAGAAATTGAAGGTGTTGCGCGGGACGTTGGCGAGCTGCGCGCCGATCGCCGCCGGGTAGAAGTTGGAACTAACCAGTTTGCCGTCGAGATTCGCATAGCTTCCGATCAGGTCCCAGCGGCTGGTTAGGTGGGTCCGCGCCTCGATCTGCACGCCGTTGACGCGCTGCGTGCCCGCCAGAACACTCAGCAGCGCATTATTCGGATCCGGCTCTCTGGCGTTGAGCTTGGTGGTCTGAAAAACGGCAGCGCGAAGAGATAAACGATTGCGCGGAAAATCCCACTTGGTGCCGGCTTCGTAGGTCCGGTTTTTCTCCGGGGGCAAATTGGCCGTACTGGCGCTCAGCGCAAGCGTTTCGGCGGACGGGTTAAACGAAGTGCCCGCAGCGAAGTAGACGCTGGCTATGGAAACCGGCTTGTAGACTGCGGCGGCGCGCCAACTGGGCATTTCGTCGACGCGGCTGAAAGCTGCTGCCGGGGCGACCGTTTGCGAATAGTCGGTGTCAAAACGGTCCCAGCGCAGGCCGCCGGTGAAATCCCAATGCTTGCCGAAGTGCATGGTGTCGAGCACGTAAGCGGCGGCGGTAATGGATGTTGTATTCACAATGGAAGCGACCGCGGCGCTGCCGGAGAACGCCTGATCAGGATTCGGATTGAGCAGGGGCGTTGTGGGCACGTTGGTCCAGGTTGGCCTGGTCGGGTCGGAGGTCTCGCGCCCCACCTCGATGCCGCTTACCAGATCGTGGCGAATGAAGCCGGTTGAGAAGTGCGCGCTTAAATCCAACTGGTCAACCAGATAGGTTTCCGTACTGTTGACGCCGATCTGCTTGCGCGTGATGTCAATCGAATCGAGGGGGGTGCTGAGATTCACGCCGGCTGGGATCTGCGCCTCGGTTATGAGCACATCGCGCACGTAGTTGGCGTAGCGGGCCTGATTGCGCAGCGTAATATGGCTGTTCAGATCGTGCTCAACTTTGACCGTGCCGATGTCGTCGTACGTGCGCAGATAATTGCCGTTCTGGAAGCCGTAGTAATTGTTGCGGGCGACAGGCGCCGGCCCGTTGAACAGCCACGGAACGCCGTAATCCGGATTGTCATCGGCATTCTGATGAAAGTAGCTGAACGTCCACCGCGTCGGCGTGCCGAGGCCAAAAATCAGCGATGGTGCTACCCCGAAGCGGCGATTCTCCGCGACGTCGCGGCCGGCGACATTGTTCATATCGCCCATCAGGTTCAAACGAAATGCCGCGCCGGTGGCGAGCGATGGCAGCGGCTGATCGATGTCCAGCGCCACGCGCCGCGTAAGATCGGTGCCGATATCCAGATCGCCGGAGATAAAGCGAGTGAGCCCCGGCGTCTTGGTAGCCTGATTGACTACGCCACCGGTCGAGCCGCGGCCGAACGTCACCGAAGACGGCCCCTGCAGCACTTCCACTTCCTGGGTATTGAATGGATCGCGATAGTAGCTGCCGAAATCGCGCATGCCGTCGATGAACAGATCGTTGCGGGCCGCGAATCCGCGAATCGTCAAGTTGTCGCCCTGGGCGCCGCCTTCGCCGGCCGCCAGGCTGATGCCGGCGACGTTGCGCAGGGCATCGCGCAGCGTGGTCACGCCCTGCTGCTGCATCACTTCCTGCGGAATGGCGCTAATGGTTTGGGGTGTATCCAGAATCGGTTGGGCAAACTTGGGCGAGGCCGAGGCCAGCGCGTCCACGCTGGTTGTGACTTCAACCGACGTGGCCACGCTTTTGAGGTCCAGCGATACCGCCGTCGTTGAAGTGAAGCGATAGGTCAAGCCCGTATCGGCGATCAGTTTTTGCAGCGCTTGCTCATCGGGGTAGACGCCGGCCACACCCGGCGAGGGGAGTATACGAATGCCCTCTTTGGATACGGTTACGGTAAATCCGGTCACCTGCTCGAAGGCTGCCAGAGCCTCACCCAGCGGCCCCGCCGGAATATCGAAGCGCCGCGCCGGCAGCGAAACAGAACCATTGGCGGTACTAGTACGCGTGACATCTTGCGCGCGAGCCACGTTGAATGTCTTACTGCCGACAGCGGAATACACAACCAGCGTTCCCATCGCCGCCCAGCGATACGCTACCGGCCAACTGTTCTTGTTTTTCTGCTGCTGGCGCGGCGTCTTGCTCTTGATCCTCATTCCGTTGCTCTCCCTGGGTTCGGACGAGGATCGGCGGCCTTATAATGATGGGGTCGCCGACCTTCACCGGTTGTCGATGCGCGGGTCTTCACGGTGCTTCGCCAAAAGGTTTCCGTGGAGGCCCGTTTGTTTTTAGTGCTTCATGAAAGACATCTACGACCTGTTTGGTCCATATTAGGAAAGATGCAATTCATTGTCAATCAAAATGTGCAAGTCAGTTGCAAATGGACTTGAACGGCGCGGCTATGCAGCGAATGGGGCACGCAGGAGCTGGCTTTAGAACGGCCTGGAGTTGCAAACGGATTGCAGTCAGAAGCGGAAGCGCAGCCCGCCCCAGACGCCGATCGGGGCGCCGGGGGCGAAGAACGTGGTGGTGCGAATCGGAAAGTCATCGCCCGAAGCGGGAAAAGGCTGGGCAATGAAATTCCGGGAATTATCATACGGCGACGGACCGAGCTGCGCGGCCGTGTAGTATCGGTGATTCAGCAGATTGTTGATTTTGACAGAGAGCTGTACCCGCTTCTGCACCTGATAGTGCGCGCCGAGATTCACCACTCCATAGCCGGGCGAGAATCCTGGCCCGAGATAATACACGCCATCGGGTTGGTCGAGGTTGTTCTCGTTGCCGCGCGCGAACGATCTTCCTACGGCGATGAAATCAAGATCCACGGAGATTTTTGTAGTGGGCTGGTAATCGACGTAGGTCTTCAGTAAATTGCGCGGAATCTGCGGAATGCGATCTCCCGGCTGGACGGTGATGTTGCCATCAAGTCCCGCTCCCCCGTCGTTGGAGCTATTGCTTCCGCCGTCAACCGTCTGCGGGCTTTGGTAGGTGGCGTTGAGAAACGTGTAATCGCCGCCCAGCGTGAAGTGCCCGATGCGGCCGCTGAGACTCGCCTCTGCCCCTTGCCGGCGCGTCTGGCCAAAGTTGGTGAAGTAGCCAAAGCCGGTCTGCTGCGATGCCACGAAGAGAAGATCGTTGTAGTTTTCAGCACGGAACCAGCCGGCGCTCCAATGGAATTTCCTTTCCTGCGGGCTACGCACGCCTGCTTCGAACGTTCGCGTCACTACTTGTTTGAGCGGCGGATCGCTCACCAGGGCATTGGGCAAATTGCAGGGCTCGTTGGGATCGGCACAGCCGAGCTCGATTGCGGTCGGCGCGCGGCTGGCTTCGGTGTAGCTGAAATAGAGGCTGGCAAAGCGCGACGGACTGTAAGTGAGGCCGGCGGCAGGATTCAGACGGTCGAAAACATATTGACCGTTGAGCGAGCCGCGTGCGCCGGTTTCGTCCAGCGGGAGACGGTCGACATTCTGGATGCCCGTGCGGTTATAGCGGCCCGAGAAAGTGAACACCAGCGACTTGCCGAGCGTGAGCGTATCGCTGGCATAGACGCTGAAAGTGTTGATGCGTCCGTGAAGATTCACGCGGGTGTCCACTGGAACGCCGTCGAGGCTGGTGCTGCCGTCGGCGAAGGAGTTGATGGGCGTGACCGTGAGCCGGTCCGGATTCAAGTAGCCGAATTGCGATGCTTGTTGGAACCTCAAGCCGCTGCGGTCCCAGCCTCCGCCCAGCGTGACCCGGTTGTGCGGAACAAGCCAGGAAGCCTGTCCGGAAAGCCCATAGTTGTTCTGCTTATTAAACGTGTGGGTGACGAGGCCGGTGCAATTGGTGACCGGCTCGGCGTTTTGCAGCCCTTGAGCGATACAGCGCCAGAATGGGAACGGTTGCGTGGCGGCATTGCCCGTCGTCGGGAATCCTTTGTAGCCGGCGGCGGTAAGGGCGGCGATATCGCCGGGGCTGAGATCGTAAATGGATTGGTCAAACGACTGTTCGTTGATGTCCCCGTTGGTGGTGTCGGCGCGGATGTAGCGGTAATAGACATTCCCGGAAAGGGTCAGGTTGCTGGTGAGGCTGTGACGCAGGCTGAGGTTGAGCGAAGGTGAGCGATTCCAGGTGATGTCGGGAATGGTGTAGACGCTGGAATAATTCAGCGGGAGCAGGCGCGTATCCTGCAGTCCGTTGCCGGTGAGCCAGTTGTCAGCATAACCCACGCTGAGCGCGACTGATGTTTTGCCATGGGTCCAGCCCAGCTTGCCGAATACCTGCCGGACTTCGGAAGGCGAGAACTGCCGCCAGCCGTCTTCCCGGAACAGATTGCCGGCAATGTACCAGTGCACGCCGTTAGCATTGGAACCGCCGTATTCGAACTCACCGGCGCGCCGTCCGAAGCTGCCGCCATTTACTTGCAGGGTCACGCCGGGTTGGCTGCGGCCGTCCTTGGTCTGGATCGATACTGCGCCTCCCAGCGTGTTGAGCCCGAACAGTGGGTCCGATCCCGGCATCAGCGCGACTTCGGAAATCGCGATCTTCGGGATCAGGTCCCAGGCCACGATATCGCCAAACGGCTGGTTCTGGCGGACGCCATCCATGTACACGGAAATTCCTTCGGGTGTCCCGAGCAGCGGCGAAGCCGTATAGCCGCGATAATTGACGTCGGGCTGGAACGGGTTCTCCTGGTTCTCGTTGATGTGGACACCATTGAGGCGGCGGTTGAGATAATCGGCAAGGTCGAGGGATCCGCTTTGCTCAATATCGTGAGCAGTGGCGGTTTGCACGGGCGAGGGAATGTCGTCGAGCGCCAGATCCGTTCCTGCCAGCGGTGTGGCGGCGACGACATCGATTCTCGAAGCCTGCGGGGCGAGCGGCAGGATGATGGTGCGGGAAACCGCGGCGCCGGATTGCACGTCGATCAAAACCGACTGGGTGGCGAAACCGCTCCGGGAAACTTCCAGCCGGTAGCGCCCGTAGGACAAATGCTGAAATGCGAACTTGCCGCGCGCATTGGTCTCAAAGCTCTGATCCACGCCGCCGGCCAGATTCTTCAGCCTTCCGGAGGCCTCCATGGATGCACCGGTTTCGTCCTTGACCTCGAGATTGATCTCGCCAGCAGGCTGCTGCGCCAGCAGCGCCGTGCAGAGAAAAAACACGGCGATCTTGATACAGGTCGCCCGCACCTCCATATCTAGAAATCCCGCCAGCAGGCTCTCTGTTCAGGCTTTTTTTCCGATCATCTCTGCCTCAGTCTGAATGGCAACAAAAAGGATGAACAGATTGCTTGGATCGGGAATGTTCTGATTGAAAGGGATTTGCGCGTGATTTCGGGAGGGGCTAGAGTCGAAGGAACAGTATGCCGCCGCGTTTCACCAGTTTAACCGCATTGCCCGGGTTGGGAGCCATCGCGGCGCCCGATACCCGGGACCGGCTGCAGGAAGAGGTATCTTCCCTTTTCGACCTCTATCGAGCTCCGTTGCTGCGCTATTTGTCGAGTTTCGGCCTCGCCTTCGCCGATGGCGAAGATGTTCTGCAGGAGGTGTTTCTTTCGCTATTTCAGCATCTGCGCTCCGGCAAATCACGCGAAAACCTGCGTGGCTGGTTGTTTCGGGTGGCACATAATTTAGCCTTGAAGCGGCGGTACCGGAGTAGCCGGGATTTAGACGTCGTACCGGAGGTGACAGACCCGAGCCCCAACCCGGAAGAACAACTAGCAAGTATTCAAACCGAGCGGCGATTGCGGGCGATTGTTAAAGCATTGCCCGAACAGGATCGCCGCTGTCTCTTTCTACGGGCTGAGGGCTTGCGTTACCGGGAAATCGCCGAGGTGCTCGAAATGTCGCTCGGTTCGGTAGCGGTTGGCGTGGCCCGGTCTCTAGCACGCATTGCGCGCTCGGCCGAACGGTGAAGCTTATGACCCACGAAGATTCCCATCTTTCCGATGAACAACTGCTCCTGGGGGTGGAGGGAGAGTTGTCCAGCCACGAAGAGCAGGTTGTCCGGGCGCATCTCGACGCATGCTGGCAATGCCGAGCCCGCCGCCAGGAACTTGAGACCGCTATTACCAATTTCGTCCACGTCCATCAACGTGAGTTCGATGGAAAATTACCGCCCGCCGCCGGCCCGCGCGCGTTGCTGAACGCGCAAATGGCCGAACTTTCCGCCGCCGAGCCCAAGTTCTCAGAGTTGCCCCGCTACCTGGCATGGGCTACCGCAATCGTTGCTGTCCTGGCAATCGGTTTGTTCTTCACCCGCTCGACGATGAATCGCCCGCGTTCCAGGCAGATGGTGTTATCGATTCCTGATTCCTCGCTTACCCCTGGCGCAGCGCTGCTGGCGAGCCGGGGCGCTGTCTGCGAGCAGGCCAACACCAACAACAAAGCGGTACCCGTCGCGCTGCAGCGGCAAGTGTTCGACGAATACGGAATCACCGGAGCCGATCCACTCGCGTACGAGGTCGACTATCTGGTGACGCCGGCGCTTGGCGGAGCAGATGATATTCACAATCTCTGGCCGCATTCTCACTCGGCCACCATTTGGAACGCCGAGGTGAAGGATGCCCTCGAAGTCCGTCTCCGCCAGATGGTTTGCGATGGCAGCCTGGATTTGGCCGAGGCTCAGCGCGAGATCGCCGCCGACTGGATTGGCGCCTACAAGAAGTACTTCCACACCGATAAACCGCTGCCGGAACACGGCGGGCCGCAGATTCCATAGCAGGTTTTGCTAGACTGATAGTGGAAATGAAGGCAGCCGGCCGCGCGTCACTTCGTCGTTGCTTGGTTACTGCGTTTGTTTGCTTCATGGTTTTGGGCGTCGTCGCGCTCGCCGTGGAAGCCAAACACAGCCAGTTCAATTCGCCTGACTCTTCTACCTCATATCTTTCCAAAGCCATCAAAATGAAGGAATCCCGGGCTGACGCCGGGCATGTTCCGCCTTGCGTGGCCCGAGCCAGTGATCCGCAGATCGCGATAGAACCGGAGAGCCGGATCGTCGTGACGCCGATCGTTCGACCCCTAAGCTGCCCCCCGCGGGGATTCCGGCAGCTCCGGGCGCCTCCCGCCGCCGTTTAGTCCTCCAAAAACGCCCATTCATTTGCCGGAGGAGCGCAAGCTCCGGCCGGCTCAAGTGTTCCATTGAGGAAGGTGGGATTGCATGCGGTCCAGGCAAATCGCATTTCGCATCTGGGAAGGTTTGTTCCTGGCGGAAGCCGGCCTGCTTTTTCTGGCGCAGTCGCAACACGCCCTGGCGTGGCTGAATCCATTACTCGTGGGTATTGGCTTCCACTCGATGTCGCAATCGCGGCGGGCCTATGGCCTGGGCGCAATCACTGCAGCCATTCTTCTCCTTGGCTACCGCCTCACACGGTTTTGACAGGAGCTATCGACGTGAAACATGCGCTGAGTCCGGCACAACTGGAAGCCATTCGCCTATTGGGTACCTGCGCCGTATCCAATGCCATCGAGTCTTTCGGCGTGAGACTGCGTAACGAGGGTTTTGCCGATTCCAGCGTCCGCAGCCTGTTTCCTGACCTTGCGCCGATGCTTGGTTATGCCGTAACCGGCCGCATCCGCTGTTCGTCTCCGCCTCCGGTGGAACACAATTATCACGATCGTACGGACTGGTGGAACTATCTGGTCACGTTACCGGCGCCGCGCGTTCTCGTGATCCAGGACATTGACCCAAGGCCGGGGTTCGGCGCCTTCATCGGAGAGATTCACGCCTTAATCCAGCAGGCGCTGGGCAGCGTGGGGGTCGTGACCAATGGCACCGCACGAGACCTGCCGGCGGTGGAAGCGGCGGGTTTTCAAATGTTCGCAGGCGGGGTCGCGGTTTCGCATGCTTACGCCCACATGGTGGAATTCGGCAAACCGGTAGAGGTCGGCGGCCTGCGAATCGCGCCGGGCGACCTTATCTTCGGCGATCGCCACGGCGTGCTGACGGTTCCAAAGGAAATCGCCGCCGAGATTCCGGCGCGCGCGGCGACAATCAGCCAGAGCGAACGGAAAGTAATCGATCTGTGTAAATCACGCAGCTTTTCACTCGAGAAATTGCGGAAAGTGATTCGGGATTTGGAATAACACCAATGCACAAACCCAACAAAAAATATTTTGCCAAGACGGTCGCGGTGGGGCTCGCCCTGACGATGGGCGCTTCCTGCGCGCGACAAACACCCATCGAAGCGCGTGGCGATCCACAGCAAACTGCCACCGTCGCCGTGGCCCGAGTAGCGCTCGCGGATCTCTCGCATGACCTGGTTCTGACGGCCGAGTTCCGGCCGTTTCAAGAGATCGACGTGCACGCCAAGGTTGCGGGCTACGTAAAGACCATGTATGTCGACGTCGGCGATCGCGTCAAAGAAGGCCAGTTGCTGGCGGTGCTGGAGATTCCGGAAATGGTGGACGATCTCGCGCGGGCATCGGCCGGCAAGCGGCGGAGCGATGCCGATGTGCTGCGGGCGCGGGATGAATTGCGGCGGGCGGAGTCGGCGCACACGGTTGCCCATCTGTCCTATGAGCGTCTGGCCGCGGTGAGCAAGGCGCGCCCCAACCTGGTCGCCCAGCAGGAAATTGACGATGCACAGGGGCGCGATCTCGTCTCCGAAGCGCAGATAGCGGCGGCGAAATCCGCGCTGGCCGCGGCGGAACAAGGGGTGCAGGTGGCCAACGCCGACGAGAACAAGGTCAAAACTCTTAACGCCTATGCGCGGATCACCGCTCCCTTCGCTGGCGTCATTACCAAACGCTATGCGGACACAGGAGCAATGGTCCAGCAGGGAACGGCATCGCAGACACAGGCCATGCCGGTGGTGCGTCTATCGGAGAACAGCCTGCTTCGCCTGGTGCTGCCGGTGCCGGAAACGGTCGTTCCCAGCATTCACCTTGGGGAGCCTGTCGAGGTGCGCGTGCCCAGTCTTAATCGCAGTTTTCAAGGTAAAGTGGCGCGCTTCTCGGATCGGGTCCAGTTTTCGACCCGCACCATGGAAACCGAAGTGGATGTGCAAAACCCCAGCCTGGTGTTGATTCCGGGAATGTACGCCGAAGCTCATCTGACGCTGGAGAAGAAAACGCAGGTCCTGGCGGTTCCCGTGCAAGCGCTGGGCGGTCATGAAAGCAATCCCTCGGTGCTGGTCGTCAACACGGACAAGCGGCTGGAGGAGCGGCCAGTCAAGCGAGGACTGGAAACGTCGAACCGCGTGGAAATTCTCTCCGGGCTGCATGAAAACGAAATGGTGGTGGTGGGCAGCCGCAGCCAGTTGAAAGCCGGACAGCAGGTGGAGTCGAAAGTAATCGACGCCGGCGAACTGAAGGAGCAGCCCTAGTGTCTACCTTCGCGATTCGCAATCCGTATTTCATTGTGGTGGTCTGCCTGGTGATCGCGGTGGTTGGCATCACCAGCCTGGTCCGCATGCCGGTGGACATGTTTCCGGCCATGAACATTCCTGTCGTGGTGGTCGCCACTTTTTATTCCGGCATGCCGCCCGAGCAGATCGAAACCGACATCACCAGCCGCTTCGAGCGATTCTTCACTCTAGGCAGCGGCATCGATCACATTGAATCGCGCTCCCTGCCGGGCGTGAGCATTATCAAGGTTTACTTTCAGCCCGGCACCAATCCGGATTCCGCTGTGACGACCATCTCCAACCTGGCCATGGCGCAGTTGCGGCGCCTGCCTCCGGGAACGCTGCCGCCGGTGGTTTTGAAGTTCGACGCTTCGAGCCTTCCCGTGTGCCTGGTGACGTTTAAAGGCGCCGGCCTGGATGAGACTCAACTCCGCGATCTGGCGCAGTTCAATGTGCGCAACCAGATTGCCAGCGTTCCGGGAGCGTCAGTGCCGCAGCCGTTCGGCGGGAAATACCGGCAAATCATGGTGTACGTCGATCCTTATAAGCTCGAAGCGCACCAGCTCAGCCTGATGGACGTGGTGCGCGCCGTCAACATGTCCAATCTAATTCTGCCCGCCGGCGACGTACGCATCGGACCCTACGACTACAACATCTACACCAACAGCCAACTTTCCGATATCGCCGACATCGATCAACTACCCATCAAGATGGTGGGCCAGGCGCCGGTGCGCGTTTCCGACCTGGGCTTTGCGCAAGACGCCCAGCAGATTCAGACTAACATCGTCCGCGTGGATAGCCAGCGGTCGGTTTACACACCGGTGCTCAAGCAGGGCGGCGATACCAATACCATCGCGGTGGTCGACGGCGTGAAGGATTCGATCGCGCATCTGCTGGATGTGCCCAAGGAACTGGTCTCGAAGGTGGTGTTCGATCAATCGGCATTCGTTAAGGCAGCCATCGAAACGCTGGTGCGCGAAGGCGGCATTGGCCTGCTGCTGACATCGCTGATGATCCTGATTTTTTTGGGCAGCATGCGCGCCACGTTGGCGGTTTTCTTTTCGATCCCCCTGTCGGCGCTGGCTACTTTCATTGCGCTGTCGCTCGGCGGCGGCTCGGTGAACAGCATGGTGCTGGGCGGCCTGGCGCTGGCTTTTTCGCGGCTCATCGACAATTCCGTCGTCGTGCTGGAGAACATTTTCCGCCATCTGGAAATGGGGGAAGCACCGCGCGTGGCCGCCGAGAAAGGCGGTAAGGAAGTGACGCTGGCGGTGCTGGCGGGCACCCTGACTTTGGTCGTGGTGTTTTTCCCGGTTACATTTCTATACGGCGTCAGCAAGTTCCTCTTCTCCGCTCTGGCGCTGGCGGTGGTGCTCTCGCTGTTCGCTTCCTACGCGGTGGCCATGACCGTGGTGCCGCTGTTCTGCGCGATGTTTATCCATGGGCCTCACGGCGGCGAGGCGGGCCACGGGCGGATGTCCTGGGGCGCGGGCTTCAATGCCTGGTTCAACCGCGGATTTCAGCGGCTGCTCGACGCCTACGACCGCACCGTGCGGCGCGTGTTGCGGCGGCCGCTGCTGGCCGTGCTGACGCTAGTGGTGGTGTTCGCTGCCAGCCTCACTTTGTTTCCGCTGCTCGGCGTTTCCTTCTTTCCGCGGACTGACGCCGGGCAGTTTGTCATCAACCTGAAGGCGCCGTCCGGAACCAGGCTGGAGCTTACCGAAAAACTTGTGGGCAAGGTAGAAGATCTTATCCGCCGCGAAATTCCGCCGGCAGATTTGGGCATGATCGTTTCCAACATCGGCACCACGCCGGATTTCTCGGCGATCTACACCACCAACTCCGCGCAGCACACGGCATTCATCCAGGTCAGCTTGAACGAAGAGCACAAGACGGGCAGCTACGAATACATGACCCGGGTGCAAAAGAAAATGGCTAAGGAACTGCCGGAGCTCAGCGCGTATTTTCAATCCGGCGGTTTGGTGGACGCGGTATTGAATCTCGGCTTGCCTGCGCCGATCGACGTCCAAGTGTCCGGCAACAACCTGACCGCCAACTACGCAACGGCAGTCGAACTGGCCGGCCGTATTCGCAAAATCCCGAACGTCGCCGATGTCTTCATCCCCCAGGATTTGGATTATCCGGCGCTGCAGCTCAATGTGGATCGCACCAAGGCCAGCCAGCTCGGACTGAATCAGCAAGAGGTGGTGGACA
>Ga0209579_10003166_pt1 | contig 12106 bp, 9 predicted proteins | sample Coa_R1_2_FD_187152 | JGI IMG/M metagenome (GOLD analysis project Ga0209579, IMG submission 187152) | Surface soil microbial communities from Centralia Pennsylvania, which are recovering from an underground coalmine fire - Coalmine... | ecosystem: Environmental > Terrestrial > Soil > Unclassified... | reverse complement strand
GGGTGGCATGCGGGTCCTCGTCAATGACGAAAATGTTTTCCGTTTTGCCGCCGAGGGTGAAGGAGATGTCCTGGGGCTCGTCGTCACGGCGAATTTGCAGGCGAAGAATGTCGCCGGGCTTGTGATTGTGGAGCCAGGCGTCCACGCGGCGGGGAGGATTCTCACTGTTCCAGGTGGCGATTTCGTCGCCCGGGCGGAGGTTGGAGCGTTCGGCATTGGAGCCCGGCGCGAGCGAGCGGACGAGGAGTTTGCCGCTATTGTCGCGTTCCAGGGCGAAGCCGAGTTCGGCACGGACGATTTCCTGCTTTTGCAGGAGCAGGCCGGCCTTGCCGAGAATTTCGGCGTAGGGGAGGGGTTCGGCGGCTGCGACGTATTGGCGGAAGAAGTCCTCGAAGGGGGAATGCGAGATGGATTCGGCGGTGAGGCGGATGTCGAGGGAATCGCGGTAAGGCTGGTTCTTCCTGGCAAAGTCGGCGTTCATTTTGCGAAGGACGTCGTCAAGAGAATGCTGGTCGTTGGTGCGGTCGCGGATGAGGATGTCGAGGAGGAGGCCGAGAACCTGTCCCTTTGTGTAATAAGAGACGCTGAAGTCCGGGCCATTGTAGTACGGATATTTTTCGAGCCAGGCATCGAGGCTCGATTGTTCGGCGCTTTGCCAGCGATTGGCGGGGCGGGATTCGAGTTCGGTGATTTGCTGGGCCAGGTCGGAGTAAAAGTCCTGATGCGTCCAGAGGCCGGTACGGACGAGCGTGTAACTGCCATAAGTGCTGGTGACGCCTTCGGCGAACCAGAGGGCGCGCGTGTACTGTTCACGAGTGTAGTCGATGGGCTCGAGCGAAGCCGGGCGGATGCGTTTGACGTTCCAAAGGTGGAAGAATTCGTGGGCGGAAACGCCGGCGATCTGCTGTTCGGAGGCGATGTTAATGGCGGTGCCGTTGGCGTGTTCCATACCGCCGCCTGAGCCTTGCGCGGCTTTGCCAATGTGAAAGATGAAAAGATAGCGATCGAAGGGCGCACCGCCCATCAGGTCGATTTCGTATTTGCAGATTTTGCGGAGTGCGGATTCGACGTCGGCTTGCTTCCAGTTGTCGCCGTGAATCGCAACGGAGATGGGGTGAGAACCATCCTGAATCTGAAACAAGCTGAACGTGCCAAGTTCAACGGGGCTGTCGGCGAGAGCGTCGTAGCTTGGAGCAGCGACCATGTGAACTGGTGGGTTGCTACTCTTCTGCAGCGAACTGACAGGGAGTGTAGACGCAATCCGCCAGTCTGCCGGAAAATCACGAAACAAAGCGCCAACGGATTCACTGCGCCGATCAGGAGCATAGAACAAAACCATGGCAGGATTGATGAAGGCGTGCTCGCCATTGAGTTGCGACGCGAAGGGGCCGGGAGAATCCCAGAAGATGGCGTAGCGGACGACGACTGTGCCGTCGGCGCGAGTGCGCCAGGTGAGTTTGTCGATTTTTTCGATGGCCAGTTGCTGATGCGATTCGGATTCGGCGGTGACTTGCTGGATGCGGCTGCTGAAATCGCGGATCTGATAAAGGGCATTCCAGGCCGGCATTTGCAGGAGCAGTTCACCGTGGACGTCAGGGATGCGCATGGCGACGTGGAAGAGGTGTTCAGAAGGATTGGCGAGAGACACTTGATATTCGATGAGGGCTCTTGCGGGTTGCGCCAGGGCAGCGGCTGAGAGTACACCGCAGATCGCCGCCGCTAGGCGTAAGAAGCAGCAGATCCCTGGCTTCCCTCGGGATGACGAATTCTCAGTTGACCGAAGCGCCGACAGGAACGTTGACAGGAACGGGAGAAGAGTCACCGAGGAGTGACTCCTGCGGGAACGGGCTGGGAGGCGGACAGTTTGGCCAGGAGCTTTTCGCAGAGGCCGTCGAAGCTGCCGTTAGACATGATGAGGAGAAGGTCGTTGGGTCTAGCGTTGGAGGCGAGGAATTCGGCCATGGCTTCGCCGCCCGCCACGACCTGGGCGTCTTTACCCAACGCGCGAACACTTTGTGCCACGGTTTCGGGGTCGAGGCGGTTTTCGTCGCCGAGTTGCTGGGCACGGAAGACGCCGCCGAGGGCAATGCGATCGGCGAGAGCAAGGGCTTGCGGGAGAGAGTCCTGGAAAACTTTGCGGCGCATAGAGTTGGAGCGCGGTTCGAGGATGGCCCAGAGACGGCGGTTAGGCCAGCGGCCGCGAGCGGCTTCGATGGTGGCGCGGACGGCGGTGGGATGGTGGGCGAAATCGTCCACCACCAGGATGCCGTGATGTTCGCCTTTGACGTCGAGGCGACGGCGCACGGAGCGGAAAGATGCGAGAGATTCTTGCAGGGATTCGACGGAGATGCCTCTGCCCTGCGCGATGATAATGGCGGCTAGGGCGTTGAGAACGTTGTGACGGCCGGAAGCGGCGAGGGAGAATGCTCCGAAGAGTTTGCCCGCATTTGTGACGCGGAATTTCATAAGGTCGCCGTCAAAAAGTGGCTCGGAAGCGACCCAGTCGTTTTCTGGAGAGAATCCGTAAGTAAAGACCGGGCAGAAGGCTTTGGCGGCGGATTGACGTAGCGCCAGGCCAGAGGCTTGCGTATCGCCCCAGATGACGACGCGGCCGTTGCGCGGAACGAGATTGACAAGGCGCCTGAAGGCGAGCTGGTAGGCGTCGAAATCCGGATAGATGTCCGCGTGGTCGTATTCGAGAGCGGTGATGATCAGGTCGTCGGGGTGATAATGGAAAAACTTGGGGCCACGATCCCAAAAAGCGGTTTCGTATTCATCGCCTTCCAGGATCATATCGGGGCCATCGCCGAGGCCGTAGCTCTTGCCAAAGTTTTCGGCTACGCCGCCGACAAGAAAAGTGGGGCGTTTCCCTGCGGTGTGGAAAATCCAGGCGAGCATGGCGGTAGTAGTGGTTTTGCCGTGAGTACCGCTGACTACGATCGAGTGTTTGCCTGGAAGAAAGACTTCTTCGAGGATTTCCGGCATGGAGCGGTAAGGGATTTTGCGCTCGAGGACTTCTTCCAGCTCGGGATTGCCGCGGGCGATGATATTGCCGACGACAACGAGGTCGGGCACGGGTGTGAGATGAGAGGCGTCAAAGGACGAGTGGTAAGCAATGCCGAGAGAATCGAGCAGCGTGGAGGCTGGTGGATAAACACCTGCATCGGAACCTGTGACGCGGAAGCCTTGTTCGCGGAGCATGCCCGCGAGTGGAGCCATTGCGGAGCCGGCGATGCCGATGACGTGGATGTGTTTTGTAGTACTAGTGGACACGAAAAACCTCAGGGGCTAAAGCCCAGAGGATTTGCTGCAGACCATCAGCACGACTGAAGTCGTGCACTGACGCAATCTTCTTCGTGAAGGCCTTCTTGGCGCAAGTCATGGACGGACTGTCGGCTCCAGAATATTCAGTGTACCGCTACCTTCGGCGATGAGGCGCGCGGGTGCTCCGAGAGGCAATGTCAGCATAGGGCGCGAGGTGTGGCCGATGGGAGCGCCGAAGATGATCGGAATTTTTAGCGGGGCAAGAATGCGCTGTGCGACTTCCCGGACAGTGGGACTGGCTGGGACCGGCGGACCACACTCGGGAAAGTCGCCGAGGATGATGCCGCGGACGTTTTTGAATTTGCCGGCTTGCTTGAGGTGCAAGAGCACCCGGTCGATCTGGTAGGGCTTCATGGCGCGGTCTTCGAGAAGCAGGATGGAGCCGGCGGTATCAAGTTCCCAGGGTGTGCCAAGAGTGGCTTCGAGGAGAGTCATGGCGCCGCCGAGGAGGTTGCCTTCGGTGGCACCCGGGTGGAGCGTCTCACCGTAGAGACTTGTGTGCCAGCCGGAAGCGTTGTTCATCAGTGCATTACGGAAGGAATCTGAGTCGTAGCCGTTGAGGACGTCGGCGCCAGCATCGAGCCCCACAGCGAGCATCGGACCGTAGAACGTCGGCCAGCGATATTTTTGCCAAAGGTAGATCTGCAGCGTCGTTAGATCACTGAAGCCTATGATGGGTTTGAGGTGCGGGAGCGGATCGGGGAAAGCGTCTTCGAGAAGATAGGCCGAACCATACCCCCCACGTGTGGCGACGAGCGCATCGATAGAAGGATCGTTCAGAGCCGCGACAAATTCGGCACGCCGTTCGTCCCCAGAGCCGGCGAAATAGCCTTCGGCCCTCATGGTCCGCGACGGCGCGACGGAGAAACCGAGTCGCTCCAATTCTCTCTTGCCCGCGGAAAGGCGGTCTTCAATGCCGGGCGACGCGGGAGCGATAGAGGCAATGCGCGAACCGGGGCGGAGAGCTTTTGGTTTGGGAGGATGAGCCGGCGCGCTCATTCCTGCTGCCTCTCGACGGGCAGCATTTCGACTGAGATTCCCGGGCGGGTGATAGCCGAGAAGACTTTTTCCTGCTGGTGATGGGTGACGTCGGCGTCAAACTGGATGAGGTGCTTGTCGCCGGTGGTGGAGATCTGGAAGTTGTCGAGCTTAACCTTGAGATCATTGAAGATACGGTGGATGTCAGGAACCAGGTCCACAGCGCTGCCGGAGGTAATGCGAAAGAGCATGTAGCGGCATTTGAGCTTGAGCGCGTCCTCGATGTAGATGAGGCCGGTGAGCGTGAGCAGTATGATCAGTGAGGCCACTCCTGCGATGCGATAGAAACCCGCGCCCGAGGCCATGCCGATGGCGGCTTCAGCGAAGATGGCAGCGGCGGTGGTAAGGCCGACGACCGAACCGCGTTCCCGGAGAATCACCCCAGCGCCAAGAAAGCCGATGCCTTGAACAATGTTCGAGGCGATGCGGGTCGTGCCGGTGTCCCCGGTGAGCTTCGCGTATTCCGCGGAAAGGATCGTGAAGAGGGCCGCGCCGAGACATACGCATACGCTGGTGCGCATGCCGGCGGGGCGTTTGCGGACGCTGCGTTCCAGGCCGATGAGCGCGCCGAGCAGAGCGGCCCAGAGCAGGCGGTAGGTGATAGCGGCGAGAGGGAGCATCGGCGATGAGAGCAGTTTACACTTGGCAGTTTTGGACCGCGTGGTTTTGTTGCGGGATTTGCTCTAATTCTTACGCGTGGGCCTGAACCGGCGTTTCTCGAGGGAATGATTGCCCCGGTTGCGACCTTGCGCAGGCAAGATTGTCCGCGCTACCCGCTACAGTTTGAACTGCGTAAGTTTCAAGAAGTGGCGTGCTCTGCCATGTATCTCTTTGAGTTTGAGTTTGCGAAGGCGCTCCGGGCCGAATTCTTCGACGGCGAAGCTGCCGAGGACTGAGCCATAGACCATGGCACGGCGAAGGGCGGCGTCATTGGTTTGACCGCAACCGGCCAGATAGCCCATGAAGCCACCGGCAAAGGAATCGCCTGCACCGGTCGGATCGTGCGGCTCTTCGAGAGGGAACGCGGGCACGCAGAATACACCGTTGCTGTCCACGAGCATGGCGCCATATTCACCACGCTTGACGACAAGCGTGGAAGGCCCGAGCTTGAAAATGTGGCGGGCAGCGCGAAGCAGGTTGTGTTCGTTGGAGATTTGGCGGGTCTCCGAGTCGTTGATCATGAGGATGTCTACGTGCCTCAACGTTTCCTTGAGTTCGGCGGGAGTCCGCTCGATCCAGTAGTTCATGGTGTCCAGGGCGACGAGCCTCGGGGTGCCTTTGACCTGCTTGAGGACACTGAGCTGAAGGTCGGGCGCAATGTTCGCGAGAAAGACGTGGCTGACTTTGCGGAATTTTTCGGGGAGCTTTGGTTTAAAGTCGGCGAAAACGTTGAGTTCGGTGGCCAGGGTGACGCGTTCATTGAGAAATTCGGAATACTTGCCAGCCCAGAAGAAAGACTTGCCTGGGGCGCGTTCTAGGCCTAGCGTGTCTATTTTGCGGCCACGAAAAATGGCTTCGTCTTTTTCGGTGAAGTCATCGCCAACAATGCCGACGAGGTTGACATGAGTGAAGAAGCTGGCAGCTACGGCGAAATAGGTGGCGGCGCCGCCAATGATGCGGTCCACCTTGCCGTACGGGCTTTCGATGGCGTCGAATGCTACGGAGCCTACGACGAGAAGTGACATTGGCGCCTCCTGCCAGGCATTTCGGTCAACATTAAACCGGCAAAGATTACCAGACGACTTGGCCGGAAGATGCCGGGCTGAAGCCCGGCGCTACGTAAAAGCAACCTAGGAGATGTATTTGCCGATTATGGCGGCCAGGCGCTTTTTGGTGGCCTTGGGTACGAGCTTCGGATCTGTGATCAGCGCGTGGGCCAGCGCACTGCCACATTTGCATTCGTGTTCTGCCGGCATCGTCTTGACCGCCTCGCGCAGAACGCGTTGGGCGTTCTCCGCATTCTGGTTCAGGGTCGCGATGATTTGCGCGCCGGTAACCGATTCGTGGTCGGGATGCCAGCAATCGTAGTCCGTGATCATGGCGATGGTGCCGTAGCAGAGTTCCGCTTCGCGCGCGAGCTTGGCCTCGGTCACATTGGTCATGCCGATGACGTCAAAACCCAGGCCGCGGTGCATATGGGCCTCGGCAAGCGTGGAGAATTGCGGGCCCTCCATGCAGATGTAAGTACCCTTGCCGTGGACGGTGACTCCGCACGAGCCGCTGGCTTCGGCGAGAACTCGCGATACCTGCGGGCAGGTAGGCTTGTCAAAGGTGACGTGGGCAACCAAGCCTGCGCCGAAAAATGTAGAGACCCGATGCCGGGTGCGATCAACGAATTGATCGGCGACCAGAAACTCGCCGGGCACCAGATTTTCCTTGAGCGAACCTACGGCGCTGACGGAGATGATCCGGTCCACGCCAAGGAGCTTGAGCGCATAGATATTGGCGCGATAATTGATTTCGGTGGGAAGAATGCGATGACCGCGGCCGTGGCGGGCGAGGAACGCGACGGTCTTCCCTTCGAGGAGGCCGGTGACAATGGCGTCGGAGGGATCGCCAAAGGGCGTTTTGATGCAAACTTCCCTGGTGTTGTGCAGTCCCTGCATGGAGTAGAGACCGCTGCCACCGATGATGCCAATGGTGGCTTGAGGCTTTTTGGACCTTCCAGCCGCAGGCTTCGCTTTGCTCTTCAAAGCTGCTGTTCCCTTTCGTGGTGGAAATGACTGACGAGCGATGCACCATGCCGCCCACTTAAAATGGACGGCACTAAACACCTTATTTTAGCATTCGACGCACTCTAAGAACGAAGCCCAGACTTCCTGAGGAGTTCATTGACGGCGGCGAAGGGGTCTTTACGGCGCTCGGCGACTTCGGTAGCGAGGCGGTTAAGAGCGACTTCACCGCCGGCAGAGTTGAGAACCCGATCGAGAACGCGGGCTTCGAGAAGCTCGATCAGACGGTTGCGCCAGTGCTCGGTATGCTTTTTAGTTCGTTCTGTGCTGTGTTCGAATTGCGTTCGAAACTGGGCGACAGCTCCCGCAATTGCGTCGATGCCTTTGTTTTCGGTGGCGATGGTGCGAATGACGGGAGGATGCCAGCCATTTTTAGGCATAACCAAGCTAAGCATGGCGTGAAGTTGTTCTTCCAGGCGATCCGCGCCCTCGCGGTCGGCTTTATTGAGCACAAAGATGTCGCCGATTTCCATCAAACCGGCTTTCATATTTTGGATGTCGTCGCCAAGGCCGGGGACTAAAACTACGATGACGCAATCGGCCAGGCGCACAATGTCAATTTCGTCCTGGCCAACGCCGACGGTTTCAATGAGGATTTGCTGCTTGCCGGCGGCGTCGAGGAGCAGCGCGACTTCGGCGGTGGCGCGAGCCAGGCCACCGAGAAATCCACGAGTGGCCATGGAACGGATAAAGATGCCCGAATCGCCGGCGTGGCTCTGCATGCGAATGCGGTCGCCGAGGATCGCGCCGCCGGTGTAAGGGCTGGTAGGGTCAACGGCAATGACGCCGACGCCTTCGTTGTGCTTGCGGTAGTGCGCAGCCAACCGATCGACGAGCGTGCTTTTACCGGTTCCGGGAGCGCCCGTGACACCAGTGAGATAGGCCGAGCCGGTTTGCGGGAAAAGCGTTTGGAGAAGCGGTTCGGCTTCCGGTGCGTGATTTTCGATGGCCGTGATGGCGCGGGAGATGGCGCGAATTTCACCGGCGCGGATTTGTCGGGCCCAGGTTTCGACAACCCGAGCAGTGGGCGGAGGCATGCCGCTATTATTTCTTTCCGAGCAACTGCCGTGCAATGACCAGTTTCTGGATTTCGCTGGTGCCTTCGCCGATGGTGCAGAGTTTGACGTCGCGATAAAACTTTTCCGCCGGGTAATCCTTGATGAAACCGTAGCCGCCGTGGATTTGCACACACTCGTTTGCGACGCTGACCGCGACTTCGCTGGCGAAAAGCTTGGCCATGCTGGATTCGCGGGTGAAACGGGCGGCGCCACTATCCGCCAGCCATGCGGCTTGATAGACCAGCAGGCGGGCGGCTTCAACTTGAGTGGCCATATCGGCCAGCTTGAACTGGATGGCCTGGAATTCGCTGATGGCCTGGCCAAACTGTTTACGCTGCTTGGCGTATTTGACTGCAGCATCGAGAGCGCCCTGGGCCATGCCTAGAGCCAGCGCAGCAATCGAAATACGGCCACCATCGAGAATTTTCAGGCTGCCGATGAAGCCTTCGCCTTCCGCGCCGAGCAGATTTTCCTGCGGGACGCGGCAATCGGAGAGGATCATTTCGGAGGTATCGCTGGCGCGCAGGCCCAGCTTGTTTTCTTTCTTGCCCGGGCGAAAGCCAGGAGTTCCCTTTTCCACAATAAACGCACTGATGCCGTGGGAGTTTTTCGATTTGTCGGTGACGGCCATGGCCACGCAGACGTCAGCATAATGGCCGTTGGTGGTAAAGGTTTTCGCGCCATTGATGATCCAGTGCTCGCCGTCGCGCTTTGCCGTGGTGCGGGTACCGCCGGCGTCGGAACCGGCTTCGGGTTCGGTGAGAGACCAGGCGCCGATTTTTTCGCCGCGGGCGAGCGGCACGAGATACTTTTCTTTTTGTGCTTCGGTGCCAAATTTGAAGATGTGGTTCGAGCAGAGCGAGTTGTGCGCGGCGATAATGATGCCGACCGAGCCGTCCACGCGAGAGAGTTCTTCGATGGCAATCACGTATTCGATGTAGCCGAGGCCAGCGCCGCCGTATTTTTCAGGGAAAATGATGCCGAGCAGGCCCATTTCGGCAAGCTTGGGAATGATTTCGATGGGAAAGCGCGAGGCTTCGTCCCACACCATGACATGAGGGGCGATTTCGCCTTCGGCGAATTCGCGGACGCTGCGGCGGAGCTGCTGCTGTTCGTCGGTGAATTGGAAGTCCACGGAAATCCTTCGGGTCAAAGAGCTAAAAGCTAACGAAATAGTCGAGCAAAGATAATTTTATACCAAGTGGCGGCCGACGCGACCGAGGGAGGCTGCAAGGTTTCCAGCCAAAGTGGTCGTACCGGCAAAAACGCAGCTGGGCTGGCGTTCTACCAAAAATGGCTACGCTGTGGTGCCGCGAGTTTTGCTGACCACTTCGCGCAGGACTACGAGGGCCCGCTCGATGCCTGCGGCGTCCACATCGCAGTGCGTAACGAATCGGACGGAATAGGGCGCGGTGTCGAGTGCCCAGATCCCATGGGGCTTGAGCGCCTCGCACAACTGGACGGCGTCGAGGCCAGTGGCCTTGCAATCGAAGATGACAATGTTGGTTTGCACCTTACTGGGATCGATTTGCAAGGCCGGGATTTGGGCGATGCCTTCGGCGAGGCGCCTGGCGTTTTGATGATCAACGTGCAGCCGCTTGGGAGATTCTTCCAGAGCGATGCGGCCAGCAGCGGCGAGGACTCCCACCTGGCGCATGCCCCCGCCGAGCATCTTGCGGTAAATGCGGGCTTTGTCTATGAATTCCTGCGAGCCGACGATCATAGAGCCGACCGGGGCGCCGAGGCCTTTGGAGAGGCAAAACATCACCGAGTCGAGATTGCGAGTCATTGTTGCGACGTCAACTCCGAGGGCCACGGCGGCGTTAAACACCCGAGCGCCATCGAGATGGACTTTGAGCTGCGCGGCATGCGCGTGCCCGCAGATTTCGTTGATGCGTTCGACTGTGTAGGTTGTGCCGCCGGCCATGTTGTGGGTGTTTTCCAGACAGACTAGAGCTGTTTGGGAATCGTAGTAGATGCGCGGACGAATTACCGACTCGATTTGCGGCCAGGTGAGAATACCGTCGTCTCCCCGGGCCACTCGCGGCATGCAGCCTGCGATTGCTGACATGGAAGCAAGCTCATAGAGGTTGACGTGGCTTCGTTCCTCGCAGATCACTTCATCACCGTGGTGAGTCCAGACTTTTATAGCGATCAGGTTGCCCATGCAACCGGAAGGAACAAACAGGGCGGCCTCTTTGCCGAAGATTTCGGCGGCGCGGCGTTCAAGCGCGTTGACGGTGGGGTCCTCCAGGTAAACATCGTCTCCAACTTCGGCGTCAGCCATTGCGCGGCGCATGGAGGCAGTAGGGCGCGTGACGGTGTCGCTGCGGAGATCGACTACGCCGGCGGAGCCGCTTGTGGGTTGCAACTCGCGTTCGGGGTCGCTGACGGATTGTTTGGGCATGCTGTGCTCCAGTTTTTAAGGGCGCAAAGGATCAGCGCATTAATTCGACGAATGCTTCGTTAGAAATGCTGAGATGCGCCGGCGCGAGACGAACCATTCTGCCGGAGCGTTCGATAAGACCTGCCGTTTGCAATGGCGCGAAACGCGATTCCAGTGGAGTGCTGTAAGTCGCTTCGAGCCGCGCCAGGTCGATTCCTTCCAGTTGACGGAGGCCGAGAAACAGTTCTTCGTCGAGCGCTTGCGCAGCGGAAATGTTCTCCAGCAGTTCCAGGGGAAGTTTGCCGGCCACGATAGATTGCACGTAGGCGGCCGCGTCATGCGCGTTAGCCCAGCGCTGAATGCCGGAAAAGGAATGAGCGCCTGCGCCAAAGCCGAGATAAGGTTCGCGGCGCCAGTATTTGCGGTTATGGGCTGACGCAAAACCGGGTTTGGCGAAATTCGAGATTTCGTAGTGCTCGTAACCAGCCGAGGCCAGCCTGTTGCGCGCCAAGTCGTAGCTTTCGGCCATCACGTCGTCGGTGGGCACGGCGGATGCAGAGTATTTGCCGCCGCCTCGCAGCAGCTCCGAACCCAGGCGGCTGCCTTCGTCCACTTCTAGCAAATAAATGGAGACGTGTTCAGGGGACAGAAAAATAAGCTCGTCCAATGAATTCTGCCAGCTCTGCGGTGTCTGATGCGGCAGCCCGACGATCAGGTCGAAGCTGATGTTCTGTATTCCCACGGACCGCAAGACGGGCACCGCGCGGTAAACATCCTCGCGGCGGTGCATGCGGCCCGCGGCTTTCAGTTCGGAATCGGAAAAAGACTGGACGCCGAAGCTGATCCGATTGACTCCAGCGGCGGCCCAACCTTCAACCTTTCGACGTTCGACGGTTTCGGGATCGGCCTCCAGAGTGACTTCGGTCAATGAGCAGCGGAAGGTCTCGCGGATCGCCGCGAGGATGCTTTGCAAATGAGCGGGATCAAGGAGACTGGGCGTGCCGCCGCCGAAATACACGGTGTCCACAGTCAATTGCGAAAAGCCGTCCGGTAGCAGAACGCCGGCGTCCGCGAGCCGTTTTTCATGCTCGCGGACCTCCGTCCCCACGGCCGAAGCGTAGGGCGCAAAACGCGAACTGGACACCACACCTGTATGGAAGTTGCAGTAGGTGCACTTGGTCTGGCAGAACGGGACTTGAATGTAGATACCGAGGCTCATGGCCGCATAAAAACTTTAGCACAGGGGCGGCGTTCTTCTTTCCCGGCCGAAGCGCCCAAAGACGGCCTTGAGCCAATGGTGAGGTTTCGCTCCGACGAATCGGAGCTCAGGAAGACAGGCTTGGGTGATCGGGAACGATTTTCACGAACACGCTGCGTTGGCGAGGACCATCGAACTCGCACAGAAAAATGCCCTGCCAGGTACCCAGAACCAGCCTGCCCGCGCCGATAAATACCGCCTGCGAAGTACCGGTCAGAATCGCCTTCATATGCGAGTCCGTGTTCCCTTCCACGTGGCGATAAGGCCCGCGATGCGGGATGAGCCGGTCGAAGATTCCTTCGACATCGCT
>Ga0209579_10003164_pt1 | contig 12111 bp, 8 predicted proteins | sample Coa_R1_2_FD_187152 | JGI IMG/M metagenome (GOLD analysis project Ga0209579, IMG submission 187152) | Surface soil microbial communities from Centralia Pennsylvania, which are recovering from an underground coalmine fire - Coalmine... | ecosystem: Environmental > Terrestrial > Soil > Unclassified... | reverse complement strand
GATATCGATTCCGCCGCCGCTATAGTAGTCGAACTGCTCAATCGACGGAATGATCGCGTCCGTGTTGCGGGCGGCGCCAAAGAACCGTTCGTCGAGCATTGTGCCATTGTGCGTTCCTTGCTCCACGCTAAGCCACAACTGATCTGAGCTGCCCTGCTCGGCAATCACTCCGAAGATGCCGCCGGGCATCCCAAATCCGAAATTCAGGGAAGCGCCTGGACGAAGCTCCCGCGCTGCACGCCGGGCGACAATCCGCCTTTCGAGCTTCGACGGTAGCTCCGCCGCGAGCGCGCCGAGTGGAGCCCGGCGGGCGCCGCTTACTGTGGGATCATATCCGAGCCCGTAAAACTGTTGCTGTTCCGGATTTTCCACGACTGCGTCCACCATGATGCCCGGCACCCGCACACTTCTCGGATGCAACGACCCCGACTCTACTATTTGGCGTACCTGTCCAATCACCAGCCCTCCGCAGTTGTGAGCGGCCAGCGCCATGGAATGGATGTCCATGTCGACGGCTTCTTCTTCCGGACTCAAATTGCCTCGCGTGTCGGCGTAGGTTGCCCGAATTAACGCCACATCCACCCGGAACGGTTTGTAGCGCAATACTTCCTTACCGTCGATTTCGAGGAGTTCGACCATCTCCTCCTGGCTTCTCTGATTGCAGCGCCCGCCATCCCGCCGCGGATCGGCGAATGTCTCCAGTCCACAATGAGTAAATAGGCCAGGCCGACCAGCGCCGATCTCGCGCAGCAAATGTTGAATAACGCCGCCCGGGAAGCAATATGCCTCTATCTTTTCGTCGCGGATGAGCTGCTGGATTTTCGTAGACCAGGTGAAGTGGGCCGCGATGACACGTCGGAGCATTCCTTCGTGGGCGAAGCGGTTCGTCCCCATCTCGGCTCGATCCCCCAAGCCCAAGGAGTGAACGAGCGTCAAATCACGAGGGTGCCCCGTGTCTAGAAATCGCTTTTCAATCGCTGCGAATACGGTTTCCGCGGAAATCATTCCCGCGCCGTTGCCACTGATCGCGACTGTGTCGCCATCTTTGATGAGCTCCGCGGCGTCGGATGCTTTCAAGAATCGCGTCTTACTCATTCAAGTCACTCCTAGCGCCCGCGATAAATTGGTTTCCGCTTTTCTCGGAATGCGCGGACGCCCTCTTTGCAGTCGTCAGTGCCTGCAGCTTCTGCTGCGGCGCTTGCGTGCTGCTGGCGGAGATCCGAGTGCATTGACGCGAGAATCCCCTTAATCAATTCCATCGCCGCCGGACCGTTCGAGCACAGTGTCGTCAACCACGCCGTGAGCTGTTGCTCCAGTTCTTCGGCGTTCGCGGCGACCGCATTCACCAATCCCCAATCGAGCGCTTGTGATGCAGGAATCGGCAACCCGAGCAACGTAAGTTGGCGCGCTCGTGCCACTCCGATGGTTTCAGCTAGCCTGCGTACCCCCATCCAGCCTGAGATCATTCCAAGCGTGACTTCGGGCGTTCCCAGCTTCGCGCCGGCAATCGCGATTCGCAGATCGGCGGCGAGAGCCAATTCCAGTCCCCCGCCCAGCGTGTGACCTGAGAGAACCGCGATGACGGGAATCGGCAATGCTGCCAGCCGTTCCATGAGCTGAATTCCCGGGAGGATCCAATCGCGCGCCATCTGGTGCGGCGAAAGTGTTCCCCAGGCGGCAATGTCGCCGCCAGTACAAAAGAAACGGCCACGCCCCCGGATCACCGCCGCTCGTATGGATCGATCCTTTTCGATCTCATCGAGCATCTCCGACAACCGCTGAATCATCGGCATGTTCAGTGCATTGCCCTTATCCGGACGGTTCAGTACGATCTCGGCCCAAATCCTTCCTTCGTGTTCGCAGCGCGTGCAGAGGACTTCGGATTCGCTGGATTGTTCGATCTCCATACGCTCACTCCTAGAAACGGGGTATCGTAAGCCCACCATCCACGGTTATCGCTTGGCCGACGGTGTATGGCAGTCGACCCGCCGCCATTGCGGTGACCGTAGCCGCCACGTCCGCCGCATAGCCCCAGCGGCGCGCGGGGACCAGCCCTTCGGCGATCAAAGAGTCGTAGCGTTCTTTCGCCGGCAAAGTCATTTCCGTCTCGATGATCCCCGGCCGCACCTCGTAAACACCGATCCCGGTTTCGGCCAACCGCACGGCGAAGAGGCGGGTTGTCATACTCGACGCGCACTTCGAAACGCAATATTCCCCGCGGCTTACCGATACGGCGACGGCGTTGCTCGACGTGACGTTAATGATGCTGCGATGCTGGCCGCCGATCTCCCCTTGCGTCGCAAGGTGTTTTGCGACGGCCTGACTCAGGAAGAACACGGACCTGGTGTTCACCAGGATGCATCGGTCAAAACTCTCCGGCGTAACCTCCAGCAAATCGCCGCGCCGCATCACACCGACGCCAGCATTGTTCACCAGGCAGTCTACGCGGCCCCATTTTTCCAGGGCCTCTCGAATCATTGCGGCATGAGTCTCCAATACGGAAACGTCCGCCGCAACAATTGTGGAGTCGCCTCCCAGCGCTTGGATCTCCGAAACAAGCGCCTTCATCAATTCGCGCGATTCGTGTTCGTCTCTGTCATTCAACAAGACGTGGAATCCGCTCTTTGCGAGAGAGATGGCGCATTCCCTGCCAATGCCACGAGCTGCGCCGGTAACCAAAGCAACCGGCCGCATCGATTTCTCGTTTACCATCCCTTCTTGCTCCCCGTATGTTCTTAATCAACCAAACAGTTGGTTATTATACGACCGCAATCCAGACAGCCGCAACTGCCGCGTTACTTCAGCTTGCTTGAACCATCCTGAGTATCGTCTCGATGTTGAACGCCAGGCGCCGCCGCAGCGCTTTCGGCGCGATGAGATCAGTGTCGTAGATGATCGAATTGGTGTGCCTATTGGTGAGGTAATAATAGCCAACGGCGGCGATGGTCAGGTTGAGCTGATCCGCGTCCACACCGGTGCGAAACCGCTTCTCTTTGACTCCGCGCCGCAGGATGTCCGCCACTCGCGCCCGAAACGGTCCGTGGAGTTCCGGGATCAGCTTCGATTTCTTCAGATGCGCCGCGCGGTGAAGATTTTCGGTGGTTACCAGAGCCAGGAATTCAGGATTTTTCAAGTAGTAGTCCCACGTGAAGACCACCAGAACCTTCAGAGCTTCGACCGGGTCCAGGTGATCGAGTTCGAGCCCTGCCTCGGCAAGTCGAATATCGCGGTAGGCCTCTTCCAGCACCCGCAGATACAACTCCTTCTTGCTGCCGAAGTAATGGTAAATCATCTGCTTATTGGCTTTCGCCCGCATTGCGATCGCATCGACGCGCCCGCCGGAGAGGCCGTTACAAGCAAATTCCGTCTTTGCCGCGAGGAGAACTCTTTGCCGTGTCGCATCCGGATCTCTTGTGCGACTGGTCTTCGTTTTCTTCGTGCTCGCTGCCATTTTCACGTAGTGTATCAGTTCATCTCTTCAGGTACTTCTTGAATTAACTATCCGGTTGGTTTATGATCGACCGGAACGTCATTACCCCTAATCTCGGAGCATATGAGAATTGAAAACATTGGACCCGGCGACCTGGCAGACGCCATCGGGCGGGTATTCTCCTTAGCAGCGGAAAGGACCATGCGGCTGGATCGCCGGTGGAAGGCCGAGGATGGCGCCCCCGTGTTCACCGTGGCCGGCTTGTATACAGCCCGCGGCTGGACGCAGTGGACCCAAGGATTCCAGTTCGGCAACGCACTCCTCTGCTTTGACTTTCTGAACGATCCCGCGCTTTTAGAGATTGGCTTGCGTCACACGCTCAACGATATGACCGAGCATCTGACGCACATCGGCGTGCATGACCACGGGTTCAACACCATGTCCACCTACGGGCAGCTCCGGCGCCTGCTCGTCGAAAACCGGATCCCGGCCAATGCGTTGCCTATACAATTTGTCGAACTCGCGATCAAATTGAGCGGAGCCGTACAGGCGGCTCGATGGACGCGGCTCGGCGACGGAAGCGGGTTCATCCACTCGTTCAACGGTCCACATTCCCTTTTTATCGATACCATCCGTACGCTGCGGGTGTGTTCGGCGGCTCACGCTCTTGGCCACAAGTTGGTTGCGGAACAAGACTCTGCCGTCAGTTTATTGGAACGCGTATGCACTCACGCGCGCGTTACCGCTCGCTACAACATCTACTTTGGCGAAGGGCGGGATGCTTACGATACACCGGAAACCCGCGGACGAACCTCCCACGAAGCGCTCTTCAATGTGACCAATGGCGTCTATCGCGCGCCTTCCACGCAGCAGGGCTTTTCGCCGTTCACGACTTGGACACGAGGCCTGGCCTGGGCGATGCTGGGCTATGCGGAGGAGCTCGAATTCATGGCGTCGCTGCCCGAAAGTGAATTCGGCCGCGACGGCGTTCCTGCCAAGGAAGAAGTGCTCGCAATGATGTTGCGAGCCGCAATCGCAACTTGCGACTTTTATATCGAGCAGGGCACGTCTTCCGATGGGATCTGTTATTGGGATACGGGCGCGCCCCAACTTCACCGGCTCGGCGAATGGAAACTACGTCTCGCCGATCCGTTCAACGCTTTTGAGCCGGTGGATGCGTCGGCGAGCGCGATCGGCGCGCAGGGCCTTCTGCGATTGGGCCGGTATCTCGGTGAAAACGGCCGGAAGTACTTTACCGCCGGGCTCACCGTAGCGAAGACTCTGTTCCAGGAGCCCTATCTTTCCACCGCGCCGAATCACGAAGGCATCCTGCTGCACAGCGTGTATCATCGGCCCAATGGATGGGACTACATTCCGGCAGGGCAAAAGGTTCCTTGCGGCGAGTCGAGCATGTGGGGCGACTACCATATGCTGGAGCTTGCATTCCTGGTTCACCGATTAGCTTCCGGTGGATACTACAGCTTTTTCCAGCGCGAACAGTAGAGGCTCCATGTCAAAAGTTGCGCTCATCACTGGTGGAACTCGCGGCATCGGCTTTGGGATCGCCCAGGAGCTGGCGAAAAACGGTTATGATGTCGTGCTCACGGGAAGACGCCCGCCGGAGAGCTGTTCGGAAGCGCTGGAAGCGCTTCGCGCAGAAGGTGTTCAGGCAGAATACTTCGTTTCCGACGTTTCCTCGCTTTCCGAGCACGGCGCTTTATTGGACGCGGTGTTCGCCCGGTTCGGCAGACTTGATGTATTGATCAACAACGCGGGGATCGCGCCACGCGTCCGGGCGGACATTCTTGCCGCCAAGGAAGACAGTTTCGACGAGCTGATCGCAGTGAACCTAAAGGGCCCGTACTTCCTTACGCAACAAGTCGCGCAGCGGATGATCGCCGTCCGTAGCCAACAGCCAGACTTCCACGGATGCATCATTAATGTAGGCTCCATTTCAGCGGTTGTCGCCAGCACAAATCGCGGAGATTACTGCATCAGCAAGGCCGGAATCGGAATGTCGACGCAACTTTGGGCCGTTCGGCTGGCGGAATTCAACATCGACGTATTCGAACTTCGCCCCGGTCTGATCGCCACGGATATGACCGCGGCCGCAAAACAAAAATACGATTCCCTCATCGCTTCCGGATTGCTGCTTCAACCGCGCTGGGGCCGGCCGGAAGACGTGGGGAAAGCTGCCGCCATGCTGGTTCGTGGAGACTTGCCATATGCGACAGGTTCCGTATTAACGCTTGACGGTGGCCTCACAAGGTTACGCCTGTGAATCGGAGTCATCACCGTCGCCACGAGAAGGTGGCCTGCTGCGCTGCGGCCCGAGATTCCTCGCCTCTTCGATGGTATCCTGCAATTTGATTCCGACCATTGTTCGCTAACCGGCGCTCAAGACGCGCCGGCCCGAAGACGTCTTCCCCACCTCTAATCTACGTGTCTTTGTGGAGCGAACAAGCAAATGGACTACTCTTCCGATTCTTTAGTGCTCGCACGCGTGTGCGCAGCAGCCCAGGAACACTATTGCCTGCGATTTGAAGACGGCGCCGAATCCGACGCCGTGCCTGCGGGCGCCCTACGTTGGAGTGCGGAACTGCCGGCGGTGGGCGACTGGGTCCGCGCCCGCCGCGCCGATGCAACTCTGGCGCTGATCGAGAGCGTGGAGCCGCGCACCACCTGCATTTCGCGCCAACGCCCGGGCGGCGCTGGGGAGCAGGTCTTGGCGGCGAATATCGACCTGATTGCCATCGTGATGGGACTCGATGGTGACTTCAACCTGCGGCGTCTCGAACGCTACCTTGTACTGGCCGCCGCAAGCGGCGCGGAGGCGATGGTGGTGTTGAACAAGATGGACGTCTGCCCGGAATGGCCGGCCCGCCTTGCCGAGGTCCAGGCCATCGCGAGCAACGCAGCAGCACTCTCGGCGCACGAGTCCGTGGCGCCAATCGTCGAAATTGTGCGTGGACGTACCGTAGTGCTACTCGGCTCCTCCGGCGCGGGCAAGTCGACGATCGCCAACGCCCTGCTCGGCGAGTCTCACCAGGCTACCCAGCCCGTGCGGGAGTCCGATTCGCGCGGCCGCCACACGACGACACGCCGCATGCTCATCGAACTGCCGGGCGGTGGCGCGCTGATCGACACACCTGGCCTGCGTGAACTGGCCCTCTGGGCGGGAGAGAACTCGGTCGACGACGTGTTTGGCGGCATCGCCGCGCTTGCGCGTCAGTGCCGGTTTCACGACTGCGCGCACGCGGGCGAGCCGGGCTGCGCGGTATCCGCGGCGCTCGAAGCCGGCGAACTCGACCCGGCCCGCTGGGCCAGCTACCAGAAGCTGCTGGCCGAAGCCCGCTATCATGAGCGCTCCATGGACCAGCGTGCGGCTGCTGAAACAAAGCGCAAATGGAAAGTGATTCATAAGGCCATCCGGCATCATCCCAAGTACAACCGTTGAGCACCCAGACACCTCCGAAACGCCGATAGAGATCAGGACCGGATTCCTGTCGCGCGGGTCCGCGCCTTGAATCGGCGATCATCCCTTTCCATTTGAGGTTGGTCGGCAGGCGCGGCCCATGCCGCGCCGCCGCTCACCATCGCCCCCGTGGATTAGCGAGGGACCTGTTGCGCGAATCTTCCCAGGCCAGCGCCTTGCAAAAGCTTTCGGATCTCCTCTTTGCTGGCAGAATTTGAATTAACAGCATGGCTCGTGCTCGACGCAGGCGCGGGCGTGGCCAGGAATCCATGGAACGCTCCAGCCGGATCCACCGCCAATCCGATAATTTCACCAGTCGAGTTAATAGAGCACGCCAGCAGCAAGTACAGATTTGTGCTCCCGGAAATCATCGAGTTGAGGTCGGTCATCTTTCCGTTTTGCCAGTAGAATGCTCGAGGATTGAAGTTCCCATCGAGTGAGACTCCCGCGACCGCTTCCGAATCGTTGATCCCAAGTCCTGCGCTGATGAAGTCGCCGGGCAGCGTGCCGAGATCGCGCATTCCGCCTGTCTTCGTCCACAGGAAAGCGTGGCCGACTGCATTACCGGCCAGGTCCGAATTTCCGACCACGTCGCCAAGGTTGTTGATATTCAGGGCGAGGTTTCCAAATCCATGGCCATCGCCGCCGAGGTTTCCGAGATCGGTTACCGTTCCCTCGTCCCAGAGCAGCGCGTGGAGCGGCTGAAGATTGATTAACGTGGTCGCTTGAAATGGGGCGCATTCGCCGGATCCGCCAACCGCCTGGCCGCTCTGATTCATCATCAATGCGGCTCCGTGCTGATCGCCGCCGGCGACGGGGAGCTCGCGGACGACGCCGTTCTCCCAAATCACCGGCTTGAACTGGCGTTTCTGCGGAAACGGGCAGGTGGCATCGGGAATGGTGTTTTCCGCAACACCGACGATGACGCCCGCATCATTGATCGAATTCGCGGCGCCGTTGTAGCCGCCCAGTGTCGGGAGCGGAGTCATCACTCCGTACTGCCACACGAACGGCAGGCACGCGGCATTGGTCGAGCGGATCCCGAGCGAACGGAATCCGCAAAAATCCTCGCCATTTGGATCCGCCGAGCTGGTTTCCGCCTGACCGACCACCTGGCCGCGATTATTGCTCGCAAAAGCGAGGCTATTGGCTCCTCCCAAACCTTGCGTGCCAATATCTCCCATTTTGCCGTTAGACCAGACTGCGGCATGCGCCGGACCCCCAGGCACGACCGTCACTCCACTAATCAAAGATGACTGGCTGATGAAAAAAGGTTGTCCCGGCGCAGGGCCGACCATGCCGAGATCCGTAATGGTAAAGCTCCCGGAAGAGACCGCTCTGCTCATCAGGAATCCGTGACTAACACTGCCGTTCATGTACCGGCCCGTGATGTTGCCGGCCGGATCTATCGCCGTCGCGCCAGTGTAGGTCGCGCCCGGAAAATCGATGGAGGTGAACTGGCCTTTGCTCAGCAGGAAGCCATGATTCACGCCGCCCGCATCGCGATAACGGCCGACCATGTCGCCGCTGGAGTTGATTCCGGTAACGGTAGTGAACGCGGCCTGCGGATAATCGACTGCGGTGAATCCGCCTATCCGGGCTACAAACCCGTGGCTGACACCTGCCGTGGATTGTCCGCCGGCGATGTCCCCTTGCGCGTTCATCCCGTTCACGCTCGTCCCGCTCGCGCCGGGAACGTCGAGCGACACGAACGAATTGCCTCGCTTCACGAATCCGTGCCCCACCTTGTCGGCCAACTGATAAATCCCTACGATTTCGCCGCTGGAGTTTATGCCGATCGCCGAACTGAATGTCGCACTCGGGTAATCGATCGTCGTAAAAACCCCGTTCCTTAAAAGAAAACCATGATGCGGCGCTGTGGGCGTCAGTCCATATTCGCCGACGATATCGCCCCGCGGATTGATTCCGTTAGCGAGCGTGACGGCCGCGCCAGGATAGTCGATGGAACTGAACTGGCCGGCCTGTTCGACGAAGCCGTGGGTAACCGCGTTCGTATCGACATAGAACCCGGTCAGATCGCCGCGCGGATTGATTCCCCAAACCTGGGTACTGGTGGCATTCGGGTAATCGATGCTTGCAAACGTCGGCGTTTGTGCTTGAACTGCGATGACGCTGGCGGTGAAGAGAGTGAATAGATAGCTCAGGTTGGTTCTCATAAGATCCTCTATTCGGGTAGGCGCAGCCCGGACGCGAAAACTATCATCGGTAAGCTTTCGATTCGCAATCGCAGGCCAATCGAATGATTCGGGGCGGTATAATTCGGCAGAAATGCAGAATTCGGCCCACAGCGACGCCGCAAGCGGTGTAAGCGAGTTACTTCGGGCCTGGAGCGACGGGGACCAAAGCGCTCTTGATCGCTTGACCCCTATCGTTTACCAGGAATTGCGGCGCCTCGCCCGGCGGTATATACGCCGCGAGAAGCCCGGACACAGCCTTCAGACCGCGGATCTGGTGAACGAAGCCTACATGCGCCTGGTGGATTACGACCGGATGCAATGGCAAGATCGGGCTCATTTCTTCGCCGTCTCGGCTCAGTTGATGCGGCGTATTCTTGTGGAGCACGCGCGACGGCACAACCTGAAACGCGGCGGCGATGTCGCCCACGTGTCATTGGATGAGGCCGTCGAGCTGGGATCTGACCGGCCGACTGATCTGGTAGCCCTCGACGATGCGATGAGTGCGCTGGAGAGGTTCGATCCACGCAAGGCTCGAGTGGTCGAGATGCGCTTCTTCGGCGGACTGAACGCGGAAGAAACCGCCGAAGTGCTGAAGATCTCGGCCGTCACCGTGATGCGCGACTGGAGCACTGCGAAGGCGTGGCTCTATCGCGAATTGAACTCACGCTCCAACTGATGCCATGGACTCCGCTCGCTGGAAGCGAATCGATGCTGTGTTCCAAGAGGCGCTGGCACACCCTGTCGAGGAGCGCAACGCAATTCTGATTCGAGAGTGCGCGGACGACCCGGGGCTCGAAAGCGAAATTCGTTCGCTTCTAAAATCGCATGGCGACGCCTCAAGTTTTCTGGAGAGCCCGGCGCTGCAGGTTGCAGCCCAGGCCCTGAGCGAACGATACGCTCGCGACTCCGAAGGGTTGCCCGTCGGCGCCACGATTTCTCACTACCGCATCATGGAACGGCTTGGGAGCGGCGGCATGGGTGTGGTTTACAAGGCCGAAGACTCCCGGCTTCACCGAATGGTTGCGCTGAAGTTCATCGCCGAGGATTCCGTGCTCGACCCGGATGCTTTGAATCGATTTCGCCGCGAGGCGCAGGCAGCTTCGGCGTTGAATCACTCCAATATATGCACCATTTACGATATCGGCGAGCAGGACGACCGCCCGTTCATCGTAATGGAGTATTTGCGCGGCTCGACACTGAAACAGCGCATCGAACATAGCGCCTTGGAGATGAGTACTGTCTTGACTCTGGGAGTTGAAATCGCCGACGCCCTCGATGTGGCGCACTCCGCCGGAATCATTCACCGCGACATAAAGCCCGCGAACATCTTCGTGACCGAGCGCGGCCACGCAAAGATTCTCGATTTCGGTCTGGCCCAGTTGAATGTCGTCGCGGACGAAAATCCCATCACCGTTCCCGGCACTACGATCGGAACGGATGGCTACATGTCGCCGGAGCAATCGCGGGGAAAGCCCCTCGACGCCCGGTCCGATCTGTTTTCGTTCGGTCTTGTACTGGCTGAAATGGCGACAGGCCAACGCTCGGCTGCCGGCGCCCGTCCCGCTATAGACGATTCTCAGGAGCTTGAGCGAGTCGTTTCAAAGTGCCTGGAATATGACCCGGCGTCACGATATCAGCGTGCCTCCGATATTTGCGCGGATCTCCGGCGCGCGGAGGCTGGCAGCCGCAAGAGAAATCGCACGTGGGCGTGGGTAAGCGCCGCCCTGATCCTCCTCGCGCTGGGCGCCGCTGCCTACTCGCAGTTTCACGGGACGCCTAAGCTGACCGACAAAGACAGAATCGTCATCGCCGATTTCGCCAACAGCACGGGTGATTCGATTTTCGACGGAACGCTTCGCCAAGGTCTCAGCGTTCAGCTCGAGCAGTCGCCATTCTTGAGCATCCTGCCCGAGGAACGGATTCAAAAAGCCTTGCGCCTTATGGCCCGTCCCCCGGACGCGAAGCTGACTCCGGATCTGGCGCGCGAAGTTTGCGAACGGCTGTCCGCCACGGCCGTGCTGGACGGTTCCATATCCATGCTGGGAGCCCAATACGTTCTGGGACTGCGCGCCGTAAAATGCGCGAACGGTGACGTGATCGATCAGGAACAGGTCCAGGCGGCCCGCAAAGAAGATGTCTTGATCGCGCTGAGCCGGATCGCAAGCCGGTTTAGAGAACGGGTCGGTGAGTCTGTATCGGCGATTCAGACCCATGACGTTCCGCTTCCGGAAGCCACGACGCCGTCGCTCGAAGCGTTGAAGGCGTTTAGCGCCGCGTGGGGAGCCTCGCGCACCATCGGCGGCGCACCCGCTGTGCCCCTTTACAAACGCGCAATCGAGATCGATCCGAAGTTCGCGCTCGCGTACGCGCATTTGGGAAACATATACGGAGCGATGGGTGAATCCGATCTTTCTGCAGATGCTGTCGGGATGGCGTATTCTCTGCGCGACCGCGCGAGCGACATCGAAAGATTTTTCATCGCGTTTTCCTATGATTTTCGTGTGAGTGGAAATTTGGAGCGAGCCCGCCAGACCTGTGAAGCGTGGGAGCGCGCCTATCCGCGCGACATCCACCCGTCCAGTTTCCTGGCGGTCATCGACCAGGTGGTGGGCAATTACCCGAAGTCGGTTGAAGATTCCCAGCGCACCATCGCCCTCGATCCGGACTTCGGCGTCGGATATATCACCCTCGCCTACGGATATCAAAACCTCGGCAACCTCGCGCAGGCGGAAGATGTCCTCCGCCGCGCTGCCGATCGAAAGATTGAAATCCCCGATCTCTTGATCGAACAGTACGACGTCGATTTCCTAAAAGGCGATCAAGCTGGAATGGATCGTCAGGTATCGCTCAGCCAGACGAAGCCGGGGGCCGAGGACTGGATGGCTGACAAAGAATCATTTGCTGCGGCATACTTCGGCCGCTTGGAAGCGGCGCGGGCCAAGTCTCGTTATGCCGTTGAACTCGCGCGCGGAGCGGGCCAGATCGAAAGTGCCGCATTGTATGAAACT